>Ga0210406_10001576_pt1 | contig 27491 bp, 21 predicted proteins | sample IncBWC30MmetaG_FD_155454 | JGI IMG/M metagenome (GOLD analysis project Ga0210406, IMG submission 155454) | Forest soil microbial communities from Barre Woods Harvard Forest LTER site, Petersham, Massachusetts, United States - Inc-BW-C-30-M | ecosystem: Environmental > Terrestrial > Soil >... | reverse complement strand
CGGTCATGTTGTTTGTGCTTCTCGGAATCGCGGGTTCTGCCTATGCGCAGCACGAGCAGCGGGACCAAAAACAAGACCGTCCCAAAGAGACAGAAACCCAGCACCAGCAAGCGAAGCCCGCACAGCAGCATGCTCAGCCGCGGCCGGAACCGAATAAGCAGCCGCAGCACTCCCAACAGCAGCCAGGGCCACAACACACTCAGCAGCAAAGCCAGCACGGGCAAGCCAAGCCCGAACAGCGGCAGGCTCAAAGGCAAACCCAGCCCCAGCAACAGCACCCGCGGACAGAGCACGCCCAACAAGAGCAGCGGCCGGAACGAGGTCGGCAAGAGCACGCCCAACAAGAGCAGCGGCCGGAACGAAGTCGGCAAGAGCACGCCCAGGAACGGCGAGGAAACGAGCAGCCCCACCGCACTCCGGAGCAACGGCGCTTTCAGCACAGCGCATGGGACGGGCATCGCTCACAACACTGGGACACCGATCATCGCGGTTGGCAACAACGGGGCGGCTACCACGGCTACCGTATTCCTGACGAGCGCTTCCGAGGATACTTTGGGTCGGACCATGGGTTCCGCATCTCCGGCTTGCCTTTCTTGGTCGTGGGCGGATATCCCCGCTTCCGGTACGACGGGTACTGGTTGAGTCTGGTTGATCCGTGGCCGGAATACTGGGGGGATGACTGGTACGACAATGACGATGTCTACGTTGCTTATGATAACGGCTACTACCTGTTCAACCGCAGATATCCCGGTACTGGAATTGCGATCAGTATCTCGCGCTAGCGTGCGTCTCTTCGATCAGGAGGGCGCAGATAGCCGTTCTGCAGTCGAGTGTAGAAAGAAGGAAAAATGCTGGGAACGATCTTAATCGTGATCCTGATTTTAGCGCTCCTGGGTGTGCTGCCTCGATGGGGGCACAGCCGATCCTGGGGCTATGCCCCGACCGGAGGACTGGGCCTGGTTCTCCTGATTGTGGTCATACTCCTGGTTCTGGGGCGGATCTGACCTGTGCGGCGCGGTTCAATATCGGCCGGCGTCAGCCTCCATCGTTGGCCCTTGTTGGTTTTGCGTGCCGGGACGATTGTGCTCATCGTGCTGATGTCCTGCAGTCGATCGTCCGCGTACTCCGTGCTGACTCACGAGGAAATTGTCGACCTGCTCTGGACCGATCAGATTCAGCCGCTTCTGCTAAAGCGCTTTCCCGGGCTTTCGCAAGACCAGATCACGGAGGCGCACGCTTATGCCTATGGCGGCGCGGTCATTCAGGATCTTGGCTACTACCCGTTCGGAAACAGGGAGTTCAGCGATCTGGCGCACTACGTGCGCAGCGGTGACTTCGTCCACGAACTCCTGCTCGAAAGCCAGAATGTCGACGAGTACGCCTTCGCGCTGGGAGCGCTCTCCCACTATGCGGCTGACATTGCCGGCCACCCCGCGGTCAACCAGGCAGTCGCTATCGAATATCCGAAGCTGCGAGCGAAATATGGCAAATCGGTGCGGTATGCCGAAAACAAAACCGCGCACTTGAAGATCGAGTTTGGCTTCGACATGGTGCAGGTCGCGAAGAATCGTTATGCCTCGCAGCAGTATCACGCCTTTATCGGATTTCAGGTATCGAAACCTTTATTGGAGCGGGTCTTTCCGGTGGTGTATGGAATGGAATTGAAGGACGTACTTACCCACGAGGATCGAGTGATCGGCTCGTATCGTTTCTCAGTCGCCCGCATGATTCCTAGAATGACCCAGGTCGCGCTGCAGACTCACAAGAAGGATTTGATGCGCGAAACTCCCAATTTCGCCAAACGAAAATTCCTCTACCGTCTCTCGCGCTCCGATTACGAAAAACAGTGGGGCAAGGACTACGTGAAGCCCGGCGCCGGCACCCGTATCCTGTCAACGCTTCTGCGATACATGCCGAAAATAGGCCCTTTTAAGGCGATGGCCTTCAACAATCCTACTCCGCAAACCGAGGACCTGTATTTCAAGAGCATTAACACGACTGTCGATCAATATCGGGCGTTCCTGGTCGAGGTGGGCGCCGACACGCTCACGCTGCCCAACCGTGATTTCGATACCGGCAATCTGACGCGGGCGGCGGAATATACTCTCACCGACGGTACCTATGCGAAGTTGCTGGAGCAACTTTCCAATCGGAAATTCAATCTCACGTCGCCGGAACTCCGTGCCAACATTCTGGATTTCTATTCCGATCTCTCCGTTCCTATTGATACAAAAAGCGATGCGGTTCGCTGGCGGGAACTGATCGCCGCTCTCGATCAACTCCGGCTGATCAATCCGGTGCCGGTGGTTGCGAAGGGTATTGGGCAATGAGTTCCGCTGATTTGCCGCTGCGGTGGACTGAGGCGAAGAAGTGATAGTGGTAGTGATTAGGAAGGAAAAGGAAAGGCAATGGCAGTCTGGCGCCTGAGGCTGAAGTCCCGAGTCCCGTCTCTTCTCAATCTCCTGCCGCTTCCACCGCCGGCAGCTCTTCCGCGAGTCTGTTTTCTTTCACCTTCGCGCTGGTGACCAGGATCACGGAGAGAACCACAATCGCACTTCCCGCAAGAATGAAACGGTCGACGCGCTCGTGCAAAATCAACCAGCCCAGGAAGACGGCCACGACTGGATTGACATATGCATAGGTCGAAACCTTGGATGTGGGAACGTGCTCCAGCAGCCAGATGTACGCGGTGTAGCCAATCCATGATCCGCACACCACCAGATACAGGGTAGCGCTGACGCCGCGGACGGTCCAGCGTACGTGCGAGAAATCGCGGGCGAAGAGGGCGAAAATGAAATTCCCCGCTCCCGCCGCCACGATTTGCCAGCCGGTGGCGCTGAATACGTCCATGCCGGACTGCCAGCGCTTGGAGAGCACCGATCCCAGAGCCCAACTGAACGAGCCGAAGATCAGGCTGACTGAGGCCCAAAGTTCGCGGTGTCCCATGTTGCCGGAACGCAACTGCGGCCAGACCAGGACAAACAGTCCCAGAATGCCAAGGAGCAGACCTGTTTTGCCGCGCCCGGAAATGTGATGGTGGCCCAGCAGCAGGGAATCGAGCACCAGGAACCACAGGGGGGTAATGGCGACGATCAGCGCCGCCAGGCCCGACGACACCGCCAGTTCGGCATACGAGAGCGTGAGGTTGCCGCCCATCAGCAACAACAGGCCCACAACCGCGGACAGCGCGATTTGCCGAGCAGAATACAGAATCCTGCGGCCGGTCGCGGCGCAAACCAAGAGCATAACGGTTCCCGCGATTGAAAACCGGACCCCGCACATCAGCGCCGGAGGGATCGATTGCACCGCGATGTCGATGCCAAGATAGGTCGAGCCCCAGAACAGGTACACGAGCCCGAAAGCAAGAATTACCATCCACCGGCTTGGGCGCTGAACGGAGTGCATCGGCGTGAGAAATGGGAAAGAGTTAAAAGATATCAGACGAGGGCGGCGACCAGTTGGATTCTAAGAAGGAGACAGACGCTGTGAATAGAGGCGAGACACAGTTCCTGTGTCTGCTTCAGAACCGCCGGAGTCGTTCTAAGCAACGTTGACGCCGTTCGATTGCACTCCTTTTGTTACAAAGGGGGTTACGGGACTGATCCCTTCCCGCTATAATGGCTTAGTGATGTCGACGGTTCGCGATGCTGCGCCACAATCCCAATTCGCATCTGCCCGAGTGCTGGCTGCACTGTCTGGTGTGCCCACGGCGCTATCGGGCGAATCTGCCGTCGCGATTGCGTCCCAGCCTGTTCGGTAGCGACTAACTGTCAATCCTCCATCTGATTCACCTCGGCCTGCGCGTCCGAACCAGGATCTCGTTTTCCGAGGTTGCATTTCCATACAACTGGCGGCTGCTTACTGGCAGCTGCTGCGGAGGATTCCATGACTACGGGAACTATGACTACGGGAAAGATGACTACGGGAACCGACACCGCCAAGACCATGACAAGCGCAATCGGACCCAAGATCAAGACCGCACTGCCCGGGCCAAACGCCAAGCGCGTGCTCGAGGGCGACGAGAAATACATTTCGCCGTCCTATACCCGTTCCTACCCATTGGTGGTGAAGAGCGGACGAGGCATCGTGGTGACGGACGTCGACGGCAATGAGTTTTTTGATTTTTCCGCAGGCATTGCCGTGACTTCGACCGGCCACTGCCATCCCCACGTGGTTGCTGCCATTCAGAAGCAGGCAGGCGAGCTGATTCACATGTCGGGCACGGATTTCTATTACGAGAGCATGGTGGAGCTGGCGGCGCGGCTCTCGAGGATCGCGCCCATGCCCGGACCGCATCGAATTTACTATGGCAACTCAGGTGCCGAGGCGATCGAGTGCGCGCTGAAGCTGGCGCGCTACCACACCAAGCGGCAGAACGTGATTGCCTTCTTGGGCGCGTTTCACGGACGAACGATGGGCGCGCTTTCGCTGACCGCGTCCAAACCCCAGCAGCGGCGACGTTTCGCGCCACTTGTGCCGGGGGTGACGCACGTGCGGTATCCCGACGTTTATCGCGGTTGCGCGGGTGGTCCGCAGGATGCGGACAACTTTGCGCTGGAGTGCGCGCGCTTCATCGAGGAAAAGCTGTTTAAGACCACGCTGGCTCCGGAGGAAGTTGCGGCAATATTCGTGGAGCCGGTTCAGGGCGAGGGCGGCTACGTCGTGGCTCCGACAGTCTTCATGCAGGAACTGCGGCGCATTTGCGATCGTCACGGCATCATGCTGGTGGTCGATGAAGTGCAAAGTGGAATTGGACGGACCGGGAAGTGGTTCGCCGTCGAGCACACCGGAGTCGAACCCGACATGGTCTGCATGGCGAAAGGCATTGCTTCGGGCATGCCGCTTGGCGTCACCATGACCCGTGCAGAAATCATGGACTGGGTTCCCGGATCCCACGCTTCCACTTTTGGCGGCAATCCGATTTGCATTGCCGCGGCGCTGGCTACTCTCGATGTGATCGAGAAAGAACACTTGCGGGAGAACTCGGCCAGCGTGGGTAATCACATGATGAAGCGCATGGCGGACTGGCCTTCGAAGTTGAAGCTGGTGGGCGATGTGCGCGGCCGCGGATTGATGATCGGCGTCGACATCGTCAAGGACAAGGCAACCAAGGAGTATGGCCACGCCGAACGCGACCGCATCGTCGAAATGGCGTTCGAACACGGAGTGCTGTTCCTGGGTTGCGGGCCGAGCACGGTTCGCATCTGCCCGGCGCTGGTGGTCACGAAAGCGGAAGCCGACGTCGCCCTCGATGTGCTCGAAGAATCGATCGCAGCGGTGGGCGGGAAGTAAGACTTTTTCTCAGAATACACAGGGGTGGAGCTGGCGGCCCGATACGTTCGGGCCGCTGGAAAGCCCCGGGCACCGGTCAACAGGTTCGTCTTCCCCTTTCCCGGACCAACCAGAGCGGAATCTTGTCTGGCTGTGAGGTACGACCTGATCGGCTGGGATGCTGACGTACTTTGTTTTATTTGAAGTTAAGACGCGAACAACGCGCGACCTGAAGACCCCTGACGCGGCCCTCGACCGCCCCAAACGGCGCGAAGTGGCGCGTCAATTTCTGCGACGCTTCCACCTTCGTTCCAATCGAGATTCGATAGAGTAAGCGTATACTATAGGCGTCCCAATTCCCGACCGCATCGAAGTGTTTCGTAATGCTTCCCTGGCGCGGTAAAAATACAAGATTTCGTAAGCGCACTGAAAGGATTCAGTAATTGCCTGAGCTGAGAAAAGATCCGATTGTTGGCCGCTGGGTGATTATTTCGACGGACCGGGCGAAGCGCCCAACCGATTTTGTCCGCGAAAATATGAAGATCAAGGGCGGATTTTGTCCCTTTTGCTACGGAAACGAGACCAAGACGCCTCCCGAGATTCAAGCCTACCGTCCTAACCCGAACGGCGGGCCAGCGCCGCAGCGCGACACCCCAGGTTGGACCGTTCGCGTCGTGCCCAATAAGTTTCCCGCTTTGGGTATTGAAGGCACGCTGAACCGCCAGGCGGAGGGCATGTTTGATCGTATGAACGGAATTGGGGCGCACGAAGTCATTATTGAGACGCCCGACCACACCTCCAGCCTCGCCACCCTGCCTCCCAAACGCATTGAAGACGTATTGTGGACGTTCCGGGACCGCATCCTCGATCTGAAAAAAGATCGCCGCTTCAAATACATCCTGATCTTCAAGAACCACGGCGAGGCTGCGGGAGCGTCGTTGGAGCATGCCCACTCTCAGCTGATTGCACTGCCCATTCTTCCGATTAACGTCACCCAGGAACTGGAAGGCGCCAAGCAGTATTTCCTCTACAAGGAACGTTGCGTGTTCTGCGACATTATTCGCCAGGAGATGGACAGCGGCCTGCGCGTGGTTGCGGAGAACGAGAACTTTGTCACGCTGGCGCCTTACGCTCCGCGTTTTCCCTTTGAGACCTGGATTCTGCCCAAGCAGCATGAATCGGCGTTTGAGAACTCGTCGTCGCACATGTTCGAGAACCTGGCGCGATCCTTGAAGGATTTGTTGGGTAGGGCCGATCGCGTGCTCGACAATCCACCTTACAATCTGGTGATCCACACATCGCCGGCGCAAGATCCCACCAACGACCACTATCACTGGCACATCGAGTTCATGCCGAAACTGACGAAGACCGCCGGATTCGAATGGGGCACCGGCTTCTACATCAATCCTACTCCGCCCGAAGAAGCAGCGAAGTTTTTGCGCGAGGCGAATGTGGAAGAGCCGGCTCCGGTTTCGGTGGGGTAAAATTGCAACGAAAAAAACAAAAAATAAGGGCACGGCGAACGCCGTGCCCTTTTAATTGGCTGCAGAGAGAGAGTAGGGCCTACCAGTGATCGACAGGCCCAGATTCAGGATAAGCGGACCACGCCCAGCCATTTGTCATGGAGTTGTAAAAACTTTGCGACGCAACCGATGCGGCGGTTGGCGCGAGCCTGATTGACGTTGCCTCGTTTCCGTCACTACCATGAGCAGCTTCGAGGTTTCCATGAAATGTTGCTTGCTGGTACTCCTGCTGACGGGGTGGGCTTATGCTCGTCCGGCTCCGTCAACGCTGATTACAAATGTGTCCGCCCGGACCACGGTCAGCCTGAATGGTGCTTGGCGAGCCATTGTCGATCCCTTTGAAAACGGCAAGTCGGGATTTTTCCGCAATGAAAAGCCGCGCGGCAAGAGCGATCGCGTCGAGTACAGTTTTGACGCATCCCCAGTCCTGAATGTTCCCGGCGACTGGAATACCCAACGCGAACAATTGACGTTCTATGAGGGGCCGGTCTGGTACCGGCGCGAGTTTGGTTATCACAGGCACGCGAACTCGCGCGTGTTTGTTTACTTCGGCGCTGCCAACTACCACACCAGCGTGTACTTGAACGGAGAAAAACTAGGCGAACACGAAGGCGGCTTCACGGCCTTTGATTTCGAAGCGACTTCAGTTCTGCGAGATGGCGACAACTTTCTGATCGTGGAAGTGAACAACGCCCGTCGCGCCGACGCCGTGCCTGCGTTGAAGTTCGACTGGTGGAATTACGGTGGGATTACTCGCGACGTGATGCTGGTCGAGGTGCCGATCACATTCATCCAGGATTACTCGGTGCAGCTGGAGCGAGGTTCAGATCGTGAGATTTCTGGTTGGGTGCGGTTCGACGGCCCTCTGACAAAGCACGAGGTCACAATCCAGATTCCTGAGGTCGGCATCGAATTCAAAACCATGACTGAGGCCAATGGTTATGTCCGCTTTAGGTTTGATGCCAGGGTGCTGGCTTGTGGAAAAAAACCGGCGCCAAAGTGCAGCGCGACGCTGAAGTTTTGGTCTCCAGAGAGTCCGAAGCTGTACCGGGTCATCCTCGCCGGCGAAGGCGACACGGTCGTCGATGAAATTGGCTTTCGGACCATCCAAGTAGAGAGCGGCAAGATTCTGTTGAACGGCAAGCCGCTTTTCTTGCGTGGCGTTTCGATGCACGAGGAGGCGCCGTTTCGCGAGGGACGCGCTTTCAGCGCAGAGGATGCGCAGACTCTGCTTGGCTGGGTGAAAGATCTGGGATGCAACTTCGTCCGTTTTGCTCACTACCCGCACAACGAAAATGAGATTCGCCTGGCGGACCGCATGGGCCTGATGGTCTGGTCGGAGATCCCTGTGTATTGGGATATCGACTGGTCGAACCCCGCGACCCTGGCCAGCGCCGAGGCGCAACTGCGCGATATGATTGCACGTGATCACAACCGCGCGGCTGTAATTCTGTGGTCACTCTCCAACGAAACGCCGGTAAAGGCGGAGCGCCTGACGTTTGTGAAACAGTTGGCGCAGGACGCCCGAGAAATCGATTCAACCCGGCTGATTACTTCGGCAATGAATCACGTGGATCATACTGGTCCCGATGAGCGCACCCTGAGCGATCCGCTGGGAGAGGTGCTGGATGTGCTCGGTCTGAATGAATATTTAGGGTGGTATGGCGGGCGTCCGGAAGATGCCGATAAGATGCGATGGAAATCGGCGTGGAATAAGCCGCTCATCGTCAGCGAATTCGGCGGCGGCGCGCAGTACGGCCGTCACGGCGAGGCGGACGAGATCTGGACTGAGGAATATCAGGAAAATTTGTTTAAACACCAGCTTGGCATGGTGGAGCGCATGCCGAATCTGGCGGGAATGACGCCCTGGGTTTTGATGGATTTTCGCTCTCCCACGCGCCTGCTTCCCGGCGTGCAGGATTACCATAATCGCAAGGGACTGATCTCGAATCGAGGTCAGCGCAAGCTGGCGTTCTACACGCTGCAGAACTTTTACGGGAAAATGGCGGAGAAGTGATTGGGCCCTTCGGCCTTCCCGGGAACGATATACCGTTGAATGCGTGAGATCCTTCGCTCCGCCTCGAAAGCGGTTCCTCCGGTCAGGATGACGCCACTCCTCGGACACGAGGAACACGGTCAGCCTTGGGTACGATCCTGGACTTCTTCATGCCAGGCCATCTGAATCGCTTCCAGCTTGCCTTCGTTCGACGCTTTGGGATCGCCAGCAAAGTCCGGCAGCTCGGTGACGTAGCGGTGCAGATCGGTAAAGCGCACAGCGAGCGGATCGAGCGTGGGGTGGGTTTCGGAAAGCAGAATGCCGAGGTCTTCGCTGTCGTCCCAAGTTAATTTCTTTGCCATCCTCAGTGCTCCTCAGAGACATAGTTACGATTCCAGGCGGGAATCTCGACGACTACTTTACCGGGCTTGGTGATTTGCGCCTGGCAGCCGAGACGCGAGTTTAACTGGAGATCGGCGGCCATGTCCAACCGGTCGGCCTCGTCGTCGTCCATGGGGGAAAGATTCTCGGCGCCTTCCTTCACCCAGATATGACAGGTAGTGCAGGCGCAATTGCCGCCGCAGGCGTGGTCGAGCGTGATGCCGAAATTCAGCGCCACGTCGAGCAGTGACTGCTCCTTGCCGTGATCTTCGTAAGGCAGTTTTCCATTTTCAAACTGCACGGTCTTGCCCTCGGGCAGGAAGGTGACCTGAACCGTATTTTCGCCCGGAGCGTCTTCGGTCAAGGTGCCAGCTCCTTGTGTCTTTTCTTCAGCCATGTTCACCTCATCTCACCAATTCAACATCTCACCCATGCAAGCAAATCTCGACCCATGCCTCGCCATCGAAGCCTACTCAAATTCTGCTTTCCCCATAGGATGCGGAGCGGTCGGGGCTTCGCCCAGATCCGTCTCGTCCAGGTTCTTGCCTTTGAGCGCCGTCGAGACGGCGGTGTCCATCATGAGTTCTGCCAGCCGCATCGTACCCTGGTTCAGCACATCGATGGCTTTGCGTATCGCCTGATAATCCTCTTCGGCATCTACCGCGACCAGCGATTTTTCCATTTTCGCGATCTTCTTTTTTTCCTCGCTGGTAAGTTGTCCCCAGGCCGGATCTTTTTTACCTTTTTTGAGAGCGGCCAGGATGGTCGCGGTTTCGCTGCGCGCCTCGATCAGTTGGCGGCGCCGGAAATCTTCTTCGGCATTGTCGAACGAGTCGAGAATCATGCCCTCAACCTGCTCGTCGGTCAGGCCGTAGCTGGGCTGCACCTGAATCTCAGCCTCTTTGCCGCTGCGCTGTTCGCGGGCGGAGACGTGCAGAATGCCGTTGGCGTCGATCAGAAATTTCACTTCGACGCGGGGAATGCCGGCGGCCATGCCGGGAATGCCTTTCAGATCGAAGCGGGCCAGCGAACGGCAGTCTTTGGCGAGTTCGCGCTCACCTTGCAGCACATGAATCGCCACGTTGGCCTGGCCGTCAATCTGCGTGGTGTAAAACTGTGTGGCCGATGCCGGGATCGTCGAGTTGCGCAGGATAATCTTGTCGGTGACTCCGCCGGCGACTTCGATGCCCAGCGACAGAGGAGTTACGTCCAGCAGCAGCATGTTCTCGGTGGCTTCGGAGCCGCCGCCGAGAATATTGGCCTGGACGGCCGCTCCCAGCGCGACTACTTCGTCGGGATTCAAGTCGATGTGCGGTTCGCGCTGGAACAATTCCTTCACCAGAGCGCGGACTTTAAGAATGCGCGTGGAACCTCCGACCAGCACGACTTCGTCAATCTGTTCGGGCTTGAGGCCGGCATCTTTCATGGCCTGCTTGCAGGGGCCGACCGTGCGGTCGATGACGGGCTGAATCAGTTGTTCATATTGCTGGCGGGTAATCTCGCGTTGATAACGCTTGCCGCCGGGCAATTCGATGTCGAGCTTGACGGAGGCCTCGGAAGAGAGCGCGATCTTGGCTTCGATGACGGCCTTGCGGATCGCCTGCACGGTTTCGGCATTACGGCGGAGATCGTTATTTCGAAGATCGAGGCCGAGGTCGCCGCGAATATCGTCGAGCGCAATGGCGATGAGCAGATTGTCAATGTCGTCGCCGCCCAAATGCGTGTCGCCGTTGGTGGCAATGACTTCGAAGATTCGGTCGTGCAGTTTCAGGATGGAGATATCGAAGGTGCCGCCGCCGAAGTCATACACCGCGACGATGCCGTTCTGCTTCTTGTCGAGGCCGTAGGCGAGCGCTGCGGCCGTGGGCTCGTTGACCAGGCGGAGCACTTCGAGACCGGCGATGCGGCCAGCGTCTTTCGTGGCCTGGCGCTGCGCGTCGTTGAAGTAGGCGGGAACCGTGATGACCGCTTTCGTTACCGGGCCGCCGAAGAAACGCTCGGCGCTGCGCTTCAACTGGCGAAGAATCAGCGCGGAAATCTCCGGGGGAGTAAAGGTTTTGTCGCCCAGCTTGATGCGGAGAACTTCACCGGGCTGCATGTCATCGGCGAGGCGGAAAGGGAAGAGCTTTAGTTCTTGCTGAATGTCTTCCACGCCGCGTCCCATAAGACGTTTGATGGAGTAGACGGCGCGCTCCGGAGTTTCAATCAGAGAATTGCGAGCGGCATTGCCGATCACCGACTGGTGGTTGGCGTCCAGCGCCACCACCGAGGGAAGCAAGTTGAGGCCGTCATCCCCCGGGATCACGACAGGCGTATCCCCTTGCATAAACGCCACCAGCGAGTTGGTGGTGCCGAGGTCGATGCCGACGATGCGATCGGGAGCCATTTCTAAGTACTCAGTTCTCCATTGCCGCGTTCACGTCCCGCAGCAAATTGCGAATGTAGTTGCGGCGATTCAGCACATCCACCATCTTGTCCCTTACTTGCGTGCGCTCCGCGGGTGGAGCGGGACCGCAATCGATCAGGCGATCCCAGGTCTTCCAGTAGGTCTCCAGTTCGCGCAGCAGGGCTTCGTGCTTGGATTCCAGCGATAATTTCTGTTTTCCGACTTCTTCGATCAGTGCGGGATCGTCCTCGCCTATCTTTTTATTCATGCGAAGTTCTTCGAGTTGCATGTTCAGTTCGAAAACTTCTTCGAGCAAATCCGGGGGAACGATTTGTTTCTTGCTCTCTCCTGTAGCACGGGCCTGGTCGGTCGCGCTCTTGGATTGCTCTTCCAGTTCCACGCCTTCCAGATGCAAGAGATATTGCGTACGCCTGATCGGGTCCTTCAGGGTGCGGTAGGCGTCATTGAGCAGGGAACTCTGTTCCATGCTCCATTCCTGTTCCTGGCTGCCGGCACGCGCATTCAAGTCGGGATGAAGCTTGCGGCTCAATTCGTAGAAACTTTTTTCCAGCGCCTTGATATCCAGATCGAGCTTGGGCGCGAGACCGAAGAACGAGAAGTAGTCGACCGGAACTGGGGGCTGAACTTTACCGCAGGACTCGCAGAAGTGAGCCGCACGCATGGATCCGCACGACCAGCAGGAATGAGTTTCCTGCGGGAGGGGCGAGGCACTGATGGTGGTGAGTGCGGCTTTGGTCAATTTGTTTCTAACTCCTCAAACCGACGCGCTTTCACGCAAATGCTGCTTCGGTCTCGTTTTCACGCCGAAAATATGCCGGCCAGGCCAACGCGCCCGTTATTTACCCAGGTTGTGCGGTGGCGCGAACGCGGTACGCGGACAGGACTGTCCGCGCCACAGAGTCAGCCGCGTTCAGGCGGAGAACGAAGTGCCACAGCCGCATGACTTCGATGCCTGGGGATTCACGAACACGAAGCCCTGTTGCATCAGCGTTTCCTGATAGTCCAGGATCATGCCGTGCAGATAGATGAACGACTTCGGGTCCACGAATACACGCACGTCGCTGAACTGGAAGATGCGGTCCCGTTCGCGTGGTTGCGTGTCGAACCGGATGTTGTAACTCAGGCCTGAACAGCCGCCGCCTTGTACGCCGAGGCGCAAGCCGCCTTGCTCGGGCGAGATGCCTTCCTTGGCCATGGCGCTGCGCACCCTGATCAAGGCTTTCTCAGTCACGACAATTCCTTTGCCGGGAGCTTGCGCGGGTTTTTGTTCGGTTGCTGTGGTCACGCGTTTCCTCAGCGGCTAAAGCCGCGTCGCTCATCATCAGGGGCACGACTGAAGTCGTGCCCTTCCCTGCTCTCGTGCGGTACAGTCTCGCGGTGCCCGCTGAAAAACAGGTAGCTTCGCTCGGAATGACAGCCCCGGGGACTCCTCGGCCGCTCGCGTCGCGAGTCGTGCGCAGACCTTACTTTGCTTCGGCGGCGACGGGGCTGGCCACTTCCTGCTTCTTCTTCCAGTCCCCGATGGCGGCGCGGATCGCGTCCTCAGCCAGCACCGAACAATGGATCTTTACCGGAGGAAGCGAAAGCTCCTTCACGATGTCCATGTTCTTGATGGAGAGAGCTTCGTCCACCGTCTTGCCCTTGACCCACTCGGTGGCGAGTGAGGATGAGGCAATGGCTGAGCCGCAGCCGAAGGTCTTGAACTTGGCGTCTTCAATGACGTTGGTTTCGCGATTGACCTTGATCTGCAGTTTCATGACGTCGCCGCACTCGGGCGCGCCGACCAGGCCGGTGCCCACGTCGGCGCTCGACTTGTCCATCGAACCGACGTTGCGGGGGTTGGAGTAATGATCGAGAACTTTATCGCTGTATGACATATTTTGTAACGCTCCTGAATCTGTGAACTTTACTTGCCGAGGCTAAATCCCCTCTTTGAATGGAACCCTTTTCATCGAACCCGGCTGGGCACGACCTGAAAGGCGTGCCCTTCCGACCTATTCTCCTGCCCACTTCACATCCTTCAGGTTGATGCCTTCTTTAGCCATCTCGTAGAGCGGAGAAAGTTCGCGCAGGCGTTCCACTGTTTCGATGACGCGATCGGCGACGTAGTCGACCTCGGCTTCGGTGTTAAAGCGACCGATGCCAAAGCGAATCGAGCTGTGCGCCAAGTCGTCACCCGTGCCCAGAGCCTTCAATACATAAGATGGCTCCAGCGTCGCCGAGGTGCAAGCCGAACCGCTGGAAACCGCGATGTCGTTGATGCCCATCAGCAGCGACTCGCCTTCCACGTAAGCGAAGCTGATGTTCAAGTTGCCGGGCAATCGATGCTCGGTGGAGCCGTTGATGTAGGTCTCATCCAGACGGTTCATGATGCGGTCTCGCAGGCGGTTGCGCAGCCCAGCCAAACGGCAGGATTCCGGCTGCATTTCCTCTTGCGCCAGGGCACAGGCCTTACCCAGGCCGACGATTCCGGGAACGTTCAACGTCCCAGAGCGCATGCCACGCTCGTGGCCGCCGCCATCAATAATGGCGGAAACCTGGACGCGCGGATTTTTGCGGCGCACATACAAGGCGCCGACGCCCTTCGGACCATACATCTTGTGGGCCGAAATCGATGCCAGGTCGATGTTCTGTTTGATCACGTCCACCGGCACTTTGCCGACCGCCTGGGTCGCGTCGGTATGGAAGATCACACCCCGCTCGCGGCACAACTTGCCGATCTCGGCCACCGGTTGCAGCACGCCGATTTCGTTGTTCGCGTACATGATGGTGACCAGGATGGTCTTGTCATCCATGGCGCGCTTCAGGTCGTCGAGATCGACCAAGCCGTCTTTCTGAACCGGCATATAGGTGACGCGGTAGCCATATTTCTCCAGGCGTTTGCAGGTATCAAGCACGGCTTTGTGCTCGGTGACCGCAGTAATAATGTGATTACCCTTTTCGCGGTACATCTCGGCGACGCCCTTGATGGCGAGATTGTCGCTCTCGGTGGCGCCCGACGTGAAAATGATTTCTTTGGTGGTGGCGCCGACCAATTTGGCGATGCGTTCCCGAGCCGTTTCCACGCCCTCTTCGGCGGCCCATCCGAAGGAGTGATTCCGGCTGGCAGAGTTGCCGAACTTCTCCATGAAGAAAGGCAGCATCTCTTCGAGCACCCGCGGGTCCATCTGGGTGGTGGCGTGATTGTCCATATAAATCGGCAGCTTCACACCCTTTGCGTCCGGGTGATGCGCCGGCGTGAATTCCTGGGGGATCTTGACGTCCGTGCTCATTGATTGCCTCTCCTACTTTGCCTAAATCTCTTGGATGAATCTCGCCCTCTCAACGGCTCAGGTAATGGTCACCAAATCCGCCGCTTTGGCACCTGCGCTCCCGGATTCTTCCGGCTCTTCCCGCATGTGCGAGATCTTGATCCGCCGCAACACCGCTTCGATACTCTCGTTTACCTTGCGCAACGGTTCGCGAATATTGCAGCGGTCGGTCTGGCCGCATTCCCCGCGCACCGTGACGCAGGAAGTGATGAACAGAGGTCCATCGATAGCCTGAATCACCTCAAAGGCCGAAATCGTGGCCGCCGCCCGCGCCAGCGTGTAACCGCCGTTGGTGCCATGCTGCGACTGCAACAGGCCCGCCCTGGCCAGACGCTGCAAGATCTTCGCCAGCGCCTCGGGCGGGATGCCGTAGGCATCCGCCACATCCTTCGCGCTGCGAGAGCCCTCGGTGGAGTGCTCGGCAAGATGCTTCATCGCCATCAGCGCGTAGTCGGCCTTCTTGGTAAGTTTCAGCAACTGTGTTTCCTTGCCCGACACAAACAAGGCTGCCAGATACGAATGCCGACCTTTTCTGTCGTAATTCATTTTACGTCACCCTATAGCCCAGGAGCAAGTCTAAGCAGGCAGATGTCAAAAACGACGTCTAAAAGGTAAGCATCACGGGCTGAACGGTTTAGGTGATTGCGACCATTTTAGTCGGAATTTGATTCCCGAAAGGGATCAGAGAGATCGCGATCACGAATTTTGCGGGTTACGAATTTAGGGACAGTGTAACGTTTGGGGACTTGACAACCGGCAAACCGCGTCTAAAATACCGTGAAATTCCGGCGCAGAGCGTCCCCTCCGCCGTTGTTTGCTGGAGACCCTCCGGATTTATGACTTTCAAGTCGACTTCCACTTCTCAAAGCCGCGATATGAAGCAGCCTTGCAAGCACCCCCGCGTGCAAATTGTCAGCCGGGACGAGGATTCTGAGTTCGTCGAGTGTAAGGAGTGCGGTGACATCTTTGAGTCCAGCGAATTCAAAGATATGAACATCGAAGAGAGCGCCCAGGAAAGCGAAACCTGACGGCTGCGAGGTTGACTGCTTCCGCGACCCAGGCAAGCTCTGCCTGCGCAGGGATTTCTCAGCGCAAAGGGAGGCTGGCCTCGGCAGAAAAATCCATCGCGGCAAAATTCTTCAACAGAAACTTGGGATAGGCGGCGGCGGCAATCATAGCCGCATTGTCAGTGGATAGGGGACGCGAGGGGAAGTAGACAGGCAGGCCTTGTTTGGCGCCTTCGCGCTCAAAAGTCTGCCGCAATTCCTGATTGGCCGCAACTCCTCCCGAGACGAAGAGCGTAGCCACATCATAGGCGCGGGCGGCTGCCAGAGTTTTGGCCACCAGATCTTCCACAATCGCGCGCTGGAAGGATGCGACCAGATCGAGGGTAAGTTTGTCGCAGGTGGACAGGTAATCCTCCAGCCTCGGTTTCGCCATATTCGCTAATGCCCGGCGACGGGCTTCCACCGACACCTGCATCTCGTGGGTCTCAACGTAACGCAAGATCGACGTCTTGATACCGCTGTAGGAAAAATCGAAGCGCGGACGATCGCTATCGAGTTCAACAACTTTGCCGTCGTTTCGGCCACGCCGATCGCGATGCTTGATCTGCGCCGCAGGAAATTTAACGGCTCGTGCGTCGCCGTGGGGAGCGAGCCGATCGATGGCCGGGCCTCCCGGATATCCCAAGCCTAAAAGCTTGGCGACTTTGTCGAAGGCTTCGCCCGCGGCGTCGTCGCGAGTGTGGCCGATATTCTCGTAGGTCCAGGAATCGCCTTTTTTCGCCGCCAAATACAAGTGGGTATGTCCGCCAGAGACCACCAGGGCAAGCAAGGGAAACTGCAGTTCGTGGTTTCCCTTCTGCCGCTCCTCGAGAAGCACGGCATGAATGTGGCCTTCGAGATGGTTCACGGCAATGAGTGGCTTGTCGAGCGCGAAGGCGAGCGCCTTGGCGTAACTGATGCCGACCAGCAACGCTCCGGCGAGACCTGGGCCCTGGGTAACTGCGATCGCATCGACGGAGTTGTAAGTATGCTTGGCCTCGGCTAGCGCCTGACGCACCACGGGAACAACAGCGCGCAGATGCTCCCGTGATGCCAATTCCGGCACGACCCCCCCGTAGGGCTGGTGGGTCGCGATCTGCGAGGCTACGACGCTGGCGACGACCTGTTCCCCGGAGCGCACCACCGCCGCCGCGGTCTCGTCGCAGGAACTCTCGATGGCGAGGATGTAGGCGTCGGGCATGTCGCTGGTTTCCAGTCTATCGTTTTCCGGAACACGTTGAAGGATTGCATCCGCAGATGCAATCTGTGGCGGGACTTCCCGGCCCATTTACTCAAGCTTGACTTCGTCGATCTGGAAGTCAAATTTGGCCGCAGCCCTTTGCGACCAAAAACATATTTTCCTGTTTTGCTGACAACCGGGCGACAAGGGCGTTTATCAGTACGGACTCGCCCCACCCAGCGTTCACATCGCGAGCTGTCAATGGACCTCTAGCCTCTCCCGGAGCAAGAAAACACGGTGCTCCGAGCTTATCGTGGTACCATCTCGTCCGTCGTGGCGCGAGGCGTGCCAGTGTCAGCTGCTCGGGGCTCTAGAGGCAGAAGCGCGCCCGTGTACCGCTAACAGCGGATCGGGGGCAGAGACTCCTACAATCATGTTCTCCTTTGGTCAACTCAAACTAATCTGCAGAAGGCTCGCCAAAGCACCGGTGTTTACCGGAGTGACCTTGATTACGTTGGCCTTCGGTGTGGGCGCCAATACTGCAATATTCAGTGTGGTTGAAAGTGTGCTGCTAAAAACCCTCGACTATCCGCGCCCTGACCAATTGATTGCTGTAGGAGTGAGCGCGCCAGGATTCGGGCTTCAGAAACTGGGCATCGGCCAGTTCATCTACTTCATCGATCGCGAGCAAAATTCGACCCTGCAGGATCTGGGTGTCTACGCGAGCGATTCTCTCAATGTGACGGGTGCCGGTGAGCCGGAGCACGTAAAGGGCCTCGGTGTGAGTGATGGCACACTTCCGATCCTAGGTGTGACTCCGGCGCTTGGACGCTTGTTCACGCAGCAGGACGACGCGCCAGGCTCGGCGGGGATGGTCTTGCTGTCGTATTCATACTGGCAACAGAAGTTTGGCGGAAGCGCATCAGCCATCGGGCATTCCATTACCGTGGATGGTAAGCCTCGAGAGATCATCGGGGTGCTCCCCAGAGGTTTTCATTTTCTCGACGAACCGGATCCCGCGCTGATTCTCCCGATGCAATGGGATCGGAACAAGACGAAGCTCGGTGACTTCAGCTACAAGGCCATCGCACGTTTGAAACTGGGTACGACGCTTGCGCAAGCCAACGCGGATCAGGCCCGCCTGCTTCCCATTGCCATCCGCAGCTTCCCCGCACCCGAAGGATTCAGTCCTTCCGTTTTTGAAAAGGCTCAACTTCAGCCAAATCTCCGCCCTCTGAAACAGTACGTAATCGGCGATGTCAGCAAAGTTCTCTGGGTGCTCATGGGATCGATAGCAGTTGTTCTAGTCATAGCCTGTGCAAACGTTGCCAACCTGATGCTAGTGCGTGTGGAAGGCCAGCGCCAGGAACTAGCCATTCGGTATGCCCTCGGTGCCGGGCGCGGACAAATAGCCGCAAATATCCTTATCGAGAGCCTCGTTCTTGCACTGGTAGGTAGCATCGTCGGATTGGCGTTCGCCATTGTGGCATTGCGAATCCTCGTTGTCGTGGCGCCCACAGGGCTGCCGCGCCTGCGTGAGATCACAATCGACGTTCCTGTGCTCCTGTTTACGCTTGCGATCGCCCTATTTGTCAGCTTTGCCATCGCCGTTATCCCGGCCGTCAAGTACACTCGCGATTTGCGGACCGCGCTCAGCGAGTCTGGACGTGGCCAGAGCCAAAGCCGCGAACGACAACGTGCGCGCAGGGTGCTTGTTGCGGTTCAGGTAGCGCTTTCCCTCGTACTGCTGATCTGTTCCGGCCTGATGATCCGTACGTTCCGGGCTTTGGTGAATGTGAACCCTGGATTCGCGCAGCCCAGCACACTCGAGACATTTCGCGTCTATGTTACCGAAACGCAGATTCCGGATACGCAGAAAGAGCGAGTGGTCCGCCGGGAGCAGGAAATTCTGGAGAAGCTGGCATCGATACCGAGTGTCTCGTCGGTTGCTATCACCAACTCGGTCCCGATGGACGGACACGGATACATTGATCCAATTTTTGCTCGCGACAGAACGTACCGGGATGGCGATTTGCCTCCCGTACGGCGTTTCAAGTTCATTTCTCCAGGATTCTTTAACACGATGGGAATGACGCTGATCACCGGCCGAGATCTGACTTGGAGCGACAGCTATGAGAAGCGGCCACTCGCCGTCGTTTCGGAGAATTTAGCCAGAGAGTACTGGCACGACCCGGCTGGCGCTCTGGGCAAGCAAATCCGGGTCACCACCGCCGATGACTGGCGAGAGATCGTAGGGGTAGTGGGGAATGTTCACGATGAGGGCGTCGATAAGCCGGTGTCAAGCGCGGTGTATTGGCCCCTCATTCAGGACCGGTTTGAGAGTGAACAGGAATTCGTTCGGCGCGAAGTTGCATTTGTAGTTCGCTCTCCGCGAGCTGGGTCTGCTTCATTGGTGAAAGAGATTCAGCGCGCGGTGTGGTCGATCGACTCCGAAATGCCGTTGGCCGATCCCACCACCCAGGGTGAGCTGTACGCCAAATCGATGGCACGGATTTCATTCACGCTGGTAATGCTTTGCGTAGCCGGAGGTATGGCCCTGATGCTAGGCATCGTCGGCCTTTACGGTGTCATTTCCTATGCCGTGTCTCAGCGCACGCGTGAAATTGGCGTTCGCATGGCTCTGGGCGCCCAGCCGAAGGAAGTTACAGCGATGTTTGTTAGACAGGGATTGTGGCTGACCGGAGTCGGCATCGCCTGTGGCCTGGTCATGGCATTCGCAGCGATGCGTCTGTTGTCCTCACTCCTGTTCGGTGTGAGTTCCACAGATCCTTGGACCTACGCTGCGACGATTGCGTGCACTTTTGCCGTATCGTGGCTCGCATGCTATCTGCCCTCCCGCCGAGCGGCGACTGTCAACCCCGTGAATACACTGCGAGCCGACTAGCAGGAGTCGACTGCTTAGGGATGAGTGTGGTCAATGTGCAGCCCGTTAACCGGGTTATGTTGAATGAAGCCTTTCATTGGCTGATCTCCATCTCTGAAGACGACATACTCATCTGCGGACAGATCCGCTTTTTGGGCTTTTACTGTGCTGAGAGCGTCGTTGCCGGCCACTACCAAAACCATCCGTGCGGCGTTAAGGGGATTCTGTGCCGCGAGAATCAGTCCCTCTCTTTCCGACGCATGTGCCCTACCATTGACCTTAAAAGCGGCGCCGTGGTATTCCAATCCGAGCTTTTCGGACCAGCGCGCGAAAGCGGAATTCGACTCCGGGCGACCCACGAAGACGACATCGTGATCTCGAAGCAATTCGTCGGTCACCTCGAAATCCTTGTAGATCGGGACCTGGCTCTCGTAGTGTTCGAGAAAACGAGTCTGCATCTGTTCGGCAGCATAACGATTCGAACCCGCGTCCCGCACAGTGCCATAGATAATCACTGAAGACGCAAGTTTCCCCCAGATATCGCGAGCAAGGTAGGCAGGGCCGTCGGGCGGATCGATCGCATCGATGTTGGCTCCGGCCCGATCGAGAAATGACTGCGCGGTAACTGTCTTGGTAGTGTTGGCCGCGAAATATTCGGTCATGAGTTTCAGGAAGGCGTCGTCGCCTAACTTGTTGCGGAGCGAGTCAAGAAACAGAACGCCCTTGGCCCGCTCCCGCTGAAAGTGATTCGCCGGTGTATCCGGGATTAGCTCCACACCGCGCCAGGTGGCACGCTGGGCATCCAGCGCCTCTTCCACATTTTTCGATTTAAGCACGCGCTTATAGGCGGCCGAACCGGCAACGAACCACATATCAGCATCGGTGGCGGGCAGCACCCAACCTTTCCAGAGGCGACCCTCGAAAGAAGGCGGGTCTGCAGCTGTCGGAATCGGAGCCTTGGGCGTATCCGCCAAAGCCGCCAGCCGTGCCTTCTCGTTCTCCTGAAGCGTAGCGCGTAGCGCATCAGAAGGCTCTTGCTGAAAAAGATAGTAGCCCGACGGATAGAGCCCGTCGTCCTTACTAGAGTCCCACTTCTGCGGCAGCCACTCTCGCTGGTTGGGCTTGCCGATTGCGGCCCACACCATGAGGTGAGACGCCATATCTGCACTTAAGACCTTCGCGTCCATGGTGGAGGCGCTGACCAAGGGTGCCGTACGAAATGCGAGAAATCCAAACTGCTCGTCGATCTGGCCGCGATACTTGCGATAGAGATCCTGCCAAGCCAGATCGCGAGGCCCAGGCACGTAAGGAATGTAGCCATCATCTCCTTCGGGATCCGGATAATCCTCGAGGCGAACGGTCAAATCCTTCGGGTTGTTGTCGCCCCAGTAGAAGCCTGGCGTATCGCCAAACCATTCGTTCTTCGAACTGCGCCAGAGCCGAGTGTGATTCGTGCCCAGATCGTAGATCGCGATTTCATTTGTCTTGGCATCGCCAACGATCCACTCATTTGTGTAGAGGCCATTATTGCGGGTGCCGAGGTGCTGTACTACCTCGTCGATGTTGCTGCTGTACTGGATCGCAGCGCGGGCACGAAAAGCCACAGATGTTCCTTCGATGTTGAAAGGCGTCTGGTCGATGGTGGTTTCGGTCAGTACAACTCCGGCATCATTCTGATACCAGTCTGTGCCGCTCTCAATGCCACCAGGATAACTTTGAATCAGCATGCGATGGCCGGAAGCTGGCTTGATATCGAGCATGACATTGGTTTGCTCTGCCAGCGTCAGCGGCCACCACGTGACGTGTCCGATGACCATCTTGCCGTCCCGCGTGGCGGGGCCGGTGGCGGCAAACGCGCTGCAATGATCCATGACGGAATCATGCTTGCCGTTCGAGTATGGGGGGGCCTCCAAACGCAGGCCTTCGAGACCCGTACGAGTTGTGGACAGGGCGCGATCAAGCACCCCTATTTCGATGGTTGTGTTGGCCACGACGACATCGATGAGATCGATGCGGCGATCCTGCCATCGGGCGCCGGCATCAGAGGCGCCATCCGCGATGCCGCGCATCTCCTCGAGGAGTTCCTGATCGAAGCCGCGGAGGAACAGAGAGTTCGACAGCTTGCGATAGTCATCCCAGTGTTCTTTGGATCCCAACATAGACGCGCAGCGCTCGAGGTACTCAGGAATCTCGCGAGCCATCAAGTGGCCATGTTGGTATCCGCGCTCGAAGGGCTTGCCTTCGATGTGTAGATAGATCCAACCGGCGGCAGGATAGCGATAAGCGGGACCGAAGGTTTCAACCGCCTCCCGAATCGGCCACTCGTCGTCGGAAGAGACTGCGTCGAGTTGTATGCCCTCGAACCAGGCCTTGCCACTGAATGTGCCGCCGCCGCCGACCGTGAGCAGTATCTCGTCCTGCGCACGGCTGGCGACAAATCGCAATGTCAAGTGCGTCCATGGTTGCGTGCCACCGACCGATTCCGAATGGACATCGAAGGGCATTGATGCCATAGTGAGCGCGGCCCCCGATGCAATCGGCGAGCGATCGATATCGTGTACCTGGAGCCCCTCGGTGCGAACCCAGCCATTCAGTTCATAGCGCTTGCCCAGGGTAAGCGGCACGGGCGTGAGCCTGACGCACGCGTCCGGCGAGATCGCATCCCGTTCGATGCGGAGGGAAGTATTCTTCCCGTGCAAGACGCGAGAATCCGGCGCCGCCGAACCACGAATGATTTTCCATTCGCCGTCCTTCTTCTCAAACGAGGCTCGGAACAAGGATGTGCTGGCCTGGGCGACCGTCGCGATCAGTAAGCAGCAAGAAAAGCCGAACATTTGCCACCTGCGACCTGAAGTGCACACCCAAAGCCACGCACTGCACGGTGCATTTCTGGATGACTTTTTCATGGATACCTCGTGGCGGGGAGGAATTTTATCACCATAGCCAACAGCCCCGATAGCACTTAACTTTTGCGGCTACTCGGCGGTTGTCGGATCGATCATCGACTTGACTTCCGAGACGCAGTTCGCCGGGAAGCCTCCCTGTTCCGCGTGTTCTCGAACCATCTTTTCGTCCGGTGCTATGTATACGCAATAGATCTTGTCTGCGGTTACGTAGCTGTGCAACCACTGGATCGTCGGTCCGAGTTTATTGAGAACACTGCAGGATTTCTGCGATATCGTCTGGACTTCTTCCAGCGTCGCGTTTCCAATTCCCGGAACCTCGCGCTCGATAACGTATTTCGGCATGTTCTTATCCTGTCCTTTCTTGGTTGTTTGATCAGTTGGGAAGCAAAATGGAGGGAGGCTGACGCCTTCTGTCGTTCGCGGTGCAGCCTCCCGCACCTGTTTTTCCGTCAGTCATGGCTTGGCCGTAGTCGCCTCCTCACGGGCGGCGGTCTTGGCTCGAGCTTCTTTCCATTGCGTCATGGCTTGCGGAGCGGTGGCCCACAGGATACCTTTTTCCTCAGGCGCGCCGAACAGCTCGGGATTGCCATAGAAGCCGCGTTCGTTCTCCGCCTTTTCCGGTTCGACCTCAAGCGAATGGGCTTTAGCGAAGGCATCGCGGCGAAAGAATGGCAGCGACTACCTGGTTGTCATTTTGTTCTCCTTTTCTGAATGCCCATTGAAGACCCTACCCATGGGTACCGTTTGTGCTCTACCTCTAACAGCGCAACAGCGGGGCAAATCACATCATCGCTTGAGAAAAATTTCTCCAGCGACGCAGCGGAGGTGGATGACAAAACTCACCAGCCGTGACGATTCAACGATAATGAGACTTCGTGTGAATCTGAGTGGCCGTTGATGCTGAGTTTTGAACCGTCTAGATGGAAGTTCGCCTGTAGAGGCGCATTCAAACCACCGACAGGCAGTTCAGTCAGCTTTATCGTGTGTTGGTGACCATTAATTTCTGCCTTACACTTCTGTGTGACTTCTGCTGGAAGGTTGTTGATATGGCAGGAACCATCGAAGTTGAAGTAAATTTGCGGGGGCTGGCCGCTTCTCGGTAGATCCACGGGCTTGTGGTCGATTTCGAAGGTCGTTACATCCCACGTGCCCCGTCCATTGATCTGCGGAAAACCGAGGATTTCGCCGTAATTAGCTTTCAGGCTGTGTCCCAGCTGATATATGGACACGAAAATTACTAGCACCAAAATACAGTTGCATGCGAGTTCAAGTTGCCACCTCCTGTATTCCGGCGCAGAGTTCAAAAAGAACAACTCTCGAATCCATTCGCGTGTCTTCTGATCCAGCAGCAATAGGCCTACGTCTGCAATGAGCATACCCGTGATTACCGCCCGGACATCCCAGTAATAAGAAGATGACAGGTATGCGTAGTCCGTGATCGCAACGAACGAAATCGGCCCGAGCAGCAGAATTGCCCCAATCGAGCGTGTTCGCCGGAACAGTAACAATATTGACGGAATGGATTCAACAAAGCCTAGCAGAACTTCCAACCAATGAAACCGCCCGAAAAAGGCTGCAATTGCGAAAAAGCCCCGCACTTCAGCGAGTGGTTCAACATACGTCGATGGGAAGACCTGGAACTGTAGCGCCATGATCTTCGACATCCCGTAAAGCAACATCCAAAGACCGAGGGCATACGAGAGCATGGCGTAAATTACCCGAACAGCTGTCGAACTTTTGGTCTCCTCAGCCACTGATAACGTCGCCATAATAAACCTCCAAATCCGGGTTAACGTTTCCTGCTGCGCGGTTCGGAGGCAGGTGCCCGTCCGCAAACAGGGAGTTCTGCTGTACCTCAGCTCATGTTCGTGCTCCCCTGTGGCAGTGCGACAGACTGGGTCAGCCCTGCCTGTTTCTCCTTCGCCTGTTCCTTGGCGGGCTGCAGCTTCTTCATCACTCCGGATGACGCGCCCATTCGATCCCCTTTTCGTTCGGCCCCCGTACAACTCCGGATGGAGGTAGAAGCCCCTTAGTTTGCTTCCTTCTCTTCTCCACCGGAATGCGATGCGCGTTCGCCCACGGTCCTGGCGAATGCCGGTGACTTGCCAGCACACTCGCATCCCGGCCCCCAATCTTGAATTGATTGTTGGCTAGCTCTTCGGTGCGAGTTTCAAAGTCATCTGGCTATATTGCTTATCCCTCATGGCCCAGCTCCCCCACGTCGCTAGAACACGATCACCGAAAACGTAGCGTTCTCAAAGCCAGTATTATAATAACCATCAGCGTGTGGGGATCCGAGACGCTAACATTGATCACCTCCGTGTTTGAGTATTCGGCCAGAGTCCTCGACCAGAAGCGATCATCCGCTTGAAGTTGAATGAAAAAACCCACATTCCGACCTGCACTTCATTGAAGGTGATGCCACACGGCGGTGTTGTGGCTGCCGCACCGGCGAGAGTTGAATTGAAGCAACGCACGATGGTGTATGGTGACTGGTAAGCATTGACATACAGCATTGCCTTTACCCATCCTCCCGCCAATCGCAGCGTATTGACACCCTGAAAGTTGGTATTGTTCGCTGCGGTAAGTTCTCCCCAGACACTGCGTTCCGTGACTCGGAGCTTTGCAGTGTCTAGACTAGGATGCACCGCGTGAACAGGAACAGATACCGAGCAGTGGCAACGGCGGGGTAACAGAAAGAGCAATGCTTGTACTACCTTCCGTTTACTGGCTCTTGATGGGAGAAACTTGGAGTCTTTGAATCATCTTGACCAGATCGGCCAGAGAGGTTGCCTGCATCTTCTCCATCGCGCGGCCGCGTTGAATCTTTACAGTGTTTTCTGCAGTGCCAATCTGCGCCGCGATCTGCTTGTTGAGCATGCCTGAGACGACCATAGCGACGACCTCACGCTCTCGCGGGCTCAACGATTCGAAGCGCTCCCGCAGTGCTGTGAGCTCCGCCTCTTGTTGGCGTCTGCCCCGATCCTTTTTGAGAGCGAGCTGAATCGCATCTAAGAGATCCTGGTCGTGGAAGGGCTTGGGGAGAAACTCCACGGCCCCCGCCTTCATGGCCCGTACCGTCATCGGGACGTCGCTGTGCGCAGTGATGAAAATGATTGGAATCTGAACGTTGGCTTCGACGAGCTGGCGCTGTAAGGCGAGTCCGCTGATTCCCGGTAACCTGACATCGAGGACGAGGCAACTGGGCACGTTCGGAAGCTTGCTTGCTAGGAACTCCTTCGGGGATCCAAACAGTGCGACTTGCAGACCCACGCAAACAATAAGGCGCTCGATCGCACCACGAACCGAGGGATCGTCATCCACAACGAAAACGATGGACTCGGGTTCGCTCATGATCATGAAACACCAGCGTCAATCGGTGGGGAGAGTGAATTCGAACAGCGCCCCAGCAGAACTGGGCACGATCCCCAGGCGGCCACCATGGGACTCTATTATGGAATGGCTGATCGAGAGCCCCATTCCGATGCCCTTCGCTTTCGTGGTAAAGAATGGCTCAAAGATGCGGTTTGCCAGGCCAGGCTCGATTCCTGGTCCAGAATCTTGAACCTGGACCAAAACACCATCTGGGTTCTTTGCCGACCGGATCAGAATTTTCCGCCTCCCATTTGTGGACGAACTCGTTGCTTCAATGGCGTTCATGATCAGGTTAATCAATACCTGTTGCAACTGCACCGGGTCGCCGGACAAGCGTGGCAGGTCGGATGCAAGCTCGGTACGTAAGGAGACACGGTTTCGCGTGAACTCATTGCGCAGGAGAATGGTCACGTCTTGAATAATCTGGTTGATGTCCAGTTCCGTCCTATTAGAAGCCTCCTTCGTCAATAAGCTACGAATCCGAGAAATCACCGCACTTGCGCGAGTGCCGTCGTTCACAATTGCCGTAATCGCCGCGCGCAATTCATCGGGATTCGAGGTCGAACCGTCGAGTCGGCGCAAGCAGAATTGGCCGTTGGTGACGATTGCTGTAAGCGGTTGGTTGACCTCATGAGCAATGGCCGCAGCCAGCTCTCCCATCGAAACCACGCGAGTCACTCGGGCGAGATCCTCCTGTGCCTGATGCAGGTGCTCTTGGGCCAGCCTCTGCTCGGTCACGTCAATACAGGAGCCAATGTAACCAGCAAAAGACCCATCCGGATTGAATCGTGGCACCCCGGTGTCCAGAACCCAGCGAAATTCACCGTCGTGTCGTCGGAGGCGATACTCCATCTTGAATGCCTCTCGGCGATCAAAGAACTGAATGTAGGTTTCCAGAGATTTCTGCAAATCCTCGGGATCGACTCCTTCCGCCCAGCCGTTGCCAAGCTCGCGGTCAATGGATCGGCCGGTGAAGTCCAGCCAAGGCTTGTTGAAGTACGTACAGAGCTTGTCAATCCCCGACATCCAGATCATCACCGGAGCACTATCGGCCACGAGCCGAAAGCGTGCTTCACTCTCGCGTACTTCTGCCTCAGCGCGCTTTCGCTCCGTGATGTCTCGTCCGATGAAAAAGCTCGAACCGTCGGAAAGATGTACGAATGTAGCGGCCACGTCTACGACGCGCCCATCCCTCGCCCGCACCTTGAGGT
>Ga0210406_10001574_pt1 | contig 27497 bp, 30 predicted proteins | sample IncBWC30MmetaG_FD_155454 | JGI IMG/M metagenome (GOLD analysis project Ga0210406, IMG submission 155454) | Forest soil microbial communities from Barre Woods Harvard Forest LTER site, Petersham, Massachusetts, United States - Inc-BW-C-30-M | ecosystem: Environmental > Terrestrial > Soil >... | reverse complement strand
CGTCACGACCGAGATGATCGTTTCGCGTTCCGTCACGATCGAGACCGGGATGATCGATTTCGTTTCAGACACCGGTTTTTCCGGAACGAGTTCGTATTCGCCGGGGTACCGTACGGCTACGACGACGACTGTTATATCCGTGTGCGGACCCGCTGGGGTTGGCGCTTGCGGTCGGTCTGCTACTGAGGCAAGCGATCAGTCCGACGCCTGACCGGGTGGCCTTGCGCAGCGCGCAGCGCCGCCCGGTCTTCGGGAAGCCGTGGTGGCGTGGGGGCCAGTCGCCGCGGGCGCTCCTTGCGCTCCAGGGTCTGGAACGCGGCCTGTCGGAACAGGCGCGGGTGATCGAACGGACCGATAGGGAATGGATCGCCGGCCGGAATCCGGGCTGTGGTTTAGCTCACCAGGTAGAACATGTACTGCCCGCTGCTCGGCTTGTAGCGCCAGACCTCTCCCCCACGCGCCGTTCGCGGTGTTGGACATGAAGGCCGTTATTTCAGCCGCTCTCGAATCTGGTCGAGTCCAGCCTTGGCACACGCCTCGTCGGCCGCAAGGAATAGCTCATGTCCGACGGTATTGGTGGCTCCCTGCACCGCAACGACAACCGGCTTCAGCCGCGGCTGACCGATACCAACGGGACTGATGAAATCCGGATCCTTGGGCGGCAGGATGCCGGCTGCCGTCGCCGCGGCGAAGGCCGCAACATCAAGTCCGGTCACGAAATCTGGACCGACGCCGTGAAGCACGGCGACCCTTAGGGAACCATCGTGGTCCAGTTCGTAATATGCCTTGCCCAAACCGATCAGGACCGGCGGATCGATTCGGTTCTTGGTTTGCTGACGATCGATCCCGATCATGAGAATGCCGCTTGGGAGGCGATCGGCGTACGCTGACCACCGCCAGCTATTGGTTTGGGGAGCGCAGACCCCTATCCACTCACCGCCGTCGCTTGCGCCGTCGCTAATCTGCGTGCGGCCCTGTCCTGGTAATATTGCAGGTTGATTTCGAGATCGATCGCATTTCGGACGGCCTCAATCGCAGCTTTGCGAAGGCGTTCTTTGGTTGCAGCGTGGGCATCGAGGTCGACCTGGGAGAGCGCGCTGGCAATTTCGTGTGCAGTCGTCTGCAGCTCTTCGGGGGCAACTGCTCGGTCGAGATAACCAGCAATCGCTGCTTCACGCGGCGCCAAGGTCTCGCCCGTCACGACACGATTGAAGTAAGCCGGTGTTAGCCGGTAACGAGTTAGCTCAATCGCGAAATAAGGAACGGTGAGTTTGATCGCGACTTCGTTCAACCCGATTCGGAAAGGGCCGTCCGCGCCAATGCGGACATCCGAGCCCAGCAACAGGAACGCACCCATCGGAAGCGCATGCCCGGTGCACGCGGCCACCACAGGCAAGGGAAATGACAGAACACGAAGCGCCAGGTCAGCGCCCAGCCGCATCATCTCGTAGACTTCCTCTGACACACCGCGCGCAAAGACGTTCAGATCGAATCCAGCCGAAAAGATCTTTTCCCTCCCGGTAAGGATAACAACCGCTCTCTCGCGCTGAGCCCGATCAAGGGCGCCATGCAGCGCCTTGAGCATCGTCGGCGACATCACGTTGACCTTGCCGTCGTCCATCGTGATCTTGGCAACCGGTCCGGTTCTTTCATAAGTGACAGGCTCAGTCATTTCCGGGGGTTCTCCACACGAGTCAATTTTTTCCAGTCCAGTGTTTCGAATCGGCTGTGTCACGCGATCCAATCTCGGGACCTAAGAATACAGATAATTACTTCATACATGAACTATATTAGTTTGCAATACCCGCATGCGCGAAGGGATGGACTCACGCCTTGGCGTTCGCCGAGCGCCGGCAATCCCTCGATGCCGTACACGCTGGTGAGCCGCCCCTGGTCGCCGCGCGGCAGCGCAAGACTTCTGCAGAAAGCCCAACGAAGTCCCGTCACTGACGCTTCGGTGCCCCGTCCTCCGTCGCAAGAGGGCATCGTCGAAATTGGAGGACCAGCGTTGACAGACCGTTAGTCGGTTTGTTAGAGATTGTGGAGTTGAATTCCAGACGGAGATTCGCTTTAAGGCAAGCTGACCGCTTCTTTGTCGACATAGCCCATGGTGGTCTTGCTTCCCGACGGGGCGTACGTTGGGTTTTGCGCGAGCAACTTTTGTAAGCCACTAGCTGTGCGAGGTCGGGATCAATGCGTCAGCTGACGTTCATCAAGCCGGGCAAGCTCGAGTGGTGGGATGTGCCCGAGCCGAAGATTCGCCGACCTGGAGAGGCGATTGTCAGATCGATTGTTGTAGGACGTTGCGATCTCGATACTGGCTATGTTCGAGGCCTGGCCCCTTTGGCTACCGGCAATGCAATCGGTCACGAGTGCATTGCTGAGGTGGTTGATCTCGGCGATGAGGTCACGGCATTCAAGCTCGGCGATAGAGTGGTCGTATCACCTCAGATTTGCTGTGGCACCTGCTCATTTTGCCGTCGCGGGCTGACTGGTCGTTGCTCCGCAGTTCCGTTCGCCGCATCGTACGGAATGGGCCGCGAAGGTAATTATGGCGGAGCAGCGTCCGACTTCGTTCGCGTGCCCTACGCCGACGCGATGCTTGTTCGCTTGCCGGCGCGGAGCGATCCGATCAAAATGATCGGCGCGGCGGATGCAGTGCTTGATGCTTGGCGATGTGTGGGTCCGTTCTTCAAGAGCGCCCAGGCTGCAGCGTCCTCGTCGTAGGCGGTTGGCCATCACGGATCGGGATCTACGCAGCCGGCGTCGCCGTCGCGATGGGAGCTGCGCGTGTCGATTACGCCGACACCGATGAGGTTCGTCTTGCCCTGGCCCGACGCTTTGGTGCGACAGCTCTGAGGCAACCAATCGAGCTCAATCAGCAGTACGGCATTGTCGTCGACGCTGCCGGAGATGCAGACGTCTTACGTCAAGCCATTCGCGCTACTGAACCCGAGGGAATCATAACAAGTTGCACCATTCACCGCGGCGATGCTACGCCCCTGCCATTGCAGGAAATGTACTGGAAGGGAATCACGTTTCGTACAGGGCGGCCGAATGTCCGTTCACAGATGGAGCCGGTCCTGGAGCTTTGTGCCCATGGGTTTGACCCTTCGCTGCTGGAGACCATCGTTGCGCCGTTCGAGGCGGCGCCGGACGCCTTCCTGGATCAGGCCGTCAGCGTCGCAATCAGTCGCCCCTGACTCCGGGGCTTGTCTTCGGCGAGTTCGAGCCGATGCCCGGCGAACGCCGCGTCGGGGGCGCTCGTTACCGGAAGGCTTCAGCCATTAACTTTCCAAACGAGATTTTCGACTGCCCCACTCTCGGATGGCTCCGACTAGACGTGACATGTCAAAATAAACTTCGTTGCGATAAATCAGCTTGCCCCGTAGCTGAACCGTGCAGACCCCCTGGCAAATGATGACATGATCGCCGACCGGCGCGTCCAAGCGCCATTTGTTCAGAAAGCCGTCCTCGAGTGGCAGGGAGCCCGTATGGGTCCAAGTCCAATCAGGATTGTTGGTGAGGAGTTTGGACAGATACTCGATTAAGGCAGGCTTCCCGGAGAGCCCGTCAGGAATCGAGGGGTCAGAGTAGAAGACGTCGTCCGTGTAGAACGCCGCGAGCCGCGGCGGATCGTTGCCAGTCCACGCCGGTAGCCATTCCGACGCGAAAGCCTTCGCCTCATCAGCTGTCATCGCCGCTCCCAATCATCCGCCGCTGCCGAAATCGCCGTGGCGTCCGGCTCCCTTCGCAAATCTCGCGACGCCTGTTGCGCCTTCGGCCTTGAATGTTCCCTCCGAATTGCTCCATTCGCGTTCCAGAGCGGCAAGCTCGGGCAGTCCATGTTGCAAATGCACGGTGCGGCGATCTGCGCGCAACGATATCTGCGGAAATTGTGCAATCCGACGCGCCATATCCTCGGCGGCCTGTCGCGCCTGCCCTTTTGGCACGACCATTTCGCACAAGCCGATGCGCAGGCATTCTTCAGCCTCTACCTTGCGACCCGTCATGATGAGCTCGAGCGCGCGCCCCTGGCCCACGAGGCGCGGAAGACGCACCGTACCACCATCCGTCAACACGACGCCCCAACGGCGATTGTAAATTCCCATGTAAGCGCCTTCAGCCATCACGCGACAGTCAGCCCAAAGCGCAAGCTCCATACCGCCAGCTACCGCCGGTCCCTCAATTGCAGCGATCACCGGCTTGCCCAAGCGAAGGCGAGAAGGTCCCATCGGCCCTCGCGGGATCGGGCCGCCATCCTTCGGAAATTCCAACGATCTATGCGTTGCTTTGTTTTCCGGAGTGGCAATGCCGCGCGCCGCCAGGCTTTTCAAGTCTGCCCCCGCACAAAATACTCCTCCCTCTCCCCAAAGTACCGCGACATCCGCCGCATCGTCGGCATCGAAGGCCACGAACGTATCGTGCAGCGCATCGGCATGGTCCGGATCGACCGCATTGCGCACTTCGGGACGGGACTGAATAACCGTTATCACACGACCATCGCGTTCAACGCGAACCGGCATAGTTGCCTCCTTGGGTCAATATCGTCATCGCGTTGCCGGCCGAAACGGCGAGGCTCCAATTTGTGCGCCAAAAAATCACTTCGGCTCGCAAAATGGCGCCGGCAGAGACGACTGACGCTTTGATGGCCATCAACAAACTCGATCCTGGCGGGGCGCACAAACGAGGAAATTGCCGCGTTCGCATCACCTGCGGTAATGCGAAAACGTCCACACCACGCCGTTGCCTGGAGCGCGAGACGTCTGGCCGCCACTCGGATCGCTCGCCTCTCGAAGCCGTTACTGTCGGGCACATTATTCAAATGCCTGTCCACAAAACGTACAGCCATGGGGTACAGATGCGGAAATACCGACGGGTATGTCGCCTCTCAGGCAATCACGTCTTCTGTTCCGATGCGAATAGCAGAGCGTCATCGAGGCGATCATTACCCCAAAACATTTCGTTGCCGACGAAAAAAGTGGGCGCACCGAATATCCCTTTGTCGCGCGCCATTTCGGTTTGGGTTCGCAACCCCGCCTTGACCGGCTCGCTTTGGGCCTGATTGAGGATGTCCTCTGCCGGAAGGCCGAGCTCGGCCAGGATCGGCGCAATGCTCCCTGGCTGGTTGATGTCCTGGTCCAGCACGAAATTCTGCTCCATCACCTTGCGACAGAACGCCGCCATCCAGGGCTGGTCGCTGGCCAATAAAGCGATCCGCAACGGCAGTACTCCCAATCGTGGAAATACGCTGGGCTTGACCCAGGGTGACAGTCCGTACTTGCGGCACAGTCGCGCCATGTCGCTGTGCACATAGGCGCCCTTCTGCTCTTGCTTGAACGGGTGGGCACCAAAAGATTGCAGAATCGGCCCGAGCAGGAACGGCTTCCAGACGATACGGACGTTGCGCTTGCGTGCTTCGTCCTCTATCCGCATGGCGCTGAGATAGCTGTAGTTGCTGCCGAACTCGAACCAGAATTCGATCTCGGGTGAGGGCTCAGGGCCAATAACCAAATCGCTCATCGCGGCTGACTCCGAAATCGAACGGCGACTTCCACTCCCGGCGATCGAGGGGGATCGCTTGGAGATAACGCCAACATCTGGGTCCTCATGGTCTCGCGTTCCGTGCTTGGGAAGCGATGTCCCCTAGCGAGGAGCTTAAAGTTCTCCGACAGACGGAAAAAATCAAAGGCGATCTGCTGCAGGCGCACAAGCGAGGAAACCTTGCCATTCGCATGACTGAACGGAATGCGAATTGCCGTTTGGTTTGGCGTAAATCGGCGGCAGCCTGTTAGATTTTTCGTCCTTGGCCGCGACTATAGTTCGTTCGCTACTGGATTTGGTCAACCAGGCCTGCAGCACTCAAGCAGCGATTTCGCTTGCTTCTCCACTGATCCACTCAATGACATCCTCTACTTCCGAACGATGCGCGGCGAATCCGCGGATGAGCCAGTAGGCATTCGTGTTGACAGGTCCGGGGCGAGGCATTCTTAATTTGACCAAACGTCCCTCACCGAGTGCCGATCCGATCAGTTCGAGGCGCCCGAGAGCGATGCCTTGGGCTGCCATAGCCGCATGAATGGTCTGATCATACTGATTGAAACGAAGCATTGCCTTCGGCTTGACGCCTTGCCAACCCTGGCTCGCGAGCCATTCGTTCCATCTGAGCCAAGGCCGATACTCACCATCAAATTCCAAGAGAACCTGCCCCCTCAGCTCATCAGCAGACTTAAGCGCACCAAGCTTCAGTGAGGGGTGAGCGACCGGAGCCACGGTTTCGCCAAAGAGCCGCGTGGCCTGAGGCGGAGCGGCCTCGGGTGGGCAATAGCGGATCGCGAGATCCAACTCTTCATTACGCAGATCGCTGAGCTCGTTGCTGGCGGATATGCGCACGTCCACGTTTGGATGGCGTTGCAGAAAACTACCGAGACGAGGGAGCAGCCAAAGACCGGTGACGCCGATGCTCGCGGCAATGGTTACCGGCCGCATAGCCAAGCCAATCCGAACGGCACCGACGACATCCTGCAGCTGCTTGAGCGCCTCGTCGGCCCGCCGAAACAGCCGCTCTCCCTCGGAGGTGAAGACGATCGAGCGATGGCCGCGCACGAACAATTTGACCCCGAGCATGTCCTCAAGCGTACGAATCTGGCGGCTGACCGCCGATTGGGTCAAGCACAGATCATCGGCCGCAAGCGTGATGCTCATGCGCCGGCCGACCGCCACAAATCCGCGGATCAGGTCAAGCGAGGTAAGCTGATTGAGCGTTACCGACATGCTGCTGCTCACCACGCACGACGAGAGCATTGAATCCGAAGCCGCGACCTGGGCCGATACTCTTTGTTATGCCCCGGCTGACATCAAATTCAAGCTTCCACGAAAACCGCCGCCGCGAGAGATCCCGCACGCCGTGATTACGGTCGCAGTTGTAGCACGCACGGCCGGCGGTGCAACCCGCGCCTGCCTGGGCGGCTCGCCTCGCGCGACAACGGACGTTATCACAGCGCCAGGTCGCCCGATCGCATCGACGATCGTCGCAAGCTAGTCGGGGGTGGGACCCGTCACCTTGAGAACGAAGCAGTCCTGACCAGTCGTGCAGACGACTCTAGCATCTGCGCATTCTTGCAAGGCAGATCTTTGCCGGCGCTAGACCTCGCCCGCCGCTTCGATGTCTTTCAAGTGTTGGCGAAAGCCGTAACCGGGGTCCCGCTCGCGCCGTGTCAGGTATTCGGTGAACCGCGTTTGCGCTCGATAGCTCCGACCCTCTCGCATGGCTTGCAGTTGCCGGGCTTCGGTCTCGCGGTAGATGGTCGCGGCGGCGACGACATCGGCCAGCCGTTCTTCGGGAAGAAATAGGACGCCATTGGCATCGGCGACGACGAAGTCTGCGGTCGTGATGGCATGCGGACCGAATGCGGCCCGGCTAAAGATATCCGGCGGCCGAGCGTGCAAACGTTGCGGTCCGGTCGGCAGCGCGCCCAAGCTGAAGACCGGAAATCCGATCTCGTCGAGCTCCCTGGCGTCGCGGTGGAGACCCCAGATCACAATGCCGGTCAAACCGACCGCCTTGGCCTCGAGCAAGATGATGTCGCCGATGCATGCTTCGTCCAGGCGGCCTCCATTGTCGATGACGAGGACCTCGCCCGGCTTGGCTTTTTCAAAGACCTCGAGAAATATGTCGATGCTTCCGACATGGCGAACCGGCCGCGCGCGTCCAGAGCACCGCATAGTTCCCGCAAGCGGTCTCACGCCCGCTGGCGCGAAACGGATGGGAACGCCCGTCCGCAGACAACCGTCCGCCAGATGCGGCGTCGTGAGCTTGCCCAGTTGATCGGCCAGCGTCTCTTTCAAAGTTACCACTCCTTGACTTGCGGCAGGGTCATCTCGCATTCGTGCCAGCCCGTTCGGTTCTCACCGCATCGTAGCGACAACCCACACTTTCGAATATCAGATATTATTGAAGCCGTATTTCATGAATACGAAACCGAAGATTCGCCCCCTCGGAATGGAAGCCGGAGCGGCGTCGCGGCTCGGCTGTTCGCAACCGCAAGCACGAGATAGGTCATCGTCCGCTCGTCGAGGTCGGTGGCAAGAATCGCCGAGATTGCCGGATCGGCGGATGGCGGCGCAGGCGGCAAATCGTTTGCTGGGCGCTCCATCCCCTGACCGGATACCGTTCGCAAACTAGCGCCCCCGGAACGGTCGACGTCGACGAAAGTCCTCGGCGACTTCTTCCATCGTCATCCAGCGAACACCCTCGTGAGCCTTGATGTGAGATATGAGCCGCTCAAGCACCAGCAGCACCTGCGGCCTGCCCGCTACGTCCGGATGAATCGTGATCGGAAATACGGCGTAGTCCATCTCCCGATACACCCAGTCGAACTGGTCGCGCCAGGTTTCCTCGATATCGCGCGCGTTGAACCAGCCGCCGCTATTGGGCGCCTTCTTGATGAACATCAATGGTGGCAGATCGTCGATGTACCAATTGGTCGGAATCTCCACGAGATCAACTTCCCTGCCATGCACGAGCGGCCGCATCCACTCCGCCGCCCGCTTGGCATAATCAACCTTGGTCCACGCCTCTCCGGTCCGCGCATAGAACGGCAGGAAGTCGTGATAGGCCTGCGTATGACCGTACCGAAAGCCGTGCTGAAGCAGCAGATCGGTGGTGTGGGCGGACGGCTCCCACCACGGCGCAGAGTAGCCGCTCGGTGGCTTTCCGGAGTATTTTCCAATCAGCTCGATCGAGGCCTTGAGAATATCCTCCTCCTGCTGCCGAGTCAGTCCGACCGGGGGTTCGTGCGAATAGCCGTGCGCCCCGATTTCGTGGCCGGCCGCCGCGACCATCCTGGTCTGATCGGGGAAGGTCTCGATCGAATGACCGGGTATGAAAAAGGTGCTTTTGATGTTGAACTTGTCGAACAGCTTCAGAACTCGCGGCGTGCCGACCTCGCCTGCGAAGACGCCGCGCTGAATGTCGTACAGCGAGTCCGCGCCGCCCCACGAACCGAGAAAGCCGGCGACGGCATCGATGTCCACACTGAACGTGCACAGGATCTCCTTGGGCATCCAAGCTTCCTTCCCATTTTCGTTTTTAAAGTCGGCGCCACCGCGCAGGCCAGGCCGATCGCCCGGCATTGACCCACCGGGATTTGCCTGGATGATTTGGGTCCATGTCAGAAAGGTTGGTATAATCGTCGGTGGACTTTGGAAAATCGCATAGTTTTGAACTTGCACTTCTGGAAATCGCAAGTAGCAGCCAGCTCGCCCACCGGCGTCGTGATCGCTGCCGTGCCGCGTGAAGCCTGATTGCTTACCCACTCGATTCTCTGCCATTTTGCAGAGAAGGACCTTGCGGATAAAGAAACGGCGTCGGCGCCGCGTAAATCGAGCCAAACTCGAAAAAATCTCTTCGGGAAAATGGAGACCTAAAGATGCCGGATGTCTTGATCGAAGTTCGGGGGAACTGGATAGGAAATCGGAAGACCCAAATGATCGAGGCCGTTCATCTGGCACTCGTGGAAGCGATCAGGATACCGCCAGACGACAAGGTGCTGCGATTTGTCTCGCATGCACCTGACGACTTCGTCATACCGCCTCATCGCGGCGAGAAATTTACGCGTATCGAAATCACGATGTTCGCCGGGCGCTCGCTCGATGCGAAGCGCAAGCTTTATAGCGAGCTCGTTCGCAGGCTTGAACCGTTTGGAGTTCCGGCGGCAGACGTAAAGATCGTGCTTGTCGAGGTGCCACCGGAGAATTGGGGTTTGCGGGGCGGCCGCGCCGGGTGCGACATCGATTTGGGCTTCGAGATCAATGTATAGCCCACCGACGCGCTAACTCATCTCACTTTTTTCCTTTTACGATAGCGCGGACGGCACGCGCCAGGATGGCGGAAATGTCGCCCGTGCCGAACGGCGGTCCGGCCAAACCATGGCAATCATGAACGTGCGCTGTGCGTTGCTCGATCGCGCGGATCACCGCGATCATGTCGGTGTCTCCCAAGCCCAAAGCCTGTGTCTCACCGAACGGGGCGTGACAGACGTCGAGAAGCGGCGACGCGATCGCGGCCTCTCGCGCGGCATCCGCGATCAGCCGCACGTTCTCCAGTACGTTGGTGATCGAGGCTTGCACGGCAAAATCCTGTGCGAGAAGCTTCGCCGCCTTGACCCGCGACACGTCGCTGGCAAGCGGCCCATTTTCAAGAACGGTGACGAACTTGGCCAGATCCAGACCGTGGCGTTCGGCGAAGTGCGCCGCCTCCGCAAGGCCTGTGACGATGGCCGTTGGCAACAGGTTCACGGCGAGCTTCATGCGGAGCGCGTTGGGTACGGGGCCGCATTCTATCGCGCTGCGGCACAACGGCGCCAGCAGCGATCGAACTGACGTCACATGCTCCGGCTCTCCAGCCAACATCGCGACGAGTTGTCCGGCCTCGGCGGGCTTGCGCGAGCCTGAAACCGGCGCTTCAATGTAGCGACCGCCTGCGGCGCGAACATCGGCCTCGAGCGCCTTGGAATAGCCTGGCGCGGTCGTCGCCATGCTGATCAGTGTGCGTTCCTTGACCCGTTCTGAGAAGGCACGCTCGCCGCGCGCGAGTACGGCGTCGATAGCGGCGCCATCAACCAGCATAAGGAACACGACGGGACACCGCGCAAAAACTTCGGTGGGGTCCTTTGCGACCGCGGCCCCGGCTTCGGCCACGGTGCCGCATTTCGAGGCGGAGCGGTTCCAGACCAACAGCGGAGTTCCGGCCTTTGCCAATCGCAGCGCCATCGGCTCGCCCATAGCCCCGAGACCGATGAAGCCTACCGGCACAGAAGGCGTTAAATCCACGAGTTTCCCTTCGGCCGGACCTGACCTCCATCACATCCGAGACGGTAGCAATCGGCGTTACTTTCGAATATTAGATAGTTTTGAACTCTTACTTATGGGAATCGAAAATGCGCCCCACTTTCGATATGGATGCTTTGCGCACGATGGTGGTCGGTACCGAGCTGGGGAGCTTCGCGCGCGCCGCTTCACAACTCGGCCGTTCGCAATCGGCGGTGAGCATGCAGTTGAAAAAACTCGAGGAGCAAGCAGGCCACCCGCTGTTTCGACGGAACGGCCGCGGACTTGTTCCGACCGAGGCAGGAGATGCGTTGCTCAGCTACGCGCGCCGGATCGTCGCCTTGAACGATGAGGCGGCCTTATCGCTAGGCGCGACGGCGGTGGCCCCGTCGGTGCGAATAGGATTACCACAGGATTTCCTGGAAGACGTCATGCCCGACGCGATTTTGCGGTTCTCGCGGCTGCGGCCGGGAGTTCAGGTGGAGGTCCGCGCCGGCCGGAACTACGCCCTGGAGGGCGAGGTGCGCGCCGGCCGTCTCGATATGGCGTTCGCCTTCTTTGAACCTGGGTCGGACGCGCACGGAACTCGAATTGCGTCGATGCCTATGCTGTGGCTTGCTAGCGGCAAATTCACCAGGCCCCCGGCAAGCGAACCGCTTCCGCTCGTTTTGTACGACCACCCGTGCCTGTTTCGCCAAGCCGCTCTTCAGACTCTGGAACGAAAGGGGCTGCGATGGCGAATCCTGCTCACGACGCCGAGCCTTCCGGGGGTGTGGGCCGCGCTACGTTCTGCCCAGGGAGTTTCAGTCAGGACTGCACATCGGGTTCCGGCCGGAGTACGTGACGTAGGTGTCAAGTTCGGTCTTCCCAAATTGCCGTTCATCGAACTACGCATGCTGACAATGAATGAGCTATCTCCTGCTGCTTCGGATTTCCGGGATATCCTCGAGCAGGTTGTCCGCAGGCGTGCCGCATAGCCCGCGGTCGCTCCGGCTGGCATGCTACTCCCAGAGGCGAACACCGCTTCGGCGCAGATTTGCGATGTCATTCCTATCGCCGCCGAAAATATTCTGAGACGAAGCGCGTCGATCGGCTCGCCAGGAGCCAACTCACCAACGCCGTGACGAAATTCGCTGGGGTAATCGTTGCCCAGAGCATCTCGTACCGACAAATAAGGTAGGGACGCCGACCATTCTATCCTCTCGCAAGGGCTGGCAGCCTGTTTTGCGATAGCCGCTCCATGGTTAACGGCGCGAGGGTCTTTTCAGGGTTGCCAGGTATTGTCTTGGTAACGGCTGGGGACACCTCTCCAACAACCGAGCATTTGGCTTACCTGGGATATCCACCATGGATGATCGAACGTCCGACGATGATACCCTGAAAGATCCACGCTTCGTCGAAAACCCTCGGGTTGTCGGAAAACCGAACGTTCGTTTCTATATCGGCGTGCCGCTGCAGTCGCGAGACGGCTTCAACATCGGCACACTGTGCTCGATGGATATCAAGACTCGCGAATTGACCGCGGAGCAGATCGATATTATGCGGGATTTCGGACGGCTGGTGATTGACGAATTGGAGTTGCGCCTGCTGGCGAATATAGCCTGACCGGCGCCATGAGCCGACGCTATTTTTACGAAGAAGCCACGCGGGAGATCGCTAGAACTCGACGCCAAGGAACTCAATTGAACTGCCTCTTGATTGACGTCGGCCACTTCAAATCCATCAACGACAAGTACGGCCACGATATAGGCGATCTTGTCCTCAAGCGTGTGGTCGCCGCATGCAAATCCGAACTGCGCGCCTCAGATTACATCGGCCGCCTCGGCGGCGAGGAATTCGCGGCAATGCTCCCGGACGCCTCGAGTGATACCGCCCTGGAGGTCGCTGAACGGATGCGTGAGGCGGTCGCAGTAATGAAGATCGAGACCTCGGCCGGGACGATTGCGGTGACGGTGAGCATCGGACTTGGCGCGCACGCTGTTAGTGACAATAGTATTGAACCCGTTTTGCGGCGCGCAGACGTGGCCGTATATAAGGCAAAATCGGGCGGACGCAATCGAACGGTATGTTGCGGGCACGCCGGCGAGGTCGCGGCTACGGTGGCTGCCTAGGCCGCTTTGAAGCCGGCGCCATTCCAGCGGAGGTTTTCCTTTTCAACTGAAGCTCCGGCCGGGAACGGACCTTGGCCCTGCCCGCCGATAGAGCGGCGCAACGGATGTTCTAAAACCGCTCAAGGATAGTATTGAGGAAGCGAGCTACAGCCGCAATTTCCCGATCGCTGAAATCCGCCAAAAGCCGCGAGTTGAGTTGGGACAATATCGGTCGCGCCGCGACCGCCTTTGCCAATCCCTCCTTCGTCGCGAAGATGTGCGCGACACGACCGTCCTCATCAGAAAGCTCGCGACGAACCAGGCCTGCGTCCTCCATGCGGCCAATAAGAGCCGTTATAGCGGACGCATTAATGCCCATTTGATCACTGACATCCTTGAGCATCACGCCAGGTTTGCTTTCGAGCATCCAAAGGACACCAAGCTGGGTATGGCTGACGCCAAGCGCTTCCTTGAAGGTAGAGTCGGTAAATTTGAAGAGTCGGTGCTGCGCCAGCGACATGAGATGAAAGAGGCGTGGTTTCCTTGACACGTTTACCGGCCCATCGCAAAGGTTGTTCACAAATGAAGTAACACAAATCCTGACTTCAACCGATGGTTCCGTGCTTGATGTAGCGGACCCCCATAAGTGCCCCTGCCCCGCAAACACCGCTAATCGACAGGGCAGCTTCGATCCTGTTTGCGACGTGAGAAACGCGGCGAAGAACTTCATATGTCATATGTCGTATTACTTTGTCGTTGAAAGCGCGCTGACGCAAATTCGTTCTAACTTCCTGAATTAATTGGAAGGTTTGGTGGTGTGCGCAGTCATATACGAGCCAGTCTCCGTCAGAAATTCCCGACTATTAGGGAATTAAACCGGGAAAACAGTGATTTTCGGGGATTGCGCCCTAAAATCCGAGCCGAGACTGGCCTAGATTTCAGCGACTTGAGGAGCAATTCCCGAGCACAACGAAACGGGAATTTTGCGCTCTGAACTGGGAATCTTGGATCGACAGCTGGGAAACGGCCGCTCCGTCGTAAGGCCCGCATACCCAGGCATTTTAGGGGGACAGATCGCTTGGCAAAGCCAATGTCACTGGAAAACTTTATGTCTTCGCATTCTTCGAAGAACGGTGCTGGCTTTGTTGAGACGGCTCGATTGATTGCCGGTGAAAATCCGGCTCGATGGCTGGTAAAGCATCTTCGAGACTGGTCGCCTTGCATAATGCTCGACGGGAGCGTGCATGCGAGGCAACCTGGCAAGGCCGAGGCGCGCAGAAGGTTAAAAAAGCTAATCAACGCTATTGAAATAATAGACCGCGAGATTCGAGACGCAGTGGTATTCGAACTACTACTTGCTCAAGAATTCGGCCCCCTGCCCACCAATACGAGCATGGACGCGGTGCTCAGGGAGATTCACCGTCGGGCTGAGCTAGCCTCGTCTCGCCTCAATCTACTTGCTACAGGATTAGACGAAAGGCTCGAGCAGCTGAGCGACGGCGCCAAGTTGGTAACGCGAGAACTCCAGGATTGTGCAGTGTCGGAATTTCTGCGAGCCGAACAGCGAGGATCACCGCCGGAGAACGTGGAGTTCGGTACGGCGCTCATCGAAATCAAGCGGCAGGCCGAGAGTGCCCTGTTGTCTGACTATTTGGCGACCAAGACGGGAAAAACCAGAGCTGGTCGCGGTCGTGCGTTGCCTCCAAACGCAGGTTTGGCAGGCTCAGCCTTTCTTCCGATAGAACCGAAGCAACTGAGCGTTGATAGCCACGATGAGCGTGCTTGCCGACATGAGGCCTGCCCCAACGGCAGGCGTCATCAGGAAGCCGGTACCGAAGGTTATACCGGCCGCCATGGGGATGGCGACGGCGTTGTAAGCGGTCGCCCAGATCAGATTTTGCACTATCTTCGCGTAGGTTGCGCGGGACAGGCCGAGGATCGCGGCCACGTCCCTCGGATCGTTGCGAACCAACACCACATCGGCGGATTCCACCGCTACATCGGTGCCTGCGCCGATGGCAACTCCAAGATCGGCCTCGACAAGTGCGGGAGCGTCGTTGACGCCATCGCCGATCATGGCGACGCGCAAGCCGCGGTCACGCAGTTGTTTGATCTTCGCGGCCTTCTGATCCGGCAGTACCTCCGCAATGAATTCGTCGATGCCGAGTTCGGCAGAAACAGCCTTTGCAACTCCTTCCGCATCCCCGGTCAGCATGATCGGGCTTATTCCAAGCTTCTTTAGTTGGGCCACCGCTTCCCTGGATTCCGGCCGCACGATGTCGGCCAGCGCGAACAGTGCCCGCGGTTCGTCAGCGCGGACCAAGACCACAACGCTCTTGCCTTGCGCCTCGAGCTCACGCAGACGCGGATCGCCTATGGGCCGGCCCAGCCTTGCGAGATATCCGGGGCTTACGACGCGGACCTCCTGGCCTTCCACGACGGCGACGATCCCTTCGCCCGCGATATTGCGGACGCTGGCCGGACGAGGAACGGTGATGCCGCGTTCGTTTGCGGCGGCCACGATGCCTTGTGCGATCGGATGTTCGGACTGGCTTTCGGCAGATGCGGCGAAGCGCAACTCCCCCGCCTCGTCTCCATTGGCCAGCACGGCGATGTCACTCACGCCGAACCGGCCTTCCGTCAAAGTCCCGGTTTTGTCGAACACCGCCGCGGTCAGATTGCGCGCCCTCTCAAAGGCGGCCCGGTCACGGATCAGCAGGCCATTTCTGGCGCCGAGCGTGGTGCTGACGGCGACGACCAGCGGCACGGCAAGCCCGAGCGCATGCGGACAGGCGATGACCATCACGGTCACCATGCGTTCGACGGCGAATTCGTAGGGCTGGCCGGCGAGCAGCCAAAAGCCCAATGAACCGAAGCCGGCGATTAGGGCGATGTATGTCAGCCAGGCCGCCGCGCGGTTGGCGAGGTCCTGCGTGCGCGAACGGTTCGCCTGAGCCTGCCTGACCAGCTCGATGACCTGCGAAAGGTAGGACTTCTCGCCGGTGGCCTTGACTTCGATCGTCACGGCGCCAGACCCGTTTATGGCGCCGCCGATGACGACATCTCCGGGCTTCTTCGAGACAGGAAGGGACTCGCCCGTCAGCATTGCCTCGTTGAAGGAGGATTCCCCTTCCGCAATCGCGCCGTCGACAGGAACCTTGGCGCCTGGCCGGATAAGCACCCGGTCACCCGGCTGCAAGGAGCTGACCGGAACCTCCTGCATGTTGCCTTGCGCATCGAGCTTCACGGCCGTGTCCGGCAGCAGCCGAACCAGCTCTTCCAAGGCGCGCGACGCTCCCATGACCGAACGCATCTCGAGCCAATGGCCGAGCAGCATGACGTCGATGAGCGTCACCACTTCCCAGTAAAAGGACACGCCCTGAAAGCCGAAAGTCACCGCCGCCGAATAGAAAAAGGCGACCGAAATCGCGACCGCGACGAGCGTCATCATGCCCGGTTCGCGGCTCCTGAACTCCGCCAAGAAGCCGGTCAGGAACGGCCGGCCGCCATAAACGTAGATGAACGACGAGAGCGCGAAAAGCGCTAGACCATCGCCCCGAAACCTCAGCGTGTCGGCCAGCCCAAGCCCGTGCTGGATCATCGGCGACAGGAGCAGGACAGGCGGCGTCAGTGCCAGGCACAGCCAAAACCTGCGGCGAAAATCCACCGCCATCGCTCGATGATCGCTATGACCGCCATGTGAGTGCATTACGCCTGCCATCCCGACGGCCGAATGTTCGCGCGCTTGACGCGCATGTTGATCCCGATACCCATGGGCGTGAGCGTAATCCATGTTGTCCTCGCCTTTCGCCGCCGTGAATCCGAATGTCTTTGGGGGCTTTGATGCAGAAATTGTTCAGGTCCGATCCCTCATCGATGCCGGAGCTGTCGGCATAGAACGTCAATCGGCTTCGCCTCGAATCGACATTGTCTGTTCCTGCCGTTTTGACCTGAAGCCGCGAGAAATGTGAGTGTCATCCATAAACGAGCCTTTCACTCATGGCGCCTGCAGCAGCATGAGACTCTGCAGTCGTGCTTCGAGCCCTTGGTGATCGGGTAGATTAGGCGAAAAACCATTCGCGTGTCGACCGACTCAGCCCGAAATCCATCAAGACTGAAAAAGTCATAGCAATCGGCGAAGCGCAGCCGCGCATCAGCTTTGCTATCTCCTGTGATGGTCACGATGAAAGAAGTTCATCGGCTGCAACGAGAATTCACCAAGGTAAGAGCCGCAGGAGAGAAAGCAATGCGTGTCAAAAGTGTCAGGTCTAGCAGCTTTAGTTGCGGGCGGTGCAATTGTAACAGCCGTGTTTTTGGAGTCGCCCTCGAATAGCAGCGCTCAAACAAAGACACGTTATCTGCCCGAGTACACGGCCTCCGGTGACGCTGTGCTGCCATTCAGAAACTGGGTGACTTCAATCCGCCACGGAGATGATGCCTTGGCATTATTAGAAATTTCAGACGCACATCTTCGTCCCGGTACAGCTGCCGTCCAGCAGCGGACTTCCTAGGTTCAACGCCATTCGCATCGACCATTGACAACCAATAAGGGAAAAAACCATGTCGAGCCAAAGCCCAGCCTTGCTTTCCGACGAACTCGCTTACGTCCCCGCCCATGAGTTGGCAGCTCGCATCCGACGTCGCGATCTGTCACCGGTCGAGGTTGTGGAGGCATTCATTCGGCGCATCGAGGCGCGCAACCCGAGCCTGAATGCTTTCGTCTACCTCGATTTCGACGGCGCGCGTGCAAGAGCCAAAGAAGCTGAGAACGCCGTCATGGCCGGCGAGCAATTGGGGCCGTTGCACGGTGTTCCCTCGGCGCTCAAGGACTTGTTTGACTTCAAGCCCGGATGGCCCGCAACCCTGGGCGGCTTTAGCGCGCTCAAGAACCACGTGGTCAATGCTTACTGCGTTTTCTGCGAACGTATGGAAACTCGTGGCGGGGCAGTACTCCTGGGCAAGACGAACAGCGCCCTCATGGGATTCCGTGCCACCTGTGACAATTACCTGTTTGGGCCCACGCGTAACCCATTCAATCTTGCCAAGAACAGCGGCGGCTCCTCCGGTGGCAGCGGGGCGGCGGTGGCCGACGGAATGTTGCCCATCGCCGAGGGTACCGATGCTGGCGGCTCTATCCGGGTTCCTGCCGCATGGTGCGGCGCCTACGGGTTCAAAGCTTCGTTCGGCAGAGTGCCCTTCGTGGTGAACGGCAATGCGTTTGGCGCTGCCGACTCGCCTTTCCTTTTTGAAGGACCGATCACCCGAACCGTGGAGGATGCGGCGATAGCGCTCAATGTGCTCGCCGGCCACGACGCGCGAGATCCTTTCAGCATCATCGAGCCGGCAACCGACTTCACCGCAGCGACCCGCCGTTCCATTCGCGGCCTCAAGATCGCCTATAGCCCGAACTTGGATATCTTTCCCGTCGACCGTGGAGTGGCGGAGACAGTCAACCGGGCGGTTCGCGTATTCGAGGAAGCCGGCGCGCACGTCGAAGAGGTTAAGCTCGGCATTAAGCGTTCGCACAAGGAGCTAACCGATGCCTGGTCGGGGCTGTACATGCTGCTCAACCTGCAGGCATACGAGAACATGAAGCGGGACGGCATAGATCTGCTCGGCCAATACCGCAAGGACTTCCCGCCTCAGTATCTGGAGTGGGTCGAGAAGGCCAAGCGTCTTTCGGGGCTCGATTTCTATCGGAACCAGGCTGTCCGCACCGAGATCTACAACGCCCTCCAAGGCGTACTGAATAATTTTGATCTGCTTGTCACGCCGACTACAGCCTGCCCGCCCGTAGATAACGCGAACGACGGCAACACTGTGGGACCGAGCTCGATCAACGGTGTGGAGGTCGATCCTCTTGTCGGCTGGGCCATGACATACTTTGTCAACTTCACCGGCCACCCGGCGGCATCGGTCCCGGCCGGGCTATCCAACGGCCTGCCGATCGGGATGCAGATCATCGGCCGGCGAAACGCCGATGGCGACGTGCTGGCAGCGAGCGCAGCGTTCGAGCGACTCCGGCCGTGGCACGAACACTACAAGATCTGCAGGGAACGATCGCTGCGGGTGTGAGGGCGATGGGCCGTCGATTGACGGCCAATCACCCGTACTTTGAAGTGGTCCTGGGCAACCACCTGACCGGCCAGTCGACCTTCGACACGCCGCGAGGCGTCCAACGCGGATCGCCATTCACGGTACCACCATCTGGAGACGCGCGAAGACCATTCATCTTTGCGCGCACACTTCAAGCCAAAGAGAGCGTCGATAATCCAACAGCGTGGCACCACAAACATAGATTGCGGGGTCCTGCGCAGCCGGGAACAAGGTCGCCGCCAGCAACGTCTTGTCGATTTTTCCCTGACGCCCCCTCCAACCTTCGGGTTGTTCACGGGTGCGCGTAGACGAGGCGCAAACCGGTATCGCGGCGTTCCATAGCATCTAGCTCTTTTCGATACCCTAAGCATTGCGACGGCGTGTTTGCGGTAATCGACACGGCGTCGAAGACAGGCACTGAGAACGACGCCACCACCGTGACATTCTTTGCCAAGAGTGGCTTCACCGGCTTTCCGTTGCTGATTTTGGATTGGGACATCGCGCAAATCGAAGGAGCTTTGTTGGAGACGCGTGGCTACCCACACAACGAAGCGATCGCGAGCCGACGGCTTACCGAACCGTTCAGCATGCTCCTACGGATCACGGCCATGCTGGACATAACCAGGCGATGGTCACCGATTTTCAACGTCGGTTTTGGGTCTCGCTCGCGCTGACATTTCCGGTCCTCGCGCTTTCACCTGGGATCCAAAACCTTCGCGGCTTCCACTGGATCACCTTCTCTGGAAACTCCTACCTGCTCTTTGGTCTGTCTGCTGTCGTTTTCTGGTACGGCGGCTGGCCTTTCCTTTCAGGATTTGTCAGTGAGCTGTCGAACTGGAAGCCCGGAATGATGACGCTGATTAGCGTCGCGATCACCGTGGCGTTCACCTATTCGAGCGCGGTCATATTTGGCCTCCCTGGCAAGGTGTTCTTCTGGGAATTGGTAAGTCTTCTCGACGTGATGCTTCTCGGGCATTGGATCGAGATGAGGTCAGTCATTGGAGCGTCGCGAGCCCTGGAAAAGCTTGTGCAGCTCCTGCCCTCGACAGCGCACCGCTTGGGGGCGGATGACCACGCGGAAGACATTCCTGTTGCGAAGCTACGCCCCGGAGATCGCATCCTGGTAAGGCCGGGCGAACGCGTCCCGACGGACAGTATCATCCTCACGGGCCGATCAAGTTTCAATGAAGCGCTGCTAACCGGAGAGTCGCGCCCCGTCGAGAAAATCGAGGGGCAGGAAGCAGTTGGCGGAGCGATCAATGGCGAGGGCGCCGTCATCCTTGAGATGCACAAGACCGGGGACGAAACTTATCTGAATCAAATCATCAGCCTCGTCAGGCAGGCCCAGGAAACGCGGTCTCGCGCCCAGGACTTGGCGGATCGCGCAGCGCTTTGGTTGACCAGCGTTGCCCTGTTGCTAGGCGCCACAACGCTCATTCTGTGGCTTTTGGTTTGGTCAAGCCACCTTGTGGAAAGAATATCATGGCTTGGCCGTTGAGGCCGGGTAGCTTAACAACGGCACCGAGGCACTTCCCGGTCGCAAAATCAAATGCCACCACTTCGTCTTGGGTCACACAGTAGAGCCGGCCTTGGGGCCCAAACCGCAACCCCCGCGGCTTCTGGAATCCCAAGTCATTGCGTGGCAGGAGAACACGGACGAGATGCCCGTCAGTACGGTCATATTCGCGAATGGTCGCAACCGCACCCGCGGCACCGAACGGATGCTCGCTGCTCACGACAATGTTGTCGCTTGGCGCAATCGTAACATCGAGCGGACTGAGCTCAGGATCTCTCACTTTCCATGATGGCAGCATCCGGCGATCGGAATCGAACGCCAGAATCGTGTTGTCGCCTTCACCGCCTGGCCCGATACCGGAAGCAAGGAAGAGCGTTCCATCGAGAGCGAACGCAAAGCCGCGCGGAAACGGCACAACCTGTGGCGGCAGGATATATTCGCCCGCCCTGTCGAGCTTCCGCGCAAATGCCATGATGGTGCGCTCGCCGCGCAGGCCGACATAATAGCGGCCGTCGGGCCCAAAATTGCCGCCGCCCGGGTTCAATCCCTCGATGGCCCTGCTTGCGCGTACGACTTGTCCGTTGCGGTCGAGCGCGAGAATCCGATTTGAGCCGCTGTTGACGAAGAGCAACCTGTCGACGGGCTCGATCCCAAGCCCACGAGGATCGGCGATGCGCGGATCGTCGCCGAAGACACCAATCGGCTTGCCGTCGTCAGCGAAGGCGAGAACTTTTCCGTAGCCCGCGCCGCTGGCACCGGTTGCACTTGTGACGAGGAGCGTCATGAACCTTCTCCACCGCGGCGCTTCAGCACCACCCGACGATTATTTGCGCGCAACATCTTGAAAGAGGGTGGCCATTTCCTTGACGTCGTCCGGAATGACCAGCGTGTGCGTCTCGCCGGGCGGTCCGAAGGCTTAGTCACCCCGGGACGCAGTTATGCAAGATCGTGCCGCTAAGCGATTTTCTTCCGAACCGCGCCCTTATCGCCGACGTGTTGCACAAGTGTTGTCGCTCTATTTGAACTCCCTGCGATATTCGCTCGGTGTCCAGCCTGTATTCTTGCGAAAGGCCACGCTGAACGAGCTCGTTTGAGAGTAGCCAAGTGTAAACCCGATATCCGTGATCGAGATTGATCGATCTGCCAAGAGCAGTTTGGCTTGTTCAATGCGCCTTTGTACGTGGTACTGATGCGGCGGAATCCCGAAAGATTGTTTGAAGGCCCGACAAAAATGGTGTTGGCTTAGACGGGCGAGTTGCGCAAGCGTACTGAGGCCAATTTGCGCGCCTAGATGTTCTTCAATATAGCCCACGACAGCGCGCTTTTGCCAAGAAGCTAGGCCGCCACGATTCAGGGCCGTATCACGCGCAGCGTTATCGTCACAGCGGGACAGCTCAATTGCGAGCACGCTAGAGAGAGCGGACAGGTAGAGCGTTCTCTTTGCTTGCCCATTCTCGATCGCGCTTTTCAACTTGCCTGCGGTTTCCCAAACGCCGGAGTCCTCGAAATGTATTCTCGCCGCGTAGTCGTTTTCTCCATCGTTTCGGAGAACGGTTGGATCCAAATACAGAAACGTCAAGCGGGTGGACGCGGCGGTCTCAAGCCATTCTCGATAGCCGCAGCCGGCCGGGACGAACGTGAGCTTGTTCGCAAAATTCCGAATCTTGGACGGCGCAAATCCGTCAATTGAAGTTTCTCCGTCCCGGCGGGCTCCCTCATTGTACATTGCCAAGAGGTGAACAGGACCTTGAAATTGAAGTTCGATCCTCCTCCCAATCGGCGCATGTACGCTCTCCACGAACCAACCGGGACGACCAGTACCGAGACGCTTTGCGAAATCGACCGGCGCAATTTGGACAGTGGGATGAAGAAGCCTACCGCCACTTGACTGCCAGGATTTGATACCAACCGGCGGTCTGATCTGCTCCAAATCTCGAAAGTCAACTTCAGCTCGGTCTGTACCACAATCTGGCGAATTTACCTCTCCGGTGCTAATGCTCGGCGTGCTCGTCATCATCGATGTTACCTGCTGACTACTTCTTATGCGACATCCGAGATCATAGGCCCGAGGCTTCGTACCGCGCTATTCCGACCTAGGTCGCTTCCAGTTCCCGATTGGTTTTAGTCACACGAACCAAAGGTCCATTTTTGGTCCTTTCCCGGCTCTATAGCCGTCGAGAGGCAATTGCATTGTCAGTTGCTGGCTACTCCACTTCGATCGCTGGGCTTGGCAATTTATCAATCGGCGACACTGCCGCTATGTCGCTAGGAAAAGCGATCGAGGCTACTCAGAATGAATTTCAGCGCGCGAAACGACTGGAACCTGTCAGCAATTTTCGATGGTAACGGCACGGAGCCCATCCTAGCAGCGGGAGTATGTTCGCAGCGCGCGTTAATCTGACAAGATCACTTCAATCGCAACAATCCCGAAATAGCGGATAGGATCGAGTCCACCCATAATACTCAGGCTTCCGCCCCACTAAACTGAGGTTGAGAAATGTCTGTGAGATCAGCAGCACTGCAAGCCACCTGTGCGGCGCTAGGTTTTGTCTTGACCATGCAATCAGCAACAGCCGCACTCCACCGCGCGCACAAACATCATCATGGGCAGGTTATTTCGCAATGGCGCCCCTGGGATGCCAATGCGGCAGTGTCGCAGCCTGCCGATCCATGGTGGACGCATCTAATAAATGGCGCGGGATCGGCGCCCGCAGGTCACTAGTTGCACGCGCGCAAGCTCAATCCAAACCAGCAGCTCACGTCCGCTTAAAGAGTGACTTCAGCGCAATGAGAAAGCGGTCGTCTATCTTCCAAGGTGCAATCATGCATTTGCTTTCACGAGTTACGGTCCTCTTTGCCTTAACTGGCGCACCTCTATCCGCAATGGCTGAACCAGCCTCGGCTCCGCCACCTGTGGCGGGCGCAGGCGTAGCCGAGAGCGTACACGTACAGCCACGGGGAGAAACCTTTGCTCCGAACTCCGCGGAAGTCGATGCCGTACAAAAGTCCATCACGATTTTTAACGCCACGCAGGGGGTTCTGGATGTTTGGTTCGATAGAAAGAAGCTGACCATCTGTCGTGGTTGTTAGCCACATTGTGTCCCCCCGCAACAAGTGAAACATATGAGACCGACCATCTCTGATTCATTCGAGCGCGCAACAGCAGTTCCGCGTTACGAGGTTGCCCATTCAGAGCGCAACGCGTCACTTGAACTGCTGGTCAGAGAACTTCAGCATCGCATCCGCAATCTTCTCACTGTAGTTCAATGTTTCGTCAACAGCACTGAGGCGAGCACGGCAGATGACTATCGCTTCGCCCTCATGGCAAGAATCGCAAATCTATCGGACGCCTACAGCCTCATCGAGAATGCGCGCGAGAATCGCGTCTCGCTAGCGGAGCTGCTCGATCGAACGCTAAAGCCACATGTCACCTTTCTGCGAGATCGAATCCTCGTCGCCGGACCCGACATCGTTCTTGAACCACGCCTTGCTTTATCGCTTCACATGATCTTTCACGAACTCGCGACTAACGCCAGCAAGCACGGCGCCCTGGCGCATACGTACGGAGCGGTTGAAGTGCTTTGGGATGTTCGTTCCGATGGTGAGGATCACGCTCTCGCCGTGCAGTGGCGCGAGCACGGTGGACCGGAGGTGCGCAAGCCGCGGCACAAGGGGTTTGGCCTGCGCCTCATCTCAAAAGTGCTGTCTGGTGCACAAATCGAAATGGACTTCGCTCCGGCCGGCCTCCTTTGTCGCCTTCTGGTTGAAATCGATCCATCATAGGCGCCGCGAGAGGACCGGTCGGGTTGTCATAAAGACGGTCCCTCGCCGCTTAAGCCTACGCAAACGAGCCAACCAAATGTCTGACGCTCATTTCTGTATCTTCTGGGCCGAAAAGAATGCCGAGCGTAAGGCTCAAGGCGCCGAACTGTTGAACTTCCGCGAAGCTCGCAAGGAATTCGGCTTCCACGTTCCGCCTCCAGGCGCCGTTACGCTCTGCTGGGGCGGCGAAGATATCCGTGCTTTCCCCGGCAAAACGCCCCAAGACAGGGACACGTGGTACGCGCAGTACCGGCAAGTGAGCGCGAAGGGCGTTCTCTGGCGCATGATCAACGATGCTAACAAGCAACCCATCTGCTACGTCGGCGCGACCGAGGCGCTCAACGCCGCAAAGCTTGCCCGTGACAGTGGTGGACTGCGTGTCGATAATCCGGACAAACCGCGTCAGGAGATCGAACTCGCTGGTGGTGTGAGTTGCCGGGTAAGCAGGCTTAAAGGGTCGTTGCGGCCAACCCGCCCTTCTCGAGAATGAAGCCGGCGATTTCATCGACGCCTTGTCCGCTCTTCAGATTGGAAAACACGAACGGCCGCGTAGTTCGCATTCGTCGGGCGTCTGATTCCATAACCTGAAGATTGGCACCCACCAAGGGAGCCAGATCGAACTTGTTGATCACGAGCAGGTCGGAGCGCGTTATGCCGGGGCCGCCTTTGCGTGGGATCTTTTCTCCTGCAGCGACGTCAATCACGTAGATAGTCAGGTCCGCGAGCTCGGGACTAAAGGTTGCCGCGAGATTGTCGCCACCCGACTCTACGAAACACAGCTCTGCCCGCGGGAATTTCAAATTCATATCCTCGATCGCGGCGAGGTTCATGGAGGCGTCCTCACGTATCGCCGTATGCGGGCAGCCTCCTGTCTCGACGCCCATGATCCGCTCTGCCGGCAGTGCTTGCGCGCGGGTCAGAATGAGCTGGTCTTCCTTGGTGTAAATGTCGTTGGTTATCACATAGATGTCGTAGAAATCCCGGAGATGCTTGCATAGCGCCTCTATAAGCGCCGTCTTGCCCGAGCCGACAGGCCCTCCGATCCCGACGCGGAACGGACCGTGATGTGCCGGAGCGGGACTGTTCTGGAGAAGGGGCTTCTCGCTTTCAACCGTCTTCATGATCGGAACAACCTCGTATATTGGGTTTCATGCGCAATGGAGGCGAATTCGACCCTGAATCCCGCGGAGCCCAGGTCGTCGAGCGTGGCGCAGGTTCCTTGCGCACTTGCGGAAAATACCGCGTCCTCAAGCTCCGCGATAGCGAGTTGACCGTCGGTTTGCCCAAGGGGGATCAACCTCACACCGGCGATTACCAAATTGGCGACATAGCTGTGCAGAAATGCCGGCAGCGCCACGCCCGCGGGAATCCGCTCCGTTGCCGAACGAGCGCCAAAGACAACCGCCGGTACCGGCTGAAACTGAATCTCTGAGAAGAAGTCCAGGATACGATCGGGCCACACTTGGCGGAGTGTGTTGAGGCAAGCGGTCGCCTGCTGCGACGATTCAAGCGCGAACTCCGATGTCCCGCGCGAGGCAGCCGCCACCTCCGCGACCCGCATCAATTCAACTCTGTCGTCGTCGATCGCGCAGCGATATGCCTCGCTGAAAAACACCGCTTCATTCCGTCCGGATCCGTAGCAAAGATCGGCCTCGAGCCAATCGACTAAACTTGGGCGGTCATGGATGTAACCAGCCTCGACGGCCCACTCGAGACCGTGCGAGTAACTGTAGGCGCCATTCGGGAAGGTCGGCGAAAGCCAGCTTTGCAGTCGCAATAAGGACAGAGGCGAGCACGGGAACTCCTCGCTCTTCATGATACTCGTCCATTGCGCTTGTGAGTATGCATCGGCATATCAATACATAAAGTAGCGTTGGGCCATTGGCAGCACCTTCGCGGGTTCGCACGTCAGCAGCCGGCCATCTGCGCGCACCTCATAGGTTTCCGGATCGACCTCCATGCGAGGGACCGCGTCGTTGAGAATCATCGAATGCTTGCCGATCTTGCGAGTGTTCGAGACAGGAAGCAGTTGCTTCGCAAGCCCGAGCTGCCTCGTCTTTTCCAGCGAAGCCTGGCTGACAAAGGTCACCGAACTCTTGCCCAGGGAACGGCCGAACGCGCCGAACATCGGCCGATAGTATTGAGGTTGGGGAGTGGGAATAGAAGCGTTGGGATCGCCCATGATAGCCGCAGCGATCGTGCCGGATTTGAGAACCATGTCGGGCTTTACGCCGAAAAAGGCCGGATCCCAGATTACGATGTCTGCGAGCTTCCCGACTTCAATCGAGCCGATGTAGGTGGAAATACCCTGGGCTATCGCGGGATTGATCGTGTATTTTGCAACGTAGCGCCGCGCTCTGAAGTTATCGTTATCGCCTTTGTCTTCAGGCAATTTCCCGAACTGCTTCTTCATTTTATCGGCCGTCTGCCAGGTACGGGTGATCACCTCACCGACGCGCCCCATCGCCTGGCTGTCTGACGAGACGATTGAGAGTGCTCCCAGATCGTGCAGAATGTCTTCCGCGGCTATGGTCTCCTTGCGTATGCGGCTCTCAGCGAAGGCGACGTCCTCCGGAATACGACGATCGAGATTATGTGTGACCATGAGCATATCGAGCGCTTCATCGAGCGTATCCACCGTGTAGGGTCGCGTTGGATTTGTCGAAGCCGGGATAACATTCCCTTCGCCACACACCTTTATGATATCCGGCGCATGTCCGCCTCCAGCGCCCTCAGTGTGAAAGGTATGGATCGTTCTGCCTTTGAATGCGGCGATGGTTTTTTCCACGTAACCACCCTCATTGAGCGAATCGGTATGGATCAGGACTTGCACATCCATGTCGTCCGCGACAGAAAGGCAGCAATCGATAACAGCGGGCGTCGCGCCCCAGTCTTCGTGCAGCTTTAGGCCGCACGCACCGGCCTCGATCTGCTCGATGAGGCCACCGGCCAGGCTCGCGTTACCCTTGCCGAAAATCCCGAGGTTCATCGGGAAAGCCTCGGCCGCCTCGAGCATCCGCTGGATATGCCAAGGCCCAGGCGTGCAGGTTGTTGCCGCGGTACCTACCGCCGGTCCGGTTCCCCCACCCATCATAGTTGTTAGACCTGAATAGAGCGCCTCCTCGATCTGTTGCGGGCAAATG
>Ga0210406_10001572_pt1 | contig 27512 bp, 15 predicted proteins | sample IncBWC30MmetaG_FD_155454 | JGI IMG/M metagenome (GOLD analysis project Ga0210406, IMG submission 155454) | Forest soil microbial communities from Barre Woods Harvard Forest LTER site, Petersham, Massachusetts, United States - Inc-BW-C-30-M | ecosystem: Environmental > Terrestrial > Soil >... | reverse complement strand
TCGTTAACGACGCGGTACTGATACCCCTTCGCGTCGAGATCAGTCTGGAGATAATCGGGGTAGCTTTTACCGGGCTCGGTGCCATAGCCCGCGGTGAGGCTGTCGCCGAAACAGACGATCAGGGGGCGCTTGTCGTTGATGGTTGTTGCCGGAGGATTTGGAGCGGGAAGAGGGGGTTCGGCTGCGGAGACCGATTTGGCGGAGTCTGGCTGTTCCGTCTCCCTGGGTGTGTTGTCGGAGCGGCAGCCGAGGATGGAAAGCGTCAGGACCGCTAGAATAGCTATTGATTCACTTCTCCGCATCTCTACAAGTTACCAAACGTCTATAAAGAACCAAACCGAGCCGCTGTGGAAGAAGGAGAAGCCTGAAGTTGAATACACCGACGCCTATGATCCTGGTAAAAGGTCTTCGCAAGTCGATCCGCAACGGCGCCCGCACAGTCGATATTCTCAAGGGCTTGGACTTCACAATTCCGCGGGGACAGTTTGCGGCGGTGATGGGGGCAAGCGGGAGCGGTAAGTCGACGCTGCTTGGTTTGCTGGCCGGGCTGGATACGCCGAGTGAAGGCAGCGTCCGGCTGAACGGCACGGAGATCAGCTATCTGCCGGAGGATAAGCTTGCGCAGGTGCGGGGGAAGGCGATCGGATTTGTTTTTCAGTCCTATCAACTGATTCCGACGCTTACTGCGCTCGAGAATGTTCTGCTGCCGCATGAGTTGAACGCCGATGCGCGAGAGAGTGGGCTGGGGCGCGCACGCGAGCTGCTCGGCAGCGTTGGGCTGGGCGACCGCATGGATCATTATCCGGTGCAGCTCTCCGGCGGCGAGCAGCAGCGGGTGGCGCTGGCCCGGGCGTTCATTCTGCGTCCGCCGATCGTTCTTGCCGATGAGCCTACGGGAAATCTGGATTCGACCAACGGCGCGCATGTGCTGGAACTGCTGCTGAATCTGAATCGCACCGAAGGGACGACGCTGGTTCTGGTGACGCATGATCCGGTGCTTGCGGCGTATGCGAACCGGCGCATTGTTCTGCGCGATGGCTTGATCATTGCGGACGAGATCAATCCGAATCCGGCTGCGGCTCCGCGTGAAGCTGCGTTGACGGAGGGCTGATGGCATCGCTGAGCTATCGTTCTGCCGCGAAGATTGCCGCGCGTGAGATGCATTCGTCGCGGGGGAAGTTTTTCTTCGTCATTCTTTCGGTCGCGATCGGAGTTGCGGCGCTGACTGGTGTGCGGGGCTTTTCCGGTTCGTTCCGGAGTTCGCTGCTGAACCGCGCTCGCAGCATTATGGCGGCGGACCTTTCGGCGCGAATGTTTCAGCAGCCGACGCCGGAGCAGCAGAAGGGGCTGGATGAGATTGCGGGAAGCGGGGTGGAGATCACGCCGGTGACGGAGTTGTTGTCGATGGCGTCTTCTGCGAAGACGTTGGATCCGCTGCTGGTTTCGATCAAGGCGGTGGACCCGGCGCTGTATCCGTTTTACGGCGAGGTGGAACTGGCTCCAGCAGCGCCGTTGAAGGCGGTGTTGACGGCCGAGACGGTGGCGGTCGCGGACGATCTTCTGGTTCGGCTGAATCTCAAGGTTGGCGATCAGTTGAAGATCGGCACGCAGCTGTTTCGGATTGCTTCGGTGGTGGTGAACGAGCCGGACAGGCTGTCGGGTAACTTTGCGGCGGGGCCGCGGGTGTTGATTTCGCGGGAGGGGCTGGAGGCTAGCGGTTTGCTTGCTCCTGGCAGCCGCGCGGGGCAGCGGTACTTGTTCAAGGTGCCGAAGCCGCGGGGTAGTGCGCCGATCTCCGATAAAGCGGTTGCGGATTTGAAGGCGCGGCTGGAAAAGCTCCTGCCAGAGGCACAAATTATTGACTATCGGGAGACGAATCCAGCGCTGACGCAGGGGCTCGATCGTGCGACGAGTCTGCTGTCGCTGATGAGCCTGGTGGCGCTGGTGCTGGGCGCGATCGGCGTGGCGATGGCGATGCGAGCGCATCTGCAGCAGCGGCTGGATACGATTGCGATCATGAAGTCGCTGGGGGCGCGGTCGGGGCAGGTGATCAAGATCTACCTGTTGCAGACGCTGCTGCTGGGAGCAGCGGGAGGCGTGCTTGGGGTGGCGCTGGGGGTTGGGGTGCAGCTGAGCTTTCCGTATCTGCTGGCGAAGCTGATCCATGTGGACACGGAACTGCATGTGCAGCTGAGTACGGTTTTCACGGGGCTTGCGGTTGGGATTCTGACGACGCTTCTGTTTACGCTGCCGCCCCTGCTGGATATTCGCGCCGTGCGGCCGATTCTGATTCTGCGGAGAGCGGTGGAGGATAGCGACGATCCGTTTGTTGCGGGAATCTGGCGAAAGATCACGAAGAATGTTGCGCAGATTGGCGCGGCGGTGCTGATTCTTGCGGGGCTGGCGGCGATTGCGACTACGCTGAGCGATTCGGTGGTGGTGGGCCAGGTTTTCTCAGTGGGTCTGGTGGGGGTGCTGGGCGTGCTGCTGGCGGCGTCGGCAGCGGTTTTGGCGGGGCTTAAATTCTTTTTGTCGAAGACGCGGCTGCATCTGCCGTCGTCGGTCCGTCATGGGTTGGCGAATCTGTATCGGCCGGGGAATCCTTCGGCTGCGCTGCTCGCGGCGCTGGGAATGGGCGTGATGCAGATTATGACGGTGTATCTGGTGCAGAAGGCTGTGGTGTCGGAGCTGCACCTTTCGGCTGCGCCTAACCTGCCGAACGTGTTTTTGATCGATATTACGAATAGCGAGATCGGCGGGATACGATCGCTGCTGAAGGCCCAGCACAGCGTTACAGCCGAGCCTGAATTGCTACCGGTGGTCTCGTCGCGGGTGATCGATATCGATGACGTGCCGGCGAATGAGGCGAAGCTGAAGAATTTTCCGAGGCGGATGCTGCGGTCGATCAGTCTGACATGGTCGGCGAGTGCGCCTCCGGGTACGAAGGTTGTGGAAGGGAAGTGGTGGGCGGCGGAGGAGAAGGGCCCGGTGGTTGCTATCGAGCAGCGGGTGGCGCAGCGGTTGGGGGTTCATGTTGGGTCGCACATTACGTTTGCTGCGCAGGATACGCAGTTCGTCGCAACAGTAGTGGCGCTGACGAAGGCGGATGGGCAGCATGCTTATTCGCGGGCGGAGTTTATTCTGCCCCAGGCTGCTCTCGCAGGGCTGCCCGTGGTCTGGTATGGAGGCGTACATGTGGACCCGGGGCATGTGGGGGAGCTGCAGCGGGCGTTGTATGCGGCTTATCCTACGGTGACGGTGATCAATGTGGCGCAGGCGCTGGAGACGGTGCGGGCGGTGGTGATTCAGATTACGTATGTGATTCAGTTTCTGGCGGCGTTTTCGATCTTTGCCGGGGTGATCATTCTGGCGAGTTCGATTGCGGGGACTCGGTATCGGCGGATTCGTGAGGTTGTGGTGATGAAGACGCTGGGAGCTACTCGGCGACGGATCGCCACGGTTTTTTCTATCGAATTTGCCGTGCTGGGGGTGGTTGCCGGAGTGGTAGGGATTCTGTTCGCCAACATCATCGCGCGGGTGTTGCTGAAGCGGCTTACGGTTGCGTATCACTTTCAGTGGGAGTGGACTTTGGGGGCGCTGGTAGGGACAGCTGCGCTGACGGTTGCCACGGGCTGGCTGGCGAGTCACCGCATCCTGGGGCGGAAGCCGCTGGAGGTTTTGCGCGAGGAGTAAGGCTGTGGTTGGGCCATTTCTGCTGCACATAAGGCGACATGGCGAGCCTTCTGGATGCGGGGCGGTGGCGGCTGTGCTCGTAGGTGAGGGAGTTTTCCTAGCGATTGCGAACGTGTGAACTTCGCTGAAGAGCTAATTTTCCAGATGGGTTGATGAGTGATCTGCGAATAGACATTCAGTTGCAGAATCGGGTGTGAAGTGTGAGTTTTGCGGTTGGGAATTATTTTTCTATTGACATCTGTTTCTGCAGTCCCGTAGATTTTCGTGCTGGGACTATATAAGTCGACAGTTCTGGTCGAACCATTTCGGCTACGGGCTACACGCGGCAAAACTGAGGGTCTCAGGAGTCTGTGGATGCAAGGGGAGAAATTGTTGGGCGTAGTGGTATCGATGAGCTTCAAGAACACGCGGTTCTGGAGTGCAAGGTTGGGTTTGCTGGCCGTGGCCGTCAGCCTCCCTTTGCTTACGATCTCGTCCACGGCTCAGACCGGCGGTCAGGGCGCGATTCAGGGGACAGTCGCCGACTCGTCTGGAGCGGTGATGGCGAACGTGAATGTTACGGCCACAAATAAGGAAAGCGGAGTTGCGACGACTCGGCCCACTTCGTCTGCGGGGCTGTTCGAGATCAATCCCATCATTCCGGGAACCTACACGGTGACGGCGACGGTGAAGGGATTTCAAACCTTCCAGCAGGAGAATCTTGTCGTGGATGCTTTGAAGGTGACGGGTCTGAACATCACGCTTACGGTTGGCGGCACCGATCAGACGGTCACGGTTACGGAGGCTCCCCCTGCGTTGAATACGACGAGCGCTACGCTGGGCGGCGTGATTGAAAACTCCACCTATACGAATCTACCTCTGCAGATGAACGGGCAGCAGCGTGATCCGACGGCCTTTGCCACGTTGTTGCCGGGCGCCCAGTCGCAGGCGAGTGCTCGCGCCCCGATCATTGGAGGAACGGGAAACTACATCGCTGAGCTTTATGTGGATGGACTGCCGACGACGACGGCCAATCAGCAGGGCGACAACCGAGTTGTCTCCAACTCTATTCCCGTTGAAGCGATCGATCAGTTCCAGGTACTCACGAGCATTCCGGGGGCCGAGTATCAAGGAGCCGGAGCGCTGAACTTTACTATCAAGTCAGGCGGCAATAAGTATCACGGTACGGCCGCTGCTTTCGTGCGGAACACCATCTTCGACACGTGGGGTTTCAGCGCTCCAGCCTTGACCAAGCAGGACGCTAATGGCAATACCGTTCCGGCGGGGAAGCCGGTGGAGCATCAAGTCGAACTGGTTGGTGCGCTCGGCGGACCTATTCCGCTGACCCGCAAGAAGGGTTTTTTCTTCGCTACCTATGATCGGTATCATGGCCGGAACGGAATCAATCCAAATACTCTTACGGTTCCGACTACATTGATGCGGAGTGGAGATTTCACGGAGTTGTCGAGTACGAAGCCGATTATCTACGATCCGAGCACGAACGCCTGCACCAGCAGCGGCTGTAGCCGTCAGCCTTTCATGGGCATGAAAAATGGTCTTCCGACGCTCAACGTCATTCCGAGCAACCGCCTTTCTCCCATAACGCAATACATGCAGAAATTTATGCCTGCCCCGACCAATAGCGGGATTGTAGGCAATTTTCTGGGCGGTGTGCCGTCGGGTTTCGACAACTGGGAGTTCCTGAGCAAGGTGGATTACGATCTCACCCCTTCGCAGCGCATCTCGGTTGTCCTGACTCTGGGAAGCCGCACGAATGTGCCGTTTACCGTCGGAACGAACGTTCCTGCTCCGGCGTCGACCGCGGGGGTTGTGCTGCCTCTGCCCTATACTGCCGGCGGCTATGCGACGATCAAGCCTACGATCATCGATTTTGAACACTCGATCGTTATCAAGTCGAACCTTGTAAACCAGTTCAAATATGGTTTTACACGGTTTTCGCAGCCGATCGGTTCGCTCACGGACGGAGTTGCGCCTTATCGGGCGGCGGCCGATATCGGCATCACGAACCTGCCTGCGGGCCAGGCTTCCGACGAGTTTCCTGGGGTGACCTTCAACTCGAGCACGGCATTTCCAAACGTTCAAAATCCCTGGACCACAAACGGTGCAACCGGAGCGACACAGACTACGGTGCCGAATGCCTTCACGTTGGTCGACAATCTTGAGTGGATCAAAGGGAAACATTCGATGACGTTCGGCATCCAGATGCAGTGGCTGCAGGACAATGTTGCGGCGCAGCTTGGGCCCTCTGGAATTTTCACCACGGTTTTCAGCCCTAACGACACTGCGAATTATGTCGGCACCTCGCTAAGCAGCACCAACACGGGTTATTCCTACGCGAGCTATCTTCTGGGCGCGATCAATAGCTCCTCCACGACGATTCAGTCCTTTAGTGAAGAGGGTGGGCGATATCGTCCCATCTCTCCTTATTTTCAAGATGACTGGAAAGCAACATCGAAGCTTACTCTGAATCTTGGGCTGCGGTATGACTTGTTTCCACCGTACCGGGAGGTGCAGGACCGCTGGAGTTATTTGAACCCTACGGCAATGAATCCTGTGACCGGAACGCCGGGGGCCCTCGAATTTGCCGGTCACCGTGGTGCGGCGATCAGTTGCGAGTGCAGCACCCCGGTGCACACCTATATGAGGAACTGGGGGCCGCGTATCGGCTTCGCCTATTCTTATGACGACAAGACGGTGATTCGCGGCGGGTACGCTCTGGTGTATTCGCGCGCAGGCGGGGTGGGTGGCCGGGCAGGAGCAGGCACCGGAACCAGCCAAGCCGGCTTTACCGCCAACCTTGTTCTGCCGTCGGCGCAGACCACAGGAGCGGCAGCGGGACCTTCCTATTATTTGAACAGCAGCAACACGGCTTTTGGCGGACCAGGATTTCAGCTTCCGTCGCCGGCTACGCCGAGTGCTGCGAGCCTTAGTATCGGAACTGGGAACTACATCAATAGCTCGGGTGCTGCACAGGCTGCGGCAGCCGCCCCCGGCTATGCCGATCCTTACCTGTCGGGGCGGGCTCCGGAGGTTAATTTTTATAACTTCGGAATCCAGCGTGCCGTTACGAAAGACCTGACTCTGACGGTGGACTATGCGGGCAGCAATGCTCACTTTCTGGCGACTGGAGCCAACGCCCGCGGGTACTGGGCGGGACAGATGAATCCGTCTTATCTGGCGGCTCTGGGGGCGGTACGAGCATCGGACGGCACGACGCCAATTCTTAGCGCGCCGGCAACGGCGGCCAACATTGCGATTGCGGCGAAGGCCGTGCCGGGACTTGCGGCTCCTTATCCGGGCTATGCGACGGCGGCGACCAAAACGTCGGCTGCATCTATCAGTCACATGCTTGTGGCATTTCCGCAATACTCCGGAACTACGGATACGTGGGGAAATGTTGGCAATGTGAGCTACAACTCACTTCAGATCACGCTGAATCAGCGCGAATGGAAGGGGCTGAGCTATACGCTGAACTATACGTATTCGAAGAATCTTGGAGATGACAATACCTTTCGCACTGGGTTCGACACTCCGGCGGCGGCTACATCGAATGGAGTGGGCTATCGTCAGGGGCGTGCCGACCGGGGTTACACGATCGTCGCTGCTCCGCAAAATCTCGCGGCTTACGGCGTCTACAAGCTGCCGTTCGGTAAGGGAGGATTTGGCGGCGACCATCTTCTGGTGCGAGCGGTTGCAAGCGGCTGGCAGTTTTCGAGCATCTTCACGTACGGGTCGGGAGTGCCGTTGGCGATTACCTATGCCGGTTGCACTGCACCTGGTCAGGGCCAGTGCATGCCGGACGTGAATCCGAACTTCAGCGGTCCGGCTCGCATTAATAAAAATTGGGGCAAAGGGATGACGGCCGCGAAGCTGGGTGCGTCGCCAACCAAGGGAGGCATACAGTACATCGATATCAATGCTTTCTCGGTGCCGAACAATTTTGGAACGACGGCTCCAGGGCAAACAGCTATCACAAAAATTGGCGATGCACCGCGGACGGCGCCGTACCATCTTTGGAACCCGAGTACTTACCGGCTCGACGCAAGCCTTCGGCGAACCTTCAACATCACACAGGAGCGTGTAAAGTTTATCTTCGAGGTGGATTGCCTGAATGTGCCGAACAAAGTGACCTTCGGAAATATATCGACTGCCTGGGTTGATCCGAATGCCAGCCCGACAGCTGCAGCGGCTTCTAATTTTGGAACGGTTGGGTCCGCCAGCGGAAACCGCGATTTCCAGTTGGCGGGTCGTCTCAACTTCTAGAGTGATTTTCTGTTTCGTCATGGCGGACAGATCGAGGGTCTGTCCGCCGTTCTTCTTTCCAGGAGATTTGAAATTATGATGCTTTCGTCTGCTTTTAGATCCAGCGCAGTGTTCCTGGTTTTGGCTTCAAGCGTTGCCGTGAAGTGTCAGGCACAGCAGGTGTCGTATGAACGTGCTACTCCGCAGCAGTTAGCGGGGATTGCGAAGGACAACTCGCGGCACTTCGGGGACGATCCGGATGATGGGGGGCCGATTGCGACGGACTTGTCGGCGTCGCTTGATCCGGCTGCGGTGGGTACGGCGATGCGGAAGGTTGGGGATTGGCAGCTGGCGCGGTCGCAGGAGTACTTCGACCGGATTTGGACGTGGAGCGTGCTGTATAGCGGCTTTATGGCGGCTTCGGATTCGCTTGGGGATGCGAAGTATCGCGATGCCATGGAGGCGATGAGTAAGAAGTACGATTGGCAGCTGCGGTCTCATCTTCCGGATGCGGATGACCAGAGCGTAGGCCAGACGTATCTGGAGCTTTATCTGCTGAAGAAAGATCCGGCGATGATGAAGCCGACGCAGGCGGAGCTGGATGCTTTGCTGCCTGAGCCTCACGTTTCCAAGAAGCCGGGAAAGCCGGTGATCTGGTGGTGGTGCGATGCGTTATTCATGGCTCCGCCGGTGTGGTCGAGGATGTATGCGGCTACAGGGGATAGGAAATATATTGGCTATCTGGATGAGGAGTGGGCGAAGACCTCGGACCTGCTGTACGACAAACAGGAGCATCTGTATGCGCGGGATGCGGATTATTTGACTAAGACGGAAGCGAATGGCAAGAAGATGTTCTGGTCGCGGGGCAATGGGTGGGTGATGGGCGGCATTGCGAGGACGCTGGAGAATCTGCCGAAGGATGACCCGGCGCGGGTGAAGTACGTGACCCAGTTGCAGGAGATGGCGGCGCGTGTGGCGTCGCTGCAGGGCAAGGATGGGCTTTGGCGGGCTGGGATGCTGGATCCGGGAAACTACGCTGAGCCTGAGGTTTCGGGGTCCGCTTTGTTTACGTATGCGCTGGCGTGGGGGATCAATCAGGGCGTGCTGGATGGGAAGGTTTATCGGCCGGTGGTGGCCAAAGCCTGGGCGGGAATGCTGAAGCATGTGTATGCCGATGGGCGGCTGGGATGCATTCAGCAGACGGGAGCGGAGCCGGCGCCGTTCAAAGCTACGGCGAGCTATACGTATGGGGTTGGTGCGTTTTTGATGGCGGGAAGCGAGATTCGACGCATGAGCGTTTCGCCTGCTGCAACGAAGAAGGATCACAGGCCAAGTTAGGCGGGCGGCGGGGTTGTAGGATGAATTTGTCTTGCAATTCCAACGAAGCGGGTGCTGTGGATGAAGGTCGAGAAGGAACAGGCGTTGCGGGTGCATCGGCAGCGCTTTGGACAGGAGGGGCGGGGATTTGCTGCTCCGGCGCGAGTGAATCTGATTGGCGAGCATACCGACTATACGGGTGGGTTTGTGATGCCGATGGCGATCGATTTTCAGACGGTGGCTGTTGTGAGCGGGCGGGAAGATGGGCGCGCGGTCTTCTATTCGGCCAACTATGACGAAGAGGTTAGCTTTGAGGTCGCTTCTTTGGAGCGGGATCCGGGGACGAGGAAACCGGGTGGGGGATGGAGCGATTATCCTGCCGGTGTGTTGTGGAGTCTGCGTGAAGAGGGAGTGGCTGTTCGTGGCTTCAATATGAGTCTGGAGGGAGATGTTCCGCTTGGGGCGGGGCTGAGTTCGTCGGCGTCGGTTGAGGTTGCGACGGCGATGGCGTTGCTGGGTCATGCGGGTGTGGCGCTGCCGCTGGAGAAGGTTGCGACTCTTTGCCGGCGGGCTGAGAACGAGTATGTTGGCGCGAAGAGCGGGATTATGGATCAGTTTGTGGTTGCAGGTTCGGTGGCGAATCGGGTGATGTTGCTTGACTGTAGGTCGCTGGAGTATGAGCTGCTGCCTTTGCCGCATGAGGTTAGGGTGGTGATCTGCAATTCGATGGTGAAGCATGCGGTGGCGACGGGGGAGTATGGCGACCGAAGTGCCGAGGTGGAGGCGGGGCAGGCGGTGCTGCGGCGGGAGCGGCGTGGAGTGCAGCTGCTGCGGGATGCGACGCTCGACGACCTTGAAGCTTGCAGGGAGAGGATGTCTCCGGCGAGTTTCAAGCGGTGCCGGCATATCATCACGGAGAATGCACGGGTTCTGGAGGCCCGGGAGGCGCTTTTGCAGGGCGATATGAAGAGGCTTGGAGCACTGATGGTGGAGGCGCATATCAGCTTCCGCGACGATTTTGCGGCTAGTTGCGAGGAGATCGATATGCTGGTTGCGATCGCGACGCAGCAGGCGGAATGCTTTGGGGCGCGCATTACGGGGGGAGGGTTTGGCGGGTGCACGGTGAATGTGGTTCGTGCGGATGCGGTGGAACGGTTTGTCGCGACGCTGCGGCGGGAGTATGCGGCGAAGACGGGGATTGACGCGGACTGTTTTGTGTGCACGCCTTCGGATGGGGCGTTTGCGCTGGCGAACAAGGGTGGTCTCGCGTGAATCCTCTGGCTCAGCAGAATCCTCATCGGCGGTTCAATCCTTTGAAGCGGGAGTGGGTGCTGGTGTCGCCGCATCGCACGCAGCGGCCGTGGCAGGGCCAGACGGAGACGAAGGTTGCGCCGGTTGCGTTGCGCTATGATCCCGATTGCTATTTGTGTCCGGGGAATCTTCGGGCTGGTGGTGTGCGGACGGAGAAGTATACGAGTACGTATGTTTTTGAAAATGATTTTGCAGCGTTGAAGCTGGATACGCCGCGGTTTTCGAGCGATGAGGGCGGCAAGGGACTGCTGGTGGCCGAAGGGGAGAGCGGCGTGTGCCGGGTGATTTGTTTTTCGCCGCGGCATGACCTTACCTTGGCGAAGATGTCCGTCGCGAAGATTTGTGCGGTGGTTGACGTGTGGGCGGAGCAGATCGTGGAGCTGGGCTCGCGGGATGACATTGGTTATGTACAGATCTTCGAGAACCGCGGGGCGATGATGGGGGCGAGCAACCCGCATCCGCATGGACAGATATGGGCGAGCCGGTCGGTTCCCAACGAGGTGGTGACGGAGTTGGGCGGGCAGCGAGAGTATTTTCAGAAGAACGGCAAAGTGTTGTTGTGCGAGTACCGGGAGTTGGAAGAGTCTCTCGGGGAGCGTGTGGTGGCGGAGAATCCGAGCTTTCTTGCGGTGGTTCCTTTCTGGGCGGTGTGGCCGTTTGAGGTGATCGTCTTGCCGAGGCGGCATGTTGCAGAGCTTCAGGCGTTCACCGAGACGGAGCGGTCGGATTTCGCGGCTATCTTGCGTTCGATTACTGCGACGTACGATCAGGTTTTTGATGCGCCGTTTCCTTATTCGATGGGTTTGCATCCGGCTCCGTGCGATGGACAAGAGCATCCGGAGTGGCAGTTTCATGCTCACTTTTATCCTCCGCTGCTGCGATCGGCAAGTATTCGGAAGTTTATGGTGGGGTATGAGCTGCTGGGGTCTCCGCAGCGGGATATTACGCCGGAGTCGGCGGCAGAGACGCTGCGACTGGCGAGTACTCGGGTCTCTGACTGATTATGCGACAGTGGGATTTGTACACAGTAATAATCCGGGGATCGGAGTAACCTGTCTTCTTCAGGAGGAGAGGCATGCCGGTTGATTCACGCAGGGTAATCTCTGGTCTCGAAGAGCTTCGCGCCTTGACGGCCGATGCGAATGGCGCCCAACGCGTTGCATGGAGTCCGATGTGGCTGAAAGCGCGGGAGTGGTTTCAGAGCAAGCTGGAAGGGCTTCCTGTAGATCACCACTACGATGCAGCGGGAAACTCCTGGACCACGCTGCGAGGCGATTCAGAACAAGCGCTTGTTCTGGGAAGCCATCTCGATTCGGTACCGAACGGCGGTTGGTTGGATGGCTGCCTGGGCGTTCTTGCGGGGCTTGAGGTGATGCGCGGTCTCTCTGCGGATTTTCACGGCAGACCACCTATCACGATTCGGCTGGTCGATTGGGCTGATGAGGAGGGCGCGCGCTTCGGCCGGAGCCTCTTCGGATCTTCGGCGTTTGCCGGCACTCATACCATCGCCGCTGACCGCATTCGTGCAGACCGCGATGGAGTTCGTTTGGAGGATGCTCTTCGGAACTGCAGCGTCGATATCGATCGGATTGGTGATGCCGGCGCTGAACGCAGAAACGTAGCTGCTTATCTGGAACTGCATATCGAGCAGGGGCCGGTTCTGGAAAAAAGGCAGCTGCCGCTGGGCGTTGTGCTTGGCACCAAGGGGGTCGAGCGACATGCGATTACCTTTCATGGACAGGAGGCGCACTCGGGTTCGACTCCGATGGGCGTGCGCCGGGATGCTTTGGCCGCGGCTGCTAAGCTGGCGCTTGAGATTCGTCCAATCGCCCGAAGATACCCGGACGCCGTCGCGACAATGGGCAGTGTGAAGACCTTTCCTGGAATTGTGACGGCGGTGGTTGGGCGGTGCGAAACGACCCTGGATATGCGTGACCTCGATGCGACGGTTCTTGCCTCTATGTTGGTCGAGGCCCGTGCTGCCAGCGAACGTTTTGCTGCGGAGGAGGGTTGTACTGTGGAATGGTCGAAGATTTGGAGCATTGAGCCGATCTCATTCGATCCGCAGCTGATCGGATTTTGCGATGAGGCGGTTCGTGAGACGGCAGGCGTCTCCCATAGGCTGCCGTCGGGGCCTTTGCATGACGCGGCAGAGGTGGCGCGGACAGGAGTTCCAACGGTGATGATGTTTACTCAATCGCTCGCCGGGCTTAGCCATAACAAGGCCGAGGACACGAGGATCGACGATTTGAAGATGGCCGTGCAGGCCTTCGACCGGCTTACGAAGAAGACCGTGAACTGGCTGAGTGCGCAGAAAAGCAAGGGTTAGCTTCCGTGTTCAAAGAGGCATTTCTTTCGCTTGAAGTGCAGGTTTGCTGCGATAGTGCATAATAGTCACTCCTGAATGCCGAGTCAGGGTGGCACTCAAGGAGGATCATTGTTGTCTTCCATGATGCAACTGTTATTGGCTTGTATTTATCCTCGCGACTTATTTGGTCGTGGTGAGGCTATTGGATATTCATGAGCGAGAGAACTTCCTTTCGTGAACGGGTCACGACACATCCTGAGGTAGTGGAACGCTTCGGCGATCTGCATCCGCCCTTGGAGAGGCAAGCTGCGGTGACTGAGGCTAATCGCTGCCTCTACTGTTTTGACGCGCCCTGTACCGCAGCATGTCCTACTCATATCGATGTGCCGCGCTTCATCAAGAAGATCGCCAGCGGCAACCTCGCCGGTTCTGCGCGCACGATCCTCGATGCGAATATTCTGGGCGCGAGTTGCGCTCGGGCGTGTCCGGTGGAGGTGCTGTGCGAGGGAGCCTGCGTGATGCATCGTTATAACAAGCAGCCGATCGAGATTGCACTGCTCCAGCGGTTCGCGATGGACGCGCTGCATCAGAGTGGAGCTCCGCTGCCGTTTGAGCCTGGGGCTGAGACGGGGTTTTCGGTTGCGCTGATTGGCGCTGGTCCAGCGTCTCTGGCTTGCGCTGCGGAACTTCGACGCCGCGGCATTCGTGCTCACCTTTATGACGCTCGTCCGCTGCCTGGAGGTTTGAATACCTATGGGGTGGCCGAATATAAGCTGCCTCTGGTGGAGAGTCTGCGCGAGATCGAGATGCTGGCGCAACTGGGAGTGGATTTTCACTTTGAAACAATGATCGATGCCTCGGCGCTGGCTGAACTTGAGCGGTCGCACGATGCCGTATTTCTGGGAATTGGATTGGGGGCGATTTATCGGCTGGGCATCGCAGGGGAACAGCTTTCCGGAGTAACGAATGCTCTCGATCTTATTGCGGGCTATAAGTCGGGTGCGTTGACGAAGGTGCCGGATCGCGTAGTGGTTGTGGGGGCGGGGAACACCGCGATTGATGCGGCAATTGCATCGGTTCGGCTTGGCTCCGCCGACGTGCGCATTGTGTACCGTCGCGGTCCGGAGCAGATGTCGGCGTTCGCGTTCGAATATGAACATGCGCGTGAGGCGGGCGTGAAGTTCCTGTGGCATGTTCAACCTGTTCGTATTTTTGGTGACAGAGCCGTCGAGAGGATTGAACTAACGAAGATCATTGCGACGGAGGACGGGTCGCTCGCCCCGCAGCCTGATTCGGAGTTTTCGCTCGAAGCAGATCTGATTGTCTTATCGATCGGGCAGGGCACACACGCGGGTTTTCTCGCTGATTCAGGAAGCGAGAACGCGAAGGTTGAGCTTGAACGCGGACGCATCCTCATCGACCGCTCTACAGGTCAGACTTCCAACCCAAAGTTTTTTGCTGGCGGAGATTGCACGAATGGCGGCCGCGAGGTTGTCGACGCGGTTGCGGACGGAAAACGCGCGGGCATTGGCATTGCCGCGTGGCTGGAGGTGCAGCATGTCCAAGCCTAAGCCAATACTTGAAACTACCTTCTGTGGTATTCCATGCCTCAATCCGTTCTGGCTCGCGTCCGCTCCGCCGACGAACTGTGGCGAACAGGTTATGCGGGCGTTCGATGCAGGTTGGGGTGGGGCCGTCTGGAAGACGATTGGCGTGCCGATCACCAATGTCAGTTCGCGTTATTCGTCGATCGATTGGGAGGGGCGGCGGATGATGGGCTTCAATAATATTGAGCTCATTTCTGATCGCCCTACAGAGGTTAACCTGCAGGAGATCGCCGAGGTGAAACGGCGCTATCCGAAGCACGTTGTCATTGCTTCGCTGATGGTCGAGAGCAAACGCGAGACGTGGCACGACATGGTGCAGCGTGCGGAGGATGCGGGAGCCGACGGGCTTGAACTGAATTTTGGATGTCCTCATGGCATGAGCGAGCGCGGTATGGGGTCTGCTGTCGGACAGGTACCGGAATACTGCGAGCAGATTACTGCATGGGTAAAGGAGAAGGCGCGGACGCCGGTTATCGTGAAGATGACGCCGAACATCTCGGATATCCGATTGCCTGCCCGGGCCGCCAAACGTGGTGGCGCCGATGCGCTCTCCGCTATCAATACCATTAACTCCATTACGGGAATTGATCTCGACACGTTCCAGCCAAGCCCGAACGTTGATGGTAAGAGCTCGCATGGCGGGTACTGCGGGCCTGCAGTAAAGCCAATTGCGCTGAATATGGTTCAGCAAATACAGGCCGATCCTGCGAGTGCACTTCCGCTATCGGGTATTGGTGGTATCGGGAGTTGGCGCGATGCCGCGGAGTTTATCCTGCTCGGTTGCGGCAACGTACAGGTGTGTACAGCGGCGATGCACTATGGCTATCGAATTGTCGAGGATATGCAGGACGGTCTGCTTGGGTGGATGGCGGAGAAGGGATTCGCGACGATCGACGATTTTCGCGGGCTATCGCTACCGAATGTTCAGGAATGGAAGCAGCTTAATCTGAACTATCAGATTGTTGCGCGGATTCACGAAGATCTTTGTATTGGGTGCCAGCTTTGCTACACGGCGTGCTGGGATGGAGCGCATCAGTGCATTCATCTGGATCGGACGTCGCCTTCGCCGGACACGACAAAAACCCCGGCAATGGTTGAAGCGGAGGCGGCAACGCGAATTTCGATGACGCCTATTGCTAAGCTTGACGCGGGAGGAGTGGGCCGCAGTGGCGCGGTCACGCCGCTTGACCGCATCCCGCGTGTCGATGAAGAACATTGTGTCGGGTGCAATCTGTGTTCCCTGGTTTGTCCGGTGGAGAATTGCATCACGATGGAACGCGTCGACAATGGACTGCCGTTCGAAAGCTGGGAAGAGCGCACCGCTAAGGGATTAGTTCCACCCGGAGCCGAAGAGGTGATGAGTACAAATACCTAACGCAGCGTGTTTCTGTATGACGTTGCCCTTTTGGTGTCAATGAAACTCCAGCGTTGAACAGTTCGGAGCGAAGCATGGGAATCCTGATTCAGAATGGCACTGTTGTCACTGCAACTCGTGTTGAGAAGGCGGACGTGCTTATGGAAGGCAGCACGATCCGCGAGGTACGCGAACACATCGACCCTAAAGGGCACTTGCTTGTCGATGCTGCGGGGCTTTTCATTTTGCCTGGCGGCGTCGACGCGCACACCCATATGGATATGCCTTTTGGAGGGACGGTATCGGCGGACGATTTTCTTACGGGCACACGGGCTGCAGCGATCGGGGGCACGACGACCATCGTTGACTTCGCTATACAGGCAAAAGGGACACGCATGCGGGATGCGCTGGATATCTGGCGGGCGAAGGCGGAAGGCAAGGCCTGCATCGACTATGGCCTGCACATGATCGTTACCGACCTTGGATCCGATAACGGCAAACAGGGGCTGCATGATATGGATGACATGGTTCGTGAGGGTGTCGCCAGCTTCAAGCTTTTTATGGCGTATCCGAATGTCCTGATGGTGGATGACGGTACGATCTTCAAGGCGCTGCGGCAGACCGCAAAGAATGGCGCGCTGGTCTGCATGCACGCTGAGAATGGAAGCGCTATCGACGTGATCGTTCAACAGGCGCTTGCCGAGGGAAAGACGGCTCCGATTTACCATGCTTTGACGCGGCCGACGAGAGCCGAGGCGGAGGCAGTGCACCGCTCGATCGCGCTGGCTGAGATGGCGGGAGTTCCGGTGTACATCGTTCATCTGTCGAGTGAAGATGCGCTGAATCAGGTGCGTGAGGCGCGTGATCGTGGTCTTCCGGCATTCGCTGAGACGTGTCCGCAGTACCTTCTCCTCTCGATTGAAGATCAGATGCCCGGCCAGAGTTTTGAAGAGGCGAAGTATGTTTTTACTCCGCCGTTGCGAGAGAAGAAAAACCAGCCGAAGCTTTGGGATGGGCTCGCCACAGATAACTTACAGGTGGTTTCGACCGACCATTGCCCATTCTGTTTTGCCGACCAGAAGCAGCTTGGCAAAGATGACTTCAGCAAAATCCCTAACGGGGGGCCTGGCGTTGAGAATCGAATGCAGTTGCTCTATCACTTTGGAGTGAATTCAGGAAAGATCACGATGCAGCGATTTGTCGAGATTACGGCCACGGCACCCGCGCGGATCTTTGGCATGTATCCGAAGAAGGGGACCATCGCCGTTGGCTCTGATGCGGATATTGTGCTGTGGGATCCTGAGGCCTCGCACCTGATCTCTGCAGCGACGCACAACATGCGCTGTGATTTTTCGATGTTCGAGGGGTGGACCGTGAAGGGCAATGCACGACAGGTGTACTCGCGCGGAGAACTCGTTGCGGATAGGGGGCGTTATGTCGCTGCGACGGGGCGAGGGGCGTATCTGCGGCGAGAGGCCAGGGGAGGAGCATGGCAGTGAGTTCCACGACCGCGGGCATCCTCGATCAGGATGTGGCAAGCCTGGCAACGCAGCACGATCCACGTCTCTACAATGCAGACCTTGCTCCCACCACAGTCGCACAGCGTACGTGGGGAACGTATAACTACGTCGCCCTCTGGTTCTCCATGTCGATGGAGGTGACGACGTACATGCTCGCCTCTTCGCTGATTGCGGGCGGCATGAACTGGAAGCAGGCGATCTTCACCATCCTGCTGGGAAATCTGATCGTGCTTGTTCCGATGCTTCTGAATGCGCACGCGGGGGCGAAGTACGGGATTCCGTTCCCGGTTTTCGTGCGCGCCAGCTTCGGAACGCGTGGAGCGAATCTTCCTGCGATGCTGCGGGCTTTGGTTGCGTGCGGATGGTTCGGGATTCAGTCGTGGCTTGGCGGGCAGGCGATTGCTGCGATGATTGCCGTCTTATGGCCTGCGACGGCCAACATGCCTGCAGTTCTGTGGGCCAGCTTTCTCGGGTTCTGGCTCCTGAATATGTATGTGGTGTGGCGCGGTGTGGAATCGATCCGGTTTCTGCAGAGCTATTCGGCGCCGTTCATGCTTGTCATGTCGTTCATCCTGCTGTTCTGGATGCTGCATAAGGCGGGTGGCTTTGGGCCGATGCTTTCGGCGCCGAGCCGCTTCCAAACGACGGGCAGCTTTCTTCGTTTCTTCTTTCCTTCACTGACAGCGATGGTGGGCTATTGGGCGACGTTGTCTCTGAATATTCCGGACTTTACGCGTTACGCGAAATCTCAGGATTCGCAGATCGCCGGTCAGGCGTTTGGGCTGCCAGTCGCGATGGTGTTGTACTCGTTTATCGGGATTGCGTGCACGTCCGCCTCGGTCACGATCTTTGGCGAGCCGGTGTGGTCGCCTATTACTCTGCTTGGGAAGTTTCATCAGCCGCTGGCGGCTCTGCTGGCGCTGGTTGCGCTGTTGATTGCTACGCTCAATGTGAACATCGGGGCAAATGTCGTCTCTCCGTCGAATGATTTTTCTAATCTTGCTCCGGGGTTGATCAGCTTCCGCACGGGTGGCTTGATTACAGGCTTGCTGGGACTTGCGATGATGCCGTGGAAGTTGATGAGCACCTTTGGAAGCTACATCTTTGGGTGGCTCATTGGTTATTCGGGACTGCTTGGTCCGGTTGCGGGCATTATGGTGGCGGATTATTTTCTGATTCGTGGGACTCGTCTGGATACGGTGTCCTTATATCGACGTGGAGGCCCTTACGAATACAGCCGCGGCATCAATCCTCGAGCGATCGTTGCCCTTGTTGCCGGAGTGGTTCTGGCGTTGATCGGACTCGCCGTCCCGCGTTTGCGATTTCTTTATGACTATGCCTGGTTCGTCGGATTTTTTTTGTCGGCGGCGACTTACTACATCCTGATGCTGAGATATCGGGTAGATGCTTCCGTGCCGCTCGGTTCCGTGACACACCCGGGTGCGAACGAATAGGATGGCGATTATGAACTCTACTGGCGTTGCTGAATCGCAGACCCTCACCAGCGAACAGGTTGTCGATCTTACCCGTCAATATAACTACGGCACATGGCGATTCCAGAAGAACTGGAACCCGATGCACGTCGTGGATGCCGAGGGTTGCTACATCATCGACGGAGCAGGGAAACGGTATCTGGACTTTTCTTCGCAGCTGATGTGTTCGAATCTTGGGCATAAGAACCAGGCCGTGATTGACGCGATTGCGCGGCAGGCTCAACAGTTGAGTTATGCCATGCCGGGGTACGCCACTACGGCGCGGGCTGAACTGTCGCAGCTTCTGGTGGACGTTCTTCCGAAGGGCCTGAACAAGTTTTTCTTTACGACGTCGGGCACGGAGGCTAATGAAGCTGCCTTCAAGATTGCGCGGATGTATACGGGGAGGTCGAAGATTATCGCGCGGTATCGCTCGTATCACGGGTCCACGAGTGGTTCCATTGCGGCGACTGGAGATCCTCGGCGATGGGCGATGGAGCCGGGGGGTAAAGGGCCGGGCGTGATCTTTGCGCCTGAAGTGCACTGCTACAAATGCCCGATCAGGCATACCTATCCGGGGTGCGGCATCGCTTGCGCGGATTACATTGAGCACATGATTCGTAATGAGTCCGATGTGGCGGCGGTTCTGGTTGAGCCGATCGTTGGGACGAATGGCGTTATTGTTCCTCCTGAGGAGTACATGCCGAAGCTTCGCAAAATATGCGATGAAAACGGTGTTCTGCTGATTGCCGATGAGGTGATGACGGGATGGGGGCGTACGGGGGAGTGGTTTGCGCTGAACCACTGGGGAGTTGTGCCGGATATTCTGGTTACGGCCAAGGGGATTACGTCGGCTTATGTTCCGCTGGGGCTCTGCGCTACGAGTGAGAAGATTGCGGAGTTTTTCCAGGATCACTATTTTGCTCATGGGCATACCTATGAGGCGCATCCGCTGACGCTTGCGCCTGCAGTTGCGACGATCCACGAGATGCAGCGGCTTGGGCTGGTGGAGCGGGCTCGGGAGCTGGAGCCTTATGTTGAAGGCAAGCTGCATGAACTGAAAATCAAGCACGCCAGTGTGGGGGATGTTCGGGGGAAGGGGCTTTTCTGGGCGGTCGATCTGGTTAAGAATCGGGAGACGAAAGAGCCCTTCAATACGTATGAGGATAAGGTTTCGGGTAAGGCGATGCTGGTGGATCAGATTGCCGCGAAGATACTTGGGGAGGGGGTTACGATTCAAGCCTGGGTTTCGCATTTTGTGATTGCGCCGCCGTTGATTGTTACAAGGGAGGAGATCGATCGGGGGATTGCGGCTTTGGATAAGCACCTTGGTTTGGCGGATGCGGCGGTGGAGGCTGCTTAGACCCCCCACCCCGTCAAAAGTGTGCAAAGTCTCGGAAATACAGACTTTAGGTCTGGACTTGTGGATATGGAAGCGTGGGCCAAAGTTGCTTGATGCTGTGGATATGTGTTTTTTTAGGGACGTAGTTTGTCAAGAGTGGGGCTCGCCTGAACACGTACCTCGGCGGCTAAGGGATGCTGAAAAATGACGGTTGTGACGCACCCAGAGAAAGCCCGGGGCTAAAGCCCCTTGAATTTGCAGGGTTTTTCGCAGGGCTAAAGCCCTGCGCTAATCCCAAAAGCACTCAGCCCAGGGTTGGCATGGAGGTGTCTACTCCGGTGCGGATGCCGGTAGGCCAGCGGGAGGTTACGGTTTTCAGGCGGGTGTAGAAGCGGACTCCTTCGGGGCCGTAGATGGAGTGGTCGCCGAAGAGGGAGCGCTTCCAGCCGCCGAAGCTGTGGAAGGCCATGGGGACGGGGATGGGTACATTGACGCCAACCATGCCGACCTGGACGCGGTGGACGAAGTCGCGGGCGGTGTCGCCGTCGCGGGTGAAGATGGAGGTTCCGTTGCCGTATTCGTGTTCGTTGATCATCTGCAGGGCGGTTTCGAAGTTGTTGACGCGCACGACTCCGAGGACTGGTCCGAAGATCTCCTCGCGGTAGATCTTCATCTCGGGTTTTACGTGGTCGAAGAGGCAGGCTCCGAGAAAGAATCCTTCGCCTTTGGGCAGCGTTTTCTCGCGGCCGTCGACGATCAGTTCGGCTCCCTCCTCTTTTCCGTGCTGGAGGTATCCGGTGACGCGCTCGAGGTGGGCTTTGGTGATGAGAGGGCCCAGCTCGGCTCCCTCCTTCATGCCGTCGTCCATCTGGAGGCTTCCGATGCGCTGCTCGAGTTTGTTCAGGAGGGCGTCGGCAGTCGCGTTTCCGACAGTGACGGCTACGGAGATGGCCATGCAGCGTTCGCCTGCAGAACCGTACGCAGCGCCGACGAGAGCGTCCGCGGCTTGATCGAGATCGGCATCCGGCATGACGATCATGTGGTTCTTCGCGCCGCCCAGCGCCTGCACGCGTTTGCCGTGTTTTGTTCCTTCGCGGTAGACGTATTCGGCGATGGGGGTGGAGCCGACGAAGCTTACGGCCTGGATGGCGGGGTGCGCGAGGATTGCGTCTACGGCGACTTTGTCTCCGTGGATTACGTTGAAGACGCCGTCGGGGAGGCCGGCTTCCTTGAGCATTTCTGCGAGGAGGAGCGAGGCGCTGGGGTCGCGTTCGCTGGGCTTGAGGACGAAGGTGTTGCCGCAGGCCAGGGCGATGGGGAACATCCACATGGGCACCATGGCGGGGAAGTTGAACGGTGTGATTCCGGCGACGACGCCTAGGGGTTGGCGGACGGACCAGCTGTCGATACCGGAGCCTACCTGCTCGGTGAACTCGCCTTTGAGGAGTTGGGGGATGCCGGTGGAGAATTCGATGTTTTCGAGACCGCGGGTGGCTTCGCCTCTCGCGTCGGAGAAGACTTTGCCGTGCTCGCTGGTTAGGAGCGCTGCTACTTCGTCGAGGCGGCGCTCGAAGATCTCGCGGAAGCGGAAGAGCACGCGGGCTCGGCGGAGAGGGGGTTGGAAGGACCAGTCGGGGAATGCGGCGGCGGCTGCGGCTACGGCGGTGTCGACTTCGGCGGGAGTGGCGAGGGCAACTTTGGCCTGCAACTCTCCACTGGCGGGGTTGTACACGTCGCCGAATCGGCCGGAGGTGCCGGTCGATGTCTGGCCGTTGATCCAATGGTGGACTTCGCGCAGCTTTCGGCTGGCGGGGAGCGTGGATGTGACGGGCGTCGAGGTAGCGGGCGTCGAGGTAGCAGACATGGGAGACCTCCTGTCGAGAGGACTATGCTACCAGCCGCCGGGGAGATTTTCGATTATTCGGCCTCCGCGGCTGCCCCTCCGTGCATTACCAGGTACATAACCGGGGTGACGACGAGAGAGAGCACCAGGGAGATCGCGAGGCCGCCGATGACGGCGACGGCGAGGGGCTGCAGCATCTGCGAGCCGGCACCCAGGGCGAAGGCCAGAGGCAACATGCCGGCTATGGCGGCGAGGGCGGTCATCAGGATGGGGCGGAGGCGGCGGCGGCCTGCGAGAATCATGGCCCGCCGCGGCTCCATGCCGATGTCGAGGAACTTCTGATAGGCGTCTAGCAGCAGGATTCCATTCTTTGCGACGATGCCGATGACCATGATGAGTCCCATGAAGGAGGCGACGTTGAAGGTGATTCCGGTCACTAAGAGAGCGAGAACTACACCCGACATAGAGAGAATCGAGGAGGTGAGGATCGCGACGGGGGCGGACAGATTGCGGAACTCGGTGAGGAGAACCCCGAAGACGAGGGCGAGTGCGAGGAGAAGCACGCGTTCCAGTTCGGCGAAGGACTTCTGCTGTTCTTCGTAGGTGCCGCCGTATTGAATGCGCACGCTGCCCGGCAGGTGCAGGGCGGCGACTGCGGCCTGGACGCGCTGGATGCCGGAGCCGAGGTCGACGCCTTCGAGACGGCCGGTGACGGAGATGTTGCGCTGCAGGTTTTCGCGTCGAATCTCTTGTTCGCCGGCGGTGTGCTCGATGGCGGCGAGAGAGCCGAGAGTGGCGGACTTGCCGGTTGCACTGTTCAGTACGGTGTTCTGGATGGCGTCGAATGAGGCGCGATGCTGGTCGTCGAAGCGGACGCGAATGGTGTATGGGCGTCCGTTCTGGATGATGGGGTTGGGAACAGGCTCGCCCTCGATGACGGCGGTGGCGTCGGTGGTAACCTCCTGCGCGGTGAAGCCGAGGCGCGCGGCGACGGATGGATCGACGCGAAACGTGGTGGAGGGACCGCTGATGGTGTTCTCGATGCCGTTGAGGACATCGACGACTCCGGGTTGTTTTTTGATGGCGGTTGCGACCTCGTCCCCGACCTGGGCCAGCAGGGCAGGATTGTCGTTGAAGAGTTTGATCTGAATCGGCTCCGGCGAGTTGGAGAGGTCGTTGATCATGTCTTCGAGGACCTGGACGAACTCCACGTCGAGCTCGGGTTCCTTGGATTTAATCTCATTGCGCACATCGGACATGATGTCGTCGATGTCCTGACTGCGCTTTGCCTTCAGCTTTACGGTGATGTCGCCGGTGTTTGCTTCGGTCACGGCGGCGAGACCCATTTGGAGGCCGGTGCGGCGGGAGGTGGTTTCGACATTGGGATTATCTTTGAGGATTGCTTCGACGTGCTGGAGGACACGATCTGTTTCGGCAAGCGAACTTCCGGCGGGCATAATGTAGTCGATGATGAAGCCGCCCTCGTCCATTCCGGGAAGCAGGTCGGAGCCCAGCGATTTATAGGCGATGACTGTGCCTACGACGAGGAGGAGGCAGGCAACAAGCAGGTAAAGCCGGCGATCGAGGGCGCGGGTGAACCATCGCTCGTAGAAGTTGAGGACCTTGCGCATGAAGCCGGAGAGTTCCGCCTCCTCGTGGTGCATCAGGCGCAGCATCTCGGGCTCCTCTGCGGCGTCTGGAGGCGGGGCCGTGGTGTCGGTCTCGTGGTTCTTGCCACGCAGAATCAGCAGGCTGAGCGCAGGCGTCCAGGTGAGCGCCAATGCCAACGAGGTGAGCAACGAGACGGTCATGGTGATGGCGAGTGCGCGAAAGAAGGTGCCGGTAACGCCGGTGACAGAGACGAGGGGGAGAAAGACGACGATCGGAGTGATGGTAGAAAACACCAGCGGCGTGGTGATCTCGTGCAGGGCCTTGCGCACGGCCTCGATACGGCCTTCGCCGGAGTCGCGGTGCAGGACGATGTTTTCGACGACCACGATGGCGTCGTCGATGACGAGACCGACAGCGGCTGCAAGACCACCGAGGGTCATCAGGTTGAAGCTCTGGTTGGTGAGTTTGAGGAAGACGAAGGTGACCAGTACGGTGATGGGGATGACGAGGCCGGCCACTAGGGACGAACGCCAGTCGCGCAGAAAGACGACGATGATGACAGAGGCGAGGATGATGCCGATGAGGATGGCATCGCGCACGCTGGTGATGCTGTCGCGGACCAGCTGCGACTGATCGTAGAAAGGCTCGAACTTAACGCCCGGAGGGAGGTTGGCCTTGAGGCGCTCGACCTCGACGGCGACCTCATCGGCAACCTGGACGGTGTTGCTCGAGGGTTGCCGGGCGATGTTCAGCAGGACGGCGGGTTGGCCGTTGGCGCGAACCATGGTGTAGACGGGCTGGACACCGTGCTGGACGTCGGCAATATCGGCGATCTTGACGGGAACGCCGGCGGCGCTGTTCTTGACGACGACCTGTCCAAGCTCTTCGACGCTGTGGACCTGGGCGCCGACGAGGCCGAGGACGAGCTGATGGTCTGCTTCGTAGAGGCCGGGGGAGTCGAGCAGGTTCGTGGCGTCGATGGAGTTGACGAGATCGGAGATGGTGACGCCGGCGAGCAGCAGTTTTGCGGTGTTGGGAGTGACGGTGTACTCGGGCACTTTGCCGCCCTGCACTATGACGGTGCTGACGCCGGGGAGCCGGTTGAGCGGAGGCTTCAGCTCGTATGTCGCGATCTCCCAAAGGCGGTCCTGCGGGACGGTGTCTGAGGTGAGGCTGTAGCCGAGGATGGGAAAGGTGGCGAAGGTGAGGCGATGGGTACTGATCACGGCGGTGGAGGGAAGGGACTTTTCGACTTTGGATAATGCGGCGTCGACCAGCTGAAGCGTGGTGACCATGTCCTCGTTCCAGTCGAAGAAGAGGCTGACCTCGGCGCTGCCTCGGCTGGTGGTGGAGCGGACGGTCAGGAGTCCGGGGACGGAGTTGACGGCGTCTTCGATGGGTTTGGTGATGAGGACCTGCATCTGTTCGACGGGCATGACGCCGTTGTCGATACCGATGACGACGCGGGGGAAGTCGGTTTCGGGAAAGACGGAGATGGGCACGCCCAGGGCGAGGTAGATGCCGGCGATTCCGAGGACGATGGTGAAGAAGAAGACGGTCTTGGTATGGCGCGCGAGCCAGAAGGAGGGGCGTTCACCGCGGTTTTCCACTGTGCTGGCAGGAGCGGGGTGGAGGGCTTTGGTGGACATCAGTCCTTTCCTCCGTCTTTGGCTGCAGAAGGCTTGGCGTCGCCAGCGTCTTTGTCGTCGGCGGCTCCGATCTTCACTTTGGTGCCGTCCTCCAAGGCGTAGGCGCCGGAGGAGATGACTTTTTCGCCGACCTGCAGGCCCTTGGCGATCTGGGTCTTGTCATCCTGCGAGATGCCCAGCTCAACCTCACGATGGTGCGCTGTGCTGTCCGGGGCGATGATCATGACCTGCTTCTTGCCGGCGGAGTCGGTCACGATGGCAGCCGTGGGTACCACGAGAGCGTCCTGAACGGTCTTGAGGGCGACGGTGACCTTGACCGGGGTTCCGGCCTTTAGCACTCCATCGCGGTTGAGTACTTTTATCCAGACCTCGACCGTGGTTGAGCCGGGATCCAGAGCCGGGCTGATGAGGGTCACCTTGCCTTTGAAGGGTTCGTCGACTCCGGGTACCGCTACCTCGGTTTCGTCGCCAATGTGCATCTGTTGCGCCTGCCCTTGCGAGAGGTGGGTCTTCGCGAGCAGAGAGGAGACATCCATTACGGTGATGAGTGGTTGCCCGGCGGCGGCAATCTCGCCGGCGAAGAGCGGCCTGTCGGTGACGACGCCGTCGATCGGGGAGTGGATCTCGGAGTAGCTGACGCCTGCCTGCGCCCCTTGATATTTGCCTTGTGCGGAGAGCAGCTGGCCCTCTGCGCTTTTGATTGCGGATTCGCGCGTGACTGCTTTTTGCGATGCCAGGTGCCGGGAGGCGATATCGTAGGCTGCCTGGGCCTGAACGAGCGATGCAGAGGCGGTGTCGAGATCGCGTCCCGGGATGGCGCCTTGTGCGAAGAGGATTTTGCGGGCGTTGTAGATGCTTTGCTGCAGATCGAGAGTGGCTTTGGTCTGGGCGACGTCCTGCTCGGCCTTCTGATAATCCTCGGGCACGGATGCCCTGGTTGCGGTTTGAAAAGCGGCTTGCGCCTGTTCGTAGGCGCCCTTGTTGTCGAGTTCCGCTGCCGTCAGATCGCGATTCTCGAGCACCGCGAGAAGCTGCCCGGCTTTCACCTTCGCGCCTCGTTGCACGTAAAACTGATGGACTGGTGCGGTGATTTTAGGCGTGATGGCAGCCTGTGCGAGCGGCCACAGGACAGCGTCCGCGGTGACTTCCTGGGTCAAGGGCTGTTTGGCGACGGCGACGGCCTCGACGCTGACCTCGACGTTGGGCGTTTCTTCCTTCGCCTTGCAGCCGGTGAGCAGGGTGCTTGCGAGAAGCAGGGCAGTTGCGATACTCGCGGTAGTGTTTCGGATAGTTCGCATAAGGTCTTATGATTCCTTCCGGCGGATCACAGGAGGTCTCTACTGGAGCTTTCCTGTCAAGGTCTGCAATTGTCCAAAGGCAACGTGATAGCGGACCGCGGCGTCAACGTCGGCGGCTTGTGCGAGGCTATAGGAGTTCTGTGCATCCACTACCTCGAGTACGGTGGCCTCGCCAGCCGAGTAGCGCATGTTGGTGAGGCGCAGGCTATCTGCGGCGGTGCGAACGCTTTCATCGAACGAGGCGAGCTGCTGGACGGCGACGGCGGCCTCGTTGTAGAGCACCTCGATGGAGGCAATCAGCTGCCGCTGTGTTGCGGTGAGCTCGACGTTGGCGAGATCGCGCCGGGCGGCACTCTGCTTGACGCGCGAGTGGGTGGCGAACCAGTCCCAGACGGGAAGGTCGATGGTCACGACGGTTGAGTAACCCAGGTTGTTCGTGCCATCCTTCCCCTTGGTTGCGAACTCCGGCGCGTCGATTCCATAGAAGTATTGCAGCGAGAGATCGGGAAGGTAGGCAAACTTAGCGGCATTGAGGTCGTACTTTGCGGCGCGAGCGGCCTCGAAGGCGGCACGGAGGTCTGGGTTGTTCCTCTCCCCGTCGGCCTGCACCTCGGTTTTGGGGGGCAGAACGGAGTGCTGGTCGAGATCGTTCGTCAAGGTGTAGGGCGTAAGAGGGTTGGGAAAGAGCAGAACGGCAAGATCGAGCCGGGCTCTTTCGGCGGCGAGGCCGGCGTCGGCGAGATCGCGCTGCCGCTGCTGAAGCTGCAGATTCGCCTTGACGACATCGGCGTGGGCTACCTCGCGGCCCGCCTCAAGCTTCAGGGTGAGCTGGCTGAAGCGCTGGGCCTCGTCGGCGGCGTGCTGGGCAACGACAAGCTTTCTTTCGGCGGCTTGCACGTTGAAGTAGTTGCCGATCACGGTGGCGACCAGCCCTCGGCGGGCGAC
>Ga0210406_10001571_pt1 | contig 27523 bp, 22 predicted proteins | sample IncBWC30MmetaG_FD_155454 | JGI IMG/M metagenome (GOLD analysis project Ga0210406, IMG submission 155454) | Forest soil microbial communities from Barre Woods Harvard Forest LTER site, Petersham, Massachusetts, United States - Inc-BW-C-30-M | ecosystem: Environmental > Terrestrial > Soil >... | reverse complement strand
TCGACTGCGAAGGGTGAGTCGGGCATTCTTATGGATGTCCATTCGGTCTGTCCTCGGAAGCTGGATTGCTCGTCACAATCAGCTTCTCCGGTTCCGATCGAATGGACAACCTCTTGAAAGATCACAGGTGGCCCACCCCCAGCAGTCAATTCGGCGGTCTGAGTCGTGTTGACCCAGCCGTCCCTCGGTTGTACGAAGACATAGACCGCCCCTACGCCCGCTTGGCTTGGGGCACTAACGACAACAGTGGCACCACTCGCTGAGAGCGAGGTCCCGAAGCCGTCTCCTGCCGCACCATCGGATGCCGTCAGCGTCGCCGTCTCAGTCACATCTGTCCACCCGGTGGATGGCTCTACAAAGACGTATGCAGCTCCGAGCGGGCCAGGACTACCGCAACCACAGGTTGAGGCGATGATTGTATTGCCGCTTATTGACACAGCCGTTCCTAAATCATCGTTCTGGTAGCCATTGGAAGTCGTCAGCTCTGCTGTCTGTGTCATATTCGCCCAGCCGCTACCCGGCTCAGTGAACTCATAGATTATTCCGGGTCCAAAAGTGCCGTTATTGCCAAACGGGGCTCCGACAACTACAGTATTGTCGCTGAGGCCGACAGCCGCGCCGAAGGCAGAATAAGGAACACCGTCCGACGCGCTCAGTTCTGCGGTCTCAGTCATATTCGACCAGCCACCAACCGGCTCGACAAAAACGTATGCCGCGCCTTGAGCTTCATTCCCACCAACGTTCGCCTCAAATGCACCGACCACTATGGTGCGGCCGCTGATGGCGACACTGCCCCCGAAATACCCGCCTTGCGAATAGAACTGTGTTAACTCGGCGGTCTCGGTCATGTTCGCCCATCCGCTCGGTGGCTTAACGAAGACGTAGGCAGCATTGGCGGAGGGTGCGCCGACCACAACCGTGTTACCATCGATCGCCACTGACGCGCCGAAGTTATCACCATCTAGGCCGCCGGAGGCGGTCAGCGTAAAGTCCTGGATCCCTGCCGGATGGCGCGCCAGCACTGCGGATATAGCCTGCTGCGCCTCCGGCGGCAGATCGGATAGCTTGGTTGGCGACTTCTGGTCCGCCGCCAGCGCCAGCGTGCATAGAAGAACCGTGCATGCAGAAATACTGATAATGCGGGCGGTACGAGCTTGGGACATTATCGAACCTCCAGAACGACCGGACTTGCAGGCGCAGGGGGAACAACGCGCCATCTCTCAAGTAGCCATCCTACACCCCAAGGCCTTCAGGACAAGCTCCCTTATCGATAAAGATCTTGTATCCTCGCCGCGCGCACGGTTGCCTCCCATTCTTTTCGTGGTGGTACACGCAGCGAAGCACATTGAGGGTCGAGTTCTTCCAATCCATTTATGAGATGACTTACAGCTTCCTCTGCCTCATAATAGCGAACCGACGGGAGGGGATCCTCTATGAGGCGTGTTCTATTGGCAGGGGTGTTGGGTGGTATCGCGATGTTTGCGTGGTCGTCGATCGCACACATCGCATTGCCGCTGGGAAGAACGGGGATCAAGGAGATTCCCAACGAGCAGGCAGTGCTGAGCGGGATGCAAGCTCAATTGGGTACGACGTCCGGTCTTTATGCATTCCCTGGGATGGGCCTTGGGCCGAACCCAACGCGGCAGGAAGAAAATGCCGCCATGCAGCAGTACGATCAGAAGCTGGCGGCGAATCCGTCGGGAATATTGATCTATCATCCGCCCGGAGCGAAGGCGCTGGCACCGAGTCAACTGATGACGGAATTCTTGACCGAACTGGCTGAGGCTTTGCTGCTCGCCCTGCTGCTGGCGCAAACCAGTTTGCCGACGTTCGCGTCGCGTATCGGATTCGTGATCATTGCCGCGCTCATGGCGGCCATTACGACCAATCTTCCTTACTGGAACTGGTACGGATTCCCGACCAGCTATACGACTGCGTATATGAGCATTGAGTTCGTCGGCTATATGGCGGCGGGCCTGGTGGTGGCAGCGGTGCTGAAAACCAGAACTCCTGTAGCCCGAGGCTTGGCCGTGGCCGCGTGAATCAGGCCTCCGACAAAAACGTAGAGCACAGCCTGTCAGACTCGGCGTTCGCCCGCGCTTAGCGCCGGGGAGTCTGCTCGCGGTATGCTGAATAATGACGGCTGTCTGCTTCTATGGACTTTGATCAGCTCGAGACCTTCATTTCCGTGGCGCGGCTGCTGAGCTTTTCGCGCGCGGCGGACAAACGCTTCCGCACACAGCCGGCGATTTCATCCCAGATTCGCCTGCTGGAGGAAGAAGTCGGGGCCAGGCTGCTGGACCGCTCCGGGGGCAAAGTTTCGCTGACGGCGTCCGGCAAGGTGTTCCTGAAATTTTCCGAAGAGTTGCTGGAGTCGCGTAAGGCGATGCTGGCCGGCATCGCCGAAACCGAGCGCGTGCCCCGCGGCGAGATTGTGGTAGGAGCTAACGAAGGCACTTGCCTGCACATTCTGCCGGAGGTTTTTGCGGAGTTCAAGAAGCAGTATCCGGACGTGAACATCAGCATCACGCGCTCCGATTACGCACGGATCCTGGAGTGGGTGACTGATAACTCGGTGGATTTTGGCGTGGTGTCGCTTCCCGTGGACGACGCCCGGCTCACGGTCAAACTCATTCATCGCGACGAACTGGTAATCATCACGCCCCCGCAGCATCCGCTCGCCAGGAAGCAGGCCGCCACGGTTTCCGAAGCGGCCAAGTTCCCGCTGGTTGTGCCTAAAGGCGGCCACACCCGCGATGCCCTGGAGAATCTGTTCTTTGAGCGCAAACTGAAACCGCGGTACACCATGGAACTCGACTCCAGCGAATTGCTGAAGCGCTTTGTGGCCGCGGGTGCGGGAGTGGGTTTCATCGCCCGCTCCAACGTGTTGGAGGACGTTCGCGCCAATTCCCTGTCGACGATTGCAATTTCCGATGCCACTATTCGCCGCGACCTGGCGCTGGTGTTCCGTACCGACAAATCCCTGAGCCGCGCCGCCCTGGCGTTCATCGACGTTGCCGTCAGAATCAAGGGTGTGGATGCGTTGGCGGGCAAATCGTGACCGCGATGCTTCCTCTCACGAACCTTCGCAGCCTCCGCTGTTCCCTCTTCTTGTACTGCCTATTGTGCGCAAGTGGAGTTCTGGGCCAAGGTTCCAAGCCCACCGCCAAGGACTTTCCGGCTTCGGCATATCAACTCGTCAGTATCAAAGTCACCGGAAGCGAGCGCTACAAACCAGAGGATATTGCCGCCGCTACGGGATTGCAGATCGGCCAGCCTGTGCATGAAGAGGACTTCAGGGGCGCGGTCCGGGTCCTGGGCGATAGCGGGGCCTTCAGCGACGTGGCCTTCAGCTTCGACTACTCGGCCAAAGGCACGAAGGGAGAGTTCCACGTAAAGGATGCGCCCAACTTCGTGCCTGCACGATTTGAAAACCTTGTCTGGTTTTCAAATCAAGAACTGGCGAAGGAACTGCATACGCGGGTCCCGCTCTTTCACGGCGAGCTTCCCGTTCGGGGAGACCTCGCAGACCAAGTCTCTCTGGCGCTACAGACCATGTTGATTGAACACAAGATTGAAGGCCGGGCCGACTATATTCGGGCGGGCGCCGAAGGCGGGCCGACCGAAGCTTTCGATTTCAGCGTGACCGGCCGGGTCATCACGATTCGTGACGTCCACTTCCAAGGGGTTGATGCAACCTTGCTGCCGTTGCTTCAGAACGCCTCCAAATCGCTTAGCGGGAAGGAATACTCTGCCACTGTGATTCGAGCGGAAGCTGAAAAGAGTTTTCTGCGGTTCTACTTACAGCGCGGATATTTGAAGGCCAGCCTCGGCGATCCCGAGGCCAGCGTGGTCAAGAGCGATCCCGAAGGTACGATTGTTGATGTCATCTTCCGGCCCAGCGCTGGATCGCAATACAAACTGACTGAACTGGCCATCTCCGGGAACAAGGTCGTTGCCACCGATGAGCTGCGGAAGCTGATTCATGCGTCGACTGGCGAGCCCTTTAACGTGATCGAGTTGGAAACTGACCTGGCAGCGCTGCAACATCTTTATGGCACGCGCGGCTACATGGTCGCCGCTGTTAAGGCAAGCCGCGAGGAGGATGACAAAACACTTTCGGTGAAGGTCTCCCTCAGCATCACCGAAGGGGAGATGTACACCATGGGCGACCTGGACATTCACGGACTGGATTCACCGACCACGGCACAGATGCAGACGGCATGGGCGCTGCGTACCGGCGATACCTACAACTCGGATTATCCCCGGCAGTTTGCTGAGCAGGCGGACAAGAAACTGGGCGACTGGAATATCACCATTCATGAGTCAGTCAATCCCAAGGACAAAACGGTGGACGTGACGCTGCGATTTGACCCTAAGAACTGAAGTGCACGGATCAACTGCTCAACTTTTTACAACTTCCACCTGGGGCTTTGATACGCTTATGTTGAAATCCAAGACCACCAAGGAGTGACAGATTCATGCGATCCGGTTCCGGCAACCTCAATGTTACATCGGCAACTCTTTTGCTGGCCCTGCTGCTCGCCACCGTCGCCTTCGCCGCCAAGGCCCAGACTTTTACCGGGACGGTCACCGACGCCATGTGCGGTGCCACGCATATGATGGAAGGGGCCCCCGCGGCCTGCCTGCGCACCTGCGTCAATAAGGGATCGAAGTATGCCCTGCTGGTAGGAGACAAAGTCTACACACTGGACAGCAGCAATCCGGGGACGCTGGACGCGCTGGCCAAGCTGGCAGCCCAGAAGGCTACAGTCAAGGGCACGGTTGACGGCGAGACGATCTCCGTCAGTTCGGTCGCTGCTGCGAACTAAGACGGATTCGACGGACGCCGGGAGACCGTCCTCTTGGTAGTTCCAAAGACTTTTGTGGAACTGGATTCGCTTTCTTGCCGTAACTGCTGTCGTTGGATCACTAGCGACTCGGATGAAAATCACTCACTTCTTATTTTTCGCAGCCCTTTTAGCGCCACAGCTTGTGTGCGCGCAAGCGCCAGCTGAGGCGGCGCAGCCACAGCCTGAAGTTTTCGACGCGAAACTGCGGGAGGCTCGTTTCGAGCTGCGCCTGGATAGCGGCAAGTTCGCGGGCAGTGCGGCTCCCGTGCTGGAGGGCGCAATCGCCAATTCCCAGTTCGTGCTCATTGGCGAAGACCACATCACACGCGAGATTCCTCAATTCACATCGGTAGTTTGTGACCTCATGGCGCCGCAGGGGTTGTCGGCCATGGCGGTCGAAGTGGGGCCGCTGGTTGCGGATTTCGTCTCGTCCTCGTTCGGGAAGCCAGATCGAGTGACCCGCATGGCTGCGCTCACGCGACAATACCCAAACAGCGTCGCCTTCATGGACATCCGGCAGGAAAATGATCTTGCGGCGCATTGTGCGGAGGCCGCTCATGTCCCCCACTTTCACCTTTGGGGCTTGGATCAGGAGTTCGTTGGCTCGGCAGGCTGGCTGCTGGACCAGATCCTGGCCGCGCATCCCGGTCCAGCAACAGCCGCATCCATTAACCGCATGAAGAGCGAAGAGCAGCAGGACGCTGTTCAGGCGAAGAAAACCGGTGATCCGTCGAAACTTTTCCTGTTCGCCGTCTCCGACTCTGAACTCGGGGAGGTCACTGCCTTGCTCAAACGGGAAGGAAACGCCGCTGCCACTGCGATCTTCCATGAATTGGTTGAAAGCCACGAAATCTATCTCAAGAACATGCAAGGCTCACCCGAGTCGAACAGCCAACGTGCGCGGCTTCTCAAGAATAATTTTCGGAGTGAGATGGAGAAGGCTGGTGATCGGCCGCAGAAGGTGCTGGTGAAATTCGGCGACTGGCACCTCTATAAGGGCTTCAATCCGCTTCATGAGCGCGATCTGGGCAATTACATCGCCGAAATGGCGGATGGGCAAGGCAGCTCTTCGCTGCATATTTGCGTCCTGGGCGCCAAGGGCACGCACCGACTGTTCACAGGCTACGACCAGCCCACGAAGCTTGAAAACTTCGTTATGGATGAGGACCCGGACTACCGCTGGCTGAAACCGGCGGTCGACAACCAGATTCCAGGCGCCTGGACCCTGTACGATCTGCGTAAGCTGCGCTTTGCGAAACTCGGTACGCTGGACCCCGGCATGGAACGGCTGATCTACGGCTACGATCTTCTGGTAATTGTGCCGGACCTGACTCCAGCCGACCCAATCCAGTGACGCGTTGGGCCCAGGCGGGGGCTTCCCATGAAATTTTTTCTATGTAACCCAATTTTCATATTGCCTGTGGGATGCACTGTGTTAGATTTGACGATCAACCCACCCAGCGGCGGAGGAAATTGAATTGGGCAAAGACATGGTCCCCAAGCGAATATTTTTTACTAAGGGGGTCGGCAAGCATCGGGAACGCCTCACTTCTTTCGAGCTGGCACTGCGCGATGCCGGCATCGCCGCCCAGAATCTGGTACGGGTCTCGTCCATCTTCCCGCCGAACTGCAAACTGGTACCCCGGTCAACGGGGCTGAAGTATCTGAGTCCCGGCGAAGTGGTCTTCTCTGTGGTTGCGGAAAACTCGACGCGCGAACCGCATCGGCTCCTGGCTTCAAGTATTGGTGTAGCTATTCCCGCGGACCGCAACACTTACGGCTATTTGAGCGAACATCATTCATTCGGAGAAACCGACAACGCCGCCGGCGATTACGCCGAGGAACTCGCGGCCGAGATGCTGGCGACTACGCTGAACGTCGAGTTCGATCCCGACCGCTCGTGGGACGAAAAGAAGGAGATCTACCGCATCTCGAACAAGATCGTGCGGACGGCGAACGTGACCCAATCGGCAGTGGGCGATAAGCGCGGGCTGTGGACTACAGTGATTGCGTCGGCGGTGTTGATCTTCGACTAGCCGAGTTGAAGAAGATTGACTCGACGTGACACTTTTTTCAATACGTGGCTCTACTCCGCGATCTGATAAATTACGCCTAAGTTGTAGAGACCACCTTGTTCCGTAGCGCCGTAAAGCTGGCCATTTCTTAACGTCGGCGAACCGTTTGGGACGCTTCCGTCGGCGCAGTTCGCTTGCTGGCAGAAGTCGTACAGGGTGGTTTGGGTGACGCGATTTCCCTTCTTAGTGAACTTGAACACCAAACCCTGTGACTGCGTCCCGCCTTCACCGGTAGAGCCAAACAAGGCTGCGGAGCTATACACTAGGTCTGATCCCGGTGAACAGCCGCCCGACAACTGGACCTCTTCAAACGGCAACAGGCGGAAGTAACCGCCGCACGAGCCTGGGCGGCCTTGGGACAAACCGCCATACAGGTTGCCAACTGGATCGATAGTGATTCCGGCCGAAGTTCTGCCGCCCGTCTCAGAAGTGAATACCTTGAGGACAGTCTCCGTCCAGCCACTCTCGGTTGGAGACAACTCGTACGTCACACCCCACCCAACCTTGTTTGGCTGCCCGCCAAACATTGTCGTTCCGTAAAGATTACCGGCCTTGTCAATGGTTACACCTGCCATCGGCTGTGCGCCATCTGAGCAATCCGGGTAGTTGAGGCAAAAGATGTGCGGCAACGATTCCGTCCAACCGTTTGTTCCTGGGGATAATTCAAAGACTAGTCCCGCGCCTTCAGTAACCGTGCCCTCAGTTGTTCCAAACAAGTTGCCGGCGGCGTCGATTGCCAAGCCGCCGTTTGGGTTCAGCCCGTCGATGTTTGCTCCGGGAAAGCTCCACAGGACCTGTTCCGTCCAACTGCCACCTGGTTGTGAAGGTGGAGAGAGTTCAAAAACCGTGCCACCATTATTTACACCGCCGTACAAGGTCGTGCCGTAGAGATTGCCGCTAGCATCGAAAATCACCCCGGCCGACGGTTCTTTTCCATCTTGGCAAGGGTTACCTACAGGGCAGAAGTTATACAGGATGGATTCTTGCCACGTGCCGTCGTTGAGTGGCGATAACTCAAACACTGTTCCAACTCCTAAAGAGCCGCCGCCTACCGTTGTACCGTACATGTTCCCGGCCGCGTCGAGAACCAATCCTCCGTTTGGGAAGCTGCCGTCGTTCGGTCCAGCCGCCCCGAACTGATAGATCACCGTCTCCTGTGCCAGGGCAAAGGAACTAAGCAGCAACGTCAGTGCCAGCCATTTGATTCCGGAAATCATGCGACCCTCCGGTCTTTGCCATTACACAGTGGCAACCCGCTGCTTCCCGCCGTAAATGCGCTTTGGGGGTCTCGATTGCGGCAATCGGAGCGAACTTCCTGCCGCAATCCGAAGATGCGCATTCTTCCTGCGCGTACTAAACCGGCTGTAACACTAAGGCGTTACCTATAAGTCGTCAAGGAGAAATCGTTAGGGCCCTAACGCTGTAAGGCGATGACCACTTGAAAACTGGGGAGAAGAATGACTCGGGTCGAACAGCTCACTTCCGGGGCGCCGCCTTCTCTTTCTTCTTAGACGCCGACTTGTCTTTCCCCAGTCTTTCGAGAACCGCCGCGACGATAATGGGCAGCCCCACGGTGGCATCCACAAAGGCTTCGCCGAACTTGCCGCCTTCGGCCGGAGGCACGAACTTGCCCCAGGAAATCGCTTCGCTATAGGGGCTTCCTGACAATCCTCCCCAGTACACCGGCTCGGGGCAGATTCGCACTCCATAGTGGTAGCGCTTCAGCGGAACATTCTCACCCATACGGCGATGGCGCAGCTCAATAAATGGCCCGAACTGCTGCGACCAGTTCCGCGGCACGCCGCCGCCGATGGTGAAGATCCCCAGGCGAGTTTGCCGGAGAAGGGTGGCGGCAAAGTGCTCCAGGTCCTCGAAGGGATCAAATCTGATTTTGTGGCGCCCAGTGGATTCGCGCAGACGATTGTTCAGGGCCACATCCAGGCCCAGCTCGGAATCAGTAAAAGCCGGCACAAAAACCGGAACGCCTTTTTCGTAGGCTGACTTCAGAATGCCGCGCTGGTCTTTGGCGTGCTTCGCCAAATACGCGCCGATCGCATGGTTCAGCTTGTACGAGCACATCACGTCGGCATGGTCCCAACCTTCCAACACTTCCGACATGACTTCTTCAACTTCGTCGAGGTTGGTCTCCGGTTCGAGCGTGTCGTAGACCCGGTTGTAGCCTTGCTCATAAAGTTCGGTATCGCTCACCTCGGGGTTGTAGCGAAAGTGAGCGCGGCCTGTGGCCTCCACCAGCCCGTGCGCCATCAGCGCCCCGGTTGAAACGATGGCATTCACGATGCCGCGGTCGATCAATTCCGTAATGATGAGTCCCTGCTTGGCAACCGTCATGGCGCCGGCCAGGGTCATGACGACGAAGCACTCTTCGTCGCGAGCCATCGCTTCCAGTACGTCTGCGGCTTCGCCCATTTGCCGGCCGGTAAAGGCGGTCTTGGCCATGGCGCGCACCAGGTCATCAATGGAGTGCACCTTGGTCAAATCGAGCGGGTGCAGCGGGGTCAGCCGGTCCTCGACCGGGTTATGGAGCTTCCGATCGATACCGCTGCCGTCGTGATTGCCCTGTTTCATACTCGCATCTCCGCGTCCATTTTTCTTGAAGTACTACTCTACTAGAAGCCGGCGACCTACTGCCAGCAGACACAAGCGAGAACCGGGAAGCGGAAACTCGAAACTGGTATTCTATTTCCTCGCTGGTGTGAACCCATGGACTCGCCGCTGGACAAATTTCGAGTTGGACTGATTCAGATGTCGGCGACGGCCGATCCCGACCAGAATCTGCAACGCGCGATTGAACGCGTGCGCCAGGCCGCCACACAAGGGGCGCAAATCGTCTGTCTGCCGGAGCTTTTCCAGACACAATATTTTTGCCAGCGCGAGGACGCTGCGCTGTTCGATCTGGCCGAGCCCATACCGGGACCGAGCACCGCCAAACTCTCAGCGGTGGCTAAGCAATTGGGAATCGTGCTGATCGCGTCGCTCTTCGAGAAACGCGCCGCAGGGGTCTATCACAATACGGCGGTGATGTTTGATAAAGACGGGACTTTACTCGGTTTGTATCGCAAGATGCACATTCCGGACGATCCTCTTTATTACGAAAAGTTCTACTTCACGCCTGGTGACCTGGGCTTCCGCGCCTTCGACACCGGAGTCGGCCGCGTGGGAACGCTGGTCTGCTGGGACCAGTGGTATCCCGAAGGCGCGCGTCTGACTGCGCTGCAAGGGGCGCACGTGCTTTTCTATCCGACTGCGATCGGGTGGCATCCTGCTGAAAAAGCCGAGTTCGGCCAGGCCCAGCACGACGCCTGGCGCACCATTCAACGTGCGCATGCGATTGCCAATGGCGTTTATGTAGCGGTGGTGAATCGCGTGGGTTTTGAAACCGGAGACATCCGGGGCAAATCTGCTCCGGGCGCAGGCCTCGAATTCTGGGGCGGATCGTTTCTATGCGACCCTTTCGGGCGGGTGATCGCCGAAGCCTCGCATGATAAAGAAGAAATTCTGCTGGGCGAAGTGGACATTCCCGCGCTCGAAGACATTCGCCGCAACTGGCCGTTTCTGCGCGACCGCCGCATCGACAGCTACGCGCCGATCACTAACCGGCTGATCGATTAATCCATGAGTCACAACTTGCGCATGCCAGCCGAATGGGAGCCTCACGACGCCACCTGGATGGCCTGGCCGCATTACAAAGACGACTGGCCCGGAAAATTCGAGACCATTCCCTGGGTGTATGCGGAAATTATCCGTCACCTCGCGCGCCACGAGCGGGTGGACCTGATCGTGAATGATGCGGCGTCGGAGAAACGCGCTCGCAAGACGTTAACCCTGGCCAACGCCCTGAGCGACAACGTTCGTTTCCACCGCTGGCCCACTGACCGCGTGTGGACACGCGACTCCGGCTGCACCTTCGCGATGGAGGCAGGTTCTCTCGTTGCCATCAAGTGGCGATTCAATGCCTGGGCAAAATATTCGAATTGGAAACAGGACGAGAAAATCGGCAGCCTGATGGCGAAAACCGCTAAAGCGCCCGAAGGCCGTCCCATGTTTGGAAAGCTGCGAGTCGTTCTCGAAGGCGGATCCATCGACGTAAACGGGCACGGCACACTCCTGACAACGGAAGAATGTTTGCTCAGCAGAGTGCAGCAGCGCAACCCGGCCATGAAGCGCAAAGACTACGAGAAGCTGTTCGCCGATCATTTGGGAATTAAGAAAGTGATCTGGCTGAGTTCGGGCATCGCCGGCGACGATACTCACGGCCATGTCGACGACATCACGCGCTTCGTCTCTCCGGACACCGTCGTGACGGCCATCGAGGCTGATCCTGCCGACCCGAATTATGAACCGTTGCGCGAGAATATCCGCCGACTGCGGGAGGCCACGAACCAGGATGGCAGATCGCTCTCCATCGTCGAGTTGCCTATGCCCGGCCCGGTCGTGTTTGAAGGCCGCCGCCTGCCCGCCAGCTATGGGAATTTCTATATTGCGAATGGTTTGGTGCTCGTGCCCGTTTTCAACGAGCCCAACGATCGGGTCGCGCTCGATATTCTTGCCGATTTGTTTCCTGACCGTGAGATCGTCGGGATCTATTCGGGCGACCTGATCTGGGGTTTCGGGGCGATGCACTGCATGACTCAGCAGCAACCCGCAGCCTGAAGAACCGATAGAATGCCGATAGATGCTGCGCGACAAGAACCTGATCCCGATTTCTCGCCAGCACCAGCATGCGCTGGCGCTCTGCGTACGCCTGGATCGCGCTATTCAGGCGGGCGAAATTGACACGGAACCATGGCAGGCGGAGATTTCGCAGATCTTCGAACAGGAGATCGCGATCCACTTCGCCGCCGAAGAAAAAGACTTGTTCCCCGCGGCGGCGAAGTTTCCAGAACTGAGGCTGGTAGTGCAACAGCTTATCGCAGAGCACGCCACGCTGCGGGACCTGTTCGCACGGGCGCAGTCGAGAGACCTCGACCAAACGGCGCTTTCGTCTTTTGCCGCCGCGCTCGCTCAGCACATCCGCAAAGAAGAGCGCCAACTGTTTGAGGGCATGCAGAAACTCATGAACGCAGGGGAACTGGAAGCCATAGGCGCGGCGCTCGATACTGCCCTGAAAGATGCCGCGCAAACCTGTATCCTGCCGAGTGATTCGACACGCCCGCTGCCGAAGTAGTACGCCGCCCAATCGCGCGCGCAACTCCGCTACACCAGATCCTCCATCTTTAACGCCGTTGTCCCGCCCTTCCATGAGGCTTTGAACTGGGTCTCGACAAAACCGGCATCGTAGTTGCGGTCTTGAGCTTTGAGAGCCTGTTGCAATCCGAAAAGCGAACGTGGATTGCGCGGATTGCGGTCCAGGTCAGCGCGGAACACCTTTTCGGCGGCAGCGGCGTCGCCGTTCATCAACAGCACACCGCCCAGCGATTCACGGACCGGGAAGAACCAGTCGGGAGGCTCGCCGTACTTCAGGGTGTCTTGAATTGCAACAGCGGCGGTCAGCAACGAAATCGCCTGTACGTTGTCTTTTCTGGCCAACGCAATCTTGGCCCCCAGAACATCTTCCGCAATCTTTAATATGTCTTTGGTCTTGTTGTAGATCGGCATCGCAAAGACGGCGTCGGGAGGCGTAGCCGCTTCGGCATCAGAAACGATCTTATACTCGGCCTCAGCTTCTTCGACTCTTCCTTTCCCGGCCAGCGCCATGCCCCGGGCGAAATGCCAGAACCCGACGGTGATCTTCATGTCAGGATCGGGCTGCTTGGTAGCCAAAATCTCATCCCAGCGATGGAAGCGGAGATCGACTGCCATGGGAATGGTCATGAAGCCTTCGAGCGGCGGCATCATTTTGACCGCCGGGCCAACGTGCTCGGCCAGCATGTCGGCATTTCTTTTGGCTTCAAGATAGTTACCGTCCATCGCCGAACACATGGCGATGAAATGCAGGTTGTGGCTGTAGTACATCATCGGGTAAATGCCCTGGGCGCCGCTGGCCTTGATGTAGGCACGGTCGACGGAGGCGGCTTGTTCGTTAGTCCTCACGGCCGCATCGTAGTCCCCGGTGCGGATGTAGACGTGGGCCGGCATATGCACAATGTGACCGGCATTCGGCGCCAGCGATGCCAGCTTGTTTGCGCCGGCAAGCGCACGCTCGGGGTTCGGCGAAGCTTCTACCGCGTGGATGTAATAGTGGATTGCGCCCAGATGGTTGGGATCACGGCGGATCACGGATTCGAGTGTCGCGACAATTTCTTCTGTGCCCGCTTCCGGAGTGCCATCCACATGCCACAGGCCCCAGGGGTGGAGGGTCATGCCTGACTCGGCAAAAAGCGTGGCCGCATCCAGATCGTCAGGGAACTTCTTTACCACCTCGCGCATGGCGTCGTGATATTCCTCAGCGGCTTTGCGGCGATCAGCTTTAGGGTCGGAGGGAAAGCGTTTGGCCATGGCTTGAATGTAGGCCTGCTCGCTGGGTGAGGCGGCGGTAGAAAGATCGACGGCTTTCTGGATCTCTTCATGAGCATGCTTGAAACGGTCGTCACTGGCGGGATCATTGTAGTTCGGCCCGATGGCTTCGGCGACTCCCCAGTGGGCGATCGCCAGCTTGGGATCCAGATCTGCCGCCTTCTGGAATGAACGGGCAGCTTCATCGTGGTTAAAAGCATAGATGAAGCGCAATCCCTGATCGAAGAACTGCTGCGCTTCAGGACTCCTGGTGGAAACTGGGTGGTGCGCGTTGCCGACACCAGAAATCAGCGTGACGGGTCTGGTTGCGTGGACGCCGTGGTTGTCCTGCGCTAACGCAGGGAAACAGAAAAACAGGGCAAGCAGGATGGAAATCTGGCTACGCATAGACGGACCTCCTTAAATCGGATGAAACATGAACATGGGCGAAACGAACGACGCCCAAAGAAAAGATGGGAGTAGCTTAGCCAAAAAGGGTGCAATTATGCAATGGTGGAGCGCACCCTGCCCGCCGGGCTTGGCATTTTGCCTTTTCACTGTATTATCCTGTCCTGCAATGACCCGCGACACCCTGCTTGATTCCCGTCAGGAAATTCTGCGGACCGCCGCCCGGCTGTTCCAGCAGCAGGGTTACGATGCCACTTCAATGAATGATGTGGCCTCGTCCCTCAAGGTCAGCAAGGCCGGCTTGTACCATCACTTCCAGAGCAAAGACGAGATTCTGTTCGAATTGATGAACCATGCTCTGAACATCACTCAGGAGCGGGTGGTGGACCGGGTGCGCGGTGTAGCCGACCCGGAGGAGCGGCTGCGCATGCTGATTCGCTTGCATGTTGAGGTCATCCTGAGTGTGCGTGATCGTGAGATCACCGTGCTGCTGCACGAGAACCATCCCCTGCCTCCGTCATTGCGCAAACGCATCAACGCCAGAAAGAAGGAATATGTTCACTTCGTGGAAGAACTGGTGTCTGACGTACAACAAACGCGGCCGGTCAAGCGAAACGTGAGTTCTCGCGCCGCCGCCTTTGCCTTGCTGGGGATGATCAACTGGATTTACCAGTGGTACAAACCCGAAGGCGCCTTGAACAGCCAACAAATCGCGGCGCAGTTTACCGAGATATTCTTCAGCGGAGCCCTCTCCTAGTCCCGCACTCGAACCGGATTGGTTACTCCAGTAATGTGCCGGTAACGAGGCGTCTGACCGATAATGGCTGAGTCGTGAGGAAGTCCAGACCTCACGCGTCGTTACCCCCGGACGACCAAGCTGGTAGTCAGCCAACAGACGCGCGATTCGCCTATGTTAACGGGGACCCGACAGGCAAAAACTGAGGATAACGGGCAGTCCGAAGCGTTAGCCCGGCTCTACAAGACCGTTCTCGAGATGATTTCCTCGCAGGCATCACTCCCCGAGGTGTTGGAGTGTCTGTGCCGATTCATGGAGCAACAATTCCCCGGGATGTTGTGTTCGGTGCTACTGCTGGATTCCGAAGGTACGACCCTACACCACGGCGCCGCTCCTAGCCTCCCGCACGAATACTGCCGAGCGATCGACGGCTGCATTATCGGCCCCGGCGTGGGATCGTGTGGCACGGCGGCGCATCGCAGGCAGGCGGTGGTAGTTAGCGACATCGCCAGCGATACTCTGTGGAAAGACTTTCGCAACTTGGCCTTATCTCATGGCCTGAAAGCGTGCTGGTCAACCCCGATCTTCGTCCGCTCCGGCAAAGTCCTGGGAACATTTGCGGTCTACTATCGGGAAGTTCGCGAGCCCGACCCGCAGCACTCACAGATGGTGGAATGCGCTACCCACCTGGCGGGTATCGCAATCGAGCGAGAGCGCGCGGATGCCGAGTTGCGCGCCGCCGAAACCAAGTACCGCACGCTGGTGGAACGCCTCCCGGCGATCACGTACATCGCCGAGGTCGGGGTCCTGGGGCCTTGGCATTACGTGAGTCCGCAGATCCAGTCGATTTTGGGTTTTTCTCCCGCCGAGTGGAAACAGGATTCGGCGAATTGGATCAACCATGTTCACCCCGAAGACCGGGAGCATGCTCTGGCGTTTGACGCTCAATTCGTGGCCAATGGCGGAAATCTGCGGATTGAATATCGCATGCTCAGCCGCGAGGGCAGGGTTTTGTGGTTCCGGGATGAAGCAGTCGTGCTGGATGACGCGGCGGGGCACACCCGCCTGATGCAAGGTGTGCTCTATGACATCACCGAACACAAACATCTGGAGGATCAGCTTCGCCAGTCACAAAAGATGGAAGCCATCGGCAAGCTGGCAGGCGGTGTGGCCCACGACTTTAACAATCTGCTGATGATCATTCAGGGGCACGATGAACGCCTGCTGCGGCATCTCAATCCCGACGACCTGTTGTACCCCGACGCCCACGGGATCAAAGAAGCAGTCAGCCGTGCCGCCTCCTTGACTCAGCGTTTGCTGGCCTTCAGCCGCAAACAGGTCTTGCAGCCCGATGTGCTCAGCATGAATGCGGTTGCCGGCGAAGTGAACAAGATGCTGGAGCCGGTGATCGGGGAGAACGTCAAGCTTTGCCTGGAACTGGCCCCGGACCTCTGGCGCGTCAAGGTGGACGAGCGGCAAATGGAACAAGCCATCCTGAACCTGGCCCTTAATGCGCGGGACGCGATGCCGCATGGGGGCAAATTGACCATCGCCACCTGCAATCGCGAAATCAGCGCGGCTGGAATTCATGAAAGCCAGGTCGATGGTGGCCAGAACGGTGGAAGCCCTGGCGCAGACTCTCTGCCGGCGCGGCCTGGAAAATACGTGGTGCTGACTGTAACTGACACCGGAGTCGGTATGGATGCAGAAACCCAAAGCCACGTCTTTGAACCCTTTTTCAGTACCAAAGAGTTGGGCAAGGGTACCGGCCTTGGCTTGGCCAGTGTCTATGGCGTGGTACAGCAGAGCGGGGGCTGGGTTTCATTTCTCAGTCAAGTAGGACACGGCACCAGTTTCAGCATCTACCTGCCGGAGGCCGGGGCAGCGCCGGCGTCCACCGCGTGCCGCCCGGCTGCGGCACTCCAGGTCAAGGCAACAGAAACCATCCTAGTGGTGGAAGACGAGGACGAAATCCGTGACATGGTCAGAGACTATCTGGAACGCAAGGGCTACACCGTGGTCGCGGCCAACAACGGTAGCGATGCATTGCAAGTCGCGCAACGGTACAAGGGATCGATTCATCTCTTATTGACCGACATCGTGATGCCGCAACTTGCAGGCCCCGAACTGGCGCAGCAGATCAAAGGAATGCGGCCACGTATCAAGATCTTGTTCACCTCGGGATACCCCCAGCCGGCAGCATTGATCGAAAATGGCGCGGATCACGCGGCGACGATTCTGCAAAAGCCGTATCCGCTGAACACTTTGGCCAGCCGCATCCGCCAGATGCTGGATACCACCGAGCCGGCGAGAGCCTGACTGCTGGTTCGGGTTGGCTGGAGGGCCTCCGCTTCGGCCTGCTGGTGGGACTGTTCGCAGTGGGTGCGGTGGTTGGCGATGAATATGTAACGCTGAATATCGACGGGAAACTTGCGCTGGTCATGGCCGGTGGTCGGCTGTTCTCGTGGGTCGTCGTTGGCATCACATTCGGCCTGGTTTATAAGCCCGCCACCGGCTGATCTGGCAGCTGGCACTTTAGCCCCGATGGCCGCTCATCATTCGGGCGTTTCTTAACCGCAAAGTACGCAAAGGATTTCGCAAAGCGCGCGAAGCAAGCCCCATCTCGAAGGTCGGGATTGAATTGAAAAGGCGCGGACGGCAAGGTCCGCGCCAGACAGTTAACAGCTGCGGGCGAGGGCGCCCGCGCCACACGGTCCACAATTACACAAATACTTCGCCCGGCAACCGCGTCAGCGTCCGTGAGGCCAGCGTGTTTTGGATCACGCGTCGGGGTTGATCCGACGCGGAAGGATCCACCTGCATGCGCTCCATTCGCAACTTGAGCGTCCGCTCGATGTTGCGCAGCTCGATGACCTCGACTCCAGTAATAATCGAAGACGCCCGCCCCTGATTGCCGGCACGACCGGTGCGGCCCACACGGTGGATGAAGTCTTCGGCCATTTTCGGCAGATCGTAGTTGATCACGTGGGCTACATCGTCCACGTGCAATCCGCGAGACGCGATGTCGGTTGCGACCAGCACCTGGAAGCGGCCTTCCTGAAATCCACTCAAGGCCTCGTTACGTTGCGATTGCGAGCGGTCACCATGAATCATCGCGGCATTGAATCCTTCGCGCGCCAGTTCCCTTGCGAGACGTTGTGCGCCTCGCTTAGTGCGGGTGAAGACTAGAGTCTGGCCCTTCTCGGCGTAAAGCAGATGGCGAAGCACGTCCATCTTCTCGCCGGGGCGAACTTCATAAGCCTTGAGTTCCACGCTCTCCGCCGGCTTGAGGACGGAGCCCAACTCAACGCGCACGGGTTGGCGCATATAGTCGTTGACCAGCCGGGCGACAGACTGCTCGAGCGTCGCGGAGAAGCACAGCGTCTGGCGGCGTCTGGGCAAGATATCGACTATTCGCTGGATGGCGGGCAGAAAACCCATATCCAGCATGCGGTCAGCTTCGTCCAACACCAGAATCTTGATGTTTCGCAGATCAACCAGGTTACGGGAGATGAAATCCTGAAGCCGTCCGGGAGTCGCAATCACTAATCCTGCGCCCACGCGGATGCCCTGGATTTGGGACTTCTCATTCACACCGCCGATCACCAGAGACGCTTTCGGCGTCGTCTTGCTGCGCAGCGCCTGATATTGTTCGTGAACCTGCATGGCCAGTTCGCGCGTGGGCAGAAGCACCAGCGCATTCACTTGGCGGTTCGGCTCGCGCGTCAACATCTCGATAATCGGGATCAGGAATGCGAGCGTCTTTCCGGTGCCCGTCTGGGCCGTTGCCAGTACATCTTTCCCTTCGAGAGCCGGCGGAAGCGCCTGCGCCTGGACAGGGGTTGGAGTTACGAATTGAGCTGCCGCCAGTTTCTGCTGCAAAGCAGCAGACAAGGGCAGTTCTGAAAATGTGATCATTTAAAGTTTGTTCTTTCTGGAGGGGCTTGTTGTCACACACTCAGACACACGTCTGTAGTTATCCACGCCACTCACATTCATTTTTAGATTTGGCGCTGAACTGAACGGCGGGCAGGAAAAAGCGGAGATGTATCTGGCTCAACTGAAGAACCACCGCATTGACGAGCAAACCGAGCAAAAGCGTCAAAAACAGTATAGCAGAGAAAGCCCGCCACCGAGGTTACGGTGGTAACCAGTGTGGTGCGGGCTGGCTCCAAGATCAGGGCGCGCCGGTGCCCGGATAAACACCCATGAAGCTCATGGTGTCACCGTTCTGGATAAAGTTTTGCAAATCATTCTGACTATATTGGTTCCCATGGTGACGCTGGCCGTCTTTGTAAGTATTGTCGTTGGGATCGTATAACAAGCCGGTAACCTGCCCCTGGATTGTCCCTCGCATAATCAAATCGGCATTGCCTGCCGACGCCTGCGACTGGAGCCTCGCCCAATTGTTCTGCTCCGTACGATCATTAACGTTGGCGGAAGTCAGCGTAATGGTGAAGCCAACGGCCGGCGCCGTGCCGGTATCGAAACAAAGCGTATAGGCTTCCATATCGGTTTTTTGTTGGTTACTGTAGCTCCGGAAGAACGACTGCGCGAGGAAGTCAGATTGAGTGGAAAATGTGCCGTCAAAGCCCAGCCCAAAGCCGTCAATGCTGTTCGCATTGTGCCGGGTGTAGAGCAGCTTCTGGTAAACATTCCGCAGGTGCGGCACCTTCAACACCTGCGGTGGGATCAGCGAGGTAACCAGCCGGTTTGTGCCCGGGCCGGGATTCGATGTATGGCAATTGTTACAGGTGGCCCCAGGGCCGGTGTCGGGGATGGTTAGGAAGTTGTTTAGTCCTTTGACCGGATTCCCGCCGGCCAGCGACGCGGGAAGGCTGCGATCCAGATTCTGGTTAGGGTTCGGCAGAAACAGAATGCTGTTGACGAAGTTGGTGTAGATCGTCATATCCGAACTGGAAAGCTGGGAACCGCCCATTAAGTTATCGAAAGTCGGATTGAAAGCCGCAAAGTTGAGCTGGTCGCCTCTCCAGTGGTACGGAGCGAGGTTTTCCAAGCCTCGCAGAGTCTGGGTGGTCATGGGCCCCTTCATGGGGTGGAACTTGAAGATGTGACCGTTCTGAATGTACTGGGTCATGTTGCCGCCCGGGTCGCCCAAGTTCCACGCCAGGTGGTCCATGTCTCCATCAATGTGGCAGGATGCGCAGGAGCCGGTACCGTTTCCGGAGAGCTTGGCATCGTACAGGAATCCGCGGCCTTGAATGACCTCTAGCGGCGTGGGGTCGGTGCCAACTGCCACCTCGCCGGATTCACTCATCCGCGAGGTATCGATAATGGCAATGGTGTTAGAGAGCCGGTTCAGGGCATACAAGATCTGCGCGCCGGCGTTGAGGGCGAGCCCTCGCGGGCCACGCTTGTTCTTGGGATCTGCGTTCGGACCGGAACCGCTGGGCAGCGACACCTCTACAAAGGACAACACGTTCCCGTTCGTATCCACCTGAGCTACGCGATCGGTGCCGAACGATGCCACATACATGAACCCGCCGCTCGGGTCGAAGACCACGTTGGTGGGTTGTGAAAGCGCGGTGCTCAGCGCCGCTGGATTGGGCAGAATGTTGTAGTTAATGTTGGGATTCAGATCGAAAGCTGTAACCTGCCCGGATCCGGTTCGAATGCGCGTAATGCGGCTGTTGATCCAGTGCCCGCGAAGATTGGGCATGAAAAACGTCAGGTTCAGGGCGTCCGTGTTGGCCACAAAGAGGTCGCCGCTTGCCGGGTTGACGGCCAGACCCAGATTGATGGTGCCTACACCGGAATAGTATCCACCGACGCTGGGGGATGGCCCGGCCTGGATTGCGACTACATCATTGTCCGGCATCTGGAAGGTGATGTACTGCGTCCACTTAGGATCGGTGGCGGCGACGATGAGTGAAACCTGCGGCGGCGGCGGCAACTTCTTATTGGTGGGCGGGGGCTGCGGCGGCGCGATGCTGGCTGGAATAATGGTGGTGGCGTTCCCCGAGAGAGCAAACGCGGAATAGACAGTATTGCCGTCAGAGCTGACAGCCAGCGCCCGCGGACTGTCTCCGAACAATGCGAGGCTTGCGATCAGACCATGCGTGTTGGTGTCATAGACCGCGACGGTGTTACTGCGAGAGCAACTAACATAGGCCTGGCTATTGCCGGCAAAGGCCACGTCCGCGGGTTCAGTGCCCGGCCCGGTCGAGATAGTGTCAGTGACAATGCCCTGCGACACTGAGACTACACTCACGCTGTTAGAAACCTGATTGACCACCCATATCTCGTCCTGGGTGCGCGGATTCACCGAGACCGGTCCTACTCCGACCGGGATTTCGTTCTGCAGATTGGGACTGTCTGGCCGGCTAACATCGAACACCGACAATGTATTGTTCGGCGTGTTCACTGCAAACAAGGTTCTTCCGTCGGCGGACAGGCGGATGGGGTTGACTTGCGCGGGCTCGAAATTCGCAAATCCCGGTGGCGGATTGTCGGCTGTGGTGGCGGAAACGAGGATTAACAGGACAGCCGATACTAAGAGACAGGTAACAATCGCTGGGGCTCGTCTGATTCGCGACATACGACCTCCTGTACACGCCACTCTGACCAATTTAGATTTCAGATTGTAGCGTCACATAGGCCAGAGGAAGCGGCAGGAGACGAAGAGGAGAGGATCGGAGTATCGCTTCCGAACACGCTGCTCTGCCCAAACCGCTCGTCGGGTAGGGATTATAGCGCGGATGTCGACAGGGCTGACTAGAATAATATAGGTGGCTTACAGTCCCTCAAGAATATGACAGCGGCGAAGCAGGAACCTGGGGTCACCGTATCCCGTAAGTTGTTGCAAGCATGGAGGCCCCGGGCGGAGTCGAACCGCCGACCAACAGTTTAGGAAACTGCTGCTCTATCCAACTGAGCTACGGGGCCACGCATTGATTTTACAGCACTTAGAGCCTGCAGCATCGTACAATTTGCTGGGTTGGGGGGACGGCCTCGACTGCCACGGACCCGCTCGGACTGGGTTGTTCCGTTCTTGTAAACCAACTCATTTTCTCTTTCGCACCGCTCACGAATTGGTTTATAAAGACCGATTCGCATCTTGCACCGCGAGGCTATCCCGACTGCGCGAACTAGGAGAGGATGATGAAAGCCGTATGCCGAATTTTGATGGTCACTGTGGCCGCCTGCCTTCTCGGCACTAACGCTATTGGTCAGGCCGGTCACCACCGGCCCCAGGAGTTTCGGTCCTTTGGCCCAAGTGCACCTATGCCTGCGAATCGTGAACCGATCACCTGCTCACCCGCGCCCTGCGTACTTCCTCCGACGCAAGGCTCAGAGGGAGGGGCTGAGGTAATCGATGCGCCCATCGCCGCTGATCCGTTAAACGCGATGCACCTGTTGCTCGGCAGCGAAGATTTCAATTGTGGCCCTTCGTCTTTTTCTGGGTTCCATTTTTCGAAAGACGGGGGCTCAACTTGGGGTACCCATTGTTTGCCCGTAATCAGCGCTCCCAAACTCGTATACCTGCCTGGGGGCGAACCCATGGTTGGCTATGATTCGAACGGTGTCGCCTACATCGGCGACGAGTATAGCGACAACGGAGGCCAGCGATATGGTTTGGTCGCGCTTGAAAAATCCAGCGACGGGTTCAACTGGAGCAACCCAGGAATAGCTCTGGGTGGCCCCAACAACCACAGTGAGTTCGTTTATGCCTGGCTGGCAGTCGATGCGAGTACGCGAAGTCCTTACGCTAACAATCTGTATGTCTCAGCCGTGGCCCTCAACGAGCCACGCCAAAATAAGAACCAGGTCGTTGTCTCTCATTCCAGCGACAGTGGAGCTACGTGGAGTGATGTGGCTTTGGATCCAGTGCAGACCTCACCTGCAATAGACCGTTTTACGAACCTTGCTGTCAACAGTGACGGGACGGTCTATGCGACCTGGATGCATTGCCCTGGCACCGGCCCGCATGCCAATTGCGGTCACAGCACTGAATACATGCTGTTCTCGAAATCGCTCGATGGTGGAGGTACCTGGTCGAAGCCGAGCGTAATGACGACCGCCATCGATGTTCCCAATGCATGCATGTGCTGGCCTTTTGGCCCGATACCTAACACCGACGTTTACGCCAACAACATTCCTGTCGTAGGGGTGGACGATAGCAACGGCCCGTACGCCGGGACGTTGTACGTTGTGGCGTACTCGTGGACCGGGATCTACATGCGGGTCGGAGTCATCCGCTCGACAGACGGTGGCAATTCCTGGTCCAAGCCGGTGCCTGTCGCGCCTCCCAGTGCCAACCACGACCAGTTCTTTCCTTGGCTCTCGGTGAGCAGCACGGGGCTGGTCGGAGTGAGCTGGCTGGACCGCCGCAACGATCCCGCCAATGTCAATTACCAGGCATTCGCGTCCATCTCCACAGATGGCGGTCAGAGCTTTCGCTCGAATGTGCAACTCACCAGCGCATTCTCCAACCCGAACAAGAGTGTAGGGAATATGGGCTCCTACACCGGCAACACCTGGAACGGCCCAGACTTCGTCGCCGCCTGGATGGACAGCAGCAACGGCGTCGACATGCAAGACGTAGTCGGCGGCATCCGCCTGCACTGAGTTTAGAAAGGAGAATCTATGGAATGGACGACACCACAATTTGAAGAAATCCACCTAAACTGCGAAATCAATTCCTACGCCCGCGCAGAGATGTAGCGTAAGGCAAACAGCCGGCGCCTCCATCCCGAGTAAGATCGGCATGGCACTAACGCTGTTGCCCCGAAACCACTGACCCCGGCCGCGTACGGTTTATGTCAGGTTGCCGCAGTAGGAATTCACTCATCGCAGCAGGACCTGTTGGCAACGACAAGCCACCCGCTGAATCAACCGTCTCCGGACCTGCATCGAAGACGGCATGGACCTCCAATTAGTCGGCAAGCGCGCGGTGGTTACGGGAAGTACGGCGGGGATCGGTTTCGCCATCGCGGAAGCCTTAGCTAAGGAAGGCTGTTTCGTAGTTGTGAATGGAAGGACCGAGCAGCGGGTCAGCGCGGCCGTCAATAAACTTCAGGCATCCGTATCTCGAGGCAAGTTCGAGGGCATTGCCGCCGACGTGGGGACGGCGGAGGGAACGGAAAAGCTGACGCGTTTGTTCCCCGACGCCGACATTCTGGTGAACAATGCCGGGATCTTTGAGGCTAAGACATTCGACCAGATCAGCGACGACGATTGGAAACGTCTTTTCGAAGTCAACGTGCTGAGTGGAGTGCGGCTCAGCCGTCACTATCTGCCGGGGATGAAGGCACGCGATTGGGGACGGATCGTCTTCATTTCAAGCGAGAGCGCGGTACAGATTCCAGCCGAGATGATTCACTACGGAATGACCAAGACGGCGCAACTTGCGATCGCACGCGGCCTAGCGGAGACCACTGCCGGGACCAGCGTAACCGTCAATTCAGTGCTGCCGGGGCCTACGGCATCCGAGGGGGTTGGCAGATTCGTCGGCGAACTTGCGACCGCGCAGAAAACTACGCCTGCCGCCGTGGAAGACGAGTTCTTTCGCAACATGCGCCCCACCTCTCTGTTAAAGCGTTTTGCCCGGACCGAAGAGGTTGCCGCGCTGGTGGCTTTTGTTTGCAGCCCGCTGTCCTCGGCGACGAATGGAGCCGCCCTGCGCGTGGACGGCGGGGTCGTGCGATCGATTCTGTAGGTGTTTCCTAAACGCCTGGAAGCCCGGCTCTTCGGCACCCGATTCCCCTGAAAAACCGCGCCGGACGCGGAAATTATCCATCGCAGCTATTGACATTGGCCAGCGGGCTGCATAGGATGGTCGCCCACTATCCCTCAGGAGGCTGCTAATGCCAAAAAGAACGGATGTACTGCTTCTCGCGCTCGCAGTGTCGCTCAGTTTTGGGGCTGCGAAGCTCCAGGCACAGACGTACAAGACAATTGACGTCCCCAACGCGATCGAAACCGATTGCAACGACGTCAACACGAATACCATCGTCGGCTCTTACGTTGACACCAGCATTATCAACCATGCGTTCACGTATACAGGCGGAACCTTCACGACGCTTGACTTTCCAGGCTCGACGGGAACCTTCGGATACGGCATCAACAGTTCCAACCAGGTGGTGGGATGGTACTTCGATAGCCTCGGGGCCACTCACGGGTATATGTACAGCTCAGGGACGTACACGTCGCTTGACCCCCCGGGCGCGACTCTCACCAACGCCTGGAGCATCAATAACGCTGGCGAAATCGTCGGCGCCTATACCGACTCCAGTGGTGTCTATCACGGTTTCGACCTGCAAGGCAGCACCTACACCACCTATGACGCCCCGAGCTCAATTCTGACCGAGTTCACGGGACTCAACAACAAAGGTTTCAAAGTCGGAATCTTTGACGATCAAAATGGAGTGGAGCACGGTTTCGCACTAGTCAACAACCACTTCACCCAGATCGATTTTCCCGGATCCGCGGTGACCGCTGCGGACCGAATCTCCGACCACGAAGCTGTGGTTGGGCTTTACGGCTCAAGCTCCAGCGGGCCCTTTAGCGGATATATTTATGAAAACAGGTCATTCCATACCATCATGTACCCGGGTTCCACTGAGACCCGCACTCGTGGCCTCAACAGCTCGAATGCAGCAGTGGGGCGGTATACGGATTCGTCCGGCGTCATCCACGGGTATGTAGTGACGAAGTAACCTGTAGCATTTTGCGGAAGGGCGCGACAGGTTAGAAAACGCCAAGAGGCCCGGTCAGGATTACTTTCCTGCACCGGGCCTCTTCTCAGGCACCCCACTCCGGAGTGTTAACTTTTAGGACAAAATCCCCAGCATGCGCAGGCTGGTGACCAGTGTCATCAGCATGATCAAGCCTGTCACCACATACTCAGCGACCAATCCTACGACGCTCTGTAGCCGATTGTGCCGCGTAGAATCACTCATGATCCAGCCTCCAACCCAATCTCTCTCGGGGATATAAGCAGCTTGCACCGGGCCGGCGAAATCCGCAATAGCTCGTTGGTGGGGCAGCACTTACGGCTGTAACAAACCAGGGATGACGCAAGTCACGCACACCCGTATTTAAAGCAGATACGGATTTACGTCGGTAACCGGTGGGAGTTACCAGAGGACAGGTGGCCCTTGCCAGTCTTCAGCAGGTAAGCCATATACAAGACGATGATCAGATTGATCGCCAGAATTGAGATGTGAAGCACACTTTGACGGTGAATCAATTTGTAGATTTCAAAAGGCACATACAATGAGCCAGAGACCAGCGCGATCCACTCCGCCCAGGTTCTGGCGTACCAGAGCCCATAAGCTTCCACAAAACGAAGAATGGCATAGATGGTGGCAACGGCGGCCACGGTCCAGAGCTTGGCATCAGTCAGAGTATCGGCAAAATCGAGGAACAACTGGGCGAAGTGATGATCTGGACTGATGTGCAGAAGCCGAAGTATCCCGTCGGCGATGTCCGAGGCATCGCGCCCTACCATGAACACCACCGCCAACGCGGCAAGGAGAACGATCAGACCCTTGGCCAGTTCGAATGAAGCAATGGCCCGCAGCGCCTGCAAATTGTGGTCGTGGCCGTGCGGTGCGGACTCAGCGGCAGCATTCACCTGCCGGGTCCTCGCACTGCGGCCCGCAGTTCGGTCACGATTTCCTGCGCGGCCCGGCGCGCGGCTTCCTGCTGGGTCACGTCGAATGAAATCGCGCCCACACGCGCGTGTCCACCACCGCCGTAGCGTTCGCAAACCTTGGCCAGATTGACCACCGGGGGCGAAGGCGCCCAGGGATTCGATCCCACGGAAACCTTCACCCGAAAACTGCTCTTACTTAATCCCACGCTGTAGATCGACTCCGGCTGCAAATAATAGGGGACAAATTTATTGTAGCCTTCAAGCTCCAGGTCGGTGACATCGAAGAAGAGGGTGCCGTCCTTGAGCTCGGTGCGCTCGCGCAAGATGGCGATCGACCGCTGGTGACGCTCCAGGAGCGGCGGGAGCAGCGAAGCTACGAACGGCTCCTCCAGAATTTCTCCCAGAGGTTTGCTGGCCAGCAGGGGAATCAGGCGCGGTAGAAAATCGTGCTTCTGGTTGGATTCGATGACCATGGTCAACTTCATCGCAGGAGCCTTCATCTCGACTGCAGTACGGGCATCGGCATACAGGGCGCCGTCAATGACATCCGTCCAATGCACCAGGTCAGCCACAGGCGTGGGATCGAAGCCGAAACGCTGCTGGGCGATGGTGGCAATGAAACTGGTACAGGACTTGAAATCGGGATCGTAGAATTTGCGGTTACTCTGGTCCTGCTCGAAATGAGCGGCGTCGGCGGGAGTCAGGAATGCACTTTGATGATGGTCGAACCACCAGGTGATCTTCGGTGAACTCGAGTATTTGAAATCGACAATGGCGTTTTCGTCGCCGTCAAAGTCCTTCTCATTAAATAGAGACCCCGCACGATGCAGGAGCCCGGAGAAGACGAAATCCACGCTGTCGCGAACTCGTTCGCGGTAGAAGCGGGAGAAAAGCGCCGCCGAGGAAGCCCCGTCAAAACACTTGTCGTGATAAAAGACCCGAACTTTCAAACCCGCCCCCTTGCTTCGGCCAAGTGAAACAGACTACCGGAAAAGGCGATAGAAGGAAAATCAAATGCCGAGGAGGGTCGAGTCACAATCCTGAGTCAAGGTTTTCTTCGCGGTCTTAGCGATGGCTTCGTGCCCTTCGCGGTCAAAAGCTTCTTACCGCAAAGGAAGCAAAGTGCTCGCAAAGAGAGTCTTTCGTCCCCTCGAACGGGAGGTCTGTGGGAGCGGCGACTGATCAGGCGTTGGCCTGCTTTTCCGCGATGTCGCCGATCACCGGCAACTTGAACTTCAGGCCCTGATAAGCTTTCAGCACCACGATCAGCCAGATCACAAAGCCTGCCAGGCTGACCAGCGGCCAAACCAGAATCGTCAGCCATCCGAAAAAGGGGATGTGCGCCACAATACTCAGCCCAACCCACAAGCAGGCCCAA
>Ga0210406_10001570_pt1 | contig 27539 bp, 21 predicted proteins | sample IncBWC30MmetaG_FD_155454 | JGI IMG/M metagenome (GOLD analysis project Ga0210406, IMG submission 155454) | Forest soil microbial communities from Barre Woods Harvard Forest LTER site, Petersham, Massachusetts, United States - Inc-BW-C-30-M | ecosystem: Environmental > Terrestrial > Soil >... | reverse complement strand
CTCCGGACGGAACGAGCCGCTTATCGAGCCGGCGAACATATTCAACTGAAAGTGTTCTCCACGAAAGCGCATGGGCCTGCATACATCGACATAGTGAGAGAAGGCCAGACAGTACTCACGCGCGACCTCGATCTTGAAAATGGCCAGGCGGATCTTACGCTTACGGCCACGCCTGAAATGGCGGGGACGGTTGACATCAGCGCGTATCTTTTCGGGCGAGACGCGCGTCCGGTCGGCGATCACCGATTGCTCTTTGTGCAGCCTGCCAAGGAATTGAAAATTGAGACGGCGGCGGATGCAACCGTCTACAAACCCGGCGGCGATGCGCGCATCAGGTTTCGAGTGACCAACTCGCAGGGCGAGGGCGTCCACGCTGCGCTCGGATTGCAGGTGGTGGATGAGGCCGTGTTTGCTCTGGCGGAAAAGCAGCCGGGCTTTGCGAAGGTCTTCTTTTATCTGGAGCAGGAGGTAATGAAGCCTCGGTATGAGATCCACTCGATCGGTATGCCGGAGGTTGTCGAACCGGCTGACAAGTCGCAGGCCGAACAGCGAGACCGGGCGGCACGGGCGCTGTTTTCGGCGACCGAAATCGTAACTCCAAATAAGTTTGAGACGAAATTCGGCAAGGATGTGCCGATGACGAAGTACGCCGATTATTGGCAACGCTACCAGCAACAATTTCAGAAGCAGGCAAACCGGTTGGCGAAGGAGCTGAGCGCGGCTTATGCGAAGAATCCAAAGGCGGGCGATCCGACGGTGGTTTACGCCAAGCTGGCAGAATCGGGCAATGCAGAGTTTCGTGATCCGTGGGGCAACGGTCTTACTTTTGAACGGGCGCGCTGGGATGCGTCGAAGAAGTATTACCTGATGCGAAGCGCGGGTGCAGACGGTCAACTGAACACGACGGATGATCTGCAAGCTGTGCTGCTGTTTCAGCACAAATGGATTGCAGGCCCGCCCGGTCCGGAGTCAACCAGAATTAACGTCAACATTGAACATGACCGAGGCCCGATAAACGGCCGGGCGGAAATCGTCGGAACGGTGACCGACCCGAGTGGTGCCGTGGTGCCTGGCGCCGATGTCGAGCTGCGCAGCAGTGCCAGCGGGAAAATTCGTTCCGCGACGACCGATGCATTGGGCCGATTTACTTTTTCCGGACTGCCTAAGGGTGATTATGTAATTCAGGTAACGCAAATGGGGTTCAAGACGGCTGCTCAGGCACTCACGCTTGCGGTGCGCGACCGGGCCCTGCTCTCCGCAGTGTTGTCGGTCGGTTCAGTCAATGAAGCGGTTGAGGTTAGTACGGGGGCGATGCAGGTTCAAACCATGAATGCGGCGGTTGCGGGTGTGCCCGCCGGCGCAGCTGGAGGCGTGATTGGCGGTTTGATTGCGGCGCAGCAGGTTGCAGCCCTGCCACTCAATGGGCGCGCCTTTGATCGGCTTGAAAATTTTGCCGCTTTGAAAAAAGACCCTAACAGCGCCGTTCTCGCCAAGGAGAGCACAGGACCGCCCGCCGCGCATGTGCGTTCTTATTTTCCCGAGGCGCTCTACATCAACCCCGAGATCATCACCGACAAGGACGGACGGGCCAGCATTTTGATTCCGATGGCCGACTCCATTACGACGTGGCGCATGGCGATGATTGCCTCCACGCAACAGGGAGCGCTCGGAACGTCAACTTCGAGTCTGAAAGTCTTTCAAGATTTCTTCGTCGATCTCGATCTGCCGGTCACGCTCACGCAGGGCGACCGCGTTTCGCTTCCGGTGGCTATCTACAACTATTCGGATTCTCGCGGCGATGTGAACTTGAAGCTTCAATCCGACGACTGGTTCTCGCTGGTTGAGGACACTGGCGAAAAATCCGTCACCGTAGATTCCGCCCGGGTCGGCAGTTCGCAGTTCACGCTCGAAGCGCGGCGCATCGGAAAGTTCAAACTCACGCTCGCTGCGCGCATGCAAGGCGGAACTGATCGTGCCGACAGCAATCGCGCTGACATCGTGGTCCGGGAAATCGAAGTTATTCCCAATGGGCGTGAGCAAAGCTTGGTATTTAACGGCCGCCTGGAGACTGCGGCGCAACACGAACTTGCGTTTCCGGCGAATTCCATTCCTGCGGCCAGCAAGATTTTTGTGCGGCTTTATCCGGGTCCCATGAGCCAGGTTGTGGAAGGGATGGATGCCATTCTGCGCATGCCGAATGGCTGTTTCGAGCAAACCTCGTCGAGCACTTATCCAAACGTGCTGGCGCTTGATTACATGAAACGCAGCAAAAAGCTGACGCCGGAGGTGCATGCGAAGGCCGAAGCATTTATTGCAAATGGTTATCAGCGTCTGCTCACCTTCGAAGTTCCAGGGGGCGGCTTCTCGTGGTTTGGAAATGCGCCGGCTAACAAGATTCTTACTGCCTACGGCCTGATGGAGTTCTACGACATGTCGAGAGTCCACGACGTGGACCCGAAGCTCATCTCGCGAACCCAGCAGTGGCTGGCGAGCCAGCAACTGGAAGACGGGAGTTGGAAGCCGGACACGCAATTCATCAATGAAGGCGCAACCAATCGCTACAACTCCGACGTACTGCGGATTACTGCTTACCTGGCCTGGGCGCTCAAAGGCACCGGCTACCAAGGGCCGGCGGTCGAAAAGGCGAAACAGTTTGTCGAAAAACACATGACCGCCAAGGTGGATACCTACACGCTGGCCGTCGTCGCCAACTTTGCCGCCGACTACAAAGAAGATCGCGAATTTACGCGGCAGGCAATTCAGATGCTGCTCGATGCGCGCACCGAGAAAGACGAGCAGGTCTGGTGGAGTGCTGAAGAGACAAGCGTCTACGCCACTGGGCCGAGCGCCGCCGTGGAGACGACTGGCCTCGCAGTGCAGGCTCTGCTTCAGGCGGGCGAGGCATCGGGAACCGCGCGCAAGGCTCTGGCTTACATTGCGTCGAAAAAAGATGCTTACGGAACCTGGGGAACTACACAGGCGACGATCATGGCGCTGCGCGCGTTGCTGACGGCCACGGAAAAAGGTGCGGCCGACGTACGCGGCACGGTGGTGGTGCTGCTGAACGGTAAGCCCGCAGAAAAGATTGAACTGACACCAGAGAACAACGATCTACTGCATCAATTCGTGTTCAAGAATGTCAATACAGACGGCGTCTCGACGGTTGGTCTCCAATTCGAGGGGAAGGGCGGTCTTGCCTATCAGATCGTGGGAAGCTATTACCTGCCTTGGGATGAAAAAGCGGCGGGAGAGCCACTTTCGATCGACGTTGCCTATGACCGCACGCGCCTCGCGCCGGACGACATTGCCACGGCGAGCGCCACCGTCAGGAACAACTTGCCGAAAGCGGCCAACATGGTGATGATCGATCTCGGGATTCCTCCCGGTTTTGACCTGCTCAGCGAGGATCTGCAGGGTTACCAGGAGAAGAGCGCTCGCTACAAAAGTGGTCATCTATCGAAGTTCAGCCTTACGGCGACGCAAGCGCTTCTCTACTTCGATTCGTTTGCTCCGGGAGAGGTGGTCACGTTGAAGTATCGCTTGCGGGCCAAGTATCCCATTCGAGCTCGAACCTTCAAGTCGCAGGTTTACGAATACTACGATCCCGAAATAGCTTCAGTGGCGCGGCCAGTGCAGTTGGAGGTGCGCAAGCGGTAGCAGAAATTGGACCGGCTCGGAGGTTCAGCGGTGCTGGCCACCAGTCCGCTTATGAAAAGCGATTCCGACTGGCATTCCAAGAGTCGAACAGCGTGCTGGCGAACCCGTTTTCATGTGTTTCCAATAGGCTCGTGTGCGAACGGTGTGCCTTCCTGGGCCAACTCTAAGCTGCCCACCGTGTCGCTCGGAGTATTTCGCCATTAGACGCAGACAACTGCGCCGTGCGCGGGCACCTGCGCGGGACCTGCTACCATTGCCGCATGTTCAATTTTGGGAAACCGAAAACAGCGGGCGACTGGATCGTTCACATCGCGGGAGCCATCGTCGCGATATTCCTTGTCTGGTGGATGCTTCGGATGTACGTACTGTGAATGCGCCCAAGAAACCCTACGGCGGGCTCAGTAAGAGCTATAGAGAGTTACAACAATGGTGACAGGGGACAGAATTCCATTCCGATGCGAGCTCCTGTAACTGCAATCTTCATGCTCGCTTCCTTGCTCCTCGCCATCGGAGAGAAGCCCGGTATTGGTGTAGATCAGGTCACTGTCTACAAACATGAACGGAGGCTGGTGCTCCTGTCACAGGGAAAAGAATTGAAGTCGTACCGGATTGCTCTCGGTGGCGAACCCAATGGGCCGAAGACGAGGCAGGGAGACCATCGCACTCCCGAGGGTTCGTACCTACTCGATTCACGAAACGCCAACAGCCATTTTTATAAAGCGCTTCACATTTCGTATCCAAACTCCAAAGACATAGCGGCAGCGAAGAAATCAGGCATCAGCCCCGGAGGTGACATCATGTTGCATGGCCTCCCGAAGGAGTACGCTTTCGTGGGAAAGGCACACACTCTGCATGACTGGACTGACGGATGCATCGCGGTCTCGAACGAGGAGATAGACGAGATTTGGAAACTTGTTCGCGTCGGTACTCCGATTGAAATCAAGCCTTGAACGGGATTATTGACGAAATCGATAACGCGTTTTGACCTTGCGTCCGGGATTTTGAGCGCAACGGGGATTTGCAACAACCATCAGTTGACTTGGTTCGATTCCCCCGCGTCGTCAAAAAAGGGCTGGACGATCAGGCTAACGAATGAATCCTCAGTTCCAGTTTCTCGGCCCATTCGGGAGTGGCGGGAACATTAACATTAACTGGCGGAATGCCATCGTCGGCAGTCCCGCTTCGTCCTTCGCGAGCCAGTGCAACCCATTTGCTCATTCCCCCGAGGCTTGAAGACTTCTGCTGGTGACGCGGTGTCTTCGAGAGGGAGATAGGCTGAGGGTATGTCACCAACGATTATCCAAATCCACGAACCCACGGCGGGTCGGGCAGGGCGGATGTTGAGCAAGAATACCGCGATTATTCCGCCTACTCCGCCACCGAAAAACGAAGGCGGCTCTGGGAGTAGTGGCCTTGCAATTTCCTCCTTAGGCGACGTGGACCGTTGCCCTTATCCAGGCTCATCGAACCTTTCGAAAGAGTCGAGATAAAAAGGAAGCGAAAGCCGCCTTTCTCGCTATTGTTGACAAGAGAACCATCGGCATAAAAGCCGCAGTGGCACGCACGCTTTAGGTTTGAGCAAGCACCTCTGCCATGGAACACCCAGAGGTTTCCGATGCTGAAGCGAGCCACCCACGACCACAGGTAGAGGTCGCACTAGTAAGGCGGAGACGTGCCACCAACAGGTAGGGTAAGATTCATCGAATTCGGAGCTTCTACTACCAATGCTGCAGTTTCTTATCATTCTTGCACTTTCAATCGCGTTGATTGCCGTGCTGCTTGGCTGGCGCCGAGACCGAAGACTTTTCTTCAAATCGCGTGTGGGTTCGCAGGGTCGGGACGCTGAACGAACAGCTATCCTTGAAAAAGCCAATGAAGATCTAAAAGCTTCCCAATCCGATTTGCAAAGGCGATGGCGATATCTTGCAGAGGCTCAGAGGCTGAGTCACTCGGGGACTTTTGGATGGAAGGTGCACAGCGGTGAACTCATCTGGTCCGACGAGACCTACAAGATTCTGGGTTTCGCCCGACAAACGAATCCTACGCTTGATCTGGTATTCGACAGGGTTCACCCTGAGGACCGGAACCGCCTGCAACAGATCAGGGATCGCGCCACTCAGAGCGGTATGGATCTGGATGTCGATCATCGAATTCTCTTACCTGACGGCGTCACTAAGTTCGTTCACGTGGTCGCGCATGCCGGAAGAGATAACTCTGGCGACCTCGAATACATCGGCGTTGTGACCGACGTCACCGAACGCAAACGCGCCGATGAAGAACGCGAGGCGCTGTCTCACAAGCTTCAAGAAAGCAAAGCAAGGCTTGAGGAAGCTCAACGTGTCGCCCACATCGGGCACTATGAATGGAACCTCGCCGCGAACCGCGTGACTTGGTCCGCTGAACTTTATCGCATCTACGGACTGCCTCCACAGGAAGGGTCCATTGACATGGCGATGGTTCGCGAAATGATGCACCCTGACGATCGGGAGCATGTTTTCGGGGCAGCTGAAGATGTCGTTCGTAGTGGAGTGAACGCTGCGGCAGAACATCGTGTCGTTCGCCCCACCGGCGAAGTCCGTACTGTCCAGGCCATCGGGACGGTGAAAAGAGACGCGTCGGGCCGAGCATATGAAATATTCGGTACGGTCCAGGACATTACCGACAGCAAGCGAGCAGAGGAAGAACGCCAGGCGCTATCTCGTGATTTGCAGGAAAGCAAAACCTGGCTTGAAGAAGCTCAACACGTCGCCCATGTCGGCTACTGGGTATGGGACCTTCAGACGAATCGTCTCATCTGGTCGGACGAAACCTATCGCATCTTCGGGCTGACGCCACAAGAAGGCCCTATTGACCTGGATAAGGTTCGGGAGATGATCCACCCAGACGATCGAGAGATGGTATTTCGAACTGCGGAAAACGCCGCTAATTCTGGCACGCGCGCTGACTGTGAACACCGTCTTTTTCGTCCGAATGGGGAAATGCGCGTTGTACACAGCCTTGGCGATCTGAAAAAAGACTCGTCAGGAAGACCCTACCAAATATTCGGTACCACGCAGGATATTACTGAGCGCAAACACGCAGAGGAAGCCTTGCAGCAAAGCCAGTTTTATCTTAGTGAAGGGCAGCGCATTGCCCATATGGGTAGTTGGGCATTTAACACCGCCGGTCATTATTGGTCTGACGAGTTGTACAAGATTTATGGTTTGGATCCAAAGAGCGGAGCACCGACGGTTGATCAATATCTGGCTCTCGTGCATCCACAAGACCGCACCGTCATAGCTGAAACCATTAAGCGCATGCAAGAGGAACACTGTGGATTCGATCAAATAGAGCGGATTATTCGACCCGACGGGCAGTTGCGCTACATTCGTGCCGTAGCTGTTCCTGTCTTTGAACAAGGCGTTTTCACAGGGTTCGTCGGTACCACAATGGACGTCACCGAGCAGGAGCTGCTGACGCAGGAATTGCGACGGCAACAAGCATACCTCGCGGAAGCGCAACGTCTAACCCACGCCGGCAGTTTTGCGTGCAATTTCGTTACAGGCGAAATATTTCACTTATCGGAAGAAGCCTTTCGTATATATGGCTTCGATCCCAAGTCATGCGACATTCCATTTGAGCGCTTTTACAAGTCCACCCACCCGGAAGACGAACCTTCTCTGAGGGAAAACTTTTACGGTGCGATCAACGCCAGAGTGGACTACGACCTTGAATATAGGATCCATCGTCCGGACGGCACAATCCGATTCCTGCGCTCCGTGGGACACCACAATCGGTCTGGAGAAATCGGTGAATACGTCGGTATCACGATGGATATAACGGAACGAAAACAGGCGGAGGAGGAGCGTGAGAGACTGCACCGGTTAGAGGCCGATCTCGCACACATCAACCGTGTGAACATGATGGGTGAACTGGCCGCCGCTTTGGCGCACGAAATCAAGCAGCCCATTGCCGCGGCGGTGGCCAATGCAGGTGCTTGCCTGGGATTTCTCGATGGGGAACATCCCGATATCTTGGAAGCGCGCGAAGCTGCCTCCGGGACCATTGGATGTGGTCGGCGAGCAGCGGAAATCATCGACCATGTCCGCTCACTCTTCAAAAAGAACCTTCCACAGCGTGAACCAGTTGACTTAAACGAACTCATTCGTGAAATCGCTCTCCTGTTGAACAGCGACATCAGGCGCAATTCTGTTACGGTCAATCTCGAACTTGGTGAAAACCTTCCGAGAGTGGTAGGAGATCGCGTGCAATTGGAACAGGTCTTGATGAACCTCATGCTCAATGCAATTGAGGCAATGCGCGACTCCAATGGAAATCTGACGATAACCTCGAATCCGACTGAGGACGGCCACTTGTTGATTTCCGTGAGCGACACCGGTGTCGGCATCCCGACCGACAAAGCGGATCGGATCTTCGATACGTTCTTTACCACCAAACCGCAGGGCACCGGTATGGGGCTGGCAATTAGCCGCTCTATTGTGGAATCTCATGGCGGTCGCCTGTGGGCCACTTCCAACTCCGGGCGTGGTTCCACCTTCCGATTCACAGTGCCGCCCAAGGTATAGAAACATATGACTACTTTATCTTCCCCAATTGTCTTCATCGTTGATGACGACCAGGACATGCGCATAGCGATGCAGCGCATTCTGAAGACGGTCAACTTGCGCGCAGAACTGTTTGCTACAGCCCAGGATTTTCTGCAGAGGAATATTCCAGATGTTCCGAGTTGCCTGGTGCTGGATGTGCGCCTTCCCGGGATGGGCGGATTAGAGGTCCAGCAGAAGCTGATGGAAGCGGGGATCAACATCCCCATCATTTTCATCACTGCGCACGGGGATATTCCCATGACCGTGAAGGCCATGAAGGCGGGTGCCGTCGAGTTCCTGACGAAACCATTCCGCCATCAAGAGCTTCTGGACGCAATTCAGCAGGCGTTGCAGCGCGACCAACTATCCCGCCACCAGCGGAATGAGATGGCCGAGTTGCAGGAAAGGTACCAAGGCCTGACTGTGCGCGAGCGTAAAGTGATGGATCTCGTAGTTTCCGGTATGCAGACAAAGCAGATCGCCTCGGTACTGGGGACGAGCGAAATTACCGCCGCCGTCCATCGTGGGCGCGTGATGCATAAAATGCAGGCGGGTTCCCCCGCTGAATTGGGCAGCATGGCGGAAAGACTGAAACCTTCTGCAAACAGATAAAGCTTTGGACCGCCACCGCGGCGGGATTCCCCTAACTGGCGGAATTCCGCACCTGTTGCCTGTAGATATCCGCAAATATAACGGGACTATATGAAATCATAATTGTACTTTTTTGGAGCCGAGATAGATTGTTTCAGATATGAGCACCGCAAGAAGAGCGAACCTGGTCGCCGTCGTCGATGACGATGCCCTGATCAGGGATGCACTACGACGCCTGCTTAAGGCTTCAGGGTTAGGAGCGGTCTCATTTGAATCAGCCGAAAATTTACTCACCTCTGGTCGACTTCCAGAGATTGCGTGCTTGATCGCCGACGTTCGCATGCCGGGCATGTCCGGTCTTGAACTGCAAGCGAAGCTTAAAGCTGAGCGATGCCCGATCCCGATAATTTTCATTACTGCGCACGGCGATACCAAGATGCGGATTCAAGCAATGTGCGACGGGGCAGTGGAGTTCTTGACCAAACCTTTTGACAATGCCGTGCTACTCGAGTTGGTCCATGCCGCGCTAGGGGACTAGCTCGCGAAGGCTTTCGGAGTCGAACCAATGAGAGTGGTTGAACAAGACCGTCGGGCCCGGCGATTCGAGCAAATCATCGGCAGTAGCCCCGCGTTGAAAGTCGTTTTGGAACAAGTCGAGCGTGTTGCAGCGGGGGATACCACGGTACTCATTCACGGCGAAACCGGAACTGGCAAGGAACTCATTGCTCACGCAATCCACAATGCGAGTCCGCGCAGCGGCCAACCTTTGATTAAGCTGAACTGCGCCGCCATTCCTTTTGACTTGCTCGAAAGTGAGCTCTTTGGCCATGAGCGGGGGGCTTTCACAGGTGCCATTGCGCAAAAAGTTGGCCGATTCGAATTGGCCGATAAAGGGACTCTATTCCTTGATGAGGTCGGAGACATACCACTCGCACTACAACCCAAACTCCTCCGTGTTCTACAGGAGCAAGAATTTGAGCGCTTAGGGAGCGGTCGCACGCATTGTGTTGACGTGCGGCTCGTCGCGGCGACGCACCGCGATCTGGAACTAATGGTGAAGCGTGACCAATTTCGCAGCGATCTCTACTATCGCCTGAATGTATTTCCCATCCCGTTGCCGCCACTGCGTGAGCGAGTCGAAGATATCGGTCCTCTGGTGAAACATTATGTTGAAGTGTTTGCCCGCCGAGTGGGGAAGCACATAGAAAACATTCCGGATGAATTCGTTAGTGCTTTCCAGTCGTATTCGTGGCCGGGAAACATTCGAGAGCTGCAGAACATGATCGAACGCGCGGTGGTGCTTTCCAATGAAGGCGTGCTTCCCAATCTTTTACGCACAAAACGCGTCGCCTCGATTATTGGATTTCCCGCAAGCACTACGCTTTGCGACTCCGAGCGCGCAATGATTTTGAGAACCTTAGAGACATCGGCATGGGTGGTCGGAGGACCATATGGCGCAGCCGCAAAATTGGGTATGAAACGCACTACGCTAATCGCCCGCATGAGAAAGCATGGGATTGTCCGGCCTGTCGAGGAGAGTATTTGCGATCAGGCGCTCAACAGTAAATTGTCCAGTAACCAGGTCTGTTAGAGTTAGACAGGTATAGGTATTCAGCCACCCCGCAGGATTGTTGAGCTGCGCCACTCCACCCGACGTGAAACCAGCGCCGTTTGCGCCACCTCTCCCGCAGCGAGCCCTCTCTCATTTCGTTGACATCGGTTGATCATCCACGACTCCGCTGAAGAGACGTGTAAAGAGCGAGTCCACTGCCAGATGCACAAACACTCAGTTTCCTCGACTCATTGCACAGATAAGCATCACGCATTTGACTCGACACAGAACCTGAAGTGTCAGGATCATGCCACTGTTCACGCTTGGTCACCGCTCGACCTGAGATGTGGATCACGGGCGCAGGACCAGCGTGATTTTCAGCCGTAATTTAAATGGCAGGAGAATTGCGAAAGTATGCGTACAGCGCAGCTTCGGGAAGGATCGACGTGGTAAACAAAATCGTAAGCGAAATGGTGAAGTTGCACAGAGGGCAACTCTTTGGTGTGCATCCACATGATGGTTGCCCATCGGCCACTCGCTTCGTTCTGGCTCTCCTAATCGCGACCGTGTCCTCAGCGGCAGGTTGCGGAAGAACGAACGCCGCACCCACAGTTCCTGATCCTGAAGTAGAAGTCGCCAAGATAGTACAGAGGGATGTCCCCATTGTCAGCGAATGGGTGGCGACGCTCGATGGTTACGTAAACGCCCAGATTCAACCTCAAGTCACGGGATACATCATCCGGCAAATGTACAAAGAAGGTTCGTTTGTGCGTAAAGGCCAGGTGCTTTTTCAAATTGACCCTCGGCCTTTTCAGGCTTTGCTCGATCAAGCAGATGCGCAGTTGGCTCAAGCTCAGGCCCAAGTCGGCAAAACCGAAATGGACGTTGCACGGGATACTCCGCTAGCGAAAGAACACGCCATCGCACAGAGCCAGTTAGACAACGACATCCAGGCGAACCGGGCAGCGAAGGCGGTCGTGAAGGCCGCGCAAGCCCAGGTGGAGCAAGCGCAACTCAATCTCGAGTTCGCCGAAGTGAAATCGCTGGTTGACGGCGTTGCAGGAATCGCTCAAGTGCAAATCGGAAATCTCGTCAATGCGACGACGGTCTTAACATCTGTTTCGCAGATGGATCCGATCAAGGCTAATTTTTCTATCAGTGAACAGGAATATCTTCACTACGCCGAACGGATTCATGCGCAGGCGCAGAAAGAAAAGCCTTCTGACGGGCCGCCATTTGAGCTGATTCTGGCTGACGGATCTGTTTATCCCCACAAAGGGGCAGGCCTACTGACGAATCGCCAGGTGGACACAGCCACTGGCAGTATGCAGGTTGTTTGCACTTTTCCCAATCCTCACAACATTCTCCGCCCCGGACAGTTTGGAAGATTGCGCGCTGCGGCAGAGGTCAGGCAGGGCACTCTACTTGTACCAGAGAAGGCCGTGAATGAATTGCAAGGAGCTTACCAATTGGCCGTGGTGGGCACCGATAACAAAGTGAGTATTCGGCCGGTAACAGTTGGTGAGCGGGTTGGCGGTTCTTGGATTATCGAAAGCGGCGTCAAAGCAGGCGAAATGGTAATCGTCGAAGGATTGCAGAAAGTGCAAGGCGGCGGAGCCGTGAAAATCAAACGGGCCGAACCGATGAAGGGCGACTAACTTCCATGTCAAAGTTTTTCATCAACCGCCCCATCGTCGCTATGGTCATTTCGATCGTGATGGTGATCGTTGGCGCGGTTACCATCGTTGCGCTTCCAGTCGCTCAATTTCCAAATATTGCTCCACCCGAAATTCAAGTCCTGGCTACCTATGTTGGCGCAGATGCGCAAATTCTAGAGCAGTCCGTCTCGACTCCGATTGAGCAGCAAATGAGCGGCGTAGACAACATGAATTACATGTACTCGCTGAACTCGACGGCCGACGGACTGGCCCGCCTCATCGTGGACTACGACGTTAAAACTGAACCGAACACCGATCTAATGCTGACGCAAATGCGGACGACGCAGGCGTCGTCGCAGCTTCCCAGTGACGTTACGAACTACGGCGTGACCGTACAGAAGACGGTAACGGCGCCTTTGATGCTGATTACTCTGTACTCGCCTCACGGTACCTATGACGCACGTTTTCTGGCTAATTATGCGTATATCAATCTCGCTGATGAAATCAACCGGTCCTACGGTATCGGAAGTGTCCAAGTTTTCGGCGCAGGCCAGTATGCGATGCGGCTGTGGGTGAAGCCGGACCGGCTTGCAAAGCTGGCGATTACAGTTCCAGAAATTGTTTCAGCCATTCAGTCGCAAAATGCCGTGAATCCTGCCGGACAGGTGGGGAGTGAACCGGCTCCGAAGGGGCAGCAGTTTACTTATTCCGTCCGCGCTCAAGGCCGACTGACATCTCCGGAGCAGTTTGGTGAAATCGTTGTTCGCGAATCACCGAGCGGGGCGATTGTCCGAGTAAAGGATGTTGCCCGCGTCGAGTTGGGTGCACAAAGCTACAACATGGTCAGCCGTCTGGACGGAACAGCGGCAGCCATTATTGCGGCCTACCAACTGCCCGGTTCGAACGCCGTCCAAACCGCAAATGGACTAAAAAAGTTAATGGCTGATTTGAAGGGTCGGCTGCCGCAGGACGTTGACTATGTGGTCTCGCTGGACACAACGGAGGCAGTCAACGAAGGGATGAAGGAAATCGTCCTGACGCTGGTCATTGCCATCGGTCTCGTACTCATGGTTGTCTTTATTTTCCTGCAAGGCTGGCGTGCGACGCTGATTCCACTGCTCGCTGTGCCCGTATCGCTGGTGGGCACTTTTATTTTCTTCCCCCTATTCGGCTTCTCCATCAACACGCTCTCGCTGTTCGGATTGGTGCTCGCCATCGGGCTCGTGGTCGACGACGCAATTGTCGTGGTGGAAGCAGTGGAGCGGCACATTGAGGAAGGGTTCACACCGAAAGCGGCCACGCTCAAGGCGATGGAGGAAATCTCGGGTCCTGTGATCGGAATAGCTCTGGTCCTCTCGGCCGTTTTTATTCCCACGGCATTCATTCCCGGGATCACCGGACGCCTGTATCAGCAATTCGCGGTTACGATCGCCCTCTCCGTCATCCTGTCAGCATTCAACGCATTGACGCTGAGCCCGGCACTAGCTGCACTTTTACTGCGGCCCAAGACCAAGACATTGAGCGGCAGCCCGTTAAGGAAGTTCTTCGACTGGTTCAATCGTGTCTTTGCCAATGCTACTGAGGGTTACGCACGGATCTGCGGAGTTCTGATTCGCAAGAGCGCGTTCTCTTTGCTTCTACTTGCGGTCTTTGCTGTAGGGGCTTGGTTCTTTCAGAACAAGGTTCCCTCAAGCTTTCTACCTGACGAGGATCAGGGATATCTGTATGTCAACTTGCAGCTCCCGACGGCCGCGTCTCTGCAGCGAACCGACGAAGTAGCTACGAAGGTCGAAAACATTCTGACCAAAACCCCAGGCGTCGAGCATACGAACAGTGTCATCGGTTACAGCCTGTTGAGTTCAGTGCGCACCAGCTACAACGCTTTTTTCTTCGTCACATTGAAGCCCTGGGCCGACCGAACTTCGCGCGAGGAGCAACTGCAGGCACTCAAGCAGCGCCTCAATGTGGAACTCTCGTCAATGCCAGAAGCTGTCGCCTTTTCTTTCTCTCCGCCGGCCATTCCGGGGATTGGCACCTCAGGTGGATTCACTTTCGTGCTTGAAGATCGTGCCGGGATGGACCTCGAATTTCTTTCTCGTAATCTCCAGACTTTTCTTGCCGAAGCGAGAAAGCGTCCCGAACTCCTCGGCCTCAGCACAACCTCTCTTGCCAGCGTGCCTCAGCTGTACGCGGATGTGGACCGCGAGAAGGCTTTGAAGCAGGGAGTTGCGGTCAAGGACGTGTATCAGACTTTGCAAGCATTCATGGGTGGCCTGTTTATCAACTATTTCAACCGCTTCGGAAGGCAGTGGCAGGTTTATGTCGAGGCGGAAGGTGACTATCGGACTAGACCGGAAAATGCCGGCCAGTTTTACGTACGAAACAACCGGGGCGAAATGGCGCCGCTCGCGTCTCTCATCAGTTTTCAACCACGCCCTGGACCCGAATTCACGATGCGGTTCAACGAGTATCGATCTGCCCAAATCAATGGTGCCGCGGCACCCGGTTACAGTTCCGGCCAAGCGATGGCAGCTTTGGAAGAAGTGTTTCATAAGACGATGCCGCCGCAAATGGGCTTCGACTATCTGGGAATGTCGTATCAGGAAAAGAAAGCACAGGAGGGTATCCCAGCCGCTGCCATTTTCGGTTTCTCACTGCTGTTCGTTTTCCTGATTCTCGCCGCTTTATACGAAAGCTGGTCGCTACCATTCAGCGTCCTCCTCAGTACCCCGGTTGCCGTTCTCGGAGCGTTCTTCATTTTGTGGCTGCGCCGGACGATTTTGGGTGTTTTTCTTCCGGGCTACATGGTGCAGATCGAAAGCGATGTGTATTCGCAAATCGGTCTGGTGATGTTGATCGGTTTAACAGCGAAAAACGCAATCCTGATCGTGGAGTTCGCGAAAGAGCAGTACGAGCAAGGCAAGCCTCTAATGGATGCCGCGCTGGAAGGGGCACGCTTGCGGCTTCGCCCAATCTTGATGACTTCCTTCGCTTTCATTCTGGGCGCAGTCCCACTGTGGACGGCTTCCGGAGCCGGAGCGGTGGCACGCCAAATCATGGGTACGGTCGTCATAGGCGGCATGCTGGCTGCGAGCCTCATCGGTATTTTCTTCATTCCGGCGGTCTTTTATTTCGTCGAGAAATGGTCCGGCGCAGACAAGAAGCGGGAATTGATTGCTACTCGCGAAATCGCGCCAGCCGAGGGCGATTGAAATGAAACGATGCGCCGCCTTGATGATCGCCGCCCTTTTCACGACTGGCTGCACCTTGGGTCCGAGATACAAAAGACCCACGGCGACGATACCCGGTGCCTACCGCGGTGTGGTTCCTGAACAGGGCGTAGCATCCCCAATCGCACCAGGGCAAGTCCCCCGGCCGCAGGTCCTATCGCTCGCGGACCAAAAGTGGTGGGACGTATTTCAGGATGAGCAATTGCGCACTCTGATCCGCATCGCGCTCAAGCAGAATTACGACTTGCGTATAGCGGCGTCCCACGTGCTCGAAGCCCAAGCGCAGCTGGGAATCACGCGTGCCGATCAATTCCCATCGCTGAGTGGTGGAGCGGCAATTGCCGATGTCGGCACGGCCCAATCGAAATTCCTTCCGGAATTTGAAACGAGTACAGGCCAAGTGAACGCGTCTGCTATTTGGGCGCTTGATTTCTGGGGCCAATATCGACGCGCGACAGAAGCCGCGCGAGCCAATCTTCTTGCAACAGAATGGGCCCGTCAGGAAGTGGTTTCGACTCTCGTAGCCAACGTCGCGGCGGCATATTTTCAACTGCGGGCGCTGGACCTGCAACTGGCAATTTCAAAACGTACCCTCGATTCGCGACAAGAATCGTTGCGGCTCACGCGCGTTTTGGCAAACGGCGGTGCGACGTCCCTTTTGGACGTGCGGCAGGCCGAGCAGTTGGTTTTTACGGCGGCTACGGAAATCGCTACTCTGCAACAACAGATTGAACAACAGGAGAACTTCCTCAGCATTCTCCTGGGACAAAATCCTGGTGACATTTCCCGAGGGCAAAGTCTGACCGAGCAATACCAGCCCCCCGAAATTCCGCCAGGCCTTCCTTCAGAGTTGCTTGAGCGCCGACCGGACATTCGGGAAGCAGAAGAGCAGTTGATTGCGGCAAACGCAGAAATCGGCGTGGCGCGGGCAGCCTATTTCCCTCAGATTTCGCTCAATGGGACGGGTGGATTCCAAAGTTCTGCCCTGAGCAACTTGTTCACGGGACCAGCAGGCGCATGGAGCTTCGGTGCGTCACTGACGCAGCCCATTTTTACGGGAGGCAAGCTCCGTTCCGGCGTGCGCCTGGCCGAGGCACGTCAGAAGACGGCCGTGCTGGTTTACCAACAGTCAATTCAAACCGCCTTTCGCAGTGTGTCGGACGCATTAGTGGCGTACCGGAAGACTCGCGAATTTCGCGAGCAGGAGGAACTTTTGTTCCAGTCGGCGCAGGATGCGGCGCGTCTCTCCCACATGCGTTATACCGGGGGCGTCACGGGCTATTTGGAGGTCCTGACGAACGAGACTAACGCTTTCTCTGCGGAACTTGCCGTCGTACAGGCCCACCAGAGTGAATTGTTGGCGCTGGTTCAGTTGTATGAAGCACTGGGAGGTGGCTGGCAGCAGTAGTGCTTGAAGCGTTTCGTCGCTAAAACACCCCCGCGAATGAAATCGGAATTAGCTGTATGCGAATGGACATGACTAAGGATATTACGGCTATGCCGCGCAGAACGGTGAGAGGTCAACATTTGAAAAGTCACGAATGCGCTACAAGTAGCCACCTCGCAATTGCGGTCGATCGCAGTGGCATGGAGGTCATCGTCCGCCTGAATGGGCGCGTTGATGTCGATTCATCGCCCGATATTCGGGATTGCTTTCTGGCCATTCTATCGGGCAAACAATCAGTCCATGCGGTCATCGTCGATCTGAGTGACGTCAACCACATTGAAGCGTCAGGAATCGCGACGCTAGTTGAAGCCCTTAAAATCGCCGGCCCTCGCCAGATTCGTCTCCATTTGCAGGGACTGCATGGTTCTGTGCTACGTCTCTTCGAGGTCACGGGGTTGCTTCCACTATTCGAGACGATACACGGCGGGAAAGGGGTGGCGTGATGGCAAATGTTCTTGAAAATGTCGGTGAAAAAACCATCGAACATCTCGACTACGTCGGAAGTCTGAACATCCAGTGGTGGGCTACACTGCGAGCGATGTTGCAATCGCTCCCAGTTGTAGGGAATCGCTACCGCTGGCGAGCTGCCGTGAGGCAGATGCTGGAAATCGGTGTTGAGGCGATGCCGATGGTTTCTTTGATGTCCATTTGCACCGGATTCATCTTTGCCATGCAAGGGGCGTCAGAGCTTCGGCGCTTTGGGGCCCTGCGCTACGTAGTTGACCTAGTTGCAGTCGGCTTCACACGCGAACTCGGCCCCTTAATGACAGCGATTGCCGTAAGTGGACGATCCGGCTCTGCTTTCGCGGCCGAGATTGGCACTATGAACGTGACTGAGGAACTCGATTCCCTCCGCGTCATGGCGCTCGAGCCTGTAGAGTTTGTGCTCGCACCCAAGTATCTGGCCGCTTTAATTGCGGTCCCTTGCCTCAGCGTTGTCGCGAATGTCTGCGGCATTCTGGCCGGGGCTTTGTTCATGTTCTTCAGCATTCGCCTGACACCCGCGTTGTACCTCCACTATGTGTTCGAGGCCATCGACTTGCGCGACGTAGTTATGGGGCTCATCAAGAGCGTTGTCTTCGGGACCATTATTGCTCAGGTTGGATGTCTGGAAGGCTTTCGGGTTCACGGCGGGCCAGACTCCGTTGGTCGCTCCACGACGAGTGCTGTTGTGAAGTCGACGTTCCTGGTCATTGTTGCAGATGCGATTTTCACCGCTATCTTTTACTACACGGGGAAACACTGATGCCAATCATTTCCGTCCGCGATCTTGTGGTTGAGTATGACGGCCGCAGAGTGCTGAATGGATTGAATCTCGACATTGAGCATGGGGAAACGATGGTCCTGCTGGGCGGCAGTGGCTGCGGCAAGAGCACATTGTTACGCCAGATCATCGGACTAGAGCGCCCTAAGTCGGGCAGCATTCACGTGAACGGAACGGACATTACTTGTTGCTCAAAGTCGGAACTGAGAAAGATGCATCGCTCGATCGGGGTTGCGTTCCAAAGCGCAGCTTTATTCAACTCGTTAAGCGTCGAAGATAACGTCGCGTTGCCCTTGCGCGAACATACACGGCTTGCACCTTCAATCATTGAACTGGTTGTTTGGTTCAAGTTGGCCGCGGTTGGCCTTTCAGATCACGGGAAGTTGCTACCCCAGGAGCTTTCTGGCGGCATGAAGAAACGCGCAGCGGTCGCCCGCGCGATCGCGCTCGGCCCTGAAATCCTAGTGCTCGATGAGCCATCGGCTGGACTTGATCCGATCGTTGCTGCAGAACTCGACGAACTGATTCTGCTGCTCAAGCAGACCTTAAGGATGACAGTCATTGTGGTCACTCACGAACTCCCAAGCGCGTTTCGCATTGCCGACCGCATCGCCATGCTCTATCAGGGCTCATTCAGCTCAATCGGTACAAAAGACCAAATCAAAGCGAGCCAGAATCCGCGTGTGCGGCAGTTTCTGGATCGGATTCCCGAAGACATAGCGAAGTCGTCGGCCGTGGCCGCGCACTTCGAAAAATATCTGGATTACGCGGAGGCATTTCAGTGACCACAGAAGCAAAAGTCGGAGCGTTTGTCCTTGCATGCGCGTCGGTTCTGACGTTCACGATCGTCCACTTGGTTAACGCGCAGCTGAGTGGCCACACCGCTTCCTATCGCACGTATCTCCGTTACGCGGGCGGGATAGAGCCGGGCGCACAAGTCCTGTTCGGGGGAATCAGCGTGGGGAAAATAACAGCGGTCCGGCCTTGGACATCCGATCCGACCAAGATTGAAATTCTGCTTGACGTGAAGGAAAACACCCCGCTGAACGAAAAATCTGTAGCCAAGCTGGGGCTCGTCAGCGTGATGAGTGGCGCGGCGCTGTCCATTTCAACCGGCAGCAATGATGCTCGCCGTCTTCCTCCGGGGTCGATCATCACTTCGCAGGAGGGAGCGAGCCTGGACGAGATCACCGACAAGATGGCAAGTGTTGCCGATAACGCCAACGGCCTGATCACCGAGGTTCGGGGAGAACTGGGAGGAATCAGCGGAGATGCGCGGTCGGTGCTGGCGAATCTGAATACGGTGACCGGCAAAGCCAACCAGCAAAAGTTGCAGGCCGTCCTGGATAACGTCAACGCGATGATAGCGACTGACCGTCCGAAGATCGACCATCTGACTGATGAATTAAACACTCTCAGCCAGCATGCTGATGAAGCCATTCAAAACGTGAATGGCACTGTGAGCGGACTGCGTGAACCGATCCGCGACGACCTGGCTAGCCTGCAAAGCACATTGTTACAAGCGAAGCAACTACTCGCGAATATGCAGGTGCTGGTGCGGGCCAATGATTACAAGATCGATGACACGATCGAACACTTGCGGACTGCGACGGAAAACCTGGACGAGTTGACGGACGCGGTGAAACAGCGTCCGTGGAGTCTTGTTCGAATCAAGCAACCGGAAGCCCGCAAGGTGCCGAAATAAATGAGATGAACCGAGGATAACTCTCCTCGCTTCCTTCCAGTTCATTGGAGATTGAGCATGAAAAGAAACCTGGCTATGGCCGTTATCGCGCTTTCATCTGTCGCTGTCTTGGCCGGCTGTGCGGGCAAGATGGGGCGTACGAACTACTACACTCTCAACCTGCCTGCGCCACCTGATCCGCCAGCCGCGGAAAACGCCCACACGTCGGTGGCGATCCGCGAATTCCGCGCGCCCGCCTACTTGAAGCAGGGGGCCATCGTGTACAAACCATCTCCAGAACAAATCGGTTTCTATGCCTATCACCGTTGGGCGATTGACCCCTGTCAATTGGTCACCGACTCGATCATCGCTCGCCTTGGCGCTGCCGGAACCTTTTCGCGCGTAAAGCATTACGACGGTCAGCCCGACGCTGACTACTTGGTCACCGGACGATTGGAGAAGCTCGAGGAAATTGACTATGAAGGCGGTGTCGGGGTCGAGGTCGCAGTTTCCGCCCAGATGACCAAACTTGATACTGGCACGATTGTTTGGAGCAAAGCCGTTTCGGAAGTCGGCGAGGTCAAACAACACGACATTCCAACGGTGGTATCGGAAATGAGCAACACGATGGAACGAGCGATCGAAAAACTGCTGACGCCGGTGCCCGTGGCGTTACCGGTTGCGTCGACGGCAGCGACCAATCGAAATTAGCCATTCGAGGCACACGTTTTCAAAGTCAAGCACGCCCCCAGACTCTCAACGTTCCCGGTTGTGAGATTACATTCACCAGCGTTAGCGCTCGATCCCAGACTGCTGAACATTGGCGAGATTTGGGGTGGCAAGCGCTTTGTCTCTGCAGATGGGCGGAAAGATCGTTCGTCAGATGTGAACCGGAGTTTGGGGCAGGTTTGCATGCTGGGAGAGCCGAAAGGTTGAGAGATGGCCAAGCCGGGCCGGACCCAAATATCTGCGGGCAGTGAACATCTATACGCGACTCGAGAAGACTTCCGCAAGATTTTTGACGAGGATCTCGGTCGTCTTTACCAGCTTTCTTTCTTACTTGCCGGGGATCGACAGAACGCGGAAAACTGCTTCGTGGCCGGCATTGAGGCCTGTGCTGATGAGAACCGGGTGTTCAGCGAATGGGTTCGTGCCTGGACGATCCGCGTTGTGGTGGAAAACGCGATTCGTGAACTAACGCCGCGACCGACTCGTTCGAACTCGCCCTCGCAGCCAGATCTTCGAACCCGGGAGTCAACTAGTCCAACCGGATACTTCGACGCCGACACTCTGCTCGGGCTTGCTGACTTTGATCGCTTTGTTTTCGTACTTCGCGTTCTGGAGGGATTTCCGGAAAATGAGTGCGCTCTTCTTCTTGGCTCCTCGCGTTCCCAGGTTCGGGAAGCTTGCACTAGCGCTATCAAGAAGCTGGCCAGAGTTGACTAGGTTTGTTCAGCAAGATGCACTGTCAATGGATGGACACTGGCAATTTCACGCCACACCCAAACCCATCTCCCGTTGTGTAAGTGGCAGACATCCAGCTAGTTAGGTGAGAGCAGACATCGATTGCCACGGAAATAGGCGTGCAGTCCAACCGGTATGAACAATCTCGCTCCGCGACGCAATTAATAGTTTTGCGGCACCAGATGACGCCTCGACAAGGCGCGTCGTTCGTTCGTTCTGATCGTAGATTTTCGTACAAGGAGATTCCATGACAACCGTCACCCAGGCAGACACGATTAAAACCCTAACAACACACTACATTGATGGAGCATTCGTTGAATCGCATGGCCGCGAAGTCATGGACGTTATCAAACCGACCAACGGAAAAGTGATCGCCCGGGTCACGCTGGGTGATGAGGAAGACACGCGGCGGGCTATAGCCGCTGCCAAACGTGCATTCGCCGAATTCAGCCGGACGACGAAAGAAGAGCGCTCTCGTTACTTGCGCCAGTTACACGAGGCTGTCTCAGCCCGCATCGACGATCTGACAGACGTGATGATTGAGGAGTACGGCGGTGTCGCCCGGTTCGCCCGACTGATTGTGGAGTCAGGTGTCACCGCCTTCGCAGCGGCTGAAAAGGGACTCCAAGAGCTTCCGTTGAAACAGAGCTGGGGCAAAACGACGGTCACGCTGGAACCTGTCGGCGTTGCCGGTTTGATTACAGCTTGGAACGCGAACGCACTGTTTATTTGCCTCAAGCTGGCATCTGCCGTAGCAGCCGGCTGCACGGTCGTTATCAAGCCCAGCGAGATGAGTTCGCTGCAGACGCGGGTGATGGTTGAGGCTCTGAATGCAGCCAGGCTGCCAAATGGCGTTTACAACGTGGTCACCGGCCTCGGGACTACCGTCGGTGCCGAACTGGTTCGCAATCCGGATGTCGCGAAGATTTCCTTCACCGGCTCGGTGGCCGTGGGTGAAACCATCATGCGGGATGGTGCGGCCACCATGAAGAGAGTCACGCTTGAGTTGGGCGGAAAGTCACCGACAATTGTGCTGGATGACGCCGCGCTCGACAAGGCCATCCCGTCGGCACTCATCTTGGCGTTTTTGAATAGTGGTCAAGCTTGCGCCGCCGGTACGAGGCTTCTCGTGCCAAAGAGCCGGCTCGATGAGGTAAAGCGGGCGATACAAGAAGGGATGCGTGCCTACACACTGGGCGATCCGGCGGACCCCAACATCATGGTCGGACCCATGGTGTCACAAAAGCAGTATGAGCGGGTGGAGTCCTACATTCGCAAAGGCATTGAAGAAGGTGCTGAAGTCCTGGTCGGCGGAGAAGGACGTCCGAAGGGTCTAGAAGCGGGTTATTTCGTGAAGCCTACGGTGTTCGTCAATGTGAAGAACGACATGACGATTGCCCAGGAGGAGATTTTCGGCCCCGTGCTCAGTGTGATCGCCTACGACTCCGAAGATGAAGCGATTCGCATTGCGAATGACTCGAAATACGGCCTTCACTCAGCCGTCATGGGAACTGACCTCGCGCGCGCACGTCGTGTAGCGTCTCAGCTGCGGGCCGGCCGCGTGGTGATCAATCACATGACGGACGATCCGCAGGCACCGTGGGGTGGGTTCAAATACTCCGGCGTCGGCCGCGAATATGGCAAATATGGGATTGAGGCCTTCCTTGAGCCAAAGGCGATCCTTGAGTAATCCCAAACGCACAGCAACTGAGAGGACAAGTTCATGAGCAAGGACGTCAGTATCTCGCCCAACGAAGCCGCCGATCGACTCGCTATACGCGAACTCGTTGAGGCCTACGCACATTGCGCCGATCGCCGCGATGCGAAAGGCCAGATGGCGCTCTTTACCACCAACACTCACTTCGTGGTGTACATGAACGCTAAAGACCCGAAGCCTTCACAGGAACTGAACTCCCGTGAGGCGTTGGCTCCTGTCTTTGCAGATCTGAACAAGTACGCGGCGACCATGCACTTCGTTGGGCAGACCACAATCCTTACGCTGGCCAACGACCGAGGCACAGGGGAAACCTACTGCATGCCCCATCACCTCACTGTCGACGGTAATAAGCGACAGCTGATGATCGCGGCGCTCCGCTATTACGATACCTTCGTGAAACAAGATGGCGCATGGCTGTTCGCGGAGCGCCAACTCTACGTGGACTGGATCGAAGAGCGCATTCTGTCATGACCGCGACCAATAAAGTGGGTTCCGGCGCGTTGATGAGTGTTTCCTCCGCCGGCCAAAAGCGTCTCGTCATTGTGGGAGCGACTGGAATGGTCGGCGGACACGCCGTCCGCTACGCGCTCGATAGCCCCGCTGTCAAAAGCGTGACTTCGATTGGCCGCAAAAAACTGGGCATCTCGCACCCTAAGCTGAAAGAAGTTTTGCATCAAAACTTCGCGGACTGTTCCGCGCTCACGGACGCACTTTCGGGCCAGGACGCAGCGGTGTATTGTTTGGGGACATACACCGGTTCAGTATCAGACGCAGAACTCCGTGCCATAACCGCCGACTACACGATCGAGTTCGCGCGAGTCCTCCGTAACAGCAGTCCGAATGCCGCGTTCTCGTTTTTGAGCGGAAATGGCGCCGACCAAACGGGGCGAAGCCGACTTGCGTTTGCACGATACAAAGGAGAGGCCGAGAAGGCATTACTTGCGGCCGGGTTTCCGCGCGTTTATCTTTTCCGCCCGGCATACATCTACCCCGTGCTGCCCCGAAAGGAACCGAACTTCAGTTACCGCCTGATACGTGCGGTCTATCCCCTGTTTCGATTGCTGTTTCCGAACCAGGTCGTTCGCGCTGACGACTTAGCCTGGGCAATGGTGGATGTTGTGCTTCGAGAAACACAGGAGCACCAATGCCTGGTTTTCGAAAACCGAGCTATCCGAGCCATGGTCAAGTCGCAAATGCCAATACGCGATCGCGCCGCGTGACTGGTCACATTTCGCCAAGGATCCGTGACCGAATCTCAGAATGAGGCAATGAATGAAGAGAATCGTGATTATCGGTGCCGGTTTTGCGGGGCTCGCTGCCGCTAAAGCCCTTAGGCGTGCAAACGCCGATGTCCGGGTGATTGATCGATCGAATCATAACCTCTTTCAGCCTCTGCTCTATCAGGTGGCGACAACAGTGCTTTCGCCTGCTCAAATCGCATCTCCGATCCGGGGACTTCTGAAGAGTCAGCGAAATACGACCGTATTTCTTGGCGAAGTTCGCGGAATCAATAAAGATGCGAAGTTTGTCTATGCCGGCAATGAAGACCATAAGGACGCTGCGCTTAGTTACGACATCTTGGTGATCGCAACCGGAGTCGCGCATAGTTATTTTGGGCATGATGAGTTTGCAGAGTTTGCGCCCGGTCTAAAGGGACTAGCGGACGCGGTTCGCATCCGTAATCGGGTTCTAAAAGCATTCGAACAAGCAGAAGCGGAGGACGATCCGAGCCGGCGCCAAGATCTTCTGACATTTGTCTTGGTGGGGGCGGGTCCAACTGGTGTAGAACTTGCCTCATCACTTGCAGTGCTCGTCCGCACGAAGTTGAAGGCGGAGTTCCGCCGTATCAACCTCGCGGCGACACGCATCGTGCTGGTAGACATGGCGCCCCGGGTCTTAGGGACTTTCGCTTCGGAGCTCTCCGAGGCGGCCAAACGCCGGTTGGAAAATCTGGGTGTAGAAGTGCGCTTAGGGCACAGCGTTGATCAAATTGACGCGGAGGGGGTTGTCGTCGGCGGAGAGCGTATCGCAAGCAAGGTCGTCATCTGGACTGCAGGAGTGGCTCCTTCACCAGCTGGTAAATGGCTGAACGTAGAGACGGACCGCGCCGGCCGCGTCCGCATTCAAAACGACCTCACTGTTCCCGGATATCCAGACATATATGTAGTCGGAGATACCGCTTCCCTTGAACAGGACGGAAAACCACTGCCGGGTGTCGCCCAAGTGGCGATTCAACAAGGTCGCTATGCAGGGCGAAGAATCGCCCAAAGTCTGCTTGGTAAGCCCTCCCCCAAGCCGTTCCGGTACTTCGATAAAGGAAATATGGCCGTTATCGGAGCTGGTTTCGCAATCCTTCAAGCAGGTAGGGTCCGGCTGAGCGGGATATTCGCTTGGCTCGCGTGGGCAGGGATTCATCTTCAGTTTCTCTCAACTGGCAGCCTGCGTCTCACCGTTTTCTTGCAATGGATCTGGAGTTTTTTGACCGGTCAAACAGGGGTGCGGTTAATCGTGAACCACATTCCCCTTTCCAAACAGGATAAGGATATAGAACTACCTATTACTAGTGGGGGAAGGAAATGACCGGAACGCTTTCGAACGAAATCCGGCCAGCTTACCGGCGAACAGGTTGGCGACAAGCGAAAATTCGATAGGAGAACAAAAGAACAACAGATCCAGTGATGGCCAGGATCGGCTGGTCACCTGAAGGCGAACGCCACTGCATTTCTGCAGTGGCGTTCATGGTTGCGGGGGCCTGCAACCATCCGAATTGTTTAGTCCTGCCTTTTAGGCTTACTCTGATTCGGTCCGCAGCCTAGCCTAACGACTTCCCTCCGAGTTACAGACGATTCGGGCTGAGCAGCTATGAGATAACATCCGCAAGCCTGCGGACCTAATTTGCCGCCCGTAATACGAGGGCATCAAGTCGTGGGCATCGTGCCACCGTCGATAATGTAATCGGCGCCGCTGATAAACGCACCTCGGTCTGAGGCGAGGAAGGCTACCAGCTCCGCCACTTCTTCGGGTCGGCCTGGCCGGCCGATGGGAATGCCTCCAAGCATGTCCATAATCCGTTGACGTGCAGCGTCCTCGCTGATGCCGCTGCCTCTTGAAATGTCGGCGATCATTCCCTTTGCGCCTGAAGTCTCGATGAAGCCGGGCGAAATCATCGTCACTCGCACACCTTTCGGAGCGACACCTTTGGCCAGCCCCTTGCTGTAAGTAGCCAACGCTCCCTTGGCCGCCGCGTAGGCCAGCGTCGAATTGGAGAATGGCAGACGATGCTGGACAGAGGAGATATGAATGACGACTCCTGACTTTCGTTCGATCATTCCGGGAAGGAAAGCGCGGTCCAGGCGGACGGCGGCGAGCAGATTCACCTCCAGTATCCTCTGCCAGTCCTCGTCGGAGAGCACCTCGAATCCGCCTGCTTTTGTTTCCGTTCCGCCGACATTATTCACCAAGATGTCGAGTCCACCCCACTCTCGCTGAATGCAATCGACGACGTTTTGAACACCACGGGCCGTTCCGATATCCGTCTTTATAAAGAGAGCAGAATCCTGGCCGTTAGCTGCCTCAGATCGCGCGGTGGTGGCCACCGAGGCACCGCTCAATGCAAAGCGGCGTGCAATCGCTTCCCCTATACCCTTCGTGCCACCGGTCACGAGAACACGTATGCCTTTGAACTCGCCGCCAAAAACGGTAAATGGGTAGCTGTCTGTCATGGTCCCTCCAAGAGAAATGATGATTCGCAAGATGTCTGAACCTGGGCGGCCAGGCTGGCCTCGGATGGGTAGATGGATCGTACCCTTTATTTGTAGAGCCAAGGCTTATAGGCAATCTCGATGTTGTATCCGTCCGGGTCGCCGATGTTTGCCGCAAAGTAGTCGGCACGCCATTCGGGCCGAAGGCTCGGTTCCTTGTTGGAAGTGGCTCCCGCGTTCATCGCCGCCTTGTAGCATGCCCTGACAGCGTCCGCGTTCTTGGCGGTGAATGCGACGTAAAGCTCTTTGGCGACTTCGCCATTCTTAAGCCAGAAACCCGGATTGCTATTGATCGCGAAACCGTGCAGTTGATCGAACTTGTAGGCCATGTCGATGCCAAGCGGCTCAAGCAGCTTCTTGTAAAATTCGCTCGACCGTTTCAGGTCAGAGACGGGGAGATAAATATGGTCAATCATGGCTTTCCTCTTTTCGTTTGACTTTGACAGCCCCGATCAGGGCCCTGCTAAATCCTGAACCGGGCCAGCCGTGGGCGATGAACAGCGGCAGCGCGTTCTCGTGCTTCGAGCGGACGTGCAGGAAGTGGATGCCGAGGCCGTCGATGCAGGTCTTGTATTGGCACCAATCGTTCAGTATCGCCTCGCAGCGGCGCCAGTCGTAGCAGTGACGCCGGTGATCGATCAGCGCCTTGACTTTGGCGCGGGGCGCCCGGTCCAGTCGTCGACTGTCTCCGCGTCCGGCCAGCCGGTCTGGTCGACGCGGCGGTTGAGGTCCTCGAGGTCCGCCTGCGGGACGGCGAGGATGAAGGGGGTGATGGCGTCATTGGGCATGGAGTTCTTCTCTGTTAGCTGACACCTTCAACAATGAGTCCGTGATAGATCGCCCCGTGTTTGCGGTGCTTGGCGACGTTTTGGTAGGCCTCGCTGTAAATCCAATCCTTTGCGGCTTTTACGCTCGGGAATTTCACAAT
>Ga0210406_10001569_pt1 | contig 27542 bp, 29 predicted proteins | sample IncBWC30MmetaG_FD_155454 | JGI IMG/M metagenome (GOLD analysis project Ga0210406, IMG submission 155454) | Forest soil microbial communities from Barre Woods Harvard Forest LTER site, Petersham, Massachusetts, United States - Inc-BW-C-30-M | ecosystem: Environmental > Terrestrial > Soil >... | reverse complement strand
TTCGGGAATAACCCATGCGGCTCCGATCCATTGTGTTGTTGGGTACCGTGTCAGGCAGCCTCCTGCTTGGCGCCTGCAGCATTCAGCCCTGGGTCAAACCCTATGAGCGTGATCGGTTGGCCGATCCCATCATGGCATGGGACCGCGACGCCATTTCCAGTGCTTACTTGGATCACATCCGTGAATCCAGAGAAGGATCGCGCGGCGCCACCGGCGGCGCGGGCGGCGGCTGCGGTTGCAATTGACGATTACCGCCATGGTGTCCAGGAGCCTGTTCGCGCGTGCAGCAATGATCGCTGCTCTGCTGCTGATTCGCAGCACGAGCGCGGACGTGCTTCCCGACAATCGGGCGGATGTGTTTTACAGCAAGTACAGCGGCGGCGGCATGGACATCACCGGATACTCCGCCACGGCGCGCGCCAAGATCACGGAGAATTTCGCGCTCGAGGCCAATTATTTCGTCGACAAGGTCAGCGGCGCTTCGATCGACGTCCTGAGCCAGGCGAGCGTCATCAAGGACGAACGCAAGCAAAAAAGCGGCACGGTGGAATACCTGCACGACAAGACCACCTACACGGCGTCGTATATGACGAGCGTGGAGCGCGACTACGTGTCGGACACGGCGAGCTTCTCGCTGAGTCAGAGCATGTTCGGCGATTTGACCACGCTCACGTTGGGATTCGCAAATACGCACAACAGGGTCGGCGAAAACAACGGCACCGCCGAAAAGCCCATCATTGCGTGGTTGGGACACTCTCTGACCCGCGCCTATAGCGGCGGCCTGTCGCAGATCCTTACCAAGAATTTTATCGCGGGCGTGAATCTTCAGGTCATCACCGATGCGGGATATCTGGCGAATCCATATCGGGTGATCCGCTATCTCGATCCGACCAAAGCGACCGGTTACACTTTGGCCAGCCAGGTGTATCCCGATACGCACACCAGCACCGCCGTGCAGGTCCAGGCGAAATATTACCTGCCCTACCGCGCCGCTGTGACCGGCGTGTATCGCTACTACACCGATACCTGGGGCGTGGTCGGCAACACCTATGAGCTCGACTATACCCATCCCATCCAGAATAAATGGATATTCGAAGGACGGGTACGCTACTACAAGCAAAATGCCGCGACTTTCTACAGCGATCTATTCCCCTTCGCGGGTTCGCAGAATTTCACCGCCCGCGACCAGAATCTCGCCGCATTGGACAACACCACGATCGGCGCCAAGGTAACCTACGCATTCCTGCCCGACGGCTGGCAAATTTTCAAGCGCGGCACGGTTACCGCCGACGTGAGCCGGATTCGCTTCAACTACCTCGACTTTCGCAATATCAAGGATTTTGGCGTTCAGCAGGGGTTCGCTCCGGGTACTGAGCCTTTGTATCAATTCTCAGCGATGGTATATCAAGTCTATTTGTCGATGTATTTCTGACCCGACCTGACGGTCGCGCGCCACCAGAAAAGCAGCATTGGCGCCAGCGCGCCGGCGATGGCAATGGTATCGGCGACCCAGTCCCAGAAATCCCGGTCTCTGTGCACCATGGGCAGCCCCTGCACGACTTCTATCAGTGCCCCGAAAGCCGATAGAGATGCCGCAACCACAAACACGTTTTGCTTCGGAAACGCAGCCACCGCGAGACCGCTGAGGACGTAGAAGGCAATGAAGTGCGTTGCCTTGTCCCAGGGCGTCAGCTGCAACGCATGCGATGGGGGAACCACGGCGCTGTAGAAAGTGAAGATCAGCGCCGCGAAAAATACCAGTCGCGCAAATTTGAGCAATAACGATATGCTTGGCACTCAGGACCCCAAAAAGATCAGGATAGCAGGAAGGATGTGCATGAGACGATCCATACTCTTGGGCACTGCGGTGACACGCCGCTCGCTGGTGCAAACCTTAAGTATGGCGGCTGCAGCCGCCGCGCTACTGCCGCCGCGACGGTCGCGAGCCGCCGAACTGCCGCATCTGGACGTCAAAGATCCGGCTGCGACCGCGGTGGGCTATGTGGAAGATGCGCGACAGGTCGACGCGAAGAAATACCCTGCGTATATCAAAGGATCTACCTGCGAGAACTGCCTGCTACTGCAGGGCAGCACCGGCAGCCACTACCGTCCCTGCAGTTTGTTCCCCGGAAAAGCGGTCTCGATCAGCGGTTGGTGCAGCGGCTGGACCGCAGAGATGTAAGCATCTCTGACCCGTACGCCAACGGCGGGGAAATCGACGAAAAATCCATCGATGCCGCGATTCAGGTAGCGGCGAATCTCAGCTTCCAAGTTGCCGTGAGCCGCGGGCGCCGTGCCTATTTTAAGATCGCCCGGCAAAAACTCGTTTTCGGCGCGAAACGTCCAGACGTGCACGCGCAGATTCACGGCGTGCGCCGCGGCGACGGCTTCGGGCGTGGCCAGCACCTTGGCGATGCCGATGGCGTCGGCATGCTTTGCAATCTCGCCCAGGTCCCCGAGTTCATGCTCCAACAACTGCACCAGCGGCAACTTCGTCATGTCACGCAGTTGGCGCAAATTTCGCGGATCGAAGGATTGGATGAACACGGGTGAGCCACCGCCTGCGTAGCCGTAGCGCCTGAGCGTATCCAACAGCGCCAATTCCAGCGGCAGGCCGATTCCCGAAAAATGAGCCGGATGCTTGGTTTCCGGATAGACGCCCACCGGTCGAATTTTGCCTGCGCGGCTGTTGGCGCCGATGACCAACTGCATGATCTCATCGAAGGTGGGCACCGCGAATCGACCGTCGTACCCGAGGTTTTGCGGCCGCAACTCTCCCAACCGCTCGCGTGCGCGCAGCCGTTTGATCTCCGACAATGAAAAATCCTCGGTAAACCAACCGGTCATGGATTCGCCATCGATGATCTGCGTGCGGCGTCGCGAGGCAAATTCCGGGTGCAGCGCCACATCGGTCGTACCGCCGATCTCATTCTCGTGCCGGGCGATGAGCACGCCATCGCGCGTCATCACCAGATCCGGCTCGATGTAGTCCGCGCCCTCCTCGATTGCCAGGCGGTAAGACTCGATCGTATGTTCCGGCCGCTCGCCGCTCGCACCGCGGTGCGCAATGACAACTACTCTAGACAAGGGGCTCATCCATCGGTGCGCTCGAGTCTAGCGCACGCCGAGGCGCATGCCGAGGCGCATGCCGAGGGACAAGGCTCCGGCACAGCGGAGCCTTGCCCTTGAGTCGACCCTTCTGCCTAGCGCGGTGGCGCTAGCAGCTGTTGGTACGGTTCGTGCGCTGACATCGGGCTCGCCGACCCTGGAATCCAGGGCGACCGCTGTTGAATGCGCCCTTGTCCCCAATCCGCGCGAAGCGAGGTGGGTTGGGCCGCAAATGCGGCACAGATGGCGAAAGCGGCAGCAGCAGCAACCGTAACTCTTCGTCGATGCATAGTGGTCTACCCCAAAATTAGGCGCTGTGCGGCGGCAGGATGGGCGGCATGTCCAGCGCTCTTGCGTGCGGCGGCAGGATGGGCGGCATATCCAGCACTCTCGCGTGCGGCGGCAGGATGGGCGGCATATCCAGCACTCTTGCGTGCGGCGGCAGGATGGGCGGCATGTCCAGCACTCTTGCGTGCGGCGGCAGGATGGGCGGCATATCCAGCGCTCTTGCGTGCGGCGGCAGGATCGGCGGCATGTCGATAGCGGCAAAAGCGGAACTTGCTACCGCACAGCCCGCGACCAAAGCGATTAGACTGACTTTCATAATGATTGCTCCCGATTGAAAAATTGCCGAAGACACTGGTTGCAGAAACCACGTGTGTGGTCTGTTTACTTAAGCGACAATCGATCGTGATTCCCCTCACGTTGCCAAACAATGTATCCTTAGGGGAAAGCCTGAGGCGATGCCGGGATCCAAAACCCTTGCGTGGCTGTGAGTAATGACGATGCAGGTCCCTGCCAATTTCACGCAGCTGCTCACTGAATGGCGCTCCGGCCAACCTCAAGCACTCGATCGCTTGACCCCACTGGTCTACGACGAACTGCGTCGCCTGGCACGGAGCCACATGCGCGAGGAACGCGGCGGCCACACTTTGCAAGCCACCGCGGTCGTTCATGAGGCGTTTCTCCGCTTGGTTCAGGCGAATGTCGATCTGCAAGACCGCGGACACTTTTTTGCATTGGCCTCGCGGCTGATGCGCCGGGTACTGGTGGATCATGCGAAGTCGCGCTCGCGCCTCAAGCGCAACGCCGGCATTCGCGATCTGATCGCCGAGGAATCGGGCCCGGCAACGCCGTTGATCGAAGTCAATATCGTCGCGCTCGATGAGGCGCTCGAGAGCCTGCTGCAGCTCGAACCAAGGCTCGCGCAAGTCATTGAGCTGCATTATTTCGGCGGGATGACATACGACGAGATCGCGGCCGCCGTGGGCGCATCGCCGGCCACTGTGCACCGCGACATTCGCCTCGCAAAGGCTTGGTTGCTCAGCGAAATGCGCGGCACCGGCGCATGATCCCGCGCGTACGCTGGCAGCAGATTCAGTCTCTATTCGAGGTATTGGCGGATATGGACGGCGCGCAGCGCAGCGCACATCTGGACAAGGCTTGCGCAGATGATTCCGACTTACGGGTGTCGGTCCAGTCCCTGCTGACATTGGATGGGGCTGCCGAAGACCCCCTCCTCAACGCCATCGGCGCCGCCGCAGAATCGCTGCTCGAGGATCATCGCGATCGCTTGATTGGAACCCGCGTCGGTCCCTATCGAGTGGTATCGATCCTGGGCTATGGCGGCATGAGCACCGTGTACCGCGGCGAGCGTGATGATGCGCAATATCATCAGACCGTTGCAATCAAGGTATTGCAGCATGCATCCGTGCATCCGCGTTTGCGCAGTCGCTTGCACAGCGAGCGTCACATCCTCGCGACGCTCGACAATCCATCGATCGCACGCCTGATCGACAGCGGCGACCTCGAAGATGGCACGCCTTACCTCGTGATGGAATTCGTCGACGGTGAGTCCATCGACGTCTACTGCGACAGCCGGACGCTTTTCATCCGCGAGCGCATCGAACTGTTCATCGCGGTCTGCGGTGCGGTGCACTATGCGCACCGCAATTTGATCGTCCATCGGGACATCAAGTCGTCGAACATCTTCGTCACGGCGGAAGGCGCGCCCAAGCTGCTGGATTTCGGGATCGCGAAGCTGCTGGCACCGGAGAGTCTTTCGCACACGCTGCCGGTGACCCGCCTGCAGGAACGTATTCTCACGCCCGAGAATGCCGCGCCGGAGCAAGTGCTTGGCCGCCCCATCACTACCGCGACGGACACCTACTCCCTCGGCGTACTCCTCTATTTGCTGTTGACGGGCCGTTCGCCGTATCGCTTGCTGAGCTATAGCCAGCTGCAGCTCGAGCGCGCCATCTGCATGGATGACCCCACTCGACCGAGCCAAATGGTGGTTGCCAAGCTAAAAGGCGAGAACGACAGCGATCGCAGTCGCATCTCGGATCGGCGCGGGCTTTCTCCGCCGCGTCTGCGCGCCCGCTTGAGCGGGGATCTGGACGCCATCGTCGCCATGGCCATGCGCAAGGAACCGGATCGGCGCTACTCATCCGTTGAAGCGCTCGCCGAAGATCTGCGCAGGCACCTTGCAGGCCAACCGGTACGAGCGCGCCAAGGCGATTGGCGCTACAACACCGCCAAGTTCCTGCGGCGCAACCTGCTGCCGGTCGTGGCTACGGCATCCTTGTTCCTGGGCCTGGTGATCATCGTCGGCGTGACACTTTGGCAGAATCACCGCCTTGAAATGGCGCGCGATGCCACGGCCCAGGAGCGCGATCGGGCGCAGGAGGTGTCGGCTTTCATGGTCGATGTGTTCTCGCGCGCGGATCCGTTCAAGGCGCAAGGCAAGGACGACACCGCCAAAGACTTGCTCGCTCAAGGCGCTGAAAAAATAAAGTCCAACTCCACTTTGCAGCCCGAGGTCCGGGCGCAGCTTCTGGAGAGCATCGGCCTCGCCGACCGGCGGCAAGGACAGAGCGAAACCGCCCTTCCGTTGCTGGAGCAGGCCGTCAGCATTCGCCGCGAGGCGCGTCCCATCGACAACCGCAAACTCGCTGCCGCACTGGCCAATTTGGCTCAGGCGCAATCCGACGCCGGGCGGTTCGTGAGTGCGGAAACGAACATACAGCAGGCGCTCTCACTCGCTCAATTCGGCGATGTACCGCCCTCCGCCGAAACCGCCGACATTCTGTATCAATACGCGTACTTCTTGCTCAATGCCAAGAGCGATCCCGAACGCGCCAGCCAGCTGTTCACGCAAGCCTTGAACATTTACCGCCACGTTCCCGGCGATCAGCATTTGGCCATTGCCTCCACCTTGAGCGCGCTTGCCGCGCCCGCAATCTGGTCGGGCGATTTCGTGAAAGCCGAGCAGTACCAGCGCGAGGGACTCAATCTGCTGCGTTCCACCGTCAGCCACAACTATCCGGACTATGCGTCGTCTCTGGAACAACTGGGCTACATATTGACGGAGCGCGGAAAATTCGCGGAAGCCGAGCAGTCACTCAATGAGGCGCTGCAAATAGAGCGCGGTGATTTCGGCGAGGACAATCAGCGGGTGGCGGGCATACAGGCCAATTTGGCCATCATCTACCAACGCGAAGGCAACTCCGAGCGTGCCGTGGCATTGACCGGGGAGGCATTGAGAATCGTCGCCATTCGTCTCGGGCCCGGTCACTACCAAGTGGGCTACTATCTGGACGCGCTCGCAAACCTCTATCTCTTGTCCGGCGATTTGACCGCCGCCGAAAGTCACGCGCGGCGCGCGCTCGCGATCTACGCGCAGTCGCTGCCGGCGCGCCATTTATATGTAGCCGCGACGCGACAGCTGATCGGCGAAGTGCTCTTGCGTCGCGGAGAATTCGCAGCGGCTGAAATCGAACTTCGCGCCGCATTGGATCTTGATTTGAACTTGGCAGGCCCGGGGAATTGGCGCGCCTCCCGTGCCCAAGCGAGCCTGGGCTGGCTGTTGATTCTGGAAAATCAGGCCGCCGCGGGTGAACCTATGCTCGCTGCGGCTCAAGCCCAGCTCAAGACGAGCTTGGGTGCGCAACACCCCGAGGTAAGACTCGCAAGTTCGCGGCTTGCCGAGTACTACCGCGCGCATCACCGCGAGGCCGAGGCGGTGAAGATTCTTTCATCCGACTGAAGCACGCCTCCGTCTTGCGGTAGACTACCCGCAATATCGGAGGGCTCCTCGATGGCGAACAGATCAAAGCCGATGACGGCGCTCGCAGCGGCGATATTCGCAGCTGCAATTGTAAATATTGCGCAAGCGGGTGCGCGCGAAGAGGGCCGCTTGCTCACCGCCACCGAAGTGCTGGAAGAAGTCAGGGCCATGCCTGACGTCCGCTTGCCGGATACCTTGCTACAGCATGCCTACGGAATCGCCGTGATACCCGATGTCACCAAGGTCGCGTTCATCTTCGGCGGCCGGCACGGCAACGGAGTGCTCTCGGTGCGCGATAAATTGACCGGCCCCTGGAGCAATCCGGTCTTCGTTTCACTCACCGGAGGCAGTTGGGGATTCCAAGCCGGCGCGCAGTCTTCCGACATCATATTGGTCTTCACCACCAAAACGGGTATCGAAGGCATTGCCGGCGGCAAGCTCACGTTGGGCGCAGATGCTTCGGTTGCGACCGGACCTGTGGGCCGGCAAGGCTCCGCAGCCACCGACGTGGGCTTCAATGCGGAGATTTATTCCTACGCGCGCACGCGAGGATTATTCGGCGGCATTGCCTTGGACGGCAGCGTCATTTCCATCGACCGGTCAGCCAATGCCGCCCTGTACCATAAGAGCGGCGTCACGGCTTCCGAGATCTTCTCGGGACAAGCGCCTGCAGCCCCGGACACTGCGCAACGTTTCCTTGATCGACTGGCGCAGGCCACGGGAACGTCAGTACGGTCCTCACCGGTACCGCAGGCGGATGTGCCCGCGATTGCCGGACAGCCCTCGAGCGCAGCGCCGACTGCGGAGCCGGCACGCACCTATCCTTTGGAAGAACAGAAAAAGTGAATTCCGGCGGTCCCGTCTGCCGCGTAAAGGCGCGGTCGACGTGGATCCTGCCGCTTTTGTTCGCATTCTCTTCTGCTCTCGCGCAGGCACGAGCACCCATGGTGCTGTTGACCGACTTCGGCACGCAGGATGGGGCGGTATCGGCGATGAAAGGCGTCGCGTACAGCGTGTCCCAGGATTTGCTGATATCAGACCTGAGCCACGAAAACCCGAGCATTTTCGACGGCGCGTACCGGCTCTATCAAAGCGAACAATTTTGGCCTGAGGGTACGGTTTTCGTCGCGGTGGTGGATCCCGGTGTGGGAACCAAGCGCCTATCGGTGGTCTTGAAGACCCGCACCGGTCACTTTTTCGTCGGCCCCGACAACGGACTGCTGTCCCTGGTCGCAGAACGCGACGGCATCGAGGGCCTGCGCCAAGTCGATGAACGGGTAAATCGCCGTCCCGGTTCGGACGACTCGCATACTTTTCATGGCCGCGACGTATTTGCGTACACGGGCGCCAGGCTTGCGGCGGGCGTGATCACTTTCGAACAAGTCGGACCTTCGCTTCCCCTCAACAGTCTGATCACTCTCGCGTACCGAAAGCCCCGGCGCGAGGACGGAAAGGTATCGGGAATCATCCCGGTGCTGGATGTCCAATATGGAAATGTGTGGACGAACATCCCTAAACCGCTGTTCGATGAGCTGCACGTTGCACTGGGCACCCCGCTGCACGTGCGCATCTTTCACAAGGATAAGCTGATCGACGAAACGCTCGCCCCCTATCAACTCACCTTCGGTGAGGTGCCCATCGGCAAGCCGCTGGTGTACATCAACAGCCTTCTGAATCTGGCGGTGGCACTCAATCAACGGAGTTATGCCGCGCTTCACAAAATAGAATCCGGCCCCGACTGGTCGATCGAGATCAGCAAGGACTGAATTCATCGGCAAGGACCGAATTCCCCTGGTTTACCGCTCGATCATCACCGCCGGCTGCCGCGTTGTGTATGATTCCAGCGGCCAACAGAACAACATAGGATGCCATGCGTTGATATTTCGCTGCAGCGGAAAGAGCGGATTCTCTGCCGAGGTTTCCGGCCATCCACAACGTGTCGAAGCGCGAAAACTCGAACGCGCGGTAGAGGTTCGTTTCACGGACGTTGCCTGTATCGTGCGAACGCCCGAGGGGGCGGTTCAGGCGCACCCGGGGGATGCGATCTTGACAGGCAACGGCGGTCACCACTGGCGGGTGTCGCATGCAAAATTTGCGCACAAATACCGCCCCATACCGCCGACCATCGCCGGCCAATCCGGGCATTACATCAGCCTGCCCTACCATATTCTGGCGCTGCAGCTGCACGAACCCTTCGACGTACAGCTCGCGGACGGTATATCCACGCTCAGCGGCCATAGGGGCGATTGGCTGGTGGACTACGGCGACGGCAGCCTCGGCATCGTCGCCCAGGACATCTTTGCGACTACTTATGAAATCCTGAGGTAGCACGAACATGGCGTTCCACCAGTTGATTCAACGAGTACTGCTGATCGGAACTCGACTGAAGGTTCCGCCGCCGCCTCAGCGCTCCAGTCCCCCGCTGCGGTTGTTGCCCCTCATTGAGGCTCTCGCGCCCGCCCACCTCATGTTTGACGCGCGTGCCGTGCATTATGGCCACCGCTATCGCAGTGGCTTCTGGGCTATCTATCTCTTGAGCGCGCTTGCGGTGCTGTGCGCAATCCTGCCTCTCGCGCTGGGCTGGGACGATCGGCGTCACCTGCAGCATCCGGTGGCGGGGGTGTGGGCCGTCGCCGAGGTGCTCATCATCGGCACGGTGAGCACGATTTATTGGTTGGGTCATCGGCGAGATTGGCAAGGCCAGTGGCTGCAAGCCCGGACCACCGCTGAATTGATTTGGTATTTGCCGCTTGTCGCACCGCTGCTCGATTTCAGCCGGCCGGAAACATCCGCAAACTGGTATATGCGCGTATTTGATCCGGGCAATCACCTGCGCAGCGGCGATGATCTTGAAGCGATATGCGCGAAGAACGAGGCCTTGGCGCGAACACTACTGGATGGAGCCTGGTCTGACCCAGCGTTCATCTCGCTGTACGCGCAATGGACGGTGAGCGTTCTCGAGGCACAGACGCACTATCATCATCGAGTTGCCCTACGGCAGCACGCCCTGATGCATCGTGTGCATTCCGTAAACATCGGACTGTTTGGGCTTACGGCGCTTGGAGCGCTGCTGCATCTTGTGCTGCATACCGTGTGGCTGTCGCTGATCACGACATTTTTCCCGGCCCTAGGAGCTTCGCTGCATGGCGCTCTGGCGCAGTCCGAATCCTATCGACTCGGTACGACTTCGGAACGCCTCGCGACGGAATTGCAACTCGCCATCGTTGGCCTGCAAGGGGCATTGGGCGATCACGGCGCGTCGCCGCAGCCGGCGCCGATCAAGGGCTCGATCCAGGAGGCCATCGAATTGATCCTCGAGGAGCATCAAGATTGGCACATGCTGGTACGCCCGCACCATCTTCCATTGGCCTGAGAGTAAGATCCCGCTGGTCTGTAAACTCACGGGAGACCGGCACGCGTGGACCCATCGCTGATCGACCGGGCTAGCGCACCGTATCGCAGCGCCGGGCTGTTCGCCTACAATTTTGCCCGCGGCAAATTGAGCGGGGACCCGGTGTTCCGCGCGCTGCTGGAACGCGGGTTGCTGCTGGGGCGCGGACACATTCTGGACCTGGGATGCGGCCAAGGACTGCTGGCGTCCTGGCTGCGCGCCGCCCTGCTCAGCTACGAAAAAGGCCATTGGCCGCAAGGCTGGCCCCCGGCACCGGCACCGTGTTCGACCCGGGGAATCGAATTGATGGTTCGCGAGGTCGAGCGCGCGCGGGCTGCGCTCGGGCCGGCATGTGAAATATCGCAAGGGGATATCCGCAGCGTTGAATTCGGCACCACGGATGCCGTGGTGATCCTGGATGTGCTGCATTACATACTTCCGGACGAACAGCTTCAGGTGCTCAAACGAGTGCGCGCTGCGCTGCCGACTCGCGGCCTGCTGCTGTTGCGCATCGGCGATGCCGATGGCGGCCTGCGATTTCGCTACAGTCAGTGGGTCGACAAGCTGGTGATGCGCTTGCGTGGTCATTCATCGGTTGCCATGCACTGTCGAAGTGCCGCTCAGTGGTGTGAGTTATTGCACCAATGCGGGTTCGAGGTTCACGCCGCACCCATGAGCGAGGGCACACGCTTCGCCAACGTGCTGTTGATCGGCCACGCGAATTAGACGTTAAACTACGGTCCCCTCAACCGCAGCGAGTTTAAAACCCGATGAACTTTCAACTCAAGCTTTGTGCGACCGTGATTGCGGCGTGCCTTTTTGCGCCGCTCGAGACGATGGCCCAAACCACAGGGCCATTGAAACCCATCACTCACGAAGCGCTGTGGATGATGAAACGCGTGGGCGCTCCGGCGTTGAGTCCGGACGGCAGGTGGGTGGTGTACTCCGTGCTTGAACCCTCCTATGAAGCTGACAAGAGCGTCAGCGATCTGTGGCTGGTGTCCGCCGACGGACTAAAACCCCCGCGACGGATCACCAACACAAAAGCCCCTGAGGGCGATGTCGTATGGTCGCCCGATAGCAGCAGCATTGCGTTTACCACCAAGCGCGAAACCGACGAAGTCGAACAAATCTATGTCCTCAATCTCGCCGAGGGTGGCGAAGCACGCCGGCTCACCAATATTTCCACGGGTGCCTCGAGCCCGAAATGGCGGCCTGACGGCAAGGCAATTCTGTTCGAGTCCCTGGTTTACCCCAATGCTGCGGACGACGAAGCCAATAAAAAAATTGCCGCCGACCGCAAGGCGCGCAAATACAACGTGCGAACCTATGAGCATTTCCCCATCCGCCATTGGAACCAGTGGCTGGACGATCGCCAACCCACCCTCATGGTGCAGTCGATCGAGCCCGGATCGAGTCCGAAGGACATTCTCTCGACCACCGCGCTGGCGCGTACTTCGGGATTTTCCGGTAGCGAGACGGAGAGCAGCGTCACCCTGGCGCCATTGTGGAGTCCTGACGGGCATGAAGTCGTGTTTACCGCAACGACGGAACTATGGCGTGCGGCCTTTGCGCACGTGGGTTACCACTTGTATCGCATGGCCGCCGATGGCGGCGAACCGGCCATCATCACGCCCGCTGCAGGCCAATATGAGGAAGCCGCGTTCAGTCGCGACGGCAAGTCGCTCTTTTTCAAATACGAGATACAGGACGACGAGGTTTATCACCTGCCACGCCTCAACAAGGTGATGTGGCCGGCCGGGGGGCAGCCCTCGCCCGTGACGCAGGGGTTCGACCGGGAAACGGCGCGTTATGCGCTGGGCGCTGACGGGAATTTCGCCTACTTGCTGGTGCCGGAAGCCGGCAAAGAAAACCTCTATCGCGTTGCCACGCAGGGCGGCAAGCCGGAACTGGTGATTGAGCCGGTCACGGGTGGCTACACTTCTCTGGAAATTGCGGAAAAATCGGCCAAGCCCACTTTGATCGCCGGCTACGGCAGTTCGGTCTCTCCGACCGAGATCGTGCGCATCGATGCTTCGCGACGCACGCATGTGAATCTCACCCATGTCAACACCGCCGGCGCGGCGGCAATCGATTGGCAGCCACCGCAGCATTTCTACTTCACCAGCGCCAAGGGCCGCAATATTCACAATATGATTGTGCTGCCGCCTGCTTTCGATGCCGCCAAGAAATATCCAATGTTGGTGCTGATCCACGGCGGTGCGGCAAGCAACAATCCCGATCAGATCGGGCTTCGCTGGAACTATCATCTGCTGGCCGCACCCGGCTATGTGATATTGATGACGGACTACACGGGGTCGACCAGCTTCGGCGAGAAATTCGCACAAGCCATCAAACTCGACCCGCTGAAAACGCCCGGCGATGAAATAAATCAAGCCGTCGATGAGGCCATCAAGCGGTATTCCTTCATCGATGGATCACGGCTATGCGCCGCAGGCGCCAGCTACGGCGGCCATCTGGCCAACTGGATCGAAGCGACCACCACACGCTACAAATGCATCGTGAGCCATGCCGGCGAAGTCGATCTCTTGAGCCAGTGGGGAACCAGCGACGGCATATACGGCCGTGAAGTGACGAATGGTGGACCGCCTTGGGCGGGAAATCCCGTCTGGCGCGACCAGAGCCCGATCATGCATGCAGCCGACTGGAAAACACCGATGCTGTTGAGCATCGGCGAGCGTGACTTCCGCGTACCCATCAATAACACGCTCGAGAATTGGAGCGCGCTGCAGCGCATGCAGGTGCCGAGCCGCCTTCTGGTATGGCCGGACGCCTGGCATTGGATTACCAAACCTGAAGATAGCCGCCACTTCTATGCGGAAGTGCAGAAATGGCTCGCGACCTATCTCAAGGACGGCGCACCGGCAAGCTGATATCGGCGGCATGTCGCGCAGCGCGAGCGGCTGCGCGACATGCGATCGGCGATAAGCTCCTATTGGTTGGCGGGAGTGCTCGTGCGGCGAATGAATCCCACGACGTTGTCGTGCAGCAACTTGAGCGAGGAGTCCTTGGCATAGACCATGTGGCCTGAGTCATAGAATTTGTATTCTATGTTCGACTGCAGCTTCGCGGGAACCGGCAGGTGATGCATCTCATAGACGCCCTGATAAAACGGCGTGGCCAGATCGAAATAGCCGGCGTTCAATTGAATCTTCAGATTCGGATTGATCTTCATCGCATTCGCCAGATCGGGCATGACATTCGAACCCTGACGCGAGGACGCCGGTCGCTGATTTTGACCCGGTTGGCTGTGCTGAAAATTCCAGGTGCCGAAGGTCTGAATGCTGTGTTTGAAGCTCTTACCATCGCCATAGCGCAAATCCCTGCGCACATAGTCGTTGAATGCAGAGACATAGGCCGATCCGAGCGCCGTGGATTGCGGATCATAGTCCGCGCGCTGGCTCAACGGGTCGATGTCGGGCCCGGAAAATCGCGTATCCAACCGGCCCGTCGTCAGGCCGACGTCGTCTTGCAAATTCTGGCGAAATTCTCCGCCGTCGATACGCAGATCCGCCTTCAAGATGTAATCGACCGGAAGGCCTGTGTACTGGTGAAGCTTCTCGGCGGTTGAACGCCGATCCGCCGCGCTTAGATCGGACCCGGCCGCAAGGGCTCGGGCATAGTCCCCCATCGCGAACTGCTCAACTTCCGCCAGCAGAGATTCGAGGTCCTTGTGCTCACCCGGCAGCTTTTTGTGGTACCAGGCGGTTGCAGCATAGGTGGGCAGAACCGTCTGGTACGGAAGATCGATACCGGGATTGCCTGTCGGCCGATCCGGACTCAGGTCGAAATTGAGAATCTGCGACAGCAATATCACGCCGTTGAAGTCGATTGCCCGATCGCTTTGCAGCTGATTGATGAGCACGGCGGAGCGGGGTGTTCCGTAGCTCTCGCCGAACAAATATTTGGGCGAGTTCCAGCGGCCGTATTTCGACAGAAACTGCGATATGAATTCCGCGAAGGCATACGCATCCGGATCGACGCCGAAAAACGCCTTCTCCTTGTCCTTGCCCGCGATGCGGCTAAAGCCGGTGCCTGGCGCATCGATAAAGACAAGATCGGTGGCATCAAGCAAGCTCGAGCCATTGTTGGTCAGCGAATAAGGCGCCGCGGGGGTATGTGCATCGGTAGCGGTGACAATGCGGCGCGGCCCGAAAGCCCCCATGTGCAGCCAAACGGTCGCCGAACCCGGGCCGCCGTTATAGACAAAGGTCACGGGCCGCGAGCCGCCGCCGGTTTTGAAGTAAGCGACATAGAACATCGACGCTTCGGCAGTCGGATTCTTGTCGCCATCATCCCCGGCTCCGGGACCTTTGTCGGCCTTCGGATCGCGCGGAACATCGTCCCAATCCTTTGGATGCACGACCAGGGTTCCCGCGACGGCTTGGTAGGAAATGGCTTGGCCGCCGATGGTCACGGTGCCGGTGCTGCTGACCGACTCTGGCTTGAAGGGCTGAAACTTCCCACCTTCTGCCTTCTCCGGGTCGCTGTCTGATTTTTTATCCGGCGGGTTCGGTGCGTTGGGTGCGGCAGCCAGGTACGCGGGTAATGCCAGCGCCACGGCCAAGCCCATGCAAGCACCAAATTTAAATCGACTCATGTTCGTCCTCCCAAGGGTTTTTCTGGCTAGTATGTTCCGCGCGAAGTTTAGCGGGACCTCCGGGCAGAAGTAAGCCGGGGATTTGCTGAGCCGTGCCACGACGCGTTTCGGTCCAAGAACAATTGCCGAGGACTCTGACATGAAGTTGAAACCTATCACTTGCCTTGAATGGGCGTTTGCTTTCTCGCTCGCCTGCCATGCGGCTGCGGGCGCGCCGGCGACCCAGCCAAAGGATGGCCCGTATTTTCCGGCGGCCGTAGGCCAGACCGAAACCGACGAATACACGCGTTATGAGTTGTTGGCGCCGGAGACAGCCAGTTTCAAGATTTTTTATGAAGTGTCCGCGACCACACCGGGCGCGAAGTCTTTTTACAACCCCATTCGCAAAGGCAGTTCGGCGAGTGACGAAAGCGTGTACGACGCGATGCTCGGCACGCCGCTGCATTTTGAAGTGGTGAGCGGTGCGCAGGCACGAATGGATGCCTTGATGCCTGACGCCGAGTTGTCGACCGACTACATCAAGGTCACGCTTGCGCGGCCCGTGCCCGCGAACGGCCAGGGTCGTGTGCTCATCGTCAAGACTTACAAAGATCCGAAAAGCTACTACCTGGATGGGAAGACCATCGTCTTTAACCGGCCATTGGGTGTCAAGCGCAACAAGGTGGTTCTGCCGCCCGGCTATGAAGTCGTCGGTCTGACGGTTCCCTCGCAGATTCTGACGGAGAAAGACGGGCGCATTGCCATCAGCTTTCTGCATGCAGGGTCGGGTGAAGCTCCGCTGATACTCAGGGCGGCCAAGGGTGCGCAGGTGGGCGCGGCGGCGCTGCCGCGACCGTTGACGACGACGCGCAGCTGGGAATCACCGTTCGTCGGGGAGACCGAGCAGGAGCGGCTGTCGGAGCGTGCGCATCAGGATCGAGATATCGTATATTTTCTACAGCAGCCTGAAACGCATGCGTTCAGCTTGTATCACGACTACACGGAATCGAGAACGGGCGTGAGCGGCTATGCAAATGTCGTTCGTGAAGGCAGTGTGGCCAGCCATCCTTCTGCAAGCATCCTGGATACGGGAGAACAGCTGAAGACCCTGGAGATGAGCGGCGCCGAGTTGACGGCATCGAAGATCAATGTCGGCGAGGCGGTGGCCCCGGCGGCCCGCGTCGTCGTCATTCCGTTCCCGCCGGTGCAGGCCGGACAGACATTGCGGCTGCGCATCGCGGAGACCTATACGGCGCCGGTGAGCTACAAATTGGATGGCGAGGATCTGGTATTCGACCGCAGTCTGGGAAGACCTCGCAATGCGGTGGTGTTGCCTTCGGGGTGGTACTGCACGTTCAGCGCGGCCCCCGCAACCGTGACCCAATTGCCGGACGGCAGAGTACGTCTGGATTATTGGAACGATCGGCCGGAGGCGGTGGATGTGTTGCTGAAGGCCAGACGACGAACCGCAGCAGAGTGACCGCAGCAGAGTGAGAGTGCATCGCCATGGCACGCGTCGCAGCGCCATGGCAGTCCAGGGACTATTGGCTTGTCTGACTGACTGTCGGCGACTGCGGATCTTTGGGCGGCGGTGCAGGTTCTACCGGGATCACCGGCAGGTGATAAGCGTCCATTTTGGGGTTTTTGGCTTCTTTTTCCTGACGCTGTTTATCCTGCAGCGTCCGCAGTTGCTCGCGACTTTTCTCGAAATCCTCGGCGCGCTTCGCCTCCGCGGCAGGGTCGACTCGCGCCGCGAGACGTTCGATCGCGATGCGTGCGTTCAAGCAGTCCGAATTCGAGCGCGACTTGGCGGGATCGCGGTTGCACTTCAAGAGCACGCCATCGAGCAAAACGCGATCCTCTAGCAGATCCGACACCGTCATCGGGGGAATGCGCCGCGGACTGCAGGCGCTGAGCACAGTCACGGCGGCAAGGCACCCGCAGGCGATCACTGATTTGATTGAAATTGGCATATAGCTTCCCACCAGCAATGTTACCCAAAATGGCGCCCCAAACGACCCCCTGCCTGTGACGCGCCTCACGACTTGACAATGTTCCAGTCCGCACATTGCGCAAACAGTGCGTTTGACCCCGCCGGAGCGCATGTGTACCGTCCCTACATGCCGATCCCGAAAGCGACCAAACAAGAAACACCCGACTTTGAAACGGCCCTGCGCGACCTTGAAGAACTGGTCGAACGCCTGGAACACGGAGATTTGCCCCTGGAGGAGTCTCTGGCGGCGTTCGAGCGCGGTGTCATGTTGACGCGTGCCTGCCAAAGCGCACTGAAGGAAGCCGAACAAAAGGTCGAGATCCTGCTGAAAAAGGCTGGTGAACCTGCAGTTGAAGACTTCATGCCAGAGGAACCGAAAAACGGCTGAACACCCCGTGAATGCGGCCGCGATGGAGGTGCGTATGCGTGGGTACCAGTCACGCGTGCAAGCCGTCCTTGATGCGGATCTTCCGGCCGCGGACGTGGTGCCGCAGCGCTTGCATGCAGCGCAACGCTATGCGGTTCTGGGCGGCGGAAAGCGTCTGCGGCCCTTGCTTGTCTATTGCACGGGGGAAGCCCTGAATATTCCGGCGACAGTGCTGGATGCGCCCGCCGCTGCGGTGGAACTCATTCATTCCTACTCGCTGGTCCACGACGATCTGCCTGCGATGGACGATGATGATCTGCGTCGCGGACAACCCACGACTCACCGCGCCTTCGACGAGGCAACCGCCATCCTTGCCGGGGACGCGCTACAAGTGTTGGCTTTTTCATTGCTCTCGCGCGATCGAACACCGGGCGTGACTTCGGATGCACGGCTGAAAATGATTCAAATCCTCGCAGATGCCAGCGGCACCGCCGGCATGGCGGGCGGCCAAGCGATCGACTTGGCCGCCGTCGGACGCGCCTTGACGCTCGATGAACTGGAGGCCATGCACCGCCTGAAGACCGGCGCCCTGATTCGCGCGAGCGTGCTGATGGCGGCAGCCTGTTCTTCCACTTTAAGCGCCGCCGCGTGGGAAGCGCTCGACGGCTATGCGCAGGACATCGGTCTCGCCTTTCAAATCCAAGATGACATTCTCGATGTAGAGGGCAAGACCGAAGAGATCGGCAAAACCAGCGGCGCAGACGCCGCGCGCGCCAAGCCCACCTACCCCAGTGTGCTGGGCCTCGAGGCCGCCAAGATCCGCGCCCGCGAACTGAAGCTGCGCGCTTGCGAAAGACTGGCGCCGCTCGGTGAGCCAGCGAACGTCCTGGCATGGCTGGCCTCTTACGTGATCGAGCGCCGGGTTTGAGCCCTCAATTGCGGATTTGGTCGCCAAAACGGGCGAATATCGGCCAATTGCGACGATTTCCACCTGTCGGTCGCCGCCCACCATGAGGGTCTCCAGCCAAAAGCGGTCGAATGGTCTAAAATTTCTTGAGTTATGCGGTTTCGGCACCATGTCGGGCGTGATCGCCGTGAGCAGGAAGTGAATATGAACGTCGCCGTGCCCGTCAAGAAACCGAACGCCCACTCCGTGGAAGATGTCCAAGGACACGCTGATACGCGCCGGATCCCCATCAACAAGGTGGGTATCAAAGATATCTATCATCCCGTCAAGGTGAAAGACCGGTCGCGTGGTGAGCAGCACACGGTTGCGAATTTCAACATGTACGTGAATTTGCCGCATCATTTCAAAGGCACGCACATGTCGCGCTTTGTGGAAATTCTGCATAGGCACGAGCGCGAAATCTCTGTGGAGTCATTCGGCAAAATGCTTGCGGAAATGACCGACCACCTGGCCGCCGATTCCGGTCACATCGAAATGACCTTCCCTTACTTCGTCATGAAAAAGGCTCCGGTATCAGGCGTCGAGAGTCTGATGAACTATCAAGCCACGATTTTCGGCGAGCATCGCAATGGTAAGACGGAAGTCTGGCTCAAGGTGGTGGTGCCGACGACCAGCTTGTGCCCGTGCTCGAAAGAAATCTCCGACTACGGCGCGCACAATCAGCGATCGCACCTGACATTGACGGCGCGACTGGTCGAACATATGTGGCTGGAAGAACTGATCGAGATTGCCGAGCGCGAAGCGTCATGCGAGGTTTACGGTATTTTAAAGCGCCGTGACGAGAAATTCGTCACCGAGCGCGCCTACGACAACCCAAAATTCGTCGAGGATACGGTGCGGGACGTCGCGGTGGCGCTCAACAAGGACAAGCGCATCCGTGCCTATATCGTCGAGTCGGAGAATTTTGAGTCGATTCACAATCATTCGGCCTACGCAATGATTGAGCACGACAAGGAAACGGCAGCTTAAGGAACTGCCCGCTCGGCGGAGCGGACTCGGCGGCGCCTTAGGAGACTCCCCGTTCCGCGCTTTGCAGGCGTCCTATCATGCTGCGCAGGAACACTTGATTGAATCGCAGCTGACACTCGGCGGAAACCTGCTCCAGCAGCGTGGAACTTACTTTCATCACGGTAACGGAACCGGATGCGCCGATGGTCGCGGTGCGCTTTGCGCCGCGCACATAACTGGTTTCGCCGAAGCAGTCTCCGCTATCCAGGTAGCCCAGCGCCTTGCCGTTGCGCTGAACGCCGACCCGGCCCTGAACGATGATGTAGAACCGGTCGTCCATCTCGCCTTCCTTGACGATCTCCTCCGCATCCGCATAGTCCTGCCAGCTGCTGGCGCGCAACACTTCCCAAATTTCGCCATGCGAAAATTCATGGAAGAATTTCAATTTGCGCAGCAGGCTGAACTGCTCCTGCTGATCGATTCGGTTGTACTGTGCGCGCAATTTCTGATGCACGCGCGTCAGTTCAGCCGCGAAGTCCAGCCCCGTTTTGTAGCGTTTTTCAGGATCTTTCTGCAGCGCCATCGCAGTTACGTTCTCGAGTTCCTCGGGAATCTCGGGGCGCAGCGTGTGAATCGGGGGCGGAGTGGCAAAGACGATCTGATGCAGCAGTTTCTGCAAATTGCCGGCTCGGAAGGGCCTGGTTCCGGTCAACAGTTCGTACATCACCGCGCCCAGTGAGTACAGGTCGGAACGATTCGTCAGTTCAATCGACTGCACCTGCTCGGGAGACATGTAAGACGGGCTGCCCGCGATCCCTTCGATTCGCGAAATCTCCGAATCGGCCACCAGCGCAATGCCGAAATCGATGATCCGCACGTCGCTGTCGAGCGTGAGCATGATGTTGCTGGGTTTGATATCGCGATGAATCACGCCGCGGCTGTGCGCGTAGTGCAAGGCGCGCGCTGCTTTGTAAATCAACTCGACCACATCGTCGATGCGCAGCAAATTGTCGGGACGGCAGTACGCGGCCAGGGTGCGTGCCCCATGCACGTGCTCGGTCACGATGTAGCAGTGACCGTTTTCCTCGCCGGCGTCATATATCGGCAGAATGTTCGGATGCTGAAGCATGCCGACCATGTGCGCTTCGGACAGAAACATCTTGCGCGCGATGCGTTTGCGATTTTCATCACCGCTGGCATCCACGTTGTAAACCTTGATCGCCACGTCACGACCGTAGTAAGGATCATGCGAGAGGTAGACGACGCCCGTGCTGCCGCGCCCCACTTCGTTGATGATCACGTACTTGCCGATTTTTTCCGGCAACGAACCCTTGCCGGGCTGGCCTTTCGCAAGACTGTTGGAGCGGGTATTGGTCAAGGGTAACCGTGCGCAGCAGGCGTCATTCGACTTTGATGACGCGAGGATACTGGTGCTGCTCCCGCTAAACTGTGATTTGGGTCGAGGCTTGGGCGAAGTGGTCAAAACCTGAGTCGCGAGGCTGAAAAACTTTGCCGTCCAATGACCAGGTTACGCCCGTGCCCACGCCAAGTTCGCCGATCGTGGTCAACGTTAAGTTCAATCGACCGGCCGCGGCCTTCAGTTCGGCGAATCGCGTCGCAGGCACGGCCATCAGCAATTCGTAGTCATCACCCCCGGAAAGCGCCCATTCGAGCGCCTGGCTCGAACTCGCCGCGGAGCGCATGGCGGCGGACAAGGGCAGGCGTTCGACCTCAACGCGCGCAGCGAGGCCACTGGCCTGCGCCAGTTTCGGCAGGTCTCCGACCAGGCCGTCGGACAAGTCCATCGCGGCAGTCGCGATGCCGCGCGCAGAGGCGCCAAACTGCACCCTGGGCTCGGCAAAATCAAAGCGGCGAATCAACTCATCCACGGCGCGGCTGCTTGCGCGCGGCGGAGAAGCCTTCAGAAATGCCAGACCCGCAGCGGCGTCCCCGAGCGTCCCGCTCACGGCCAACAGATCTCCGGCCTGGGCGCCGCTTCGTCGCAGTGCTGTTCCGTGCGGAACATGGCCCAAGATTTGTACGCTGACGGTGAGCGGGCCCTGCGTGGTATCGCCGCCGACGAGCGCGACGCCGTACAAGTCCGCAAGTTCCAGAAAACCTGCTGCAAACTTTTCCAGCCAATCAGTATCCGCGCTCGGCAACGTCAAGGCGAGCGTTGCCCACAAGGGAGTTGCGCCCATGGCGGCGATATCGCTCAAATTCACCGCAAGCGCGCGATGGCCGATCGATCGCGCGTCGCTGCCCTCGAGGAAATGACGCCCCGCCACGATCGTGTCCACGGCGGACACCAAGTCTGACCCTTTGGGAAGATCGAGAAGCGCAGCGTCATCACCGATGCCGAGCAGCACTCCCGGAACGCGCTGCGGCCGTTGATCGCGAACGAAAAAACGACGAATCAATTCAAACTCGCCGAGATTGGAGGACACCAAACTACGCCTCAGTCTGGCGGCCATACTCGTGCGGTCGCGATTCCCGTGCGGCCCGATCCAAAACGGCATTGACGAACTTATGACCATCCGTCGCACCGAATTGTTTGGTCAGCTGGACTGCCTCTGCGAGCGCAACCCGGTACGGCAATTCAGGGCATGACTGCAACTCGTGAAGTCCCAGCCAAAGAACCGCATGTTCGATCGGGTCCAGCTCCTGCGGCGGAATTTCGCACAGGCCGGACAATCGAGAATCCAGCGCTTCGCGATTGGGCGCGACCCCTTCGATCAATTCTCGAAAATAATCGCGATCGACGCGCTCCGCCTCCGGATCTGCGGCGAACTGCCGTTGCACGTCCTGCCACGGCAGTGGATTGATCTGAATTTGATAAAGCGCCTGCAGCGCGAGGCGGCGCGCAAGACTTCGAGCTCGATGGCTTGAGTCCCCTGAACTCATCTAATGATCCAGGCGACGCATTTAATTATCCAGGCGACGCAATAGATTTGCCATTTCGATTGCCGTCAGTGCCGCATCCGCGCCCTTGTTGCCGGCCTTGCCACCGGCTCGATCCACCGCCTGTTCAACCGTATCGGTGGTGAGGACTCCGAAGGCAATCGGCACTCCGGACTCGAGCGCAATGCGCGCAATACCTCCGGCGCATTCGCCGGCAACATAGTCAAAATGAGGTGTTTGACCGCGGATCACGGCGCCGAGCGCAATGAGCGCCTCGTAGCGATGCGACATTGCCAGCTTGCGCGCCACGATGGGAATGTCGAAAGCCCCCGGTACGCGCACGATTTCGATCTGCTTCTCAACCACACCGTGACGTTTCAAGGCATCGAGCGCGCCGCGCAGCAACGGTTCGACCACAAAATCGTTGAACCGCGCGGCGATGAGCGCGAAGCGCAAATCACGGGCCAGCAGTTCTCCCTCGACTATTTTCGGCTGATCATTGGGCACAAGTCATTCCTCGCGTTGGCAGACCGGCAGTATAAACCCAGGAGCCGGTCCGGCCGCGCTCAATCATCGCCGTCCACATAGCTGGTTATTTCCAGATCAAAGGCCGCCAGTCCCTGCAGCTGCTTGGGCGCGCTCAATACCCGCATGCGCTTCAAGCCCAGATCCTTGAGTATCTGCGCACCAATCCCGTAGGTTCGCACCACGGTGGCACCGACCGGCGGCCGAACGGGTTTGGCATCCAGATGCCTCAAGCTCTCCATGAAGTCCCGCGGCGATTCTTCAGATCGCAATATCACCACGGCGCCCGAATCCTCCTTGGCGACCCGGCGCATGGCCGCGCGCAGCGGCCAGCCGAGTTTCTCGCTGCTGACGCCGACGACATCGCGCAACGTGTGATTGATGTGCACGCGGACCAGCGGCGGCAGACTGGAATTCAAATCGCCTTTCACCAACGCGATGTGCACGGTTTTATTCACATGATCTTCGTAGCAGCAAAGCCTGAATCCGCCGTACTCGGTATCGACGGGCGCATCGTAGACGCGCTCGACGGAACGCTCGTTCTTCAATCGGTAGCGGATCAAATCCGCGATCGTGCCGATCTTCAGGCCGTGAGTCTTGGCGAACAGCTCCAGATCGGGCCGCCGAGCCATGGTCCCGTCGTCGTTCAAAATTTCCACAATCATTGCCGCGGCCGAAAACCCGGACAGGCGTGCAAGATCACAACCGGCTTCCGTGTGCCCCGCGCGCGTCAATACCCCGCCCGGTTGCGCCATCAGCGGGAAAATATGGCCCGGCTGGCGTAGATCTTCGGGCCGCGCATTCGGCGCCACGGCGGTTTTGACGGTGTGTGCACGGTCGTGCGCGGAGATTCCCGTGGTTACGCCCTCGGCGGCCTCGATCGACAGCGTGAAATTGGTACGATGCGAGCTGTCGGTATCGCTCACCATGAGCGGCAGTCGAAGCTGGCGGCAGCGTTCGCGGGTCAGGGTCAGGCAGATGAGGCCGCGGCCGTAGCGCGCCATGAAGTTCACATCTTCCGGCCGCACGCATTCCGCCGCCATGATCAGGTCGCCCTCGTTTTCCCGGTCCTCATCGTCCATGATCACGGCCATTTTGCCGCGGCGCAGGTCTTCTAGAACTTCATCGATCGTGTTGAACGCAGCCATGTGTCGCCTTAGGTTTCAGTTTTTGTCAGTCTTTCAAGGTAGCGCGCAACGACGTCGATCTCGACGTTGACCTCATCGCCGACTCGAAGCTCGCCCAGTGTCGTGACCGCATGGGTGTGCGGAATGATGTTCACATCGAATCGCAGACCGTCCACGTGATTGACCGTGAGACTCACGCCATTGAGGCAGATCGAGCCTTTGGCCGCCACGAATCGGGTCAACGATGCCGGCAATTCGAATTCCAGGCGCCAGGAACGGGCGTCCTGATCGAGGCGCTTAAGATAGCCGACCGCATCGACGTGACCGCTGACCATGTGGCCGCCCAGGGCATCGCCGGCGCGCAGGCTGGGCTCCAGATTGACGTTCGAGCCGACCTTCAACCGGCCCAGCGTGGTTTTTGACAGGGTCTCGCGCGACACGTCCGCCGAGAAGTAGGTATCCTGTTTGCGGGTCACGGTGAGGCACACGCCTTGGACGCAGACGCTATCGCCGATGGCGATGCGCGCCACATCGAGCCCTGCGGCATCTATACCTAACTCCAAGTCACCCTCGCGCTGCGCCAGAGAGATGATGCGGCCCTTCGCCACGATGATTCCAGTAAACATAACTATGACTTCTTCGGCCTGAGAGTGATGCGCATATCTTCGCCAAACGGTTGCACGTCGCGGAATTCGAATGATGGCAGCCAACTCCCGCCGGACTGAATGCGCAACAGCGGTGCCGCGTCGCACCCTAACAGCTTGGGCGCCACATAGAGCACGAGTTCATCGACCAGCTGTTTGTCGACAAAGGCCCCCGCCAGGGTCGGGCCGCATTCGAGCAATAACTCGTTGATTTCGCGCGCGGTCAAGTTCTGCATGACGGCGTCCAGATCCAGACCGCCGGCGGCGCGCGGGATTCGCTCCACCCGAAGATCCTTGAACAAGCCCAGCGGCGCATCGGCAGCGGCAAACACCAGCGCCTCGCCATTGCTGAAGATCTTTGCCTCGCGCGGACAAGTCAGCATGGTATCGAGCACCACTCGAAGCGGCTGGCGGACCCAGGGTCCGTAGCTCAAACGCACATTCAGCTGGGGATCGTCGGTGCGTACGGTGCCTGCGCCGGTGAGCACGGCGGAGCTGCGCGCGCGCCATGCCTGTACGTCCGCACGGGACGCCTCCCCGGTGATCCACATCTGGCCGCCCCCTGCAGGAGCCGTGCGCCCGTCCAGACTCATGGCCAGCTTCAGCCGCACATACGGGCGGCCGCGTTCGAATCGCGAAAAAAACCCGGCGTTGAGCCTGCGTGCCTCATCGGCAAACAACCCAACGTCCACCACAATGCCCGCCTTGGCCAAGCGTCCGAGGCCTGCACCGGCAACCTTGAAATTGGGGTCACGCGTGCAGCACACCACGCGCGCGAGGCCGGCGGCGATGACGGCGTCCGCACAAGGCGGTGTGCGTCCGGTATGGTTGCAAGGCTCCAGCGTCACGTATAACGTGGCGCCCCGTGCCTGCGGCCCGGCGGCACGCAGGGCCAGGACTTCCGCGTGGGGCTCACCCGCGCGCACATGCCAGCCTTCTCCAAGTACGCCTTTTGCGTTCGCGATCACGCATCCCACCCGGGGATTCGGATCGGTGGTGTACAGGCCGAGTGCGGCCAGTTCCAGCGCGCGCGCCATGTGTACGCGATCTTGCGATATGGACTCCTCGCTCACGTATCCTCATCGCCGGCCGCGTCGCCCGGCAGGAGCGGCAATTGATCCTTGCTGGGCTCCCGGCGCCGACGATGCCGGCGCAGTTGATCGATTTCCGTGCGAAAGGCGTCCACATCCTGAAAACTGCGGTATACGGACGCAAAGCGCACGTACCCGACTTCGTCCAGATGGCGCAGTTCCTCCATGACCATTTCCCCGATGGCGCGCGAGTCGATTTCGCGCTCTCCCAAGCTGCGTAGCTTATGGCAAATCCTTGCGGCGGCGGCCTCAGTCGCCTCGCGCGAAACGGGACGCTTTTCAAGAGCTTTTAGCATTCCGGTGAGTAGCTTTTTTTCGTCGAAGGGTTCGCGGCTGCGATCGCCCTTGACGACGGTCGGCAACAGCAGTTCTGCTGCTTCAAATGTGGTGAATCGCTCGGTACATGCCAGGCATTCGCGGCGCCTGCGAATTTGCCGTCCCTCGCCGGCAAGGCGAGAGTCAATCACCTTAGTCTCGGTGTGGCCGCAAAATGGGCAATGCATCTGAACTACTCATCGATTGCTAGCCATAGACCGGGAATCGATGGCAGATTGCCACTACCTCGGCGCGGGTGCGCTGCAGCGCAGCTTCATCGCCCAGATGATCCAGCACATCGGCGATCCAGTTCGAAAGCTGCTGTACCTCGGGTTCCTTGAAGCCGCGCGTGGTGACGGCAGGCGTGCCGATGCGCAGACCGCTGCTGATGGAGGGCGGCCGCGGATCGTTTGGCACCGCATTTTTATTGACCGTCATGTGCGCCCGGCCCAAAGCAGCGTCAGCATCCTTGCCGGTGATGTCCTTGTCGATCAGATCGAGCAGAAATAAGTGATTGTCGGTGCCGCCGGAAACGATGTTGTAGCCGCGCTGCTGCAGCACCTTTGTCATCGCGCGCGCGTTGGCAATCACTTGCGCGGAATAGGTCTTGAATTCGGGCTGCAGCGCCTCCAGGAAAGCGACCGCTTTTGCGGCAATCACGTGCATCAACGGGCCGCCTTGAATTCCCGGAAACACCATTGAGTTGAATTTCTTGTGCAAATCGGCATGCGGCCGGGCCAGAATCAGACCGCCGCGCGGACCTCGCAAGGTTTTGTGCGTGGTGGTGGTCACCACGTCGGCGAACGGTACCGGGTTCGGATACACGCCGGCCGCAATCAGCCCCGCGACATGCGCCATGTCGACGAACAAGTAGGCGCCGACCGAATCGGCGATGGCGCGGAAGCGGGCCCAGTCTATGACGCGCGAATACGCGGAAAACCCTGCCACGATCATCTTGGGGCGGTGCTCTTGCGCAAGACGCTCCACTTGGTCGTAATCGATGATACCGGTCTCGGGCACAATCCCGTATTGCACTGCTTTGAAGAGCTTGCCGGAGAAATTGACCTTGGCGCCATGTGTTAAATGGCCGCCATGATCGAGGCTCATCCCCAAAATCGTATCCCCGGGATTCAGCAGGGCGAAGTAAACAGCGGCATTTGCCTGGGACCCCGAATGCGGCTGAACGTTGGCGTAGGCGGCGCCAAACAGCTGCTTTGCGCGCTCAATGGCCAAGCTTTCCGCGATATCGACGAATTCGCAGCCGCCGTAATAGCGCTTGCCGGGGTATCCTTCGGCGTACTTGTTGGTGAGCACCGACCCTTGGGCTTCGAGAACCCGCGGACTGGCATAGTTCTCGGAGGCGATCAGCTCGATATGATCCTCCTGGCGGCCGCGTTCGCCGGCAATCGCTTTTGCAAGTTCAGGATCGAAGCCGGCAACGGTCATTTGTGCGCTAAACATGAACAGGTCTCCAAAGATAGCCGGTAATTGTAGCT
>Ga0210406_10001568_pt1 | contig 27543 bp, 36 predicted proteins | sample IncBWC30MmetaG_FD_155454 | JGI IMG/M metagenome (GOLD analysis project Ga0210406, IMG submission 155454) | Forest soil microbial communities from Barre Woods Harvard Forest LTER site, Petersham, Massachusetts, United States - Inc-BW-C-30-M | ecosystem: Environmental > Terrestrial > Soil >... | reverse complement strand
TGGAAATGGTGATGCCGGGAGACAACGTGAGCTGCGAAGTGACGTTGATCACGCCGGTGGCTTTGGAGAAGGGTTTGCGGTTCGCGATTCGCGAAGGCGGCCACACCGTCGGCGCAGGCGCGGTCACGGAGATTATTGAGTAGTTTGGCGCCTGAGGCCGAACAACTTAGAAGAAAACCATGAGACAAGGCGACAAAATCAGAATCCGTTTGAAAGCTTTCGATCACCGCATCCTGGACCAGTCCACGCGGGAGATTGTCGAAACAGCGAAGCGTACCGGCGCCGATGTAGCCGGGCCGATTCCTCTTCCGACCACCATCAACCGCTGGACCGTACTGCGTTCGCCGCACGTGGACAAGAAGTCACGCGAACAGTTCGAGATGCGCACGCACAAGCGCCTGATCGACATTCTCGAACCGACACCGGATACGGTGGACGCTTTGATGAAGCTCGATTTGCCGCCGGGTGTGGACGTGGAAATCAAGGCGTTCGGCCACGCAGCGAAATAAGGCAAACGCGGTTTTCTACGGTTTACTGAAAACTGCGAACGAAATACTCGGTTTAAGAATCTTCAGCAGTACGCAGCCAATACCTGAAGTACACGGCAAGCTGCGAGAGAGAGACAGGGGCACATGGCGGTCGAAGGAATTATCGGTATCAAATTGGGCATGACGCAGGTGTTTGCCGAAGATGGCAACCTGGTTGGCTGCACGGTATTGCAGGCCGGCCCATGCGTGGTGGTGCAGATGCGCACCAAGCAAAAAGACGGATACGAAGCGGCGCAATTGGGGCTGGTCGAGTTCGTCAAGCCGCAGCGTGTGAACAAGGCGCTGACTGGGCACTTCAAGAAGGCCAATGTTCCGCCGATGAAAGTGATGCGCGAAGTGCGCGTCTTCGAATCGGAAAAAGGTGAAACGAAGGACGAAACCAAAGTCGGCGACCGGGTGCTGGTAGACGGATTCAAAGCCGGCGAGCTGGTGGACATCAGCGGCGTCAGCAAGGGTAAAGGGTTTGCCGGTGGCGTAAAGCGCTGGCACTACGCAGGCGGCGATGCCACACACGGTTCGATGTTTCACCGCGCGCCGGGCGGCATTGGCGGCAGTTCGTTTCCGTCGCGTGTCTGGAAGAACCAGCATTTTCCGGGTCACATGGGCAACGCCAAAGTGACCGCAAAGAATTTGAAGGTGATCAAGGTAGATACCGACGAAAACCTGCTGCTGGTGCGAGGTTCGGTGCCGGGGCCAGCCGGGCAATATATTTTTATCAAGAAGGCGCGGAAGGCGAAGTAGCGGATTTTTCGAAGCGAGATTTTCGAAATACGGATAAGGAAACGAGATTATGCCAGTCGTGGATGTAGTCAATCTGGACGGAAAGAAAGTCGGCGAAGTCGAGCTGGCGGACGCGGTATTCGGCGCGAAGGTGAATCCGCATTTGCTGCACGAAGCTTCCCGCTGGTACCTGAACGGGCTCCGCCGGGGCACGCACAAGGTGAAGGAAAAGAGCGAAGTGTCGGGCGCAGGCCGCAAGCTGTGGAAGCAGAAGGGCACTGGCCGCGCGCGTGTCGGCTCCATCCGGTCGCCGTTGTGGCGGCATGGCGGCACGGTTCACGGGCCACGCCCGCGCAGCTACAGCTACGCGATGCCCAAGAAAATGCTGCTGGGTGCGTTGCGTTCGGCGCTTTCCGCCAAGCTGGCCGACGAAAAGTTGACCATCGTGGATGGCTGGGCTCTTGAATCGCACAAAACGCAGTCGCTGTTGGCCACGCTTGGAAAATTGCGTTTTACGAAATCCGCTTTGCTGGTTTCGCACGGTGAAAACCGCAATCTGGAACTGGCGAGCCGCAACCTGGAAGGCGTGAAGCTTTCCGCTCCGAACGCGCTGCAGCCTTATGAAGTGCTGAAGCACGACCGGCTGTTGCTCTCGAAGGACGTGGTAGCGCGTCTGGTGCGTTCGCTCGATCCGGAAAAGACACCGATTGCGGTTCCGGATGTAGAAACAATCGCCGCCGCTCCGGCGAAGAAGGAAACCGCGGCTGCAAAAAAGCCGGCTACCAAGAAGGCCGCCAAGCCTGCGGCAAAAAAGAAAACGGGGAAGGGATAATTCATGTCAGCCCCTCACTATCAGATTATTCGCCGCCCGATCATTACCGAAAAAGGTTTGGGCGTAAAAGAAATTCAGGGCACGGTTGTTTTTGAAGTTTCCGCGAAAGCTACCAAGACGCAAATCAAGGAAGCCGTGCAGCAGATTTTCAAGGTGAAAGTAGCCGGTGTGCGTACCGCAAATTTCTACGGAAAAATGCGCCGCCGCGGGCAGACCGAAGGCTATCGCCGCGACTGGAAGAAAGCCTACGTAAAACTGGCCGAAGGCGAAAAGATGATCGAATTTGCGGAGAATCTATAGTCGTGGAGAATTTGTAGTCGCTGGGAAGTTAGGTTTTCGGGCTAAGCAGTAAAGGGCGGCAGGTGCAGGCCGCCGCGAGATGAGCAGGGCAAGAGGCAGAGATGGGACTGAAGAGCTTTAATCCATATACGGCGTCGCGACGGTTTATGACCGTTCTCGACAAGAGCCATATCACCAAGCAGACTCCGGAAAAGAGCCTGCTGGAACCGAAAAAACGCTCCGGCGGACGTAACAACCAGGGCGAAATTTCCCTATGGCACCGCGGCGGCGGCCACAAGAAGCAGTACCGCAAGATCGATTTCCGCCGCGACAAAGACGGAGTGCCGGCGAAGGTCGAAGCGATCGAGTACGACCCGAATCGCAGCGCCAACATCGCGCTGTTGCATTACGCCGATGGCGACAAGCGCTACATTTTGCATCCAGTGGGTTTGGAAGTTGGCGCGACGGTAACGACCGGCGAAGCGGCTGACATTCTTCCTGGCAATGCCTTGAAGTTTCGCCACATTCCGCCGGGCACGATGGTGCACAACATCGAGTTGTATCCGGGCCGTGGCGGCCAGTTGGTGCGCACCGCGGGAGCTTCCGCGCAGCTGTTGAGCAAAGAAGGCGATTTGGCGCTGATCAAGCTGCCTTCCGGCGAAGTGCGCAAGTTCGCCATTGATTGCATGGCGACGGTTGGCCAGGTCGGCAACCTCGATCATGAAAATGAGACTTACGGGAAAGCCGGACGCACCCGATGGAAGGGCATTCGTCCAACGGTTCGCGGTGTGGCGATGAATCCCGTGGATCACCCGCACGGTGGTGGTGAAGGCCGCGTAAAGGGCAATCACCCGCAAACGCCGTGGGCGTTCCCGACGTTGGGCAAGAAGACCCGGCACAACAAGCGCACCGACAAGCACATTGTCGAGCGCCGGAAGTAACGGGTTTCAAGGGTTTAAGGGTTTTAGAGAGAGACCCAGAGATGAAAAGGTTTTGATCGGTTGAAGGATGCATTCGCGGCTCAAGCACACTGCGAATGAAGAGCGGAAGCGATGCGAGCGACACGAAGCAGCCGTACAGCAGGACGCCGGGCAACAGTACGCCGCGGCGCGAAGCGGTCGAGCAAGCGTGTAGCAAAACGGGTTGCGCCGAAACCGGTCGCGAAGCCGGTTGTAAAGGTCGCGGTACTCGTTAAGAAACAGCCGGCGGTTCCGTTGGAGCCGGCGTTGTACAAGCTCTGCAAGCCGGGATGGGCGGTAATCGTGGACCGCGCACCGAATGCGTTGGGAACCAGGTTCGTTTGCCCGTTCTGCCCGAAATCGCACCGTGTTCCGGGCCCGGTACGTGGATTTAAAAAGATGCGGCATGCCCCATGGGCACGTTTGCGCCGCGTCGAGGAATAGAGGAGAGAGATGGCACGCTCACTGAAAAAGGGCCCGTTTGTTGACGGGCACTTGCGCGAAAAGGTCGAAGGGCTGAACACGCGCAACGAAAAGAAAGTGGTCAAGACCTGGTCGCGGCGTTCGACGATCGTGCCGGACTTCATCGGCCACACTATCGCCGTGCATAACGGCAAAAAGTTTATTCCGGTGTATGTGACCGAGCAGATGATTGGACACAAGCTGGGCGAATTCGCTCCGACGCGCACCTTCAAGGGGCACGCCGTAAAGGCCGCCCTGGAACGCGCTGCGGCGCCAGCTCCAGCAGGAGGCGGCGCTGCTGCACCAGCAGCACCGAAGGCATAAGACATGGCTGACCTTCAAACACAAGTTCCATTGATCGAAGCGCACGCTCTGGCGCGCCACGTTCGCATGTCGCCGCAGAAAGCGCGTCTGGTGATCGACCTGATTCGTGGGAGAGACGTGCAATCGGCGCTGCATACCTTGCGGTTTACCGTGAAGCGCGCGGCCAAGCCGATCGAAAAGCTGTTGCGCAGCGCAGTGGCCAATGCGGAGCGCAAAGCCGAAGATGCCGGCTCGCCGCTCGATGTGGACCAGCTTTTTGTTTCGAAGTGTTTCGTAAACGAAGGCACGCGCTGGAAGCGGTTGCGCCCGGCGCCGATGGGGCGCGCGTTTCGCTACCAGAAACGTACCGCGCACGTTTGGGTGGCGGTTTCCGAGCATCATGTGGCAGCGGCGGAACGCCATGCCAGCAATGTCGCAGAAGCGGAAGCCAACAAGGGCGTTCGTGGAACAGCGCGTCGCGTACGCAAAGCTTTGACCGGAAAACAGCAGGCTGCAAAGAAGGGCAAAAAGGGTTAACGAATGGGACAGAAAACACATCCATACGGATTCCGCCTCGGCTACAACAAGCCGTGGAAATCGCGCTGGTTCGCCGGACGCGATTACGCCGAACTGCTTCACGAAGACGTGAAGCTACGCAAAGAGCTGAAAGAAAAGCTGAAGTCCGCCGGTATTAGCTCGATTGAAATCGAACGCGCCGCCAACAAGTTGGTGGTGCGGATTTTCACCGCTCGTCCGGGCATCATCATCGGCCGCAAGGGCGCGGAAATCGACAAGCTCAAGCAGGATGTGCAGAAGCGCACCAAGCGCGAAGTGCACATCGACATACAGGAAGTGCATCGGCCGGAGCTGGACGCAACTCTGGTAGCGGAATCGATTGCTTTGCAGCTCGAAAAGCGTGTGGCCTTCCGCCGCGCCATGCGCAAGTCGGTCGATTCAGCGCTGCGTTTTGGCTGCAAGGGAATCAAGGTCCGCGTTGCCGGACGGTTGAACGGCGCGGAGATCGCTCGCAAGGAGTGGTACCTGCAAGGCCGTTTGCCGCTGCAGACTCTCCGCGCGGACATCGATTTCGGCACCGCCGAAGCGCAAACCACTTACGGCGTAATCGGCGTGAAGTGCTGGATTTATCAGGGCGAAAACGTTCCGAAGCGCAATAGCCGGCCGCAGGAAAAGCCTGCAGCCGCCGTGGCAGCTGACTGACGTAGCGAAACGGAAATTCTAGCGGGATCTAGGGAAGCGAGAATACAGCGATGTTGATGCCGAAGAAGGTGAAGTACAGAAAGCAGATGCGCGGCCGCCGCAGAGGCAAAGCGTGGCGCGGCGGGTCGTTGGCTTTTGGCGAATACGGTTTGAAGGCCATGGAAAATGCCTGGATTACCGACCGCCAGATTGAAGCTTCCCGCGTAGCGATCACGCGTTTTATCAAGCGCGGCGGCAAACTGTGGATCAGGATTTTTCCGGACAAGCCTTTCACCAAGAAGCCCGCGGAAACCCGCATGGGCAAAGGCAAAGGCGCTCCGGAAAAGTGGGTTTCGGTGGTGAAGCCGGGACGCATCATGTTTGAGATGGCCGGCGTGGATGAAGCAACCGCGCGCGAAGCATTGGGATTGGCTTCGCACAAGCTGCCTATTCCTACCAAATTCGTTTCACGCGCAGGAGAACTCTAGTATGCCGCGGCGTATGGACAAGATTCGCGAAGCGGGTGTCAACGAACTAGCGGCACAGCAAAAAGAACTGACGGAAACCATTTTCCGGTTGCGTTTTCAGTTGTCCACCGGGCAAGCGGAAGCGCTGAAGCGCCTGCGTGAGGCGAAAAAAGATTTGGCGCGCGTGAACACGCTGCTGCGCGCGCATGAATTGACAAAGAAGGCATAGAGGATATTGGAATGACAGCAGAAACACAGACGACCGCAGCAACGCAGAAGCCGCAAGGATCCGAACGGGGTGAACGCACCGAGCTGATCGGCAAAGTCACCAGCGCGAAGATGGAAAAGACCATCGTGGTCGAAGTGATCCGCCTGGTGCAGCACGCCAAATATCGCCGCGTGATCCGCATCAGCAAAAAGTTTTATGCGCATGATGAAAAGCGCCAGGCCAAGCCCGGCGACACCGTGCGTATTTCGTCATCGCGTCCGCTCTCGAAGCTGAAACGCTGGCGGTTGAAGGAAGTGCTGACGCGGAACGCGTCGGCACGGTAAGCGGAACGGGGAGATTAAGCCATGATTCAGATGCGAACCTGGCTGACGGTGGCGGACAATTCCGGTGCGCGCAAGCTGATGTGCATTTTACCGGTTGGCGGCGACGTCGGCTTGAAAGCCGGTCTCGGAGATATTGTTACCGCGTCGGTGAAGGAAGCCACTCCGGAAAGCCAGGTCAAGGAAGGTACGGTTGTGAAGTGCGTGGTGGTCAGGATGCGGAAAGAGCATCGCCGTCGCGATGGAACCTACATCCGGTTTGACGATAACGCCGCGGTTTTAATCAATGATGCCAATGAGCCTGTAGGAACGCGTGTATTCGGGCCGGTAGCGAGAGAGCTGCGCGAGAAAAAATTCACCAAAATCGTCTCGCTGGCTCCGGAAGTCTGGTAAAGAGGAATGAGCGCACAACATCAAATCAAGCGGTTCAAGATCCTGATTCGCAAAGGCGATCAGGTCAAAGTAATGTCCGGCAAAGATGCCGGCAAGAGCGGCCGCGTATTGGCCATCAATCCACGGAAAAATACCGTGACCGTCGAGCACGCCAACCTGATCAAGCGCCACACCCGCCCCAATCCGGCGAAAAACATCAAGGGCGGCATCATCGAAAAAGAAGCGGGCATCAATGCTTCAAACGTCATGGTAGTTTGCGGCAGTTGCGGCAAGCACACGCGCATCGGCCACAGCATCGCCAAGGATGGCAGCCGTTCGCGAGCTTGCAAGCGTTGCGGGACCGGTTTGGACAAGTAACAGCAGAAGCAAAACGAAATTCTGGATCACAGGAAAAGAAGAATCGAAATGAAGAGCAGAATGCAGGAAAAATATCGCAACGAAACGACTCCGGCGCTGATGAAGCGTTTCGGGTTGAAAAACGTGATGGCGGTGCCGAAAGTTTCGAAAATCACGGTCAACATCGGCTTGGGCGAAGCCAGCCAGAACGTCAAACTGCTGGACACCGCGGCGCAGGAACTTGGCCAGATCACCGGCCAGAAGCCGATTATTACTCGCGCCAAGAAGTCCATCGCGAATTTCAAGATTCGCAAAGGTATGCCCATCGGCTGCGCGGTCACTTTGCGTGGCGACAAGATGTACGAATTTCTGGATCGTTTGTGCAATGTGGTTCTGCCCCGCGTGCGAGACTTCCGCGGACTTCCGTCAAACGCCTTCGACGGCCGCGGCAACTACACACTAGGCCTCAAGGACCAGTTGGTATTTCCCGAAATTGATTACACCCGTGTGGACAAGATCAAGGGTATGAACATTACCTTGACCACCACCGCAAAGACCGACGAAGAAGGCCGCGAGCTTTTGCAGGCACTCGGCTTTCCTCTACGCAAGCCCGGAGGAGCGAATTAAATGGCACGCACCGCGAAAATCGTCAAGGACCAGAGGAAGCCCAAGTTTAAGGTGCGCCACCGCAATCGCTGCCGCGTTTGTGGCCGCGCGCGCGCCTACATTCGCAAGTTCGAAATGTGCCGCATCTGTTTCCGCGGCATGGCGCTCAAGGGAGAAATTCCCGGCGTCACGAAAGCCAGCTGGTAATAGGAAGACGACCGAGGAGAGCTATGCAGACCGATCCCATATCCGATTTTTTGACCAGCATCCGCAACGCGGTGGCTGCCAAGCACCAGCGTGTTGACGTGCCGGCTTCGCGTTTGAAGAGCGAACTGGCCCGCATCCTGAAAGAAGAAGGCTATATCTCGACCTTCAAGATGGTGGACGAAAACAAGAGTCACAAAACCTTGCGTGTGTTTTTGAAGTACACGCCGGATCGCCGCAGCGTGATTTCCGGCATCAAGCGCATTTCTCGTCCAGGAGCTCGCCGCTACGTGGGAGCGTTTGACGTCAAACCGGTGGTCGGCGGACTGGGCATCAGCATTGTTACGACTCCGAAGGGTCTGATGAGCGGGCGCGCCGCGCGCAAGGCGAATGTTGGCGGCGAACTGCTCTGCGAAGTCTGGTAAAGAAGGTTTTTGGAAGAGTTTGCAACACGCAGGAAAAGATTTTACGAAGGGTTGAGCCAGAACAATGTCACGCATCGGAAACAAACCAATTCCACTGCCCTCCGGCGTAAAAGTCGCCGTAGCCGCGGACAAGATCGATGTACAAGGCCCCAAAGGCAAAATGACGGTTGCCGTTCCGCACGGCGTCTCTTTTGAACAAAAGGATGGCGTGCTGAACGTGAAACGCGCCAGCGACGAGCATCGCGCTGTACACGGCCTGGCGCGCGCTCTGGTTGCCAATGCTGTTCATGGCGTGACCACGGGCTTCAAGAAGGATATGGACATTGTCGGTGTCGGCTATCGCGCGGAACTGAAAGGCAAAATCGTGAATTTCGCGCTCGGCAAATCGCATCCCATCGAGTTTCCGATTCCCGAAGGGATTCAAATTGCCGTCGAGAAGCAGACCCATCTGGTCGTAAGCGGCGCGGACAAAGGACAAGTTGGCCAGGTGGCCGCGAACATTCGTTCGTTGCGTCCTCCTGATCCCTACAAGCAAAAGGGAATTCGCATTACCGGCGAGCGCCTGAAGAAGAAGGCTGGCAAGGCGGGAGCTAAGGCAGGCGGCGCGTAGTATTTTTGCAGTTGCGGCATAGACGTTTTGCAGGTTTTCAGGGTTTGTACTTACAAACCCTGGGTTGAATTGAAGGAGACGAACAGTGGCATCCGTACCGGTTCGCAGATTATCAAGAGACCTCAAACGCCAGCGCGTCCACGACCGCGTGCGTATGAAGGTTTCCGGCACCTCCGAGCGGCCTCGTTTGTGTGTGTATCGCTCGCTCGACCATATCTATGCGCAGATCATTGACGACCGCGCGGGCAAAACCCTGGTGGCCGCGAGTTCCGCGGACAAAAGCACCAAAAAGAATTTGAAGGGCGGCGGCAACGTCGCGGCAGCCAAAGTCGTCGGCAAGGAAATTGCCCAACGCGCCAAGGCTGCAGGACTGGCGAAAGTAGTGTTCGACCGCGGCGGGTACAAGTACCACGGCCGCGTCAAGGCGCTCGCGGATGCGGCGCGGGAAGCGGGGTTACAGTTCTAAGCCTATGTCGAAGCAAACATTGCGGGACAGTTTGTCGGTGCGGCGCTTACTGCACGTAAATCCTTCGGATCTCAAGGATGACGTCATCGCCATCAACCGCGTCACCAAAGTCGTCAAGGGCGGCAAGAATTTGAGCTTCTCCGCGCTCGTCGTGGTAGGCGATCACCAGGGCCACGCAGGATTTGGCATGGGTAAAGCGCGCGAAGTGCCGATGGCCATCAAGAAGGGCATCGAACAGGCCAAAAAGAATTTGATTCAATTGAACCTGACCGGTTCAACGATTCCGCACCAGGTGCTCGGCCGTTATGGCTCGGCGCAAGTGCTGCTCAAGCCCGCTCCTGAAGGTACGGGCGTAATCGCTGGCGGCCCGGTACGCAAAGTGATGCAGGTCGCGGGAATTCACAATGTGCTGACCAAGTCGCTCGGTACTTCGAATCCGCATAACGTCGTGAAAGCCACCTTTTCCGCGTTGCTGGGATTGAAAGATGCGGCGCAAGTTGCGGAAACCCGCACCAAGACCGTGGAAGAGATTACCGGCCGCGAAAAGAAGTCCGAAAAGGTGGCTGCAGGGGAAGCGCAATGAGCGCCGACAAATTCAGCGTCAAGAAACACTCGCCGAAATCGGGTAAGGTGAAGATCAAGTGGGTGGTCAGCTTTATCAGCTGCACCGATGATATGCGGCAAACCATTCGCGGGCTGGGCCTGCGCCGCCTGCATCAGGTTGTCGAACGCGAAAACACCCCGGAGACTCGCGGCATGATTCATAAAGTGCGGCATCTAGTGGAAGTGGTGGAATAAAGTTTATGGCCAAGAAAATCGTAAAGAAAAAATCCAATCGTACCGCCAGCAAGGCGCCGAAGGCGACGCGTAATCGCTTCAATCTGGAAACCCTGCGCCCGGCGACCGGTTCGCGCCAGCGCAAAGTGCGTGTCGGCCGCGGCATCGGCTCGAAACTGGGCAGAACGTCCGGCAAAGGCAACAAAGGCCAGAAGTCTCGGCGCGGCTATTCCCGTCGCCGGGGATTTGAAGGCGGACAGATGCCGTTGCATCGCCGTATTCCCAAGCGCGGCTTTCGCAGCCCGTTTGGAAAAACGTTTGCGATCATCAATTTGCAGGACTTGAACGCATTTCCGGCCGGCGAAACCGTCACACCGGAGATTCTTCGCGCGCACGGTTTTGTCCGCACGCAGCAGCCGGTGAAAATCTTGGGTGATGGCGACCTGCAGAACAAGCTCGCCGTTCACGCTCATGCTTTCAGCGCCTCCGCCAAGGACAAGATCACCAAGGCCGGCGGCTCGTTCGAGGTTGTGGCTTCTTAGATGTGGAGCCGGGTTTTTCTGGGTTTTGTAGCGGCCGGTCTTTGGACCGGTGCTTTCAGGGTTTGTTTCATAGGGCTGAGTTGAAAAATGGTTTGGTTTTTTTTAGGTTAACGCATGAACCGTTTCTTACAAGCACTAACGAATCTCTTCCGCATTGAAGAATTGCGGAAGCGTGTTCTGTTCACGCTGGCATTGCTGGCCGTGTATCGCATCGGCGCGCACATTCCCACTCCGGGGATCAACGGCGCGGTGCTGGACCAGATCTTTTCCGCCGCGCAGGGAACCGCGCTCGGCATTTTCGATCTCTTCAGCGGCGGCAACTTCCGCCGTCTGACCATTTTCGCGTTGGGCATCATGCCCTACATCACTTCGTCCATCATCCTGCAGCTGATGACCGTAGTATTTCCGTACCTGGAACGCTTGCAAAAAGAGGGCGAACTCGGACGCCGCAAAATCACGCAATACACGCGCTACCTGACGATCGCTCTGGCCATCATTCAGTCTTTTTCGACAGCCAAGCTTCTTACTTCTTCGCCGGGCTATGGCGGTCAGGCGCTGGTCTACCATCCGGGCTTGGGCTTCGTCTTAATGACCGTGCTAACGCTGACCACCGGTTCGGCTTTCATCATGTGGCTGGGCGAACAGATCAGCGAACGCGGCATCGGCAACGGCATGTCGCTGATCATCTTCGTGGGCATCGTGGTGGGTTTGCCGCGCGCGGTTTTCGACCTGTATGAAAAAGTCAAGATTGGCGCTTGGGGCGGCACAGTGCTTACGCCATTCTTCACCATCCTGTTGCTGGCATTGATGATTGGCGTTGTGGCATTCATCGTTCTGGTCGAAGGCGGGCAGCGCCGCATTCCCGTGCAGTACGCCAAGCGCGTGGTCGGGCGCCGCGTCATGGGAGGCCAATCGTCCTATCTTCCGCTGCGCGTCAATTCCGGCGGCGTCATTCCGCCGATTTTCGCCAGCTCGCTGCTTGCTTTTCCTGCAACCATTGCTCTGGTCCTGGGCGCGAAATACGCATTCATCAAAACCTTCGCCGATGCGGTAAAATGGGGTGAACCGCTCTACACCGTGCTGTACGTCACCATGATTTTGTTGTTTGCCTTTTTCTACGTGGGTATCGTGTTCAACCCCACCGAGCTGGCCGACAACATGCGCAAGAACGGCGGATTCATTCCTGGCATTCGCCCCGGACGCACCACCAGCGAATACGTCAGCAGGATCTTAAAGCGTCTTACCCTGATCGGCGCAATTTATCTCGCGTTGGTTTGTTTGCTTCCGGAATGGATGATTGCCGGCATTCACTTGAACCATTTGCCGGTGCTGCTCGGCGGTAACTGGTTTGACCGCCACTTTCCGCAATGGATTCTGAATGGACTGGGCGTGCAGTTTTATTTTGGCGGTACGTCGCTGCTGATCGTCGTCGGCGTGGCGATGGACACGGTCCAACAGCTCGAAGCGCAGTTAGTCATGCGCAATTATGAAGGTTTTGCACGGAAGGGCCGCTTTCGCGGCCGGCGGTAGCCCGGTAGGTTGAGTGAGGGAGAGACGACCGAGTGACGCCGGACATTCGCCCGCACGAAAAGCTTGACCGTGCAGTAATTTTTCTCGGGCCTCCGGGCGCCGGGAAAGGTACCCAGGCGAAAGAACTGGCGCGCAAGTTTTCCGCGCCGCATCTTTCCACCGGCGACATGCTTCGCGAGCACGTGGCGCAAGGCACTTCGCTCGGACAGCGCGCGCAGCCGATTATGGGGCGTGGCGAGCTGGTGCCGGATTCGATTGTGCTTCGCATGGTCGCGGATCGCATCGAACGCCCGGACTGTTCGCACGGCTTCGTGTTCGACGGTTTTCCGCGCACCGTGGCTCAGGCGCAGTGGCTCGGCGAACTGCTCAAACAGCACGGCTTCAAGCCGCCGCTGGTTGTGCACATGGTGATCGATCCCGCGTTGCTGTTGCGGCGCATCACCGGCAGGCGAACGTGCAAAGTAGGCGGCGAAATTTATAACGTCTACGAGCGTGCGCCAAAGGTCGAAGGCCGTTGCGACAGTGACGGCGGCGAACTCGAGCAGCGTCCCGACGACCGTGAAGAAATCGTCGGACCGAGGCTCGCGGCGTACGAGAAGCAAACCGCTCCGCTGGCGGCATATTACCGGCGGCTCGGCAGGCTCCGCGATATCGATGCTTCAAAAAGCGTCGATGAAGTGGGCAAGGGCATTCTGGATTTTGTTCGTGAGACTCGATAAGGGCCTCAGATAACGGAGCTCGGTAAGAGCTTCGGATAACAGAGATGGCGATACATCTGCGCAGCGCGGACGAAATTGAAAAGATGCACCGTGCAGGCTTGATCGTGCATGACGTGCTGAACACGCTGCGGGCCAGCGTACACCCTGGAATGACGACGATGGACCTCGAGAAAATTGCCGAGGAAAAAATCGCCGGCAAACCCGGGCACCCGGCCTTCAAGGGGTATCGCGGGTATCCTTGCGTGCTTTGCACGTCGGTGAACAGCGAAATCGTTCACGGGATCCCTTCTCCGAAGCGCAAGTTGAAGGAAGGCGACATCGTCTCGATCGACTTCGGCATGGAAGTGGATGGCTACTTCGCGGATTCGGCTGTCACGGTTGCGGTTGGCAAGATCAGGCCGGAGCTGCAGAAGCTGCTGGATGTGACCCGCGACTCGCTCGACCGCGCTATCGAAAAGATGCACGCGGGTAACCGCCTCGGTGATGTTGGCCACGCGGTGCAGAGTTTGGTCGAAGAGAATGGATTTTCGGTGGTTCGGGAATTCGTCGGGCACGGCATCGGCACCAAGATGCACGACGAGCCCAACCTGCCGAACTACGGTGAACCTGGCCGTGGCGCTCGTTTGCAGGAAGGCATGGTCATCGCCGTCGAACCGATGGTGAATCTAGGCGGCCATGAAGTTCGCATGCGGGATGAATGGGTTGCGGAAACCGCCGATGGCAGTCCGTCGGCACATTTCGAGCACACCATCGCGGTAACTTCGAACGGCCCGTTGATCCTAACGCGCCCCAAAGAAGTAACCGGCCCGTCCTGGTAGATGTTTTTGTAGCGGCCGGTCTTTACACTGGTGTTTTTCCGGTTCGGCTTGTATTACGCGACAAATTTCGGGAGCTTATGGCGAGACCAGAAGACGACAAGAAGAAAAACGACTCGGGAAACTCGAAAGAGGATGCCATAGAAGTTATGGCAACTGTCATCGAACCTCTTCCGAACGCCATGTTCCGGGTCGAACTGGAAAACAAGCACCAGGTGCTGGCGCACGTTTCCGGCAAAATGCGCAAGAATTTCATTCGCATTCTGGCTGGAGACAAGGTAGCCGTAGAACTTTCGCCGTACGATTTAACCCGCGGCAGAATCGTCTACCGCTACAAATAGTAGCCAAGGGTTTTGTAGTGCCGGGCTTCGGCCCGGCGGTTTTCGCAGTGAGTGGGGCAGGCAAGGAGCAGCGCAACATGAAAGTACGAGCATCAGTGAAAAAGATTTGCGACAAATGCAAGGTCATCCATCGCCGCGGAGTAGTCCGGGTAATCTGCACCAACCCGAAACACAAACAGCGGCAAGGATAGATTTGTTTTTTGTAGCGGCCCGACCCCGTCGTCGGGGTGCTTTCTAGGATTTGAGTTTGGCAGCGGGATGATCCCGCTGCTTTTCGAGGGAACAGGAGAAGTCATGGCACGTATCGCAGGTGTTGATCTTCCGGTGAACAAGCGGCTTTGGGTCGGCTTGACCGCGATTTATGGCATCGGACAAGTGCGCGCAAAGAAACTCGCGGAAAAAGTCGGTGTGGATTTCACGAAAAAGATCCGCGACCTCACCGAAGACGAAGTCAACAAACTTCGTCAGGCCATCGAGCAGGAAGGCCGCGTCGAAGGCGATCTCCGCAAAGAGATCCAGATGAACATTCGCCGCCTGATCGAAATTCAGGCTTATCGCGGCGTTCGTCATCGCCGCAACTTGCCGGTTCGCGGCCAGCGAACCCACACCAACGCACGCACCCGCAAGGGTCCGCGGCGCGGAGCGGTCGCTGCCAAGAAGCAGGTCAAGGGCAAGAAGGGTTAGTTCGGAGTGCGGGAGCCCTGCTCCCGCTGTTCCTGGGTTCCTAGAGGCGCAGAATGCTGCGCCCATGTTTAGCAAAATTTTTATACTTTTCGGAATTTGGTAACAACGAAACGGAGTGCAACGTGGCAAAAGAGCAGCAAAAAACAGCGCCTGACGGAACGGCAGCACCGGCAAAACCTGCCGCAGGAGCGAAAGCAGCGGCCGCGCCAGCGAAGCGCAAAAAAGAGTTCAAGAAGAAGCGCGAAAAGCGCGTCGTGCCGCACGGCGTGGTGCACGTGGCTGCGTCGTTCAACAACACGCAGATCACCATCACCGACACCGATGGCCGCACACTGTGCTGGTCCTCGGCTGGCGCGATCGGTTTCAAAGGCTCGCGCAAGGGCACGCCGTACGCCGCACAACAGGCTTCGCTGAACGCCGCCGGCAACGCGCGCGACCAGTACAGCATGAAGAGCTGCGAAGTCCGCGTGCAGGGTCCGGGCTCTGGCCGCGAATCCGCAGTGCGCGCTCTAGCTGCCGCGGGATTGCACATCGTGGTCATTCGCGACGTTACGCCGATTCCGCACAACGGCTGCCGTCCGCCGAAGCGCCGCCGTGTCTGATTCTGTAGCGCAGACACCGCTTCTTCATTTTTGCGGTTTCCGCAAAATGAATCTTGGCTGCGTACGGTGAAAGATATTAAGCGCGCCATAAAGTTCAGACGCGCTCGAAAAGTTAAGAAGGAATTGGGAAGGGAGAATAGAAGTTGGCAAGACATCGTCAAGCAGTTTGTCGCCTTTGCCGCCGTGAGGCGCAAAAGTTGTTCCTGAAAGGTCTGCGGTGCTTTACCGAGAAGTGCGCCATTGAAAAGCGCAACTTCGTTCCCGGTCAGCACGGGCAGTCGCGCCGCGCAAAGATTGCCGGCTACGGCCTGCAGTTGCGCGAAAAGCAAAAAGTAAAGCGCACTTACGGGTTGCTGGAACGTCAGTTCCGCAACTATTTCGAAAAGTCCGAACGGGTAAAGGGCCCGACGGGCGAAAACCTGATCATCATGCTGGAGCGCCGCCTCGATAACGTGGTCTGGCGCGCCGGCCTGGCCTCCTCGCGCGCGCAAGCACGCCAGTTGGTGCTGCATGGCCACGTCCGCATTTCTGGCAAGAAGGTCAACATCCCTTCGTACCAGGTTAACGTTGGCGAAGAAATTGCCATCAAAGAAAAGATGCACCAGAACGCGATGGTTATGGAAGCCCGCAACGTGGCGCAAAGCCAGAGCACTGTGCCCTGGCTCGAACAGGACCGCGAACAGTTCAAAGCCAAGGTGGTGGCTCTGCCCAGACGTGAAGATGTCCAGACGCCGCCCATCAACGAACAACTGATCGTCGAGCTGTATTCCAAGTAGCGGCCGCCGGACGGTGGTCTTTCTCGGGATTTGTGGAGCCGGTCTTTAGCCCGGAGCTTTTAACGAGCGGTTTCAGTTGGAAGATTTTGCAGCGGCCGGTCTTAAGCCCGGTGGTTTTCGAAAGAAAGTTTCGGAATTGCGAAACATGGGAAGCCGTCACAACCGGCCTCCAGAAGGAAGGAAACAATATGTGGAAGGGTTTTCAAAAGCCAAAGCGGCTTGCGCCAGAACTGGAATCACTCACCGAGAAGTACGCGCGTTTCTCTGCGCAGCCGTTCGAACGCGGTTGGGGCACCACGGTAGGCAACACCCTGCGCCGTGCGCTGCTAAGCTCCATTGAAGGAGCCGCCATCACCGCCGTCAAGATTGAAGGTGTGTTGCACGAATTCTCTTCAATCGCCGGCGTGGTCGAGGACGCAACCGACATCATCCTCAATCTCAAACAAGTGCCGATCAAGCTCAACACCGATCTGCCCAAGACCATTTACCTCAACGTCGAGCAGCCCGGTCCGGTCACTTCCGCGCAAATCGAGGAAGACGCCGACTTCGCCGTGCTCGATAAGTCTGTCTATATCGCCACCGTCAGCGAAGGCGGCAAACTGCAAATCGAAATGCGCGTCAAAAACGGCCGCGGCTACGTGGCCGCCGACCGCAACTACGACGAAGACCTGCCCATCGGCTACATTCCGGTGGACAGCGTTCACTCGCCAGTACGCAAGGTCAACTATTCCGTCGAGTCAGCCCGTCTCGGCCAGATGACCGACTACGAAAAGCTGATGCTCGAAGTGTGGACCAACGGCGCCATCACTCCCAACGACGCCATCGGTCTCGCCGCCAAGCTGGTTAAAGACCACATGAGCATCTTCATCAACTTTGAAGAGCCCACCGAAGTCACTGAAGCTCCGGTCGAGCTCACCAACGACCCGCGCCTCGAACATCTCGACCGCAGCGTTGAAGAGCTCGAGCTTTCCGTCCGCTCCTACAACTGCCTGAAGAATGCGAACATTCAGACCATTCGCGAACTGGTGCAGAAGAGCGAAAACGAAATGCTCAAGACCAAGAACTTCGGCCGCAAATCGCTCAACGAAATCAAAGATATACTGGTGAAGATGGGCCTCGCGCTGGGTATGAAGTTTGACGAACACGGACGCATCATCTGGCCGCCGTTGCCGAGCCAGACCGCTGCGCCGTCCACCGAAGAAAACTTGGGCCTGTAGTCTTTAGTTCTTGTAGGCGCGCAGCATTGCTGCGCCCTTCTCTCGGTTTAGGTGGAGCAGGGCTTCAGCCCCGCTCTTAGTGGCACAGCCTTCAGGCTGTGCGCGGTTTGAGCAGCTAGCCACCGCGCCAAAAAATTTACGGAGAACATCAACAAAATGCGACACCTGAAATCAGGCTCAAAACTCGGCCGCAACCCGTGGCATCGCCGCGCCACCTTGCGCAACCTGGTCACCAACTTGTTCGAACACGGCCGCATCACTACTACCCTGACCCGCGCCAAAGCCGCCCGTCCCGTCGCCGAAAAAATGATCACTTTCGGCAAACGCGACACGCTGCAATCGCGCCGCCAGGCCGCCGCCTACATCATGACGCCCGCTGTCACGAAAAAACTTTTCAGCGAAATCGCGCCAAAATTCGCCGACCGCGCCGGCGGTTATACTCGCATCATCTCCGCCGGCAACCGCGTCGGCGACGGCGCCAAAGTCGCCATCCTCGAACTGGTTGGCTATGAATTCAAGAAAAAAGAAAAGAAAGAAAAAGAAAGAACCAAGAAAGAAGAGCCAGTAGAAGCCGCCAGCTAACCGGCGCCTAATGTCTTTGTAGGAATTCAGCGCTGCTGCGCCCTATTCGTCTCCGCCCGGTCTGCTGACGCAGCCCGGGCGGTTTTGTTTTACGGTTTTTAGTGGCACAGCCATCTTTGGCTGAGCGGGTTATGTAGAGGCAGGGCTTAGCCGTGCCCTTGCAAACTCCAAACTCGCCGCTGGTTCCCGCCAATGCCCGAAAAACGGCCCTGCGCTATAATCCTCCCGATGACCGCTGCTCACCCTTCGCCCTTACTGGTGCGCCGGTGCAGTTTTCACCCGGATCGCCACGACCCCTACCTGCGCCTTGGAACCATCGCCGTTTTCGTGCGCGACAAAGAGCGCAGCCGGCGATTCTACTTGGATCAACTGGGATTCCGCCTGGCCCTGGATGCTCCGCTCGCGTCCGGCGAAAATTCGCTTGCCGTCACTCCCCCCGATGGCACTGCCGTAGTCTCGCTCATTGCTCCAAAAGCCGGCTCCGAGGAATACCAGCTTATCGGCCGGCCTACCCAAATCATCTTCTTGACCGAAAACGTCTCCGCCAAGTTCGAGGAATGGAGCGGGCGCGGCGTGCGTTTTCACCATCCTCCGCAGGTGCAGTCCTGGGGCGCAGTCTCCACCAGCTTCGAAGACCCGGACGGAAACTCGTTCACGCTTTTGTCTTACGACGCAATCAACCGCGAGGTCGCAACAGAACGCCGCGCGCATGCCGAAAGATTTGAATCCGAACATCGCTTGAGCCAGGAATTGGAGCTTGCCAGGCACGTCCAGTCGAGGCTCTTCCCGCAGACGCATCCCGATCTTTCCACCCTGGAATACGCGGCCGTTTGCATCCAGGCCCGCGACGTAGGCGGCGATTATTACGATTTTCTCGATCTCGGCCGCGATCAGCTTGGACTGGTGGTCGGCGATGTTTGCGGCAAAGGCGTCGCGGCAGCACTCTTGATGGCCAATCTACAGGCTCATCTCCGAAACCAGTGCGCCAGCTACTCAAGCCGCCCCTACCTGCCCTTGGTTTTGGAACAACCTCAGCGCTTCCTGCTCTCGGTAAATCGGCTATTCTACGAAAATACCGCCGACAGCGCTTTTGCTACCCTCTTCTTTGCGGAGTACAACGATAAGTCCCGCCGCCTTCGCTATGCCAATTGCGGTCATCTTCCCGCTCTTCTCCTTCAACAAGACGACCAACTCCAGCGGCTCGAGCCCACTTGCACCGTCTTGGGACTTTTTAAAGGTTGGGATTGCTGCGCTGGTGAGTGGAATCTTTCTCCAGGAGACACTGTCGCTTTCTACACCGACGGTGTCACCGAGTCGTCTAACCGGGACGGCGAAGAATTTGGAGAATCTCGCTTGGTCGAAGCTCTACGCCGCTACCGCCACTTGCCGCTGCCGAACCTGCTGGCCTCGCTCGTGGATACCGTTCGCAGCTTCAGCCCCCACGAACAGCAGGACGACATCACCTTGCTGGTCGCCAAGTGCAAATGACCCGTTGCGGACGGCCGGTAGCGGGTTTCAGGGTGGGGTGTTGTAGTTAACCGGACTCTCCGTGGAGCGGGCTCTCGAAACCGAGGTTGGGGTATATCGCGCGCGCCTAAACCCACCATCGCCAAACCCAAGGGATTTGCCGATTCTACCGAGCCACCCTAAGCAACATGCCGCTTCCGGCTCTGACGTTTGCGTCGCCGCTGTCGGCGGTAATGACGATTTCTCCCAAGGGCTCGGTCCGTCCCGCGTGAGCGATTCTGATTCCGGACATGCCATACACTCCACAGGAATCGGCGGAGAAAACCCACAGTGCCTGCAAATCATGATTGCCGTCCACATCGTCGCGGCAGCCTGACTCGGGTTGCGCCCTGATGTGAACCAGCACGCCGCTGAACGTGCCTGTTCCCACGACTTCGCTGCCTCTATCGGTGACCGGCCCTCCAACGCCGTATTTAACGTCTCCCCCGATTAGGTCCGTGGTTGCCCAGGCGTACGGCGTTCCAAACCCAGGAGTCGCTTCCGGGATTTGCGCAAACCGCACTTCCACGAACGAGGCGAGCGCTCTCAGATCTGTCACGATCGCAACACTGTGGCGATGTAGCTTGACGTGGTCGAAGCGAAACGAAACTCTTCCGCGGCCGCTTTTTCCAGCGCTTGAGACCGCCACGACCGTTCCACGGAGCCTGGCGCCTTCGGGAATCTTTTGCGCGTTGGGCAAAGGCACGTCCTGCATCAGGCGGCCGGTAATCTCCTGTCCAGCGCGTGCATTTTTCGAAGAGAATCCACGGTTCAGCCGGACGGGCAGTATGGTGCCAGCGGGTATTTGAACATTGTCCCGGTCTAGAGCGGGGCGAGCATTGGCGCTAGAAATGTTTGTTTGCGCCCTGAGCGCAAGTCCGAACAGGAACGCGAGGACCAAAACGCCGAGACGAATCGAGCCACGGATAAACATTGCAGGCAAGGTCTGCTCCAGCCGCACAGTCGCCACAATTCATTAGATGCCGGCAACCCGTTCCTGGTCTTCTATCTTCAGCCCGGGAATGAGTCAGCCGGCTCTCGAGCCGGGTCGCTTTTTATAAAATTTAGGTTACTTAAATAAGAAACTTACGGCTCCCGTTCAGGGAGCTGCGAGAGGGGTTCTACAGACGGCTTGCGGAATCGAAACCACAGGAACAACGCCAGCGTGGCCACGAAGGCGCCGACCGAATCAAGCAAAGAATCCCACGGCGAAGCGGTGCGCGACGCTACAAACGCTTGATGAATTTCGTCGAGCGCGGAATAGCCCGCCGCAATCGACAGTGCCGCCAGCGCCCAGGTCCAACGCCAGCCCGTGCGGTTGCTGCGGACTCCGCGAAACAGCAGTACGCAGAAAATAAAATACTCCGTAAAATGTGCCGACTTGCGGATCAAAAAATGAATCGGCTCAAATTGCGCGGCGGTGAGAGACGGCATCAGCCAGTGAAAGATCGGATAAAGAATCGCGCCGGTGCGATCGGAAGAAAACGAATCCGTGGACAGCGAAAAAATGAGTCCCGCCCAGAGCAATGGCGGCCACCACGAACGCAACCACTGCGGCAGCAAACTCTTCGCAGGTACGCGCTGGCGGATCTCTTCCAGTTGCGGCGCGGGACGCGGATTGCGCCAGGGTTGTTCAGGCAATAAACGTCTCCGGTCCGCGGCAGCGGATGTGACCCAGAAAGATGTCCACGGATTATTCCATTCTATAGTTGGGCGCTTCGCGCGTGATCACCACATCGTGCACATGCGATTCGCGCAGGCCCGCCGCGGTAATTCGCACAAAGCGGCTCTTTTCGCTGAGCTCTTTCAAAGTGCGCGCGCCGACGTACCCCATGCCGCTCTTCAGCCCGCCGACCAGTTGGTCAGTCAGCGCGCCGAGCGGGCCTTTGTACGCCACGCGGCCTTCGACACCTTCCGGCACCGACTTGCCGCTGTCGCTCATTTCCTGCACCACGCTGTAGCGATCCGAGCCAGCAGCCATCGCCCCGATTGAGCCCATGCCGCGATACGCTTTGAAGGTGCGGCCCTGAAACAAAATTGTTTCGCCAGGTGATTCTTCCGTGCCCGCAAAAAGACTGCCGATCATCACGCAGGATGCGCCCGCCGCCAAAGCTTTGGTGATGTCGCCGGAATACTTGATTCCACCATCGGCGATGATTGGCACTCCCGTGCCGTGCGCCGCGCGCGAAGCTTCAATAATCGCAGTAAGCTGCGGCACGCCGGCGCCAGTGACCACGCGGGTGGTGCAAATCGATCCCGGCCCGATACCAACTTTCAGGCCGTCAATTTCGAGCGCGATCAAGTCTTTCGCCGCTTCGTAAGTCGCCACGTTGCCTGCGACGATTTGCATTTCCGGCAAACGCTGGCGAATGGTCTTGATCGCGTCCATCACCTTTGTGGTGTGGCCGTGAGCCGTGTCGATGGCCAGCACGTCCGCTTTCGCTTTCGACATCTCGATGGCGCGTTCCAGAAAATCTCCCGTGGCGCCGACAGCCGCCCCGGTAATCAATCGTCCCTGGCTGTCTTTCGAAGCTCGGGGATATTCCAGTTTTTTCTGAATATCTTTTACGGTGATCAGGCCTTTCAGGTTGAAATCCTGATCCACGACCAGGAGTTTTTCGATGCGATGTTTCTGCAGAATTCTTTCCGCGTCTTCCAGCGTAGTTCCCACTGCAACAGTCACCAGATTGTCTTTGGTCATCACCGCGCTGACCAGTTGGGTGTGATCTTTTTCAAAACGCAAATCGCGGTTGGTCAGAATTCCGGTCAAGCGAGTGCCGCGCGTCACCGGAAGGCCGGAGATCCGGTACTTGGTCATGATTTCGAGGGCCTGGCGCAAAGTAATGTCCGGAGAAATTGTCACCGGATCAACAATCATTCCGGACTCGGAGCGTTTCACGCGATCCACTTCCTCGGCTTGGCGGTCAATCGGCATGTTGCGATGAATCAGGCCGATGCCGCCCTGTCGCGCCATGGCAATGGCCAGCCGCGATTCTGTCACCGTGTCCATCGCTGCCGAGACAAGCGGCACGTTGATTTTCAGCTTGCGCGTGAAATTCGTTTGCGTCTCCACTTCGACGGGGAGCACCGAGCTCTTGCCCGGTACCAGCAACACATCGTCAAAAGTAAGACCTTCCTGAATGGGACCGTCAATCATTCCAGCCTCGCGATTGGGTTTAACTAATCGATCTTGCGCCCTAAAATAGCGCAGCCCGGCGGGTGGCCGCCGGGCCGAAGGAAATATTCATCGCATCGAAAAAATGAATCACTGTGGAATTAACAGTGTAGTGGCAGAGGCAAGCACGGTCAAGTTAACGCCCGCGAACTCGCGAAGAGCTATTCGCGAAACGGCAGCCGCACTGGCTTAACGAGATTTTTCTTGTGGCTGTGGTACCAAACGTATTTGCAGGAAGCGTTGTCTTGCGACTCCTCCCAGGAGGTGCCATCTTCAAAGAGCACGCTGGTTAAGACGAAGGCGCCGCCACCCCCGTGTTCGAAATCAACATCCGCGCGATCCCAAGATAGCGTTTTCGCAGCATCCGTTTTGATTACTTTGTTCCAGCCGAACTCGCGAATCGGTCTGTTCAAGTCAAAATACCAGTGGAGCCAAGACCAGTGTTCTGCGGCGTCGGCAATCGCGGCGTTGAACACCAACCCGACGATCGGCTTGCCGCTGATATTTCTCACGCGGACGCTTACACCGGACGGATTGAATCGAATAAATTGAACCGGACAACCTGCCCTAGAAGCGGACCCCGGACTTAAGGTTTGCGCATCGGCCTGGGGAGCCGACAGCAAAAAAGGCAGGATGAATACGGCCGTTAATTGCAGAATCAAAGTCGCTCTGGAAGGAAAATGGTGATTGGAAGTGTGGGGCTCAGAGTGATCCACGGAAGTGGCCCTCCGCCCGTGGGACGTGCGAAAACGCAAGTCGGTTACTTCGACAATGCGCTGGAAGCGGGTTCCGGCTAATCTTCTGGGGTCGTGCGGCGGGCGAACGGTTCGAAACGGATGTGTGGCGGGACGTTCTTGTCGGTATATACTTCCCTGAACCAGACTTAGGTAACTCCCGTGCCCAGCGCGAGTTGCTGTCGGTGTGCAGCTACGTTGGCGTTTAGTAATCGTATGAACGACCCAGAGCCGAAGAACGTGGGCCCCGAGGTCGCCAAGATGGGCGGACCAGCGGGTCTGCGCGCAGCCGCCAAGGGTGAAAGTTCCGATAGCGACATTCCACTCCCACCAGAAAAGGAATGGTCAGGCAATAAAGCTCCCACCGCAGCAACCGGCCCGAGCCCGTCCGCGGGCGACGTAACATTTGTTGAGGCTTCTCCGTCCGCTACGCCAGCGAGAGCGCGGCACTCCAGTATTTCACCGAATCAAGATCACTTGCAGCCGGGAGACGTGTTGGGCAGCCGCTATGAGATCTGGAGCGTGCTGGGCGAAGGGGGCATGGGCACGGTCTACAAAGCGCTGGACCGGGAGGTCGATCATCTCGTTGCTTTAAAACTCATTCGTACAGAGATGGCCAATAATTCGGTGATATTGACGCGCTTCAAGCAGGAATTGCTGACAGCACGGCAAGTGACACACCGAAACGTCATTCGCATCTACGATCTGTCTGAGTTTGATGGCGTCAAATTCATCACCATGGAGTTTGTGGAAGGATGCGATCTGCGCAGGCTGTTGCTGGACGAAGGCAAGCTGGCTCCCGAAAGAGCGGTTGAGATTATCCGGCAGATATGCCTGGCGCTGGAAGCAGCGCACGCAGTTGGAATCATCCATCGCGATTTGAAACCGCAAAACATCATGCAGGACAAACAGGGGCGGATCCTGGTGATGGATTTTGGATTGGCGCGTTCGTTGGAGTCCGGTGGTATGACGCAATCGGGAGCGCTGCTGGGAACGATTGAATACATGTCGCCGGAACAGGCGATGGGCGGCCATCTCGACGGTCGGTCAGATATTTTTAGCCTGGGACTGATTTTTTATGAATTGCTAACCGGAAAGATGCCGTACAAAGCGGACACGGCAATGGCCAGTTTGCTGAAGCGAAACCAAGAGCGTGCCATCCCGGCCGCAGAGTTGGACGCATCGATTCCGAAGGTGCTGAGCGACATTGTGGGCAAGTGCCTGGAGCGCGATTTGAACACGCGCTATCAGAACGCGAAGGAAATCCTGCTCGATCTGGACGCGTGGGAAGGGAAACAGCCGACGCTGGCATCTGTTGCAAAGCTAATACCCGCGTCTCCGCGTGAGGTGCCTTGGAAGTGGATTGCAACAGGTACGCTGGCTGTGGCGGTTGCCATTGGCGGATGGGCGCTGAGGGGCAAGCTCGCCGCCAAGTCGGCAAGCACAGCGCCGGCTGGCCCGGAAGTATCGCTCGCGATTTTGCCGTTCCGCAACGGGTCGGGTGACGCCAAACTCGATTGGCTGGGTTCAAGCCTCGCGGAATGGTTGAACACGGATGTGGGGCAGTCGGCGCACCTGCGCACGATTTCGCCGGACCGCCTCCATCAAGTGCTGTCGGATTTGAAGGTCACTCCTGGGACTGCCATCGAGGATCCAACAATGGTCGGCCGCATCGCCGAGTCCAGCAACGCGGACACTGTGGTTTTTGGGCACTACGCCAAGGACGGCGACCAGATTCGCATCGACGCCACGCTGCTGGATCTGAAGCACAACCACAGGGCGCAATTGAAAATCGAAGCCGCCAGTGAGAAGGAGATCCCTAAAACCGTGGATGGGCTTGCCGAACTCATACGCAAGAACCTGGCAGTATCTCTAGACGTGCTGAAAGAGCTGAAGGCCAGTTCATTCCAGCCATCGTCAAAGTCCGTGCCGGCACTCCGCGATTACAACCAAGGCGCGCAGCTGTTGCGCGAGGGCAAGAACATCGAGGCCGTTAAAATGTTCCAGGCCGCCACCCAAGATGATCCGCAATTCGCGCTCGCCTACGCGCGGCTAGCCGAAACCGACTTGGCGCTGGGATATGACGTCGATGCCGAAAAATATTCCCGGAAGGCCGTCGATCTTAGCCAGCAACTTCCGCTGGCGGAGAAATACCTGATCGAGGCCAATCACGCCCGCGTGACGAAGGACAACAGGAAAGCGATCGAGGCTTACGAGAATCTGACTAAGACTTCGCCCGGCAATGCGGATGTACAGTCGGCGTTGGCCGGCTTGTATGAAGACAGCGGCGACTTTGCCAAGGCAACCGAGTACTACCAAAAAATCCTGGCGGCGAACCCCAAAGATCTACTCGCCACGCTGGCAATTGGGCGTCTCGCCCTTAAAGCTGGCAACGCACAGCCAAGTCTGGAACCGCTCAATCGCGCCCTCAGTCTCTCGATTGAAGTCGGCAACGATGAGCAAAAAGCCACCAGCCTGCACGACCTCGGTTACGCATACGAACTCCTGAACAAGGACGAGGAAGCTCTCCGCAATTACGAGCAGGCGTTAGAGATCCGTCGCCGCATTGGCGACCAGCGCGGTATCGCGAAGAGTCTTAACAAAATGGCGCGAATCGAAGCTTCATTGGGAAAAAACAAAGCTGCCCGGGCCCACTTCGAAGAGGCTTTGCAGGTTACTCGCGAGATCGGTGATAAAGGCGGACAGGGCGACAATTTGCTTGATCTGGGCAATTTCTACGAAGGTAGTGGCGATCACGACGGCTCCCTTAAACTTTACAAAGAATCGTTGCAGACCGAACGCGACCTCGGCGACGAAGGCATGCAGGCGATCTGCCTGAACAATATCGGCAGCGTCTATTTTTCCAAAGGCGAGTATCAGGACGCCCTCACCTACTTCCAGCAGGCATTGCAATTGCGCGAAAAGGCTAAAGTACCGGCGGACATCGTGGAGAGTGTTCACAATCTCGGCGAGACCTCGGTTAGGATGGGGCGATACGATCAAGCAGTGTCCCATTACATGCGGGCTTTAGAACTGCGGCGCACCATGGATGACGCGCGCGGTGGAGCGATCGAGTCTTACAGCCTGGGGACATTGTTTGGTTATCAGGGGCGGTTTGGCGCGGCCATTAATTCCAAACAGGACGCGCTCAAAACCTTTCGTGATCTGAAGGACCGCACATTCTGGATGGCCGAGATTCTGGGTGGGTACGCCCAGGCACTCACGCTTGCAGGTCGCGGCGAGGAATCACAAGCCTACTTGGGGGAAGCCCTCAATCTTGCTCGCGAACTTAAGAACGATGGGTTGGCGGCGCAAACGCTGGCCTTCCAAGGCGACGCGGCTTACTACCGGGGCGATTCGAAGTCCGCGCGATCATATTATGAACAAGCCGTACAGGCTGCGGCACACAGCAAGGAACCGGATAAAGTGCTGATCGCCAAAACCGATTTGGCCAAGGTGGACATCGTGTCGGGACGCGCCGCAGCCGCCATTACCAGCCTGCGCTCTGCCGCAAAGCAGGCGGAAGACCAGGGATTCGCCTACATGGCGGTAGAGTGTTCCGTGTACCTGGCAGATGCCATGATACGCAGCCACGATGGCGGGCACGCACGACAAGAACTCGAGCGCGCCCTGCTACAAGCCGACAAACTTGGGCTGAAGCCAATCAGTGCCAAAGCCCATTATTTGTTAGCTACGGCCCTCAGTGCGTCTGACGACCAGTTGGAAGCTCAGCAGCATTACCGCATCACGGTCCAATTGCTCGATGCTATGCGCAAGGAAGCGGGCGCCGAGAAAATCCTGCAGCGCTCGGATTTGAAAACCATCTATGACGACGCCAGCCGAGCGGGCGCGACCGAAAAGGTTAAGAACTGAAGGCCTTGCGGTCGGCTACCGTCCTGAGAAATTCTCAAAATAATGTCAGAAAAGGTACTATTACACGAGGTTATCGTGAGCGCTACGTGAACCGCATCTTGCGGAACGTAATCCCCATGGAACGTCTGCCGAGGCGCGCGGGGTGCAACTCAAGAACTCAGGGCCTCTGTCTCTTCCACGACGATCACGAGCCGAGTCTCGTCAATCAGCGTGCGCAGCGTTGTTCGCGTCTCACAGTGAACGTTGTGATATACTTGTATAGCGAGGTGGTTATGCTGGCCATTCGACTTCCGCAGTCCATCGAAAAGCGCCTG
>Ga0210406_10001567_pt1 | contig 27544 bp, 22 predicted proteins | sample IncBWC30MmetaG_FD_155454 | JGI IMG/M metagenome (GOLD analysis project Ga0210406, IMG submission 155454) | Forest soil microbial communities from Barre Woods Harvard Forest LTER site, Petersham, Massachusetts, United States - Inc-BW-C-30-M | ecosystem: Environmental > Terrestrial > Soil >... | reverse complement strand
AACTGATTGCTCGCGCCATACACAAGCACTCGCAACGTTCCGGCCAGGCGTTCATCAGCGTAAACTGTGCGTCGATTCCTTCCTCCTTGATCGCGTCGGAGCTGTTTGGCCACGAGAAGGGCGCCTTTACCGGCGCGGTCCAGCGCCGTCAGGGCCGCTTTGAGCTGGCACATTCCGGTACGATTTTTCTGGACGAGGTGGGCGATCTTCCCGCAGAGGCCCAGATTACGTTGCTCCGAGTACTTCAGGAGCGGCAGTTCGAACGAGTGGGAGGTAACCGAATTCTTACTACCGACGTTCGAGTCATATCCGCAACCAACCGTGATTTAACGGCAGCCATTGCTGCGGGAACGTTTCGATCCGACTTGTTTTACCGGCTGAACGTTTTCCCGGTTGAGGTACCTCCTTTGCGCATGCGGAAGGAGGACATTCCGATGTTGGTTGAGTACTTCGTTAAGCGATACGCGGAGAAAACCGGCAAGCAAATTCGAAAAATCGACGTGAATACGCTTGAACTGTGCCAATCATATCCCTGGCCGGGAAATATCCGTGAGCTGCAAAACATCGTTGAGAGATCCGTGATCCTGACTAGTGGCGATACCTTTTGTATCGAAGAGGCTTGGCTGGCCAGCCCGGAGCCAGTCCGACAAGAGTTGCTAGGTCCTTTGCCCGACACTCTCCAGAATCAAGAGAGAGAAATCATTGAGACCGCATTGGCTGAATCCAAGGGAAAAGTCGCTGGCCCAAAAGGTGCAGCAGCAAAACTCGGAATTCCCCGATCGACGCTGGACTCGAAAATCAAGCAGCTGAAGATCAAGAAGCACAAGTTTATCTCTGAGCAGTAGTAAGTCCCTCCTTCTAACTCCCGAAAAATCGGCACTTCCCGAAGTCTCGTCATCCGGCCGCTACCTTTAGCCGCCTGTTTTCAGTGCGTTGCATGTGGTCTCTGCATTGCATTTCCACCTAGGTCAGGCCGGAGATGGCGGTAATGCAGAACATCGCGACGACAACCGATGACCTTGAGAATCGAGCGATCAACGCGGCAGAGATTCACGGTGTTCACCCTTAGTGGGCGTATGGAGGCGGCGCAGATCCCGGACCTGAAGGAGCTTTTTGATCGCGCATACCAAAACATCATTCTGGATTTGAGAGACGTGAGGCTGGCGGATCGCGACGCAGTGAGGTTTTTAAGAGGTTGCGAGGCGGATGGCATGAAGCTTGAGAACTGTCCGGCGTATGTCCGCGAGTGGATGGACAGAGAAAACAATTGAGAGAACGAGCAACCGGCACTGCAGTAGGTGGTCCGGTTTGAGAGAGGAGGGCAACGGTGGTGATGAGTCTTTTTTGTCGAAGCACGTCGATACCTGAGAGCTTAGCCATCTTCGGATTGAAGCTGTCGCATAAAGTTTAGAACTGTGGAGTTCCCACTGAAAGTAGTTGGCTCCAGAGAGAGTAATCGTAACCGAATTCAAAGGAGAACAATACAGATGTCAGTTAAGAATCGTTATGTGTCCTTGCCCATGGCAGTGTTGATCTGTGTTCTTTTATCAGTCATGGCTCTAAGCGCGCAGAGTAAGTCAGACCTGCACCGGTCGGGTCAATGGCGAATAGCCGGACAGAACCTGAACAATACCTGGAGCCAGCCGTCAGAGCATTCAATCAGCCCTGCCAATGTCAAGGGCCTGAAACCCAAATGGGTATTCACTACCGGTGGAGATGTTTCTGCAACTCCTACGGTGGATGGTGACGCAGTTTTCTTCCCCGATTGGGGCGGCAACCTTTTTGCTGTCAAGAAGGACAGTGGCAAACTCATCTGGTCTCACAAGATCTCTGAGTACGACGGCGTCGACGGAGCTGTCTCTCGTGTCAGCCCCGCAGTGGATGGCGACCGGGTAATTATTGGTGACATTCTCAGCTCCAATCAGGTTCACAACGGCGCCAACGTCATGGCGGTGGACCGCGAAACGGGCGCGCTCCGGTGGATTACACAAGTGGAGGCTCATCCAGCAGCAATCATTACTGGCTCTCCCGTTATCTTCCACGGCGTTGTTTACATTGGTGTCTCTTCGAATGAAGAAGCTCTAGCGACGAATCCCGCGTATCCCTGTTGCAGTTTTCGCGGCAGCGTGGTGGCGCTCGATGCTAAGAACGGTGCCCTTCTTTGGAAGACCTTCAACATGCCCGACAACAATGGGCAGACCAACCAGTACAGCGGCGGCGCGGTATGGCAACCGCCAGCGATTGATCCTAAGCGCGGCATTCTCTTCATCGGTACTGGAAACAACTACACCGTTCCGCCCGACGTAGTCGCTTGTCAGAACGCAAACCCTACCGCGAACTGCACTGCGCCTGACGACTTCTTCGACTCTGCTCTGGCGTTGGACTTAAAGACCGGGCAGGTCAAGTGGGCAAAGAAGCTGCAAGGCTCTGACACCTGGACAGTAGCCTGCATAACTTCTTCCGGACCAAACCCGAATTGCCCTGTACCCAGCAGTCCGGATTTCGATCTTGGAGGATCAGGACCTAATCTCGTGGGTAATATTGTCGGCTTTGGTCAAAAGAGCGGCATCTTTTGGGCGCTTAATCCGGATGACGGCAACATCGTGTGGAGTACGCCAGTTGGTCCAGGCGCTTCGCTCGGAGGCATTGAGTGGGGAACCGCGACTGATGGCAAGCGCATTTATGTTGCGATCGCCAATAGCGATCATCTCCCTTACACCTTGGTGCCTTCGGGACAGAAGATTACGTGGGGAGCCTGGAGCGCTCTTGACGTCGCTACCGGGAAGATTCTTTGGCAGACGGCGGACCCCACGGCGGGCACCATTGACCGAGGCTCCGTCAGCGTAGCAAACGGAGTGATGTATGCGGGTTCCAATTCAGGGCAGATGTATGCCCTCGACGCGACAACCGGAAACATTCTCTGGAATTTCGCGAGCGGAGGCACAGTAATCGATGGCCCATCAATCGTAGACAGCGTCCTCTATTGGGGTTCCGGTTATCGAAATATCCAGGGAACCGGAAACAACAAAGTGTACGCATTTACCCTGGCCGGCTCGGACCATGGAGGTGGGCACTCCAACAATGAAGGCCAGAAGTAGTGGCCTTTGATCTCCTCGAATCAATGATCGAGCCTCTTAACTGACTCCAGTTCCAGCTGTGGGTTAGGTTGCACAGCACTTGCCGCGTGTTGCTCGCGAGCGCTGCACGCGGCACAACCGTTGCGAACACAAAAGGAGAAGTGACCGATGAAGACGTTAGTGCGCCTCTGCGCGAGTACAGCATGCGCTCTGATCATGAGTGCCACTGGCTTTGCGCAGCACTACACCCAAACCAACCTTGTTTCCAACACGGCAGGAGTCGCTCCTGTCACCGATCCTCAACTAATAAATCCGTGGGGCTTGTCGCGAAATTCCGGAAGCCCATGGTGGGTCTCTGACCAGGCAACAGGATTCAGCACCTTGTATAACGGAACAGGCGCCAAGCAGTCTCTGATCGTCACCATTCCGCCAGCCGACCCCAGCAACAAGAACACGCCGACGGGTACACCAACCGGGACTATCGCCAATGGCAGTCCAACAGATTTTTTGCTGGCACCAGGCAAACCAGCGGTATTTCTCTTCTCCACTATTGATGGGACGATTGCGGGATGGAATCCAACGGTGGCGTTAGCTCAGGGCTCCGCCCCGCCGTCGACCAACGCTGTAACCGTAGTCAAGACCAGCGACGGATCCAGTTTCACTGGGCTGACCAGCGCTTTCGTTAATGGCAAACGCTTTCTGTATACCGCAAACTTTACCAAGGGACGCGTAGATGTGTATGACAGTACATTCCAGGCTGTAGGCTTCTCTAAGAAGCACTCCAGCGGGAATTCCAATGACGATAATAAGGGGCCCTTCTCGGAAAATGCTTTCGTCGATGAACACCTGCCAGATCACTACGTGCCTTTCAACGTACAGGCCATCGGCAACGATCTTGTGGTCACCTATGCGTTGCACGAGGGGAGTTCGCCCTTTGAAACCGACGGTCCGGGCCTGGGCCGCGTGGATGTTTACAGTTCAACCGGCCAACTCTTGCGGCGGCTCGAGCACGGTGATTGGCTAAACGCGCCGTGGGGGGTGGCTTTGGCTCCGCTCGATTTCGGAGCCCTCAGCCATGATCTGCTGATCGGCCAGTTCGCCGGCGGTGGCGATACCCAGTCCAGCGGCTTCATCGCCGCTTACGACCTAGCGACCGGGAAATTTGATGGACTGCTCGAGGATGCGAGCGGACAGCCGCTGGCCATCAATGGCATTTGGTCCCTCAGCCCCGGGAATGTTAGTCCGTCGAATAACGATCCCGCAGGTGCGCCTGCTGCAGAGATCTACTTCACCGCCGGACCGAATCATGGCTCCGGAGGGTTGTTTGGTTACTTGACGGCGGCTTCTACCGAGTTAACCGAAGGAAATGCACAGTAAGAAGGGCCGTTCGTAAACTTGCTTAAGTTGGAAGGCATCGTTAAATCGATGCCTTTCAGTTAACGCTAAGCCCACGCGTTTCGGAGAGTGTGAATGAGTAGTTCGAGGAAGCCTAAGCGAGCAGTAAGAGGAATCTCTTAGGCCTCTGCATCGTTTTCTTCCTGTTTACGTGCGGCGCGGCGTTGGCGAAAACAATGTCGATTCACCCCTTCACCTTATTGGGGCGTCTCCGTTATTGCTGAGTTGAACCATCCAGCTTCGATGCTTCAGGGTCGATGTGACCCAACTGCGCTGGCTCGGGCCCAAAACTCATACAACAACTCCAAGGGGATGTTGACGAAGCGGAGTGCAATTCCTGCAGAATGTAGTGTTCGCGTCAGGGTGTTGTTCTATCAGGACGCAGGTCGCCGGTCTCCTTCGGGATCAATGGCTGCGACTCCTGTCCTTTGCCGACGTTTGGGCGCGACGTTGGCGCTCGCCACTCCACAGAGTTAAGTTATTGAAGAATGGTAGGGATAAGCTGGTAATGCTCCTCTAAAGAGGCTGGCAGGGCAAGTGCCATGGTCGCCATGATGTCAATCAGTAAAGTTGGAATTGTTAAAGTCAACTCTCAGTGCAAAACCCTTCGATCGCGTGTGGAACATCCAGTCCCGCGACTCCATCAGAATCCCGCCACACTTGTCACTCCCGGGCTGTTCGATACCTGCATCAGTATTAGCACGTGAGCATGCACTCGGTCATATCGAGAACGCAACGAAAGGCCAACATCCGAGGAAGGAGAAAAGGCGATGACGATGCAGGTAACGCACCCAGGCGCGGTCGAACCAAGAGTTCAGAGGAGGGACATATGTGCCCAGCATGCGTCGCAAGCACAGCAGTAATTGTTGCCGGAGCCGGATCCACGGGAGGAATTCTGGCGTTGTGCATCGGCAAGTTCAGAAAGCTATTCAGAGCGAATCATCTCGGTCTATTTCAGAAAACGGAGAAATAAGATGGCAACAAGCCAAGAGGGAAAACAGGAACACGGGAAAGGGCATATCGCAATGAAAACACCTCCGATCGTATCGCAACGGGAGTGGGAGGCTGCCCGCGAGCAGCTCCTCGTGAAGGAGAAGGCCTTCACCCACTCCCGTGATGCGCTGGCCGCCGAACGCCGGCGGATGCCGTGGATGGCGGTGGAGAAGAAGCACGAGTTCGACGGACCCAAGGGCAAGGTGAGCCTGCTCGATTTGTTCGAGGGCCGCCCTCAGTTGATCCTGTATCGGGCCTTCTTCGAGCCCGGAGTTTTCGGCTGGCCCGAGCACGCCTGCCGCGGCTGCTCCCTGGGAGCCGATCAGGTATCCCATCTCGCCCATCTGAACGCGCGCGACACCACCCTCGTCTACGCGTCACGTGCGCCACAGGCGGACATCGCTCGCTTGAAGAAGCGAATGGACTGGGAGATGCCCTGGTACACCATTACCGACAGCTTCGACAAGGACTTCGGCGTCGATGAATGGCATGGCCACAATGTGTTCTTCCGCGACGGTGAGCGGGTGTTTCGCACATACTTCATCAACAGCCGTGGTGACGAAGCGATGGGGAGCGTCTGGAGCTACCTCGACACCACGCCACTCGGCCGCCAGGAGACTTGGGAAGACTCGCCGGAAGGCTACCCCCAGACCGCACCCTACAAGTGGTGGAACTGGCACGACAACTACGGTGCCGAGGCCTCGCCCAACCCGAAGTGGGTCGACATAATCACCGACCCTGAAGGGGCGGCGTCCCGAAGGCGCGACGAAGAGGCGAAGGCGAGCTGAAAGGCGACCACTTCGCCGACTTCGAGCAGCTGGCTGTTTACATACAGGAGCTGCTCGAAGGTCTTCGTCATGAGAGGAAATGGCTGGTGGGTCGCAAGAAACGATTGGCCAAGGCAACTCACGCGCGAGCGCCACGCTCTCACCGTGCAGCGTATCCGTTAGGGTGAAGACTGGGGCCACTGACGTTCTGCTCGAAAGCCATTCCCTTAGTCCCTCCTATCTTAATTATCGGAATCGGTACGTTAATATAAAATCAACATTCCATTCACTTCTGTTTTACAACTTCATTCCACACTGTTCTTGCGCATGCTGCTCAGCTCGCAAAGCGAGAAAGAGAGGACACGTGGAACGCAAACCACCATGTGGGATATGGTTGGAGCAGGGGAAGAAACACACCAGGAATCTGTGCACGCCTTCATGGGGGAGCTGGGGCAATACGTGCACGCCTTCGTACTGCTGGGCTGAGAACCTGGGAAGAGAACCACAGAGTGTACGAGCTGGCGGCAGAGTGGAACGTCGCAGTGATAGCGGGAAGCGATCGCCACGGCTGCGAGCCGAGCGCATGCCTGAATTTGACCAACGCTTCTTCTCTGCCCGAATTCATCGGCGAGGTTAGCGACCAGAAGCGCGCACACTTGTTGTGCATTGGTCCGACGGCTCCCCATTTGCATCAGATATCGCATCCCTGCCACTATTGGTTGCGAGGTTCCTGTGGCAGCCGTTTAGGTTGCTGCGGAGCGCCCTCAGGACTATTTTTGAACCCGCGTGGAGGAGTAGGAATTCAAAGCGCTCCACCTTACCAACTACTGGCACGAGCGCTCAGGCGCGGGAATCGAATATGCGGGATGATCCGCCTTCGTATGCGTAATCGATATCAAACTGAAATTGAAGGATGTGCAAACGCAATGACTCTTCATCGGATGGTCTTGTGCATCTGCGTGCTTTTGGCGAGTTCGGCTGCGGGACAAGCCATTACTCCGCAGCCGGCAGTTGGCAATATCACGGCAAAGGAAATCGTGGCGAAGATGACTGAGAATAATCGCATACGCCGCGAACAGTTGAAATCGTACGTAGGGCAACGGGAATACCATTTGCTCTATACCGGCTTTCCTGGGCGCCGCGAAGCCGGGCTGGTGGTTGAGGCACGATACCGAGCTCCCGACAGCAAGGAATTCACCGTCATCTCGCAGAGCGGGTCCCAATGGATGGTGAACAAAGTCCTCAAGAAGCTGCTCGAGACCGAGAAGGAAGCTGCGGACCCAAAAAGTCAAGCCAGCACAGCTCTGACGGAGGAGAACTATAAGTTTGAGTTGCTGGGTAAAGAGGATGTGGGCGAGCGCCCCGCTTACATCTTGCAGGTGGAACCGAAGACGGCAAGCAAGCTGCTTTATCGTGGCAAAATCTGGGTCGACGCTACCGATTTCGCGGTGTCGCAGATAGAGGCCGAACCAGCCAAACGACCGTCGATCTGGATTAGCAAAACGCTCGTACACCATACTTATCAGAAGATCGGCGAATTCTGGCTTCCTGCGCAGAACGAATCAACCACAGATGTTCGTATGGGAGGACATGCCACGCTGTCCATTCACTACACCGATTATCGATTGGTGGCCAATACCGGTCCTCCCGCATCGGAGCGTCACCCGGCTGATAGCGCGCTTGGACCTGCCGAGGGCTTCTGGGTGAATCTTGAAATGAGCGAAGGCAGTGGACGTGAACAGCAACTGAGTGTCCGCCACAAGTACTCCTTCGTTGTTCCACAATAGTGTCGTAGCCGCTAAAACGACTCTCCAACGAGTTCTTCACTTTTCTTCCACAGAGCCTGCGCAGTGGTGGGATTAAGCGCATATTCACGTACTCCTTCGCTGATCGCAGTAATGGCCGCGTGGTCCGGCACGATATGGCCGACGTGGCAATTCTCGCAATAGCGGCCGCCGATCTCGTCAACAGACGCAACCACCCCGGCCCACACCGAAGTGGCCGCTCCTTGCGGAATCGTCTTCCACTGGAAAGGCCCCTTGCCTTGGGACGCAAGTTGCTGATTCATCTGCTCGATTATCTTTTCGACACGACTGGGGTCTGTGTAGCGGCCCAACTCAGTGCGAATGCCTCCAGGATGCACGGCCGCCGTGCGCACACCGCGACTGCGGTGTCGACGATCGAACTCTACAGCAAAAAGAATGTTCGCCGTCTTGGATCGGCCGTATGCGACAAAGGGCTCATACGGGGTCCGCTCAAAGTTCGGATCATCAAGGTCGACGTTGGAATAGCGGTGCCCCGCAGAAGACAAGTTGATCAGCCGCCCACCGGCGCGGATCAGCGGCGCAATCCGGTTGACCAGGACAAAGTGGCCCAGGTGATTGGTGCCAAATTGCGTTTCAAAGCCATCGGCTGTGTGGCCGAAGGGTGTGGCCATTACTCCCGCGTTCGCAACGACTACGTCGAAGGGCTCGCCTTTCGCGAGCAGACTGTCGGCGCAGGAACGCACACTCTTCAGGTTGGCCAGATCGAGTTCAACCAGTTCGAAGCGTCCGCAATTGTCCGCAGCGGCCTTTCGCACCTGCTCGGTTGCAGCTTTGGCCTTGTTCAAGTCCCGTGCCGCGCCTACAACCTGCGCGCCGTGCGCGGCCAGGGACCGTGCGGTCTCCACGCCAAGGCCGGCTGAAACTCCAGTCACGAGGATCCGCTTGCCATTCAGGTTCACCCCGGATAAAACGTCGTCTGTAGTCGAAGTTGCACCAAATGATGCTGTCTCAAGTGTGTTCGTCATTTGCTGTCTCCTTGTATGGCCACCTCTATGCGTCTGTTCACTAGCGCTTAGGCGTTAGCCGGCAAAGCCACGGCGTCCACGCTCTGTTCGAAATAGTCCTCCGCGTTCAGGTCGGCGATGAGCCCCGGATGAACTGGTCGCCATCCCAGCCGTTCCTGCGTTAGCGCGCTGGAAGCCGGAGCGTCTATGCCAAAGAAGAGACCGATCCAGCCAAAATGATCGGCTGCTTCCTCACGAGACTTGCTGACGACCGGTACGTTCAAGTGTCGGCCGATGACCTCAGCGATGTCTCGAGTCGGTACGCCCTCATCCCCCACACCGTGATACCGTGCTCCGGCAGAACCTTTCTCTAGCGCGAGCCTGTAGAGTTGAGCAGCATCGAGTCGATGCACCGCTGGCCAGAGGTTGTGCCCGTCGCCTATAAATGCGGAAACACTCTTTTCACGTGCGATGCTAATCAGGCGCGGCACAAAGCCGTGATCGGCCCTACCGTGGACTGATGGGGGAAGCCGCAGCACAGTTGCCCGGACTCCGCGTGCCGCCAGCGCAAGCGTCGCCTCCTCCGACTTGCGGGGGAAACTGGGATTGGTCGCATCCTCTTCTGTTGCGAGCGAGCCCTTGCGTTGAACGAGCAAGGTCCCGGAAGTGACGATCAACGGGCGATCAGAGCCCGCGAGCGCGTCGCCCAGAGTCTCGATGGCACGTCTATCCGCCTCGGCGGCAGGCCCATAGTTAGAGAAATCGTGGATAAAAGCGGTGTGAATGACTCCGTCGACTGCCGCTGTGCCGCTGTGAAGGCTTTCGAGATCTTCGAGCGAACCCCGATGTACGTCAGCGCCAGCAGCGACGAGGGACTTGGCTCCCGCATCTGAGCGAGCTAGCCCGAGCACCCGATGACCAGAGTCGATCAGCTCTCGGACGATTGCTGTACCAATGAAGCCCGTAGCGCCAGTGACAAAAACACGCATATGCTTACCTCCTAAGCAATCTGTGATTCAGCGGATAGATACGAACCGCTCACTCGACCCGCTAGCCTCGTCGAAACCCTGGTAGTGATGGATCTCCATTCGCGTGCTGACCTGGGCAGACCGTCGATCTCCATCACCTCGCGTAACCAGTCTTGTGCTGAGAGCGCGGCCTGTTCAGCCCCGAATAACTGGCTGACGGCGTTGAAGAATGCTGACAATTCTCGCTCCGCCATCGGCATCAGGTCGCCGCAAAGAGGAGTTGAATTCTTGGACGATTTATGTGCAGCGAGTGGATTCATATTCCTCATCTTTCGAAGCCTGGAAAACGCAGACCGCCATTGACAGTCAGTCGCCTACCGGATAAAACGGAGAGTGTCTCCGTATCAGTAGATAAGATAACCGGAGACTATCTCCGGTTGCAACTATTTTGGTATGCCAGCGAAAAATCCTACAAAGGCTCCACGAAAACCGCGTACGGATGCGCAGCTGAATCGCGAGCGCATTCTGGAAGTGGCCAAACAGGCGTTCGCTCGGGCGGGCGCAAACACCAGCCTGGATGACATCGCCAGAGACGCAGGTGTCGGAGCCGGCACTCTGTATCGCCACTTTCCCAGGCGCGACGCGCTGATCGAGGCGGTCTATCGCACCGAGGTAGACAGGCTAGCCGCAGCCGAGCGGAGATTCGCAGAGACCATGCCCCCGATCGAAGCGTTGCGGGCCTGGATGTTGTTGTTCGTCGATTACATCGCGACCAAGCAGATCATCGCGCCAGCGCTGAATACGTTCGTCGGAGGGCCCTCGAAGCTGTACCAAGGATCCCGCGCCCAGATCCAGGGAGCGATTGATGCGCTTGTGAAGCGCGCGATCAAGAGTGGCGACATACGTAAAGATCTCGACCCATTCGATCTATTGCGGGCTCTTGTCGGTGTCTCGAACGTGGCGTCCACACCGGATTGGCAGCAAAGCGCCAGAAGACTGGTGGATATCCTGATCACCGGTTCGCGTCCGGTGCGGTAGACGGGGAAGGCGGCACGGACCTATGCGCCTGGCTGTGCAACTGGGATTAGTTCTGATCCTCAACAAGAGGAGTACAAGGGCCACGCAGCATTTTGAGTTCAAGCACCCCCTTCCGCAGCTTTCAATCGAGTGCTCTAACGTGGGGCGATGGGAGAGGAGCCCTATCCGGCCCAGTGTGCTCGAACAACGCATGATGACGACGATGGTGCACGGCCATCTTCCGGTGCCAGCGACCAACAAGGGAAGATGTCGCGGCGAAATCCGCGTCTCTAGCTGAACACTTTCATCGAGAGCGTATTCATGTTCGCCCTCGCACCTAAGTTCACTAAGGGATTCCCTGTAGAGCACGCTGTGAATAAGTATTCATGGTTTCGTAATGAAGCCTCAACAATTCACGGGTATGACCGAAGGGCTACGTCGTCGACTTTTCAAGCCACGGGGTACTGCTTTTTCAGAAAGGCATCCTTGCGGCGAAAGACGGAGGAAGTATGCTGACGCTCATCCCCTTTCGAGCAACCACCTGCGCAGCTTTGCTCGCTGCGGCGAGCCTGTTTTGCCAACCTTCGGCCACGGCATCAGAAACTACCGTGTTGCCCACTGGCGCGACGATCACGCCCGACGCGGCGCCTGGCTCGGTATTCCAGCCACTTACTGTGGACTTACCCGACTATCCCAATCGCGCAGTGGATGGTGCGCAAACGACAGCGATCAGTCCTGACGGCAAAACTTTGCTGATCCTGACCAGCGGTTTCAACAAGCTGCGGGACGCTAACGGCGCCGTGCAGGCTCAGGATTCGAGCGAGTACGTCTTCGTGTACGACATCTCGACGCCCAGCGCTCCCGTGAAGAAGCAGGTTGTGTTCGTTCCGAGAGCATTTAGCGGGCTCGTGTGGAGTCCCGATGGAACCAAGTTCTACGTGGCCGGCGGACCCGACGACAACCTGCACACCTACGCGCTGACGAACGGACAGTGGGCCGAGTCAGGAAGCCCGATACCCCTGAATCACAAGGGCGATCTGATGAACCTGGAGACGCAGACTGGGCCAACCGCGGCGGGCTTAGGAATCACAGCGGATGGTCGCACCGTGGTGATCGCGAACTGGGAGACCGATTCCGTGACCTCCGTGGACGTTCTGAACGGAGTTGTGCTTTCGGAGTACGACTTGCGTCCGGGCTTGATCAATCCCGCGCAAACCGGTGTTCCGGGCGGTGAATTTCCGTTTGGCGTCGCGGTGAAGGGAGGCGACACGGTGTATGTGTCGAGTGCACGCGACCGCGAAGTGGATGTTCTCAACATCGTCAATGGAGTTCTCACACTCACCAAGCGAATTCCGGTAAGAGGGAACCCCGGGAAGATGGTTTTGAATCGGGCCCAGAGCCGCTTGTATGTGGCAGTTGGCAATGCGGACGCGCTGGTAATCATCAGCACACGATCCAATCGCGTAATAGGCGGAGTTAACACCAGTGCACCTGCTGGCTTATTGGGGCGTGGCGACGTCGTGCCGAAGGGCAGCAATCCGAACAGCGTCAGCCTCTCGCCCGATGAGAAGTTTGCCTATGTCACGAATGGCGGAACGAATAACGTTGCGGTGATACGGCTAGGAGAAGAAGGCGCCACGGTGACGGGCCTGATTCCCACCGGCTGGCAGCCTAATTCGGCGAGCGCCAGTCCCGACGGCAAGACACTTTATGTTGTGAACGGAAAAAGCAACACCGGGCCGAACCCTTTGAATTGCCGTTTCATTAATGCGGGTGGGAATTATGGGTCCGCCTGTATGGATGTCAGCGCGCAAAATGGGTCGGGTAACAACTATGCGTGGCAGAACATGCATGGCAGTTTGCTCGTGCTGCCAGTGCCGAACGGGAACAGCCTGCAACAATTGACAAGCTTGGTCGCGCAAAACAACGGGTTCAACTTCAGATTGGGCCGTCGCGACGCCGCCAAAATGAGCTTTCTGCGCGAGCATATCAAGCACGTCGTCTATATTGTGAAGGAGAATCGCACGTACGATCAGATCCTCGGAGATCTCTCGGTCGGGAACGGCGACCCCTCACTGACGCAGTTCCCTCAATCCGTAACCCCGAACCAGCATGCGATTGCTTCGAACTTCGTCGATCTCGACAACTTCTACGACACCGGCAACGGCAGCATGGACGGCTGGCAGTGGTCCACGGCAGGCCGGGCGCTGGATTTTGAAGAGAAGAGCCAGGTCATCAACTACGGCAAGGGCGGGTCGGCCTATGACAGCGAAGGCACGGACCGCAACGTTAACGTTGGCATCAGTGGCGTGGCGCAGCGCCAGGCATGGCAGCCGGTGTACCCGAATGATCCCAACCTCCTGCCGGGCACGGCCAACGAAGTAGCGGCCGACGGTCCCGACGGAGAAGAAGGACTTGGATACATTTGGGATGCAGCCATCCGGGCGCATTTGTCCGTTCGCAACTACGGATTCTTCCTGGATTTGGGCAGAGGCTTCCAGATTGACGTGAACATTACGGATCCTTGTGCTTCCAATCCTCCTGTGCAAGTTGCCTTTCCGGCGCACCCGTCGCTCGTATCCCGAACCGATTTCTGCTTCCGCGGCTACGACAATTCTTTCCCGGATTTCTTCCGTTACAAAGAATGGGCGCGCGAGTTCCAGCAGCAGGTGAAGTCTCACAGCTTCCCGGCGCTGTCTCTGGTTCGCTTCTCACACGACCACTTCGGAAGTTTCGGGACTGCGATTTACGGCGTGAACACTCCGGAATTGCAGGCGGCCGACAACGATTACGCCGTGGGCTTGCTGGTCGATCAGATCGCGCATAGCCCCTATGCGAACAGCACGCTGGTCTTCGTGGTCGAGGACGATCCGCAAGACGGCGCCGATCATATCAGCGCGAACCGCAGTATCGCGTTCATCGCCGGTCCGTACCTCAAGCACGGCGCGGTCGTTTCTACGCACTATGCGACCCCCAGCATCCTGCGAACCATCGAAGACATTCTCGGGCTCGAGAATCTCGGAGTGCACGATGCTGGCCTTCCACCCATGGCCGACGCATTCGACGTGAGCCAGTCGCAGTGGACTTTCCATGCCACGCCCGCGCCGGTTCTGTTCAACACGACCCTGCCAATCGATGCACCCGCGACCCTGAATCTCGCCTCCATCCCAAAACCGACGCATGACGCTGCGTGGTGGGAGGAGAGGACGAAGGGATTCGATTTCAGCAAGGAAGACCGGGTGGATCCGGAGTTGTTTAACCGGGTCATCTGGCGGGGACTGATGGGAGATGACAAACCTTATCCCACCAATCGCTCGGGTTCTGACTTGCGCCAGAATCGCGAACATTTACTCAAGTCCTGGAATACTGCAGCCAACGTCGGAACTGTCGGCAAGGGCGGATCCCAGTAAATTTGGGCTCTGGCACTAAACGCGAAAACAGGGATGCGTTTCTGTGCAACGCATCCCTGATTAACGAATCTTTTACAAATCCCTCATCCCTGCGTAACACGGCGCTGTTATCTGTCCCAAATCCCATGCAGGTGGTGAGCAGAATCCTCGATGCCGGGTGATCGGCTGGGCGATTTGTTTCCCCACCTGTCCGGAATAAGTCTTCGGCGATGGTCTGGGGCCGTTGCCAAGTTGCTCACCCTAACGGTGGCGGTAGTGTTGCTGCCCATCAGGAGGAACCATGAAGCATCACCAGCAGTTTCTACAACTTGAGGTTTCGAGCAAAATCATCCGCTTGTTTTCAATGCGGTTGATGGTCGGCGTCGTGTGCGCATTCGTAGTTTCCGGGTATGCCGCGGATAGTTCCCAGTCCATCAAGTACAAAGCACCGGCCGGATCTTTGCCCGTCACGCTGCATATTCCAGTGGACGGCTATGATGGCGCTGTACTGCCCAACGGCCGGTTCGTTACTCCAGTAGGCGCCGAGTTTGCGGTAGGCGCGCCCAAGCCTTTTGGGCTGGCTCTTTCGGCGGACGGAAGTGCGATGGCGACCGTGAACAGCGGCATCGTGCCGTTCTCGGTGACGTTGGTTACCGGACTGCGTTCCGCTTCGCCACAGACCACCCTCATTCCTGTGAACGCGGCTTTCCTGGGCATTGTGTTTTCTCCAGATGGATCCCGCTTCTATGCGGGTGGCGGGGAGAACGGAAACATTTGGGTTGGCGACACGGCGTCGGCAAAGATCATCGGCACGGTGAATCTCAACACCAACAGCCACCCGACCGGCGGCATGAATGTTGTCAACGGTCCGACGAATCGCTTCAAGGGCACGTTCCCCGGACGGCTGGCCATCAGCGAAGAAGGACGCTATCTTTATGTCACCGACCAAGGCGCATTCCAAGTCTTCGTTGTGGATACCACGAAAATCGTTACCGGGGTTGACGCTCAAGGGAATCTTCTCGAGTCGAACAATTTCACGGCGCCGGTAGCTTCGGTGAAAGTTGGGCGCTATCCGTTCGGGATCGCCCTCTCCGCGGATGGTCGCAGACTCTATGTCACGAACGTCGGCGTGTTTCAGTATGCAAGCCTGCGTCCTGACAATCCGGTTGGGGACAACAACGTGGACTTCCCACTCTGCTATCCCGGAGCGGGTTACCCGGAGGAAACTGCCAGTGATCGACAGATCACCATTCACAAAGTAGACCCGAGGAATCTGCCAACCGATCTTAGTTTTCCGGATGGAATTGGCTGCGGATACATCCCTCACACTCAAAGTTTCACAGTGCCGGGACTTGGGAGTCCGAATGCGCCGGAATCTTCTTCGGTGTCCGTCGTCGACGTTTCAAATCCGACCCAGCCATCGGTTCTGAAGACAGTGAAAACGGGACCGAGGATCGGCGAATTTCAGGAAGGAGTCAAAACGGTTGCGGGAAGCCATCCTAACGCCGTAGTGATTGGCAGTAACTTTGTTTACGTCGCCAACGGCAGCGATGACACCATCTCGGTGCTGAGCAAAACGACCAGCCGTGAACTACAGCGCATCAGCCTCTCGGTTTTCGGCGGTGTTGATCATCACCTGAAAGGAGTGCAGCCCGTCGGGCTGGCGCTCAGTCCCGATCAAAAGACTTTGTATGTGGCGGAAGCAGGAATTAACGCGGTCGCGGTTGTGCGAGTTTCAGGCGAGAGCAGCGGAGTGAGGGGACTGATTCCCACAGGCTGGTGGCCAAGCACTGTCGCCGTCAGCAAAGATGGCGGGACCCTGTTTGTGGCCAGTGCGAACGGCCGAGGCGCATTGCCGAATGAACCTGCAGCGCCAAATGATCTGGGCTCGCCGAGATCCAGCACGTTGGGTACGGTGAATGTGCTCTCCGTGCCTGCCGGCAAACAACTCCTGAACTTTACCCACCGGGTGCTGGCCAACAACGGCTTCGTGCCATCGCGTGTGCCTCGTGATCCGAGTCCGATCCCGATGGAGCCCGGCATGGCCAGCCAGCAGATCAAGCACGTCATCTTCATCAACAAAGAGAACGCGACCCACGACCTGTTACTCGGCGATATCACGCAAACCCGCAAAGGACAGCCGGTGAACGGAGATCCCGATTTCTCACTGGGATACGCCGCGTCGCCGAATCATCACGAACTGGCTTTGCAGTTCACATTCAGCGACAACTTCTTCCTGGAGCCTTCCGTTTCTTCCGACGGACACCGCTGGCTGAATAACAACTTCACGACCGAGTTCGAACAAACCCACTGGCCGGCTTCATACGGCGGCAAGCGCAACGACGCGGGCGATGACCCCAACGTCTTTGTGCCTTATCCGGGCCGACTTGGCTTCACTGATGCGAATTCCTCGCCGGAACCGAATGACTACGATGAACATGGCGGGATCTTCGCGCACCTTGCGCGCAACGGGAAGGACTTCGTCAACTTCGGGAATGGATACGAATTCGCGATCGTGGACGAGGACGGGGCCACGGAGCCCACCGGCATTCGCCATCACGTGAATGTCCCGATGGAGAAGATTCTCCGCGACAACAGTGACCATTTCTTTCCGGAATTCAACACCCACATACCAGACGGACTGCTGCCGGAGGATCCGACCCGTTTCACGCGCTTCGGGCGCTTCAAGCAGGTGTTCGAGTCACGCTACGTAAATCGAGAGGACAATGTTTGCAAGTTGCCGAGCTACGTAGATCTCTACTATCCGAACGACCATAGCGGTGGTGCGCGCGACATCAATCCGAACGGGCCAGACTGGTCTTTCGTACGGTTCGTGCAGGACAACGATGCCGCACTGGGGGAGACCGTGGAGTTGATTTCGCACAGTCCATGCTGGAAGGACACGGTAATCTTCGTCGTAGAAGACGATCCGCAGAATGGGTTTGACCACGTCAATGGCACTCGCTCCATCTTTCTGGCGGCCAGTCCGTGGATAAAGCGCCAGTACTTGAGCAAGAACCACTACAGCCTGGCAAGTATTTTCAAGACGGTGAATCTGATCCTTGGCATTCCGCCTTTGAATCAGTATGACGCCGCGGCTACGGACCTCAGAGACATCTTTACCGCCAATCCGGACTTCACGCCTTACAACTTCGCTCCCATCAGTTTTGACGGCACTCCCAACGCAACCTGGACGGCACTTACGAAGAGCCTCGACTTTAGCAAGCCGGACCTGAATGAGGTCGAGTTGCGCCGGGCCATCCAGTTGTCAGAGGGGATTCCGCACAGGAAGCCTGGGAAGCGATAACGCAGAAAGGTGCGAGTGCCGTTGCCGGGCTCGGAGACGGGGCGGCACTCCTCCACAATCTCGAGAAGAAGCAGGTACTCATCACATGAGACGGATCGCCGTATGGACATTGCTTCTGTTCAGTGCACGGTTTTCGTTGGCACAGACCGTGATGGTATCGGGAGTGGTACGTGGCGTCGTAAGCGACCATTCTGGCGCTGTGCTTCGAGACGCGGAAGCAGTTCTGATTTCGGCCGATACCGGCCAGCGTTTGGAGCGAACCACCAATAGCTCCGGAATCTTCGTGTTCCCCGCCGCATCCGTGGGCAGGTATACGCTCGAAGTTACGGCCCACGGATTTCAAAAGTCGATCGTGCAAGCGGTCGACGTTCAGGTTGGCCAGACTACTCCCGTGGAGATCAAGCTGGTGCCCGGTGCCGGCAGCGAGTCGATCACGGTGACTGGGGAGTCCCCGCTCCTGCGTTCCGAGGACTCGAGTCTGAGTTCGGTCATCAACCGGTCTCTGCTTGATGGCGTTCCACTGAGTGGACGCAGATTCCTGGACTTGGCATTGCTGGTTCCGAACGCTTCACCCGATGGCGAGCAGGGACTTGTAAGCTTCGCAGGGGAACAGGGCGGTCAGGACACAGGCTATGCCAACGCGAACGGCGCCAACTCCTTTACTGTGGACGGCGCGAATGCGACCAGCAACTACTTCGGCGCAGCACGCGGCGGCGAACGTGTGCCGTACGTATTCGGGGAGAATGCCATCCAGGAATTTCAGGTTGCGCAATCGCCCTACCGAGCGGAGTACGGTGGAGCAGGGACGGGATTCGTGAATGTGGTGACACGGTCCGGATCGGACAGCTTTCACGGAAACGCGTTTTATTACAACCGGAACTCGGGCACGGGAGCCAACGATGCGGTGAACAAGGCAAATGGCATCGCCCGACCAGTGAACGTTCTGCAGCAGTTTGGGGGCGCGATCGGCGGCTCCATCGTCCCACAGCGTGCCTGGTATTTCGTGGACTACGAACAGCAGCGGCAGAAGAATCCGATTTCAGTGATCAATCCTGCATTTGCGGACGTTGACCAGGAAGATTTTGGTGTTGAGGAAGACGTACAACTGCCATCCCCCAATGCACCACTGCCGGTTCCGGGAGAGACCAATACCGCCGACCCTGAAGATCCCGCATACCTGCAGCAGGTCTCCAATGCGCTCGCGGCCATTCATTCGAGCCTGGGAGCGCGCCCACGTTTTCGCAACGATTGGGCGCTGTTCTCAAAAATAGATTACCGCGATGCCAAGGATGACCGCTGGTACCTGAGCCTGAACTGGAATCGGTTCGATTCGCCCGGCGGAGCCATCGTTGGGAATCAGACTTCATTGTTTGGAGCCAGTACCCTCGCCAATGCCTATGTCCGCGACTACCAGGCTGCCGCTGGATGGAGCCACACCGTAGGCAGTAACCTGCTGAACGAACTGCACGGAAGCTTCTCCCGGGACGATCAATACTTTACTCCGACGGGGCAGGTGAATCCCGTACTGCCCGCGATTCTTCTGATTTCTGGGGGCGGTGACGCAGATGAGGGTGGTGCTCTGCAGCTTGGAAATGCAGGCTTCGCGGGTGGTCGGACGAACGAAGCGGTCTGGCAGGTCTCTGACCGCGTCACTTACATCCGAGGCAAACACACTCTGAAGTTTGGAGTCGAATTCAGCCACACCCATGTTGCCGATCTCGCATTTGGTGGATTCGATCCCGATGCCGCTCGACAGAACGGAACCTTCCGCGGCACGTACAACTTCAGCAGCCTTACGAACTTCGCTCTGGGCCGCTACGACACGTTCTTTCAGAGTTCGGGCAATCCGAAGTTCTCATTCGACGTTCCTTCCGTAGGATTCTACATAGCCGACACTTATCAGGTTCGTCCGCGGCTGACTCTCGAGCTGAGTCTGCGGGAAGATTTTCAGATTTATCCTCAGCCCAACGAGAACCCGGCATTTCCCCTCACTGGGCGCTTTCCCAACCAATATCAGCGCCTTGCTCCACGCATCGGATTCGCGTGGCAGCCGTTCACCCGGACCGTCGTTCGCGGCGGATTTGGAATCTTCTACGAGAACCTTAATGGCCTGAATTATCGCAATTCCGTGGTATCGAATGGTCTGCTTACACAACAAGCCTCGGCGACTGTGCAGTACGACGTTGGGCTCGCGCCCAATGAGCAAACCACGACCTTCCCTCATCAGATCAGCGATCCCAATCTCTTCTCGGCACCCGATATCTCCCTGGTTGATCCACATTTCCGCTTTCCCTACATCGTCCAGGGGAGCCTGCAAATCGAGAGGGAAGTTCTGCCCGACACCGTGATTACGCTGGGCACGGCCTGGACGCATGGAGTGCATCTGATCGCATCCAGCGCTTATGACCTGAATCTGGTGCCTCCGACGGGACACACTACTTATGTTCTCTGTCCTCAAACAGCCGCGGAGGTCGATGACTGCAACGGCCCTCAGACGGTCCTGCCAAATCTAGACTCCGGCATGCTGCAGGAACATCGGCTAAACCCTAACTTTGGACAGATCAATGCATTGGTTACTCCAGGACTGAACAATTACAACTCGCTATTCATTCAGGGGCAAAGAAGATTTCGAGGCGGGCTGAGCTTTTTGACTGCCTACACCTTCTCCAAGAACCTGATGTCCCGCGGCGTTGATTTCAACAATCAATTCGATTTTCATAACACGCACGCGCCCTATCTGCTCGACCAGCGCCATCGCGTTTCGATCGCCGGAGTTTATCAACCAGGGTTGGGAAAAAAACTGGCGTCGCCGGCTTTGCGAAAGATCCTAGCCAGTTGGACGATGAGCTCCGCGATGCAATTCGCTTCGGGGCGCCCGTACGCGGCAGTTCTCAGCCCGTCGTGCCCCGTCGACGACGGATTCGATCTTCCATGCGAAGAAGCCGATGGCAATATCCTCAACAACACCGCTGCCCTGCAGAGCACTGCGAACTCTGCTTTGGGTATCAATGGCTCGGGGCCGAGCCCGTTCGCAGGCCTCAATTCGTTCTATGGGCCATGGACTCAGCAGATCGATGTCGGCCTCAGTCGCGCTTTCCATTTGACAGAAACCCAGAGCCTCGCACTGCAGGTGCAAGCGTTCAATGTCTTGAATCACGCGAACTATTACGTTCAGAACGGAAATGGCGTGAACGCGATCCAATATCGTCCGTTCGGCGAAAGTTGCGGAAATCCAGATAATCCGCAGCCCGACCAAACGTGTTATCTGGTTCCGAACGGCGGCGCGAACGGCTTTGGTACTTTGCAGCGCATCAATTCCTTGAACGGAGCTCGCGTTCTGCAATTCGCAGTGAAATGGAGTTTCTGAGCGGGTTTTGATCGGGGTCGCACAATCTTGCCCGGCAGCGAACGACAAATGCAGTCGGAGGAGTGTCCGACCCACGCAGCTACATGCCCGCGCGGAGAGGAACCCAAATATCCGCCATAGCGGAAGTGTGCGTGTAACGCGGATCAACATGGATGATCGTTGCGCCTCTTTCGCGCGCCTCCATCACCCACTGGAAACCTACCGGGTGGTTCTCCGCCATGGAAGAACCCATGATCAGAATGGCGTCGGCGTTGCTCAGGTCCGTGGTAGCCCCTCCGCGTCCGAATGACGCGCCCCAGACCGGGCACGGTGGAATTTCACCGCTTCCGTCCCCAAAAGCGTGAGCAAAGGCGCAGTTAAAAAATGCGATGTCCCCATTGCGGTCAACACAGCAAACCGGTTGCTCGATCGACTCGGATAAGGCCTTAAGTTCTACTTCGGGTGCGCACTGGTTTTTAACATAACTATGGCATGTAGGTACTACCTACCAAAATCAGATCGGCAGATTGCGCTCCCCCAAGAGGGCGAGCCACATTACGAAAGGTTTATGGAGTGGCCGGAAGACTGTAGTCTCTGCCCGTTTGCGAAGGGAACAAGGAAGCGTCCTACGGAGTAGGGTCGGGTCGTTGTGAGGTCGACTCTCGAAAGCGGCGGTTCTTGTTGCAGTCGTGAGCCAGTACTTAACGGATCCTAATGGGCAATCATCCGAAGTCTCCGTCCCCAACGCTTAAACCTGGGGGGGAAGTATTCCAGCACCACGGTATTCAAGTTCTCCGCCCGCTAGAGCTTAGACCACGGACTGGGTCTGCAATGCTGCTCGGATCCGTTCAGCCGTAAAGGGCGCTTCCCGCAGACGGATTCCGGTGGCGTCGAAGATTGCGTTCCCCAGCGCTGCCGCGACCAGAGTGATGGCGGTCTCGCCCGCTCCGAGCGCGCGAACACTTGAGCGATCGATAAGGACGACGTCAATCTTTGGGACTGCCAGATCAAGGTACAAGCTGTTGTAGGTTTCCCAGTCAATCGAAGTGACTTTCTTGCTGTCCCAGGTAACGCGTTCGCCTAGTGCGCGACTCATGCCCTGCAGAATGCCGCCTTCGGTCTGGTTTCGCATTCCATCAGGATTGGAGATCGGACCCGCATCGATGGCAACGACGAACTTCCTGGCGTGAACCTGCCCGCTGCTCAGTTCGACTTCCACTTCGGCAACCAGGGCCGCGTAGCCGTTGTCTCCTTCGTAGGCTACGCAAGCGATACCGCGCCCATTGGCAACGCCCGACCCTGAAGTGCGTTGCTTCGGCGATGGACGGCTCTCCCAATCCGCGGCCTTGGCAGCTGCCTTCACCACATCGATTACCCGCTCATCGCGCAAGTGCTTCAGGCGAATGCTCACCGGATCCGTCTTCATTTGCCCCGCAATCTCATCCATGAAACATTCGTGCGCAAAGGTGTTTTGCAAGCGAATCGGTGAGCGCAGCGGCCCCGTGAAAAACGGTGAACCGACCTCGTGCGTGAGCACCCGCTCGCTGCGGATGATGCCAGCGCCCGAGCATTGATCTCCCACGCAAGCTGCGAAGTAAGAGGGAACGGCATTGCTGCGGTTACGGACTGGTTCCTTCGGTGCGAAAGCAGCCTTCGGTGTAATCGTTTCAGGCTCGTATCCGAGCAGAGTTCCGGTGATGACATTCCCTGGTTGATCGTAGCCAGGGCGCCCGCCGCGCGAGGTTTGCCAATTCTCGCAGGCCCACGCCAGGATGTTGCCACTCTCGTCAAGCGCGGCCCGCTGGTCGATGACGCAGGCCGCGCCAAAGTTTTCCCAAGCCATCTCATCCTGGCGGGAAAGCTGGACTCGAACCGGACGTCCAACTGCCTGCGATAAAACCGCGGCGTCGAGGGCGACAGTATCTGCTCCGTTCAACCCGTAACATCCGGACCCGCGCACATACACGACACGTACGTTTTCGAGCGGCAAATCGAGGATCTTCGCGAGGATACTCCGCGTCGGATACACCGATTGAGTCGCCGACCACACCGTTACCCGGTCGCCTTTGACATCGGCGACTGCGCATGATGTGCCGACCGAGCCATGCATCTGGTAGGGATAGCTGTACGTCGCACGTACCACGGTGCTTGCTCGGGAGAAGTGCTGGTCGACGTCTTTTGAGTCCACGACCAAGGTGTCTTCCGACGGCTGCTTCCGCACCGCATCGTAGGAATTCTTTTGTTCGGGCAATCCCACGCCCGGCCTCCAATCGACCTTCAACTGGCGGACCGCCTGAATCGCCTGCCACTGCTTCTCCGCAACCACGCCAATAGAATTCTTACGCACCACAACCTTGATAACGCCGGGCATCCCTTGCACAGAGCTCTGATCGACACTCGATACCGGTGCCCCGACTTCAGGAGGACGAACCACTCGTCCGTGCAGCATGCCCGGCACTCGAACGTTGTGTACAAACTCGAATTGTCCTGTCATCAGGGCGGGGCGATCGAGGGAAGGAACAGGTTTCCCCAATACTCTCCACTGGTCGCGTGAGCGACGCTTTGCCGCAGGATTCAGCGAAACATTGAATCGCTTGCTACCAATGAGCTGTGCAAAGGTTACGCGGCGTCCGCTCTTGTCTGTGATCGCACCTTCGGTGACGGTCAGCTGGTCTGCAGGCTGGTTGAGCTGTTTGGCCGCCATGCTCACGAGCGCTTCCCTCGCCGTAGCGGCAGCCTGGGCAAGGTTCCGCATATTGAAGTTCGTCGGCGTCGATTGACTGCCCGAGGTCGTGCCCTGATCGGGACATACCGCGGTGTCACACTGCACAATCTTGACGTTCTGAAGTGCTACGCATAGTTCTTCTGCGACCACCTGGGTCTGCGCCGTAAGCATGCCTTGGCCGAGGTCGCACTTCCCGCTGAACGCTGTCACCATCCCATCGGCGTCCACCGCAATCCAGGAATCAAGCTGCGCGGGGTCGATGTGCGAGCGATGTGTGTCGAACGGCCCCTGGCCATGCGCGTATGCACCCAGGAGTGACGATGCGTTGAAGCTCACCACCAGCGCACCAGACGTTTTCAGAAAATCACGCCGCGAGATGCTCATGCTTTCCTCGAATCGGCATACTTCCGGATCGCTCGCAACATTCGGATGTGAGCAAAGCACCGGCAGAGCACGCCGCCGAGCGCCTGCCGGAGATCCTCGTCCGACGCGTTTGGCTTCTTATCCAGAGCGGCCTTCGCGCTCAGGATCACGCCGTTCAGGCAAAAGCCGCATTGCGCCGCGCCTTCATCCATGAAGGCCTGCTGAATTGGATGAGGTTCTTCTGGAGTGCCCAACCCTTCGAGCGTTGTGATTTCGTCGCTGCCTACGGATCGCACGGGGAATACGCACGAGCGAACCGCCTGCCCACGCAGAATCACCGTGCACGAACCGCACTGCGCCATTCCGCACCCGAACTTCGGTCCCCGCAAGCCGAGTTCGTCGCTCAACACAAATAGCAGTGGAGTGGATGGGTCCGTCTCAATCTGATGAAGTTGGCCGTTCACCTGGAGAGAAATCGGGCTCATTGGGCCTCCGGCGCGCGGCCAATCATCGTGCGGACCTGCGCGACCATAGAGTTGTTATTCCTAGGATGCAACTATGCTACCGCGCGTTCGTGAAATAGTCATGGTGGCGTCGATCGACTGCCCTTGGGCACCACGCCGTCTCCGGAGTGCTTTCTGCGAACTCATCGTCTTCATTCATGAGTTTGGCAATTTCGGTCGCCCGACCCATGTTGTGGCCGCCGCACTGTCCGGGAACCCGATTTGCTCTGCATATCATACTTCGACGAAGCATGAACTATTGCTGCTTCAAGGTAATTACCATTTCTGCACAGGAGAGACCGAATGATCACGCTGGCAATTCGCTACACGATCAACCCCAATAAGCTCGGCGATTTCAAGGAGTATGTCGCCGCCGAACTCGGACCCATTCGTCACAGCGGCGGCAACGTCCTAGGATACTTCCTGCCCACGGATTTTGCGGGTCCTACCAACGAAGCCTTGGGCCTCATCGATGTTTCTGATCTCGCGGAGTATGAAAAATACCGGAAGACACTGGCCGAAGACCCGGTCCACATGAAGAATGTGGCCCGGCTTGAGCAAAGTGGTGTGGTGCTGGCCACCAACCGCGTACTCATCCAGCGGTTCGAAGAGCGCTAGGGCTTCGCCGGAAAACACAAAGGGCCGAGTGACCTGGCGCTCGGCCCCTCTTGACTACACGCTTCAACTCACGCAGCCGTCGGATGCTCCACGACTTCGTTATACAGTTCGACAATGCGGTCCCGCCGGGTTTCGTACTCACGCATCTCTGGCTCCGACACCACACCGTAGAGTTGCTTCTCGAGAGCGGACAATTGCTCGTGCAACAGGTTCATCAATTCGTGCTTCGGGTCGGGGGATGTCATTTCGTACCCTTTGTATTAGAGTTACTCACGGGCGCAAGTCTAACAGCATGGCTGCTCATTTCCATCCGTGTTATGCCGTAAATACTTTGGTGCGTCCTGAGTTACCGGAGAACCCCTAAGCGATTGTCCCGGGCTTCAGTCAGGGTTTTCCAGTCCCGCTTAATTCCCAAGCTTCTCAAAGAACAAGCAGATCGATTCAATGCCCCGATGGAAGTTTGGGATATGGAACTTCTCGTTGGGTGCATGCAGATTGTCGTCCGGCAAACCAAACCCCATCATCACGCTTGGAATCCTCAGTACATCCTGGAAGTCCGTGACGATTGGAATCGATCCGCCAGACCGAATGAACACCGTATCTTTTTTGAAGATGTCGTGCATGGCTTCCGTCGCCGCCTTGATGTACCTGTTGTCGGTCGAGACCACGCACGCCGGCCCCTTGCTCCACACTTTGATTTTCGTCTCAATCCCTTTGGGGGTGAGCTTCTTCACATATGCCGTGTAGCGCTTCAGGATGTCATCGGGATCCTGGTTCGGCACCATGCGCATGGAAACCTTGGCCGCCGCCTTCGCCGGAATGACTGTCTTTGCACCCGGAGCCGTGAACCCGCCGGGCATGCCATGTACTTCGAGCGTAGGACGCGCCCAGGTCCGGTAGAGCACCGAAAATCCCGGCTCGCCTGTCAGCACCTTCGATCCCACTTCCGTCTTGCGATAGTGCTCTTCATTGAAGGGAAGGCGCTTCCATGCCTTGAGTTCGTCTTTCGTCGGAGCCTTGACCTTCGAGTAGAAGCCCGGAATCAGCACCTTGCCTTTGGAGTCTTTCAATTTGCTGATGATTTCAATCAGCGCAAAGAAAGGATTGGGCGCCGCCCCGCCGTACATTCCAGAGTGCAGATCGGTCTTAGCCCCATAGGCCTCAATCTCGGTGTACACCAGCCCGCGCAACCCGACGCACAACGTAGGAAGATTCGGCGCGAACAGTTCCGTGTCGCACACCAGTGCGAAGTCCGCCTTCAGCTTGGCCTTCTCCTTCCGCACGTAAGCCGCGATCGACTCGCCGCCTACCTCTTCCTCACCCTCGAAAATAATCTTCACGTTGATAGGCAGTTTCCCGCCGTGCGCCTTCATCAGCGACTCGAGCGCCTTTACTTCCATCCACAACTGTCCTTTGTCGTCGACTGCTCCGCGAGCGTAAATATTGTTATTGCGTTCGGTCGGCTCAAACGGGGGTGACACCCACTCATCCAGGGGATCGGGCGGCTGTACATCAAAATGCGCGTACATCAAAACCGTCGGTGCTCCGGCTGCATGCAACCAATCGGCATAGAGCAGCGGGTGCCCCTTGGTCGGGATGATCTCAACATTCTCCATCCCGATGCGTCGCAGTTCGTTGGCCACGAACTCGGCCGCTTTCTGCACATCGGACTTGTGCTCCTCGAGCGTGCTGACGCTGGGAATGCGGAGCAGATCCTTCAATTCACTTACAAAACGCTGCTGATTCTGACGCGCAAAATCGAGTGCCGGTGAAGCCATAAGAAAAGCCCTTTCTCGCGAACATTATGTTCGCTGCAATAAACTCAGGAATTCAAACGGATCAGTATAGCCGAGCGGAGGGCCGTAAAACGCGGCAGCCAGACGTTTCAGGACGTCGACGTCCCAATGTGGTGCGCACGTGCGACCAGCTTACGAAACCTTTACAGTCTCGCGCTTCGCAAACCTCTCTACGGAAAACGGTGAAAGATCGCAGCCCACGTCCCGCCCGGTCACGACCCGAGCCATAATGCGCGCCGTGACGGGCGCCAGCAGGATGCCATCTCGAAAGTGTCCGGTCGCGACGAAATACCCCGGGATGCGGCTCTCGCCCAGGATTGGCAGGCCATCGGGCGTGCCCGGACGCAGTCCTGCCCAGTCCTCCAGCACTCGCGCCCCCTCAAGCGCGGGCAACATAGCAATCGCCGCCCGCCGCAGACGCTGAATGGTCTCCGGCACCGTCCGTTTGTCAAAGCCCGCTTCTTCAACGGTGGCGCCCGCTAACAGTCGGCCATCCGTTCGGGGGATCAG
>Ga0210406_10001566_pt1 | contig 27575 bp, 23 predicted proteins | sample IncBWC30MmetaG_FD_155454 | JGI IMG/M metagenome (GOLD analysis project Ga0210406, IMG submission 155454) | Forest soil microbial communities from Barre Woods Harvard Forest LTER site, Petersham, Massachusetts, United States - Inc-BW-C-30-M | ecosystem: Environmental > Terrestrial > Soil >... | reverse complement strand
CCGTGCTTGATATCCTCGATGGCCTTATCGTAGAGCTGCTTATCCGGCTCCACCGTGTTTGTCGTTTCGGTGGACTTGTCCACCTTTTTCTTCTTAAGGGGAATCTGGGCGGAGCACTGGCTGGCCGCGAATCCCACCAACGTCAGTGCACAGATCAGAAGAAGCGCAAATCGCCGCACTCTTCACCTCTCATTTTGACAGTACACGCATCGATCCGGGCCGATGTTGCTCGAAGGGTGGGCACCTCGCCCACCGGCTTGGACCCTTTTAGTATAACCTGAACTATCGGACAGGTCGGACAGCAATCTTACCCCTTCGTCCAGCCACCCACCCCCGCCCGGTCTGATGCTCCGGTCCTGGCTATAGGTTTTCTGCCCAAGGTGCGGTTTGTGTTGCAAATGGCGGACGGCCCCCTGCTGCCGCGGACAAGCAGAAGGCCGCCGGTACGAGGGCTAAAGTGCCAGAAAAGCCACATCGGTGGGGCGATCACGACGAGGTAAGGGAATGGAGTGAATCCTCACCCCTGAAGGGGGTGAGCTACAGTATTTGTTTAGCGCTGGCGCAAATTGATTTCGTCCATGATATTTCCTACGATCGCTGCGCTGACAAAAATCTCTCCCGTGCCGCTTCCACATTTTTTAATGTTTTGTAATATCATCCCTGCTCTTCTCTAAGTACAATAACTTATTGCCTTTCGATCCGCAGGGACGAAGGCCCACTCATGGACAAACGTAAATTTCTTTTTGTTTCCCTTTCTAGTTTGATTGGTGACATCGCCTGGCAGGTTCTCAAGGAAGGTCACGACGTCCGCTACTACATCGATGCCGAAAAAGAGCGCGACATCGCCGACGGCTTCGTTCCCAAATCGAGTAACTGGGAAAAAGACGCCACGGAATGGGCCGACATCGTCGTGTTCGACGACACGCTAGGCCAGGGCGCCAAAGCGCAAGCACTGCGAACTTCCGGTAAACCCGTCATCGGCGGCACTCCTTACACCGACAATCTCGAAGATGATCGCTCCTTCGGCCAGGAAGAACTCAAAAAAGCCGGCGTCACCATCATTCCTTACCAGGATTTCGATTCCTTCGATCCTGCCATCGAATTCGTCAAAAAAAATCCCGATCGCTATGTCATCAAGCCCAGCGGCGAAGCCCAGAACGTCAAGCGCCGCCTGTTCGTCGGTGAGGAAGAAGATGGCCAGGACGTCATCGGTATGCTTGAGGCCTACAAAAAAGCTTTCTCCGAAGAAATCAAGGTATTCCAGCTGCAGCGTCGCGTGAACGGCGTGGAAGTCGCCGTCGGCGGTTTCTTCAACGGCAAAAAATTTATCACTCCCATCAACATCAACTTCGAACACAAAAAACTTTTTCCCGGTGAAGTAGGCCCTCCCACCGGCGAAATGGGCACCGCCATGTTCTGGAGCGAGCCCAACGCACTCTTCAACCGCACTCTCTTGAAAATGGAGCCCAAGCTCGCGGAAGAGGGCTACGTCGGCTACATCGACGTCAACTGTATCGTCAACAATAACGGCATCTATCCTCTCGAGTTCACTTCGCGCTTCGGCTATCCCACCATCAGCATTCAGCAGGAAGGCATCCTCACTCCCATCAGCGATCTCTTTTGGGAACTCGCCAACGGTCTCGATCCCAAGTGGCGCACTCGCAGCGGCTTCCAGATCGGTGTCCGCATCGTCGTCCCGCCGTTTCCCTTCGACGACGAGGAAACCTTTAACTCCTTCTCCAAAAACGCCGCCATCATTTTCAAGAGGCCCATGAACGAAGGCATCCACATCGAAGACGTCAAGCAGGTTAACGGTCAGTGGTTTGTTGCCGGCACTTCTGGCGTCGTCCTCATCGTCATCGGCACCGGCCAAACCATGAAGCAAACGCAAGCCCAGGTCTATTCCCGTATCAAAAACGTTCTCATCCCCAACATGTACTACCGCACCGATATCGGCGACCGCTGGGTAGAAGACTCCGACAAACTCCACAACTGGGGTTACCTCCGCTAATTTCCCTGTGTCTCGTGGTTTCTGCAGCCTCTTTGTCTTTGCTTCTTCGCTTTTGCCGATTCTTAGCCTTTGCAGTGGCCGGCCTTCAGGTCGGTTCCTCGCGTTTGTTGTGATCTCGACCGGAGCGCCGGCGCTTTTCAGCCAACGCGCAACGATCGCGGCAACCGATCCGCTCTCCCCACTCTCACTCTCCCCCTCTCCAACGTTTCGCCTATCCCCGTCCTACCTTCGCCTGTATAATCCCCAAGCAATCATCATCCGGAACTCCGTTTCCTGATTGCTGATCACTGATAATTTTTCAATGCTCGAACGCCTTCAAAAAATCATCGCTCACGCCGGCATCGCTTCCCGCCGCCACGCCGAGCAGCTCATTCTCTCCGGCCAGGTTCGCGTCAACGGCAAAGTTGTCACGGAACTCGGCTCCAAGGCCGATCCCTCCAAAGATAAAATCGAAGCCGGCGGACGCCTCGTCGAATCAGAGCGCCGCCACGTTTATCTGCTCATGCACAAGCCGCCTGAAGTCGTCTCCACTCTTGCCGATCCCGAAGGACGCAAAACACTGCGCAATTTCCTTCGCGGCTTTCCCGAACGCGTCTATCCCGTCGGCTCTCTCGACTACAACGCTAGCGGCCTTGTGTTCCTCACCAACGACGGCGATCTCACGTCTTCCATGCTCGAGCACTGGTCGAATCTTCAGCAGTTCTTCCACATCAAGATTAAGGGACGCCTCACTCTCGGAGATCTCGAGCGTCTCGGCAAGCACACCAGCACAAAGCTCCGAACGCTTCGTCAGCCCGACGCCTCTCGCGGTCACGCGGCCAATTTCTGGTATGAAGTGCAATTCGCCGGCGCGAGGTTAGACACCCTGAAGCGGGCCCTCTTCAAGGAAAATCATCCCGTAGAAAAAGTGAAACGCATCGGCCTGGGCCCGCTCTCTCTTGAAGGCGTCCCGAACGGCCGTTATCGGCTGCTCGACAAGCGCGTAGTGGATGCCTTAACCAACCCCAAGCAACCTCCCAAATCTAAGAAATCTCGCCGGCCAACCAGGCTGGGATAAAACCCAGCGCTACCTTTAAGAGAAAAAGTGACCGCTCGGTCTCGGGTGTTCTTGTATGTAGCGACGACTCTTGTGTCAGCTTCAGGATGGCGTAAGCGAGCGTAGAGATGGAGGCGTAAAGCCCGCGTCTACAGAAAGGAACCTAAGAGAAAGCCTCGCCCCCCGAAGGGGTGAGCTACAGGATACTAGCAATTGGACTAGTTTTTGGTCGTTGGCGTGGGTAGGACGTTGGTCTCTATGGCTGACGCTTGCGATGGTGCGTGGTAGATGTGCTGAGTGGCTTTGACGAAGTCGGCGGGCTTGGCGTCGGGAATGTTGATGAAGACTTGGGGATTGCGATCGGTGAGAGGGAACCAGGTGGACTGGATTTGTACCATGATGCGATGGCCGCGCTGGAAGGTGTGATTCACGTCTTGCATAGCGAAGGTGACTTCTTCAACTTTGTTGGGAGTGAAGGGATCGGGCTTTTCGAAACTGTGGCGGAATTTTCCGCGGAAGGGTTCGCCGCGGACGAGTTGCTCATAGCCACCCATGATGAAGGTCGGAGGAGCAACATCGGTTGGCCTGGTGTTGCGATCCTCAGGGCGCGGAGTGTCGAGCTTGCTTTCCGGATAGTCGGGTGGGTAGACGTCGATGACCTTTACGTCCCAATCGGAATCGGTGCCGGTGGTGGAAACGAACAGGCGCGGGGAAACGGGGCCGACGATGGTGACATCTTCCTGGAGGACATCGGTCTGATAGGCGAGGACGTCGTTGCGTGAGGCGGCGAAGCGCTGGTCAGAGACCATGTATTCCTGCGGGACGGTCTGCGCGACGTAGTTGACGAATGGTACGGGCTTGTTGGGATCGCTGACGTATTCGTCGTAAGTGGTGGCTTCCTGTTTCGGAGGATCGAACGAGAGCACACCGTTGCTGTGGAGATAGAGAGTTTTCTTTTCGGCAGACTTCGGTGGCCAGGAATCATATTGGCGCCAGACATTTGTGCCGGTTTCGAAGACGTAGGCCTTGGGCAATTTAGCGTCGGCGTTTCCTTTCAGGTACTGCTCGAAAAACGGAAAAATGATGTGCTTGCGGTAGTAATCACCGGTGTTCGCGACAAAACTGACGCGGCCGAGATGATTGCCGTCGAGGCGCCCCCAGCCGCCATGAACCCAGGGTCCGACGACGAGGGCGTTGAAAATTTCGGGGTCGTCGCGATCGATGGCGTGGAACAGCGTGAACGGGCCTTGCAAGTCTTCGGCATCGAACCAGCCGCCGACGGTGAGCACGGCGCAATGAACATTCTTGACGTGGTTGGCGAGGTTGCGCGCCTTCCAGTAGTCGTCGTAGGTGTCGTGATGCACCTGGTCGAGCCACAGTTCTTGCTGGCCGCCGAGAAGCTTGCTGAGATTCTGCAGCGTTCCGGCTTTCAGGAAGAATTCGTAGCCATCGGGGGTGCCGAAATTGAAAGGCACGGTGACCTTTGTGGGTAGCTCGGGATTGGCTTGTGGGCGGAAGGAAGCGTAGAAACCGAAATTCGCGGCAAGCATGAAGGCGCCCCCGTGGTAGGCGTCGTCGCCCTTGAAGAGATCGGTCATGGGGGCTTGTGGCGAAGCGGCTTTGAGGGCGGGATGTGTGTCGATCATGCTGGCGGAAGTGAAAAATCCGGGATAGGAGATGCCCCAGATGCCGGCTTTGCCGTTGTTGTTGGGGATATTTTTCAGAAGCCAGTCGATGGTGTCGCAGAGGTCGCTGCTGTCGTCGACGTCGGTGGAGGATTTTTTGACGTCGATGTGCGGGCGCATTTCGATGAATTTGCCTTCGGACATGAAGCGGCCGCGAACGTCTTGCATAACGAAAATGTAGCCGGATTTGTCGAAGTCGGGAGAAGGGCCGAGCTGGGTGCGATATTGATCGACGCCGTAGGGAGAGACGCTGTACGGAGTGCGACTGATGAGGAAGGGATAGGGGCGTGAAGAATCTTTGGGGACATAGACGGCGGTGAAGAGACGAACGCCGTCGCGCATGGGAATGCGATATTCGTATTTGGTGTAGTGCTCTTTGACGTCGAATTCGGGGGCGTCTGGCTTTGGCGGGGCTTGCGGACGAACGGCGGCGGTCGCGAGGAACAGAGCCATAGCCAGGAGCGCAATTTTGCGGGTGGACATTCATTTTCTCCACTGGGGAGAACAGTATAGGGGGCGAGGGAAAGCGTCAAGGCGGGAGGAGGCCGAAGGTTCGGAGAAAAGCACATCCCTCGCTTTGCTCTGGATGACAGGAAGAAAATTGGGAAGTCGAAATCGGAAAGTTGAAAGTCAGGAGACATCAGGGCGAGAACTTGTGTTGGCGGACCAGCTCGACGCGGCGGGCGAGCAGAAGGCGGCTTCTACAACGGCAAGAAAACGACACACTGGAGATTGTCGAGGTATAGGTGGAAGGCAAGACAAAGCGTCACCCTTGAAGGGGTGAGCTACCGGTGCGACCACTACGGCTGGTCACGCTACATTCAAGAATCAAACCCGCTCAGGCAGGAACTGGCGGCGCAGGCAACTGAAAACTGCTCTACCTCCCCTTCGCTACAATCAGGGTAATATCGTCATTTTGTTCGTGCGGACTGAATCGCCGTACCTCACCGACGATAGCGCTCAACAGCTCTTGCGAACACAACCCCCGATGCCGCCTCAGCGCGTCGCTCAATCTGGCCTCGCCAAATTCATCGCCCGCGTGGTCGAATGCTTCCGTTATTCCATCGGTGTACAGCGCTAGGGTATCTCCCGGATGCATGCGGCATTCCGCGATCTCGCAATCCCAATCCTGGAACACGCCTAGCACCGTCGCCGTCGAATCCAGCCGCTCCATGGTGTTATCGCTGCGCAACAGCAGTGCGCACAGGTGCCCGCAATTCGCGTAGCGCAAGCGCCTCTCCACGTCGTCATACTCCGCAAAAAACAGCGTCGCGAACGATCCGTCCGGCGTATTCTCCCGGAACAGCTGATTCACGGATCGCAACAGCCTCTGTGGCTGGTCCAGCGCAATCGCGCACTGGCTCCGCAGATTCGCCTGCAGGTTGGCCATCAACAGCGCTGCTGCAATTCCTTTTCCAGCGATATCCCCAATCACCAGCCCCAGCCGCCCTCCGCCGAGATTCAGGAAGTCGTAGTAATCGCCGCCAACCTTGCGCGCCTGGATGCAGATGCCGGCATATTCCAGACTTTTCACCGGTGGCAGTGTCTGCGGGAAAAGGCGCGACTGCACCTGCTTGGCAATCTCCAACTCCTGCGCCGCGCGGCGTTCCACTTCGAGTTTTTCCGCTGTCGCTCGCCGCTGTTCCTCCAGGGCGTGAGTCACTTCGTCAAAACTCACCAGCGAAAACGAATTTCCATCAATATCTCTGAATCGTGCGAACACTCCGCCCCAAATCGGCGCTTGCTCGCCCAGTAGCATGGACGACGATCCACCGGTAGGCACGGTCTGTGCCTTAACATCAAACTTGATTCGTTTCAGCCGCGGCGTCTGCAAGAAGTTAACCCCGCGCGCGGACCATTCCTTGAATTTCGCGGTTACGTCTTCGGTGACAAACGAAATCTGCGTCGCTCGCCCGATCAGTTTGTACTCGCGCGAGTCGGGCTTGGGCACCACCAACACAAGGATGGCCTCGCCATTCGGCGGCGCGACCGCGACCCAGCGGTCTCCCGACTGCAGCTTGGCATCGAACGCCAGATGGAATCCCAGTTGATTCAGGTAGAACCGCAAGCTGCGGTCCTGATCGCGGACAAAAATGTTTACGCAGTGCAGCCGAAGATACTTTTCCTCTCGGCCCTGCAAAGGACCGGCTCCGTTCTCTCCATCCATCAGAGGTGAGTTACCCATGGTGGCGATTATAGTTCCTCTTGCCAGATCTTAAAGCAATTGGATTGGGGGACGGCCTCAGAAGGCCGTCCCCCGCACAAAAGAGAGGCACCTCGTGAAAGCTGAAGCAATATCCGCACACCTGAAAGGAAAGGGGTGATGAGCTACGGGTGCGCCACCAGGGCTGTGATAAAAGCCAGCGCCACATTTAAGAAATAGACCCGCCCGGCGCGCGACCGCTTGCAACACCGGTGCATCGAACCCAGCAGTCTGCCGCTGTGTGCAGAACTCTCCGAAGGAGGTGTCCAAATGAATTCTTACGGTGGAAAAGAACTGGCCAGTTCGTTTCGCACGGTACGCAAGAACACCATTCAGGTGGCCGAAGACATTCCCGAGTCTAAATACGAATTCGTCGCCGCTCCTGATTGTCGCTCTGTCGCACAAATGCTCACCCATATCGCTATCGCCACTCGCATCTGGGAAGAAGTCCACAAGAACCAGCGTGTGACCACTCTCGTGGGCTTCAACTTACTCGGCATCGTCGAGCAGTTCAAAGCTGAAGAAAACATGGCCCGTTCAAAAGCCGAAATCATTGAGCTCTTGCGGAATGAAGGCGAGCAGTTTGCTTCCTGGATGGAGACGCTCACTCCTGAGTTCCTCGCCGAGATCGTGACCGATGCAGACGGAAAAACAGAGAAGACTCGCTTCGAACGTTTCCTCGGCGTCAAGGAACACGAGATGCACCACCGCGCTCAACTCATGCTTATCGAGCGCCAACTCGGCATTGTGCCCCACATCACCCGTCGATTTAACGAACAAATCGCCCAAATGCGCGCCGCGACCGCGAAAGCCTAAACGGCCGCCGCCAACCCCAAAACGTGAGTGCCCCACGCGGCGCTGTTTCGCAATGCGGCGCGATTGTGCCACGATCCCTCCACTACGGCGCAGCAAAGCGCGCGCTGCGCCTCCGCCGGGATGACAACGCAGGAAACCTACCTAAGAAGGCAATTCAACAGACTACATTATCCCCGGAACATTCCCGTTCTGCGTCGCGTACTTCCGGAACCCTGTAGCCTCCCTCGGACCAGAGGACAAGTTCTTCTGTGCCAACCAACTGGATGGCAGAGATCGCCTGGCCATTCTGCGTAAGCACCGTCTGGTAGGTCGTACGACCTCAGGCCCTGGGGCCGACATCAAGGAGAACTCCCCATGACCTTGGCATCCTGACGTGCGGCGTCTTTCCAAATCGCCCGCCGTCCTTTCCGTCGTACTCTCGATCGGCCTTCTAATCCAGGGCTTCGTCGATCACGTTTCTCCGGACAAAATCCCCTTGGCCGTCGCGTCAACGGCGGCGACGTCAATCATCGGCGGCGTCAAGTCCCGCACCATCGGTGAAGAGAACCGCCCCGTACTGTTCCGCTCTCTCGACGAGGCAAGTTGGTTCTTCACGGAAAAAAATCGCTCTTTCAGATGCGTAGTTTTTCTCGGGGCGGCTTTACGCCGCCATCTTACCCCGAGTACACTTTGTTCGTTTGTATTAGGGTTAGCATCTCCAGGGTTGTATCTCATGGTTTAGACTTAGTTTCGCACTTGTAAGGATGGCCTTCTGCATGCCCTGTGGGGAGGTTGTCCGCTTTCAGCGTGGGTGATGGCCACGCACTTGTTGTCGGAGCTAAAGCTCTGACCCCGTAAAGAGCAAGGTTTTTCCGCAAGCTGTGAAGCGGTGCGCTGCCAAATAGACGTTGCCACACAGACTCTTTCAGGTGGGTGCTTGGGTTTAGGTTCTTTGGTCTCAGGAGGCGTTCATGGCCGAAAAAATGTCTCGTCGAAAACTGTTGCGCAAAGGTGGCTGCGGTGTGCTGGCAGGAGCCGTGGGGGCCTGCGCGTCGCCGGCGCTCCGCGCGTCCGAACCGTCCTCCGCTGCAACTCCCGCGACAGGTGTGGACTACTACCAGAAACTTGGCGTGGCTCCCTTCATCAACGCTGCCGGAACGTACACGGTGTTCTCCGCTTCGACAATGCCCGACGAGGTGCAGGCCGCAATCGCTTTGGCTTCTCGCCAGCCTGTCAACATCCTGGAACTGCGCGATGCCGCCGGCGAATATCTTGCCAAGCGTCTAAAATGCGAAGCTGCGCTGGTTACGTCCGGAGCCGCCGCTGCTCTTACGCTAGGCACTGCTGCTTGCATCACTCTGGGCAACAAGAATGCAATCCTCAATATTCCCACCGACATGACCGGCCTGAAGAATGAAGTTATCGTGCAGAAAGCGCATCGCTACGACTATGACCACGCAATCCGCAATTGCGGGACGCGTTACGTGGAAGTGGAAACCTTGGATGACTACGAGCGGGCCTTCAACGATAAAAGCGTGATGACCCTGTTCTTCAACGCTGCTGAGGGCGGAAAAATCTCTCGTGAGGACTGGATCCGCGTCGCTCACAAACACAACATTCCTTGCTTCAATGACGCCGCTGCCGATGTCCCGCCGATTTCGAATCTTTGGAACTACACGCAGATGGGTTTTGATCTGGTCACCTTTTCTGGCGGCAAGGGCCTTCGCGGTCCGCAGTGCACCGGCCTGCTGCTGGGGCGCAAGGATCTGATCGAAGCCGCCAAGTTGAACAATTCTCCCAACTCCAACACCGTGGGTCGCGGTTTGAAAGTGGCGAAGGAAGAAGTGGTCGGACTGGTGGCGGCCGTAGATTGGTTCTTGAGTCAGGACGATGTGGCTCTTGAGACCGAGTTCCGGAAGCGCGCCGAGTTGATCGCTACTCGCGTAAAAACCATCCCCACCGTCGACACAAAGATCTTCATTCCGCCGGTTGCCAATCACGTCCCTCATCTTCTGATCACTTACGATCAGAATCGCATCGCGATCTCGGCCACCGATGTTGCCCAGAAATTGCGGCAGGGAAGTCCGCGCATCGAATTGAATCCCGGCACCGGTGGCGCTCCGGCCAGCGCTGGTTTGCCTGGTGGCGCGAATACCATCATTGTGGGCGTGTGGATGCTGCAGCCCGGCGAAGATGCTATTGTCGCCGAACGTCTGCACCAAGTTCTTCAGGCAGCGCTAAAAAGCTAGCACCATTGGATGAGGCAGGGGGCACCGGTACGCGGGCTCGATGTGAATGTGCGCGAGGCCGAACGCAGAGACACAGGCGTCGCATTGTCTGGTTTTTCACAATTAAATCGTTTCAAGGGTATTTCCTCTCATCCGGTCTAATGATAAAGTCCAGTGCGGTTGCAATTTGGAGGAACTATGAGCCGGCTGCTGTCTCTCGCCGTCCAAGGCACCGCCCGCAAGGCACTCGTTGTTCTTGCTTTTCTCTTGTTCGGCGTTCTGGCCTTTGCGGGGAATCCTTTCGCACGGATTCGCCCGCAAGCGCCCCCAGCGGACAGCGCCGCGGCTTTGCTCGAAGGGTTTCGCCACGTGGAAGTTGCTTCCGTCTCCGACGCGATTGAGCAACTCACGGGCCGCAGAATGTACATGTCGCACCGCATGCGTCCGATCTTCGCCACGAAATTTGCCGGATTCGCGGTTACCGTTGTCCTGAAAAAAGAGGCCAACGATGATCCCAACGCGCTCACTGGGATGCTGGTTGCCATCGATCAGGGAACGAAGGACTCCGTCTACGTCATGGTGGTCGAAGATGGCGTCGACATCGCCGGCATGGGTGGACTGATGGGGACCGCCATGTATTCGCGCGAATACGCCGGCGCGGTCATTGATGGCGGTGTTCGCGACGTTGCTTATCTCAAAAAGATTGGCTTTCCCGTTTACTCGATGGGAATCGTTCCTTCTACTTCGATTCATCACTACCGCTTTGGCGGCTCCAATATCCCGGTTGTTTGCGACGGCGTCGAAGTGAAAGCTGCCGACATTATTGCCGCGGATCAGGATGGCGTTGTCGTCGTGCCGCGAGCGGACGCGCAAAAGGTGCTGGCCTTAGCCCAGGAAATGGATTTCAAGGAGCACTCCATGTACGCCTACATCGAGAAGCTAAAATCCATTGAGGAGGCGGTAAAGAAATTTGGCCGGCTGTGAGGGATAGAGTCTGTGTAAGACCTTGGCATTTTGCGAAAAGTAGATCCCTCATTTCGTTCGGATGACAATGAATTGTGATTTTTCCGCATGCTATGATCCATGCCCTCCGGTTACCGGGTTTTCACACAGACTCTTCGGGGCAGGGGGATGGTTTCAGTGTGACGCGGGATTTTCATTTTGCGGTACGAATCAGTTTGGTTCACTTCAATTAAAGGAGAAACGCTATGTTTTCCAACCTTACATCTCGCAGGGGCTTTGCCGCTCGTCTCGCGTCACTTTTTACGGGTGTCGGCGCTGCAAGCTTGCTTTCCAATTCCACGGCTGCGGCCGCGCAAGCGTCCGGCGGTGTGCAGAAACTCGATTACGAAGGAAAGCCCGCGGGCACTGGTTTCATCACCCCGCTGATTGTTCACAATGGCGTGATCTACATTGCCGGGCAAGGCGCGCACTCTCACGATTCCAGCGAATTCCCAATGGACATCGAAACGCACACGAAAAAAGTGATGGAAAACGTTAAGACCCTGGTGACCACCGGCGGCGGAACAATGGATAGCATCCTGCAACTAACCGTCTTTCTGGCCAATATTGACCACTACGATGGCATGAACAGTGTCTTCAAGACGTACTTTCCGAAGGGTGGTCCCGCGCGTACGACTGTTGCGGTTGCCGCTCTTCCCGGCAAGTCTCTGGTGGAAATCAACTGCACCGCTGCGGTAGTGAAGTAAGGGAGCCGGAGACGAGGAGAACCCTGATGGGACTCAACTTGCAATGGACTCGCCGATCATTTGTGGGCAGCCTCGGTGTTTTAACCGGGAGCCTGTTGAATTCCCGGAGGCTGTTCTCCTTTCCGCGTCCGTCTTTACCGCCCGATACAAAGATAACCGGCTTTGGTTCGACCGGAAATGTCTACGAGGAACTCGGGGTCACCACCGTCATCAATGGGCAGGGAACTATGACCGTTCTCGGTGGCTCGCTGATGCGCCCGGAAGTAGAAGCCGTGATGGCGCTAGGGGGCCAGCACTTTGTCAGCATCCCCGACCTGGAAGTCGCCGCAGGAAAGCGGATCGCAGAGATGCTGAAACTTCCGCCAAACTATTCCGCCATCGTTACATCTGGCGCGGCCGCGGCCATGCAATCCGGACTCGCCGGCATTCTTACCGGAGACAATCCTAAATTCATCGAACAGATTCCCGATCTAACGGGCATGAAGTCCGAAGTCATTATCCAGAAGTCACATCGCAATCCCTTCGACCACCAGCTCCGCAACACCGGCGCGAAACTGGTGGTCATTGAAACGCGAGATGATTTCCGTAAGGCCGTCAATCCCAAAACGGCGATGATGCATTTCTCCAATTTCGCGAACGAGGATGGCAAAATCAAGGTCGATGAGTGGGTGAAATTGGGGAAGGAGAACGGGATTCCCACCTTCATCGACGCCGCTGCCGACACTCCTGCGGTCTCGCATCTGTGGGACTATGCCAACATGGGCTACGATCTGATCGCGTTCAGCGGTGGCAAAGCCATGCGCGGTCCGCAGTGCGCCGGACTGTTGCTTGGGCGCAGGGATCTGGTCGCTTACGCGCTGCTCAACAACAGCCCTCACGAAGACACGATTGGGCGCAGCCAGAAAGTGGGCAAGGAAGAAATCGTTGGTATGGTCAAGGCACTTGAATGCTATCTGAACGAAGACCACGAAGCGTTAAACAAGGAATGGCAGCGCCGGCTGGAAGTCATTTCCAGCAAACTCATCAGTCTTCCTTCGGTAACGACTGCGTACTTCGTTCCCGATGTGGCTAACCACGTTCCGCACATGGAAATAAAGTGGGATCCGCAGCGGATAAAAATTGCTCCACCCGAGGCCGGCGCGGCGTTGCGAAGGGGAAGTCCTTCGGTGGTAGTTTCCACAGGGGAGAGAACTGGCGCGCTTTCACTGAATTCCTTTATGCTTCAGCCAGGAGAAGAGAATATCCTGGCGGACAAGCTTTATGAAGTGCTGAAAGCCCACTCGGCATGACCTGTGGCGGGCTAGATTCCGACGCGCGGTGCCGCGATGTCTGAGCAGGCACGGCGCGGTAACGTCCGTTGGTATCTTGTTTTCTGGCTTTTCGTACTTGGTGCAGTTTCGTTTCTGGACCGCGTTAATATTTCGGTCGCAGGCAGCTCCATCGCCGCGGAATATCATCTCAGTCAGATTCAATTAGGCTGGGTGTTCAGCTCTTTTCTTTGGGGCTATGCGCTGTTTCAGACGCTGGGTGGCTGGCTCGCGGACCGCCTTGGGCCGCGCCGCGTGCTCACTGCTGGCGTCGTTTGGTGGGGCATCTTCACAGCACTCACCGCCGCTGTCTCCCCAGCCATGGCCGGAGCCGTTGTTCTTTTTGTGCTGGTGCGTTTCTTGTTGGGCGCAGGAGAGGCCATCATCTTTCCCGCCTCCAATCAATTTATTTCCCGGTGGATTCCAACGCAGGAGCGGGGCATTGCCAATGGCGTGATCTTCGCTGGCGTGGGCGCTGGTGCAGGGTCGGCTCCGGCCATCGTTACCTACATCATGGTTCACTATGGCTGGCGCTGGTCTTTCTGGCTGAGCGCGCTCATCGGCTTGCTCGTGGGGCTGGTCTGGTTCCTCGCTGCGCGCGACACACCCGAAACTCACCCAAGCGTTCGTCCTCCCGAACTGCTCCACATCCAAACGGGCCGTGGCGCGGGAAGAGCGGCGACTCCTGCTGCCAATTCCCGCCTTCTTCCGTGGAGCGTTATTCTCTCGAGCAAGGAAGTTTGGTTTGTTACCCTGAGTTATTTTTGTTTCGGATATGTCGCGTGGATTTTCTTTAGCTGGTTTTATATCTACCTCGCCAAAGTTCGCGGCCTCGATCTGAAAGCCAGCGCGTTCTACAGTACGTTTCCTCCGCTGGCTATGGTGGCGTGCAGTCTGCTGGGCGGCGTGATCAACGATAAACTGACCAAGTCTCGCGGCAAGCGCGCGGGACGTTGCGGCATTGCCGTATTCGCTCTTGCGCTCGCCGCCGCTCTGCTGGTGATCGGTTCACAGGCGGCCAGCGCGCGTCTCGCCAGCCTCGTCCTGGCCGGTGGTGCCGGAGCGCTTTACCTCGCACAGAGCAGCTACTGGTCCGTGACCGCCGATATCTCGGGTCCCAGGGCTGGTTCCGCTTCCGGGTTCATGAATATGGGCGCGCAACTGGGAGGCGGCCTGACGGCTCTGCTGACGCCCGTCATCGCCCAGCATTTTGGCTGGACGTATCCCTTCCTGATCGCTGCGACCCTGAGCGCTCTGGGTGCTGTTGCGTGGCTTGCCGTCGATCCGTCGCAGACGTTGGGTCGCTTTGGACAACAGTCGGACTAAACCGAGGGCTCATTTATGATTCTCTGTTGTTCCTGATGCCGCCGCGTACTGAAAATCTCGAATGACAATCTCCTGGTCGCTTGCTGGCGTAGTCTTGAAACACCAGAAATTCATACCCAGGGGCAACGGAAACTGTGGGATTCGCGCAGTGTAGTCGGATGGCGAGAAGGTTAGCGTCTGCAGAACATTAGCGGTGGTTCCGACAGGCTGCAGGCCGCTCATAATCGTTGCAACAATTCGCGTCGAACTCCATTCGATGCGAGCCGTCGTTCGCGTTCCTCCGCTCAAGCTAATAGTGAAGTTGTCCGCCTTGGGTCCCAGGCGCTTATTTCCAGTAGCCGGATAGAAAGTGAAATCCGCGTTGCACCCGTTACACGTGCTGTTCCATTTCGAAAACTCGATATCAATCTCGTTTTCGGCGTCCACTCCAATCCCTGCTTTCGGACCATAGGGGAAAAGTCCAAGGACCGTGGATTTGTCCATGTTGTCTGCGTGACCTTCGACCTGCCATTGATAGGTTCCGAATCCGATCTTATCCGTAGAAAACAATTCCGATGCGGTGTAGGTTCCTCCACGGTTGATGATTCTCAGATGCAGATATCCATTCTGATCGACGAAAACATTGGCGGGATCACCCTTGGCCACGCCAGCCATTCCGCCCGTAGTAACGTTCCATGTGCGCCCCTTCCAGTTGAGAACGTCACCGGCAGCCCCGTTCGGGGGCGATGACGCTGTCCCGCAGCCAGTTTCTGTCGCAATTACCAACAGGTAAAGCGCTGAAGCCAAACAGCCAGTCAATCTGGACGGCATATCCCGTGTCACGGTGCAACCCCCAAAATCCATACTCTTTCGCTTCGTGTGTAGGACTCACGCGAAGCTTACTAAAGTTGAATTTTTGTGGCAATTTCCTGCGGGTGGTGCCGGGGGACCAGAAATGCACGATACTGCCACAAGCCATGTTCTTTGTTGACTTAACTGCCTAATCGCCTTGAGAGCTTCTGGCATCATCGAACAAGTCACCGCTATGTCTTCGCTCGGTGCTGCTTCAATTCTAACTGCCGGAACCGCCGCCCCGGAGGCCCGCCGAAACTGAGTTGAGAGGCTATACGCAGAGCAAGGTTAGTCATAGGCATGGCGTTTACTCCTTTTGTCCTAATGATAGTCTTCCAAGTTCACGTCGTAGATTTCTCGCTCTGCAACGTCGACACGGAACGTTAAACGGCGATTGCGGGTAACGCTAAGGCTCCATGTACCCTTGCGGTCCCCCGTCAGCGTTTGCGCCTTCCACGTAGCGAGCGCGCGCAATTCTTCTTGGTCATGCATGTCATCGAGAAACGCCACCATCTTTCGGAGCTTGTCCACCGTGTCGGGCGGAACGCCTTTCACGCTGTCTTCCATGTAGAACCGGTTGACTGATTTTCCGCTAGAATCGTTGGAACTCGGCGAGGCGTAGTCGGACGCGCGGAGCTAGTTCTGCGGACCGTAATAATGGTAGTGGCCCGTGACTTTCCAGCGCAATAGGACACCTTCCATCTGGGGACCGGGACCGACCGATGTTGTGGACGACGAGGTAGCGGCCGGTCTCGGGCGATTTCTGGTCAACGACGATTCCGATGTGCGGCACGTTGTTGCCGAGGTCTCAAGTAACCAGGTCGCCGGGACCGTAGTCCGCAGCAATGGCGGACACCGACAACGAGTCCCCTTTACGGCTAAAGAAAACCATCAAGTTGGGTACGCGACGGTGGTCAATGTTGGGGTCCGTGCCAGATTGCGACCATTGCCACCTTCGCGGATACGCCGAAAGGTTGTGCTCCATGTTTTGGTGGACTTCTTTTTGCAAATCGACGCCGACGGCGCGACAGGCACGGATAACTTCATCGGTGCAGACCCGGTGCCGGCAGGAACGTCGCCATTGAGATACGGAATGCCCACATAGGCAGAATCATAGCGAACGACGTGATGCGTGCGCTCGATCGCGGCTGCAACCAGAATTTTGCAGAGTTGGGCGTCCGAAGGTACCTCGAAAGGTTCGTCTAAGGTTATAATCTCGGCCAATTATGCCCCTCGCACCAGGCACTTATCTAGGCCCGTATGAAATCGTCTCTCCCCTCGGCGCAGGTGGGATGGGGGAAGTGTATCGCGCTCGCGACAGTCGCCTGGGACGCATGGTGGCCATCAAAGTCTTGCCCGAAGGTCTTTCGCAGAATGTCGACCTTCGGCAGCGGCTGGAGCACGAAGCGCGCGCGGTGTCCAAACTGTCTCACCCCAACATCTGCACGCTGCACGATATCGGGCATCATGAAGGCACCGATTTTCTGGTGTTGGAATTTGTCGAAGGACAGACGCTGCGAAAGCTGCTTGCCGGCGGCGCGCCCTCAATGCCCAACGTCATTTCCATTGCGGTGCAGATCGCCGAAGGGCTGGCTAAAGCCCATGAAGTGGGCGTGATCCACAGGGATTTAAAACCAGAGAACATTATCGTTTCGCCGGAAGCGGTAAAGATTCTCGATTTTGGTTTGGCGAAACTTCGGCTGGAAGACGAAGAACTGCCGAGCACCTGCGTAACGGTCCACACGGAACCGGGTACATTCTCTGGCACACCCCGCTATATGTCTCCGGAGCAGGCCAGCGGGACACAACTCGACTTTCGTTCGGACCAGTTCTCGTTCGGACTTGTGCTGTACGAATTAGTTACCGGGAAGTACGCGTTTCGTAGATCGACGCAGGCACATACGCTGCTGGCAATCGTCCAGGAGGAACCCAAACCGATCGGTTCGCTGAATCCCCAGGTGCCTCCACCACTCTGCTGGATCATTGAACGATGCCTGGCGAAGGAGCCGGAGAAACGGTATTTCTCGACGCGTGATTTGCTGCGGGATCTGATCGCGATTCGCGACCGGCTGTCGGACCTGCACACTCGGCGGCAAGACGCACGTCCGAGTAATTTACCGGTAGCGACGACCGCGTTCGTGGGACGCGACAAAGAACTGGCCGCAGTGAAAGCGCTGCTGCTGCGTCCCGATGTACGCCTGGTTACGGTGACGGGCCCGGGGGGAATAGGCAAATCGCGTTTGGCTATCGAGGGCGCGCGTGATCTGGCTGACCACTTCGCTGCTGCCATGTATTTCGTGCCACTCGCTGCGATCAGCGATGCAAGCCAGATCATTCTAAGCATCGCGCAAACCGTGGGAGTCAGCGAGGCGAGTGGCCAAGCGCCGATGGACACGCTAAGGGAATGTTTGAGCAATTCATCGGGGTCGCCGACCCTGCTGGTGATTGACAACTTCGAACACCTGGTTGAAGCGGCGCCGCTGCTTACGGAACTTCTGGGGCTGGCACGCAATCTCAAAATACTGGTGACCAGCCGCGCCGCACTCCACGTTTACAACGAACATGAGTTTCCGGTTCCACCGCTCGCGCTGCCAGAAGCGAAATCGGCGGCTTCCCTGAACGAGTACGCCAGGTTCTCGGCGATTTCGCTGTTCGTGCAACGGGCTCTAGCGGTGAAGCCCGATTTCGAGTTGACCGAGGAGAACGCTCCGATTGTGGCGGAGATTTGTACTCGGCTGGATGGCCTGCCGTTGGCGATTGAACTTGCCGCCGCTCGCATGAAGCTACTTTCGGTGTCAGCCTTGCGGGCGAGACTAGCGAGTTGCCTGCAGTTATTAACCGGCGGTGCGCGAGACTTGCCGGCGCGACAGCAAACCCTTCGCCAAGCGATCGACTGGAGTCACGACCTTCTCACCGAACCGGAGCAGAAACTATTCCGAAGACTTTCGGTTTTTCGGGGTGGATGTACGTTTGAGGCTGTGGAAGCGGTCTGCGACACAAAAAAAGATCTGGGGGTGGACGTTTTGGATGGCATGTCTTCCATGGTGGACAAAAGCCTGGTGAGGCAGACGGAGCAGGCCGACGGCGAGCCGCGGTTTGTGATGCTGGAAACCATTCGTGAGTATGCTTATTCGAAAGTGGGGACCTGCGGAGAAGAACCGCAGGTGCGCCGGGCGCATGCCGCTTACTGTCTGGTGTTGGCAGAGGAAGGTGCCGCCGAAGATGTAAGCGCGAACCAGGTCGAATGGCTCGATCGATTTGAACGAGAACACGACAATTTTCGGGCGGCCCTTGATTGGCTTACCGAAACCGGCAACGCCGAATGGGGGCTGCGTTTAGGCATCGCTCTTTTTCGTTTCTGGGAGATGCACGAACACCTGAGCGAAGGGCGCGATCGCCTTGGAAGGCTGCTGAAACTCGAAGGAGAGTTGGCACCGAGCAACGCGCGGGTGAGAGCGCTGTTCGCCGCGGGAGTTCTTGCCGGGGTGCAGGGAGACTTCGTTTCCTCCGACTCTCTTATTCAGGAAAGTTTAGGAGTGGCGCGGCAGTTGGAAGACGCGCAGAGTATCGCCATCGCTTTGAACGCGCTGGCTGTGAATGCTCGCGACCGCGGGGATTTGCCGGCGTCACGCGCGCTTTTCGAAGAGAGTCTGGCGCTCTGGAGAGATCTGCAAAATTCGATCGCAGTGGCGCGAGGGTTGAGCAATCTTGCGAGCGTGGCGAAGCTACAGGGAGACTTTTCTTACGCTGGAGTGCTTTACCAGGAATGCCTGGCAATTTTTCGGAAACTTGGCGACAGAGCGGGATATGCCCGGGCGCTAAATCACCAGGGAGATGTGGCGCGCGAGCAAGGGGATTCGGGTACCGCCCGGGCTCTTTATGAACAGAGTTTGTCCACGTTTCACCAACTCGACGATCTCTGGGGAGTGGGAGGAGCACTGGCCGACCTGGGAAACCTTGCCCGGGAGCAGCAGGATTATCGTGAAGCGGATTCGCTGTACCGGGAAAGTCTGGGGATTTTCCGGAAGCTGGAATATAAGAGGGGGATTGCGCGACTGTTGGAATCATTTGCGGTTTCCGCGGCAGCGCAGTCGGAATCGGAGCGCTCCTTGCGGTTGGCAGGTGCGGCGGCGGCGCTTCGCCAAAGCATCGGCGTGCCTCTTGCGCCTGCGGAACAAGCTAAGTTAGAGCAAAATCTCGAAGCGGCTCGGCGAGCGTTGCCGACGGCAACGAGCAGAACCGCGTGGCTCGAGGGCTGGGTCATGCCGATCGAGAAATCCATTGAGGACTTGCTACGGCCTACGTAAGGTTCTCGCCAGACAGCAGATTGATTTGGGTTGCAGCGATTGTGAGCTAGTCCCCTGAACGTTTGCGGAGGAGACTCTCGACACACGATTACTCGGCTGTGCTGGGATCAATGAGCCGCCGCACAGCGGAGATGCGGTTGACCGGGAAGCCTCCACGTTTTGCGTGTTCCCGAATGGTGGCTTCGTCAGGAGCAAGATACACGCAATATAGTTTGTCGCCCGTGACATAGCTTTGCAGCCATTGAATCTCAGGGCCCATTCCCCTGAGAACGGCCACGGACTTTCGAGAGACTTCTTGTAGCTCTGCATCGGTCAGATTTCCCAATCCCGGTATTTCTCTCTCGATCACGAACTTCGGCATGTGGTAACCTCCAGCACGAAAATGCTAGCTAGCCCGCGGACTTGCTACAATACCGCATTGCCCGGTTGCGCCGGAGGCCATTGTGGATCTTAGGTCTGTTCAGAAACCGTTGAAGGAACAATACCGGAATGATCCTTCCGCGTCACGAATCACGCTGAAGGCGAAAGGCGGACAGACCGAGACGCCGATAGCCTGCTCGGTGGCGATCGGGCGTGCCATTTATAACGCCGAAGCGCACAGCGGGGTAGGAGGCGCGGGTTCCGCGGCCTGTTCCGGCGATATGCTGCTCGGCGCTTTGTCGGCGTGCGCACAACTTACCTGCCAGATGGTGGCTGCAGCGATGGGAATACCGACGGAGCAAATTGAAGTGACGGTCGAAGGGGATTTAGATCTTCGAGGAACACTTGGGATCGCGAAGGATGTGCCGGTAGGGTTCGAGAGCATCCGACTCCACTTCGATATTACTGCGCCGCAGGCGACAGCGGAGCAGTTGCGCAGTTTGCAGGACAAGACGGAACAGTATTGCGTCGTTATGCAGACCTTGCTACAACCACCACGACTGCAAACCGATTGGGTCAATTCTCGATGACCTCAGCCGGTGGTCCACACGCTGCGTATCAGAATTGAGTGTCAAGTCCCGGTAAGCTCGGTACTCGGAAAAGTCCGGATCACGGGCCAAACGGGGTTGTAGGAAGTCTGGCAGCAGTGCATCACTGGTGAAACACATTTGCGGTTATCGCTCAGGAACATGTCATTCTGGGCATCGAAATTCACGAAAATTGAATGTGTGGAATCAACTACTTGCGGAGTGAGGCAAAGTGGGGTTTTTGGGCCGCTCGAGAAGAAGTATCTGGTGACCAACTTCAAGGGCAGCGTCCGGATGGTATTGGCGGCAGTATTGGTGACGAGTTGATACGGGTAAACCATTTGAGGGGTATGCAGATACGGACAGAAAAAAGGGACCACCCCGTATGAAGATTCACCTGAGCGCCAATGGTCGGCCCTGGCAGCGGCGGCCTAGCTCCCGATTGCGTCGCGAAACCGGACCAGTACTTCAAATCTCCGCGTTAACGAGACATTGCGCCACAGAATGAACGGCTTTCCGACGTTTTCTCTGTGTATACGGCGCTTATCGTCAAACTGGCGCACTATCAACGACCAGCTTGCTAGAATTCGTGTCTAGCGCGGCACTACTTGGCGCAGCAACACAAATGGCACGTCGCGGTCCGCGTTCAACTGCACCGTCTTCTCAAGATCAATGCGCTCGAAGGGCAGCGAGTTCTGGCCTCCATACGTGGTCGTGTAATGCAATTCACCGTCACTAACCCAATAGTCTGTGAGGCCGTACATGGATCCGTCCCGCAACTGCAACAAAGTGATCGGCTGCTCGGCTTTCATGTCATTTGGTGATGGCATGGTGCCGTCGCCGAAGTTCGGTGTCACGTTTGTCACGTCCGAATCTGTGGGCGAATACGCCGGGTTTGGTTCGGCTGGAGATTGGATCGTTGAGTCGGGTGCTGTCCCATCTTTAAACCATGTTGTGCCGCCAAATGCCGAGCCGTAGGGAATCGGTGCGGAAAACCAGGCAGACAAAAATGGATCGAAAAAGAAGCCATCGTTAGAACAGTTCCAAGTGCTGCCGAAACTGAGATTATGCTCAACCCATCCGTAGGGACATCCTCCAAAGCCGAAAGCTCTGCGCCGGGGGAAGAAACAGATGGGAGGCCCAGAAACAAAACGATTCCTCGCCTGACGGTCTAAGACCCGCGGGACGGATTCCAGCGACGGAGTAACTTTCCCGTGGTCCGCTGGTGCTCCTTTTCGCGCCGCCGGGCTGGCTCCTTGGCCGTGACCTCCAAAGATATGAGCGAGAGAGTGCCCAATCGAATGACCTGAGGAGCGCCCTGAAGAAGACCCCCCAGACAAGTGTCCAGCGTGTCCGCCTGAGCCATGCCCGCCGGATCCACCGTGTCCACCGCCCTGCCCCGCGGCGCGCACACAAATCGAAGCAATCGCCACGAATCCTCCGAGGAGAAGTGTCGATGTGCGAGCCGCGTACTTCATGAAGAATCGCTCCGGCTACCAGACAAGGTACTCCAGAATTTTTGTGATTTCCACTGTCCACGCCAGCGACGTTCTGAAGCTTGGCTAAACTTCGGTACGGCGCCGCAAATCTGAGTCCCCATGCTTACTTGGCGACCACTCTGAAACAGTGCGCGTTCGTTTCATGCTGGAAACGAGTGGTGGGAGCTGGATCGATTGACCACATTCCCCAAACCGCTCGACTCTAGTGAAGCCAGTACCATGCGGGGCCATGTTGCAGCGCGGATCAGTTCGAACCTGGATGCTAAGACTGATCAATTCGGATGGTTGCAGGCCCTGGAAACAATTTGAAATGTATTGGTTGGGCGCCCGGCACCCAGCCTTTTCCATTTCTTGGCGAGTCTCACAAAACCTGCGGGCATTGGCCCGAAGGTCGCGCGTCCCACCTAAAGGGGCACATGCTCTTTATGATGCGAGCGTCTGTAGTGATGTCATTGCTTTATTCTTCGGAACGGGCCCAGGCCAAAAATCAACGCCTTTATGCGGCAGATTTTACAGGACAACCTATCCCGTCCATTGGGATTCTAAGCGAGCAAAGCCAGCCCACAGGGGAAGTCCTATGAACCGCTCAGGGATCGCCCTTACGGCCATTGTTGTCCTCGCATTTCTTCCCGTCTGCGCAAGGGCTCAGACCGCTTCCATCACAGGGACAGTCAAGGACGCCACGGGTGCCGTGGTTCCTCAAACTAGAATCACGGCGCAGAACGTGCCGACAAACGCTCCGCGAACGGTGGTGACGGATGATTCCGGAATCTACCGCATTACAAACTTGGCGCCCGGAACTCATGATGTGCTGATTGAAAAGCCAGGCTTCAAGTCGGTAGAGTTTTCACAAATCACGCTTGCCGTTGACCATGTCCAGAATCTCGACGCGACACTCACCGTCAGCACTGTTGAGGCAAGGGTGAAAGTCACGGGCGAGTCCGTGGCTCCACTGGATTTGAATAACGCACAAATCGGGAACATGGTGACCAGTCAGCAGATCAGCAGTCTTCCCCTGGTCCTGCGAGACCCTTATCAGCTCGCGCTTCTTTCCCCCGGCGTAAACCAGAGTAATTCAATTCTGGGTGGACTTTCTGTGAACGGCTCGGGGGAGCGGAACAACAACTTCCTTCTTGACGGCACTGATAACAATGACACCGACATTCCAGATTCATTTACCACTGTGGGCTCCTCGATCTATAACGCGCTTCAGATGAATATTACCAATCGGCTCTCGCATGGCCTGTTCCTTCAGGCTGCGTATACCTGGGGGCACGAAATCGATAATTCCTCCGACCCCCTGGTGCCGACCGCCGGAGGCGAAACTTTTCCACGGAATTCATTTAATCTTGCGGCGGAGGGTGGGAATTCCGATTTCGACGTGCGCCAACGCCTGGTGCTCAATTACACATGGGAGATCCCGCTAGGCTCGGGGCACCAACACTTCAGCGAAGGGGCGATGGGCAAGATTCTAGAAGGATGGCAGGTCGCCGGGATTACGACGTTCGCGAGCGGCTTGCCCTTCGATATCTTCACGTCGGTGGACAGTGCACATACGGGGTTTGCGCAGCGGCCAGATTACAACCCCTCGGCAACACTGTTCCCTGTGGCTGACCCGCGCACGCAAACCGGTCCAAACTTGGGGCTTTTCTCGAACCCACCGTTTGGCGCGGGGGGAAATCTCATGCGCAACAAATTTTTCGGTCCGGGAATCAATAACTGGGATACGGTCCTTCAGAAAACTACGCGCATTTTCGAACGAATGAGCGTGCAATTCCGGGCCGAGGTCTACAACCTCTTCAATCGCGTGCAATTCAACCAGCCGGGGAATCTCACGTCCGATCCCGGCACATTTGGCCAGTCGACTGACGAAGTTACACGCCCGGATGGAACCTCGGGAGCGCGGCAAGTGCAATTCGGATTGAAATTCCAGTTCTGAAACAGGAAGGGAGAATCGCGATGAAATTTGTGCACCTGATTGGCGCCATCTGCCTTACGTGTTCCTGCGGGAGTTGGACATTGGCACAAGACTCGAATCCTCCTGGGAGTTCCTCAACGAGTCCCGATGCAAATCCGGTGCTGAAGCGTAGACCGGCGGAGAGTCCAGAGACTCCCAAGCCCCTGATCAAGGAAAATATTGACCTGACGGTTCCGAAGGGAGCTGCCTTGCAGGTCGTGCTCGATCGCGAAATTCGCGTACGGAAGGTGGGGCAGCCGATTCACGGGCATCTTATTGAGCCAGTATATACGTTCGACAAATTGGTTTTGCCCGTCGGAACAGAGGTTACTGGGCAGATTTCGCAAATTCAAAGCGTTTCTGCGGGCCGGCGGGCACTTGCAGCTCTAGACGCCAATCTCACTCCCACCAGGAAAATCACTGTTAAGTTTTCCGAACTGTCTTTGGCAGACGGAAAACACATTCCAATTCAGACGAGCGTGGTACCGGGGACAGGGCAAACGATTCGGTTCGTAACCGCTTCGGAGAATCGGAAAAAGAAAGGCGTCAAAGACGCTGTGATCGAAAAAGAAAAGCAAGCAAAAGAAGAAGCGCGAAGGCAATTTGATTCCGCAGTGCAACAAGTTAAGAAGCCGGGCAAGCTGCGCCGTGTGGAAAGATATGCCGTGACGCAATTGCCGGTACACCCACAGTACATCGACGCAGGCACGATGTATTTTGCAGAGCTCGGGAAACCGCTGGAATTTGGGAGTGAGCCACTCACGCCAGAAACAGCCGCGTCAATGAATTCGGAGATACCCGAAGGGACAATGGTGCACGCGAGACTGATGACCCCGCTGAATTCCGCAAACACGCAGAAGGGCGCCGACGTCGAGGCGGTTCTTTCCCGTCCACTGGTGTATGACGGCAAATTGATTGTTCCGCAAGGAAGCGTGCTGAAGGGAAGCGTGGTGCAAGTCCAGCCGGCGCGGTATTGGAAACACAACGGGCAACTTCGATTTGTGTTTCGTGATCTGGTGCTGCCCAACGGGGTTCAGTCAAAAGTAGAGGCGATGGTTCAAGGGGTCCTGGCGGGCACAGCGGATAACCTGCAGCTTGATGCCGAAGGCGGAGCGGAGACCAAGACTTCCAAGACTCGGTATTTGAGGAGTGGGATTGCCGTCGGTTTGGCAGCGGCCACTCACGAAGATGAACCTTTAAACCGCGCCGAAGGTGGAGCGGGCGGATTCAAGGTGGTTGGCATCGTAATCGGAGCGACTGTGCATTCGCAGCCTTTGGCTATTGCAATGGGCGCAATTGGGGCCGGCCGGTCGATTTACAACAACTTCGTGGCACGTGGGACAGATGTTGTTTTCGCAAAACATACAGCGATGGAGATTGGTGTCGATACGCGCGGTGCTGCGCCAGGGCAAACTGCGAGTCCTGTAAGCAACAACAGTCCTCACTAACTCATTTAGACAAAGGTTTATTTGTGTTTAGGCTGACTGATCTCGAGTCCCAACTCTACCCCACCTGCCCACACCGCCGACTTAAGCGTGCAGGGACGGCCCAACCTCGCAGAATCTCCTAGCCGGCCTTCAGGGTTCAGAAACAGGGTTGTGGGAGTCTTGTGGCAGTGCATCAATGACGAAACGCATTTGCGGTAATTGCCCACAATAATGTGATTCTGGGCAAGCAAAGTCGCAAATATTTGAATATTTGCGCTTCAAAATCACGGAGATACGAGAATCGATCAGCGGGAGTTTTTGGGCAAGCGTTCACATCGGGACAGCCCGAGGTCGCTTCGTCTCCTAGGGCTTGAGAAGTACGACCAGATGGAGGGAAGCAGTGTCTAGAAGTTGCAGCTGTTTAATAGCTTCTCGTAGCCATCGTCCGTATGTTCTTATCTCTCGAGTAACGAATCACGCCTGCCCAACAGTGAGATAGAGAACGCCCTTTTTTGTTCGAGAGTGGGAATTAATGTGCACAGCGGCAATTCCGGACTTGCCTGGTATGAGAAGATTCACCAAACCGTCCGCTATTTCCAAAACGTTACCTTTTCTCTGGTCTGCTAAAGTGCTCAGTCTGCGGCGGAAGCATCGCGTTAGTTTCCGGACGAGGCCGACATGGCGCGGATCGTTATGGTTGTTCCGTGCATCATCAGCGTGGCGACTCTGTTTGTGAGAATGCGGCGTTGGTACGTCGAGATGAGTTGGAGCAAAGCTTGCTCAAAGGACTTGCGGACTCGGTTCTCCGCGTCGACGTGATCGACTACGCAGTGGCCCGTATGGAGGAAGCGCTCAGGAAGGGCCACGAAAAGCTCAATGCCGAGCTAGAACGCATGCGCAAGAGAAAGCTGCAACTGGAGGCCGAGCTTGCACGCCTCGTGAATGCTATTGCCGAGGGGCAACCGTCGCAGAGCGTTATGACGGCAATCGGCGAACGAGAAAGGGAACTGCAGGCGATTACGAACAAGTTGCTTGAGCCAGGGCCGGGATCGTTGCGCGCCACGCTCGACGAATTGCGAACCTTTGCAGTCTCACGCTTAACCAAGATACGCGAGTTAATCTCGCACCCCGAAAGCATGGACCTTGCGCGCGCAGTGCTTGCAGAACACTTCGGGACGTTCACACTCGAACCCACCATTCAGGACGGAGAACCCGTGTATCTTGCTCACGGCAACGTAGATTTCTTCGGAGATGAAGCAATGGCGCGAACGGGTGGTGCCGGGGCCCGGACCGTACCGTTCGCTCCTTCGAGTTCTGCTTGTCAATAGCGGCTTGAGCGCCTGCCTCAATGAAACAGAGTTTGCAAGGCGTCAAAATCTTTGCTCAAGAGCCAACGCTCGGCATCTTCCGACTCTTCGCCGTGCTCCAACACATCCAAAATCGCTTGATTCACGACCGCCGCGAACAAACGTTCGGTAGCTCTCTTGCTTGGGAGTCGACGGACTGTGCTTGCATACTAGGAAACCTCCTCTTTGGGGTCAGAGAGACCTGTGACCGTCGTTTTCGCAAAGGGCTGCCGGTGTCTTACGCTGACAAGGGCACCAAGAGCCTTGAGCCCAGAACCAAGCTTTCGCAACCAGAAAGCCGCGATGTAGCCGAGGGCATATAGAGCGCCGATCAGCGCCACAACCAGGAACCCGAGCGCCAGGACCGCTTCCATGAAGACCAGTTCCCGGACGTAGTAAAACTGGAGAAGGAAGACTGCTGCAATAAGACCAAAGCATATCTTGGCCGTTCTCTTGGTGCAGAGTGAATGGCCGAAAATTGCAGCTAGCGGTCGGGACGTTTTCACGAGTTCCACACCTCGCTCCGGTTGTAGTTTGGGCAGTCCTCGGAGCTCGCATTATTTGTGATGAGCGGCATTCGCATTGGGGGCTATTGAACCGATTCCAAACAAGATCGTGGAGGTATCGTTTCAGTGAAGTCTTTGAAACTGTTCTTACTGATCTTCAGTGATCGAATCTTGGACTCCAGGGTAGATCGGGCTATGCCCAGTTTGGTGGCCGCGCCGGAAGGTCCGAAGACCCGCCCTGCGCTTTCTCGCAAGGCAGCCTCAATCATCTCTTTTTCCTGAGCGGCGAGCTTTTCGGAGAGCTCCAGCTGCATTTTCGGTTCGGTCGCAAGCGGTTGCTGAGCAAGCCAAACAAGCCAGGTCTTGTCGACCGAGAAATTCTCTGTTTCGCACATGATGACAGATCGCTCAATCACGTTCTGCAATTCGCGGATGTTCCCTGGCCAGGGGTAGGA
>Ga0210406_10001565_pt1 | contig 27584 bp, 23 predicted proteins | sample IncBWC30MmetaG_FD_155454 | JGI IMG/M metagenome (GOLD analysis project Ga0210406, IMG submission 155454) | Forest soil microbial communities from Barre Woods Harvard Forest LTER site, Petersham, Massachusetts, United States - Inc-BW-C-30-M | ecosystem: Environmental > Terrestrial > Soil >... | reverse complement strand
CGAGGTCTCCGGCGACGGCTCCGCCGAACTGCTCGACGACGGCTCCATCGAGATCGAATTCGCCTATCACAACGGCGACGAAGCCGTCCTCAAAGCCAAACCAGAGACTTCTTCAACAGCCTGCTAGGCGCAGGCGTCCTCGCTTCAATCAAAGCGACCGAAGCGAAGGTGCTTTATCTTCAATCCTAACGTCTCGACTTCGACCCCATCGGGGCGCGCCCTTGCCAAGCAAAAAGCGTTTATTAAAAAAAGCCGCGGAACGGACCAATGCGAAAAACCATTTCGCTGCTGCGGGATACGAATCCAGATCTACAATCCCAGATCTACAATTACTAGTCGCCTGTGAAGAATCCGGAATCGACTGATTTTTAAGGCGTTAGCGCGGATCGGCAAGTATTTGCATTTGCAAGAGAGCGACGGCGTTCGATCTGATTTCTTGCAAATTGATCGGAACGTTTTGTCGTGATTCTGTCCCCCCGTTGGCTTGGCGGAGGGTGATTCGATGCGGCCCAAGGAGCGGCGGGACAGCGGGCAAAACGATCTCTTCCGGGCGCGGCTCGACCAGATCGTCGACATCGATCACCCGCTGGCGAAGCTCGGCCGGGCGATTGCCTGGCGCTTCCTCGAGGAGCGGTTCGGCGCGGTCTATTCGGACAAGGCCGGACACCCGCCGCTGCCGACGCGGCTGATGGCCGGGCTTTCGATCCTCAAGCACATGCACGATCTCTCCGACGAGGACCTGTGCGCCCGCTGGGTCGAGAACCCCTATTACCAGCTCTTCTGCGGCGAGGAGTTCTTCCAGCACCAGCTGACGTTCGACCGCTCATCGCTGACGCGCTGGCGCCAGCGGATGGAGGAAGAGCGGCTGACGGCGCTGATCCAGGAGAGCCTTGCGGTGGCCACGCGCACCGGCGCGGCGAAGCCGGCCGACTTTTCCAAGGTCATCGTCGACACGACGGTGCAGCCCAAGGCGGTCGCCTTTCCGACCGACGCGAAGCTCATGCATCGAGCCCGCGAGCGCCGGGTGAAGCTGGCGAAGAAGACCAGCGTCGGGCTGCGCCAGTCCTACGAGCGGGTCGGCAAACATGCGCTGATCGCCCATCAGCGGTTTGCCCACGCCAAGCAGTTCAAGCGCGCCAACCGGGCGCTGAAGACGATCCGCACTTATCTCGGCCGGGTCACGCGCGACATCGTGCGCAAGATCAAGGCCGACGCCGACCTGGAGAGCGCCTTCGCCCGTCCGCTCATGCTCGCCCGCCGCGTGCGCGAGCAGCGCCAGCATCAGCGAGGGCCAAAGGTCTATTCCCTGCACGCGCCCGAGGTCGAATGCATCGGCAAGGGAAAAGCCCATCGCCCTTATGAGTTCGGCGTCAAGGTGTCCCTCGCCACGACGCTGCATCGCTCCAAGGGCGGTCAGTTCATCGCCCATGCCAAAGCTCTGCCCGGCAATCCCTACGACGGCCACACGCTCGCCACCGTGATCCCGGAGATCGAGGCGCAGATCGGCGCAACCCTTTCCCGTATCGTCGCCGACCGCGGCTATCGCGGCCACAACGCCCCGCCCGGCCACAAGTTCAAGGTCTATATCTCCGGCCAGAGACGCCGCGTCACCGAGACCATCAAACGCGAACTCCGCCGCCGCTCCGCGGTCGAACCGGTCATTGGCCACGCCAAGTCCGAGCACCGCATGGGCCGAAACTACCTCGCCGGAACCCACGGCGACGCCGCCAACGCCGTCCTCGCCGCCGCTGGCTACAACTTCAGACGCCTGCTCCAATGGCTGGCCCTTTTGTTGTCCTCGATCTTCGTCGCGTTCACCGCCGCGGCCAGTCGGGAGAGACCGCTCAAATCGCCATGACAACGTTCTTCACGGGAGACTAAACGGGCTGAGTAACCTACTGAAATGAATAAGTGCTGCACTTCATTCCATTCTACAAGCGCGCATATTAAGTACCCATTCTACAGGCATGCATATTAAGTACGCATTTTGTTAAGTACGCATTTTGGGTCTTTCCGGTGCCCAAAAAGGCGATATATACATCCATGATTGGGTCCCGGCTCGCCCGCGCCTGGAGGAGAAACTCGGGAAAAAGCGTTTGAGACGTTTCATACACAACCTGAGATAGAACAAGATTTTTTTATTTAGATTTCGGTGTAACCCATTGAAAAGCCCCGATTCGGACGAATAAAACCAAGCATTTATTTGGATTTGGTTGGGCATAATTCGCGCGCTGGTTGAATCTGCGGCTTCGGGGTCACGGCTTCGTTGTCGGATGCAGCGGCACGGTGGCGACGAACGAGGACCCCTGGTTGACGCGGCTGGTGATCGTCAGCCTGCCCCGGTGGCGGGTGAGGATATGCTTGACGATGGCGAGGCCAAGACCGGTGCCGTTCTTGGCCCGGCTCTGGGTCGGATCGACCCGGTAGAATCGCTCGGTCAGCCGCGGCAGGTGCTCAGGCGCAATGCCGTGTCCGTAGTCCCGCACGCTCAAGGCGCCCTCCTTTTCCGTCGTCAGGACCGCGACGTCGACCACGCCGGCGGCCTCCGAATCGATGCGGACGCCATATTTGATCGCGTTCTCGATCAGGTTCTCGGCCACGCGCAAGAGCTCGTCGCGGTCGCCGGCCACCAGCACCGGCTGCTCGGCGCTGAGACGGATCTCGACGCCGAGGTCGTTGGCCATCGGCGTCAGCGCATCGACGACGCCGCGGGTCGTCTGCGCCAGATCGACGACGTGTTCGGGCCTCAAGTGCTGCTTCTGCTCGATGCGCGAAAGCGACAGCAGGTCTTCGATCAGCCTGGCCATGCGTCGACCCTGCTCGCGCATGATGACGAGGAACCGGTCGCGCGCCTTCGCGTCATCGTGCGCCGATCCCTGCAAGGTCTCGATGAAGCCGACCAGCGAGGCGAGCGGCGTGCGGAGCTCGTGGCTGGCGTTGGCGATGAAATCGACGCGCAGACGCTCGACGCGACGCGCTTCCGTCTGATCGCGCAGGGTGATGAGCGTCGCCACGACTTCGCCCTCGGCCGTCGCGAGCGGCGCGACATACACGTCGAACAGCCGTTCGACCGGCACGCGCTCGCTCCACTGCACCGTCTCGGCTTCGCCGCTCGCCATCACCCGGCGGCGGGCATCGATGACGTCGGGCGCGCGCAAGCCCAGCACGAACGGATCGCCGACTCGGAGACCAGGCAACAGGGTGAGCGCCGGCTTGTTGGCGGCCGCGGCGCGCTCGTCCGAGCTCACAATGACAGCGGGCTCCGGCATGGCGGCAACCAGTTGCGCAGCGAACGGCGATCCCACGAGGTCGGCGAGTTTTTGCGCGGTGAGACGGTTCATCGCTTAGGCCGCTAGTCGTCCGACGCGGACGATATCGCTTCGCGCAACGAACGCCAGCGACGCACCGCCTCGACCCCGCCCAGCATCGCCATCGCGGCGATGAAAGGGACAGCATAATAGACGCCACGGAAGAGCAGAAGCGAGGCGAGCACGGCGTCCTGGGAGGAGCCGCCGACGCCCTGGAGGATCGTTGCCTCGAACACCCCAATGCCGCCAGGGGCGTGGCTCGCGATGCCGAGTACGGCGGCGAACGAGTAAAGCGTCGCGAAAGCGGGGAAACCCAATCTGTGATCCTGCGGCAGCAGCACATACAGAGCCGCCGACGCCGAGCAGATGTCGATGACGCCGAGCGCCATTTGCCCCAGGGTCAGATTTGGACCTGGAAGCTTGAAGTTGCCGACAACCGCCGCGCGCCGCCAGCGCATGCGCGTGATCCAGACAAGATAAGCGATCAGCGCACCGATGACGCCCAAGCCGATCAGGCGATTGGCGAGCGGATGGAAATGATCGATGTCGGCGATCGGATCGGACGCCGACAGGAACCCGGCGCCGACCACCAGCGCCATGCCGAGCCAAAACGTGATCCCCGCCACGACCGTGAGGCTCGCGATCTTGCCGGCGGAGAGCCCGGCGGGTCCGTAGATCCAATAGCGGACCGCGCCCCCCGTCACCAACGGAAACCCGAGCGTGAACGAAAAGGCGTAGCTGGTGAAGGACGCCAGCGCCGTCAGCCGGTAAGGGACCTTGATCTGAAGGTGACGAAGCGCGAGTCCGTCATAGCCCGTGAGCGCGAGGTAGCTCAACGCGGTGAAGGCGAAGGAGAGCATGAACTGGTCGCCGCTCGTTCCGGCGATCGCCGCCCTGAATTTGTTCGGATCGATGTGCGCGATCGTGCGCACAAAGATCGTCAGCGCGCCGGCAATGATGATGACGCTGGCCGCGATGCCAAGCCGTCGAAGCGCAGAACGGTGGCGCGTAATGGCGTCGATCAGACGATCGATGAATGTCGGCGGCTTTGGGGGCGGCGCTTCGACCGGCGCCCAGTTCAAAGCCGGGCGTCGTTTCTGGGCCTGCGCCATGCTGCCTTCCCGTTGAAGCCGCCGCCTATAGGGCCATGCCGCTTGAGGCGCAAGGGGAATGGCCGCGCACGCTGTCAACCCACAGCGATCCGTTGCTTGGTTTTCCAGGACCGGTAGGCTGCGTCAGCGAGCAGGAGCGCCTTGAGACCGTCTTCACCATCCGGATGAGGTTTTTTGCTGGCCTTCACGGCGCTGATGAAGGTGTCGAGCTCATTGCGATATGCGGCCTCATAGCGCTCGAGGAAAAAGTTGAGCGCCTTGTCGCTCGTGAATCCGTGCGCACCGGCAAATTCGACCGTCGTCTCGCGCACGTTCGCGGCATGAACCATGCCGTTCACGCCATGCGCTTCGACCCGCTGATCATAGCCATACGCTGCGCGCCGAGAATTGGAGATCTGCGCGACCTTGCCGGACGCGGTCTCCATGATGACGACCGCGGTGTCGATATCGCCAACGTCGCCAATCGCCTTGTCGACCAGCGCCGACCCCATCGCGCTCACCGCCACCGGCTCCTCACCGAGAATGAATCGCGCCAAATCGAAGTCATGGATCATCATGTCGCGGAACAGGCCGCCGGAGCGCTCGATATAGGACATCGGGGGGGGCCCAGGGTCGCGCGAGGTGATCGAGAGGATTTCGAGAGCGCCGATCGCGCCCTCCGCGACGCGCTTGCGCAGCGCGGAGAAATTGGGATCGAAGCGGCGATTGAAGCCGACCATGAGCGTCGCGCCGGTTTGCTTGACGACTTCAAGACAAGAGCGGACGCGATCGACGTCAAGGTGAATCGGCTTCTCGCAGAAGATCGCCTTCTTGGCGCGCGCGGTGCGCTCGATGAGATCGGCGTGGGTGTCGGTCGGCGAGCAGATCGCGACCGCGTCAACGTCCCTAGAGGCGAGGATCGCGTCGATTTCGGCGACCTTGCCGCCCGTCGCCTTTGCCAAGGCGGCGCCGGCCGCGGGGTCCGCGTCGGCGACGAAAGTCACCTCGCTGTCGGAGCGCGCCGCGACATTGCCGCCGTGGATCTTGCCGATCCGACCCGCGCCGATAATTCCGAATTTCATGCGCTCCTCCTCCGAGGCGCCCATCCATCCGCAGCGCGCCCACAAAAAGAATATACGTTCCATATTGACTTAGGAATAGAATTTTTGTTTCATTCTGGCGATCCGGAACCACAGCAAGCTGGTCATTCCGCTGCGCGCTCTCGGCAAAAAGCCCTAGGAGAAAACGTCCATGGCCAAAACCCCCGCGCCCGAGGCCGGCGCTTCTGCGCATTCGGCCTATCGAGGCCCGGCCCATTTGAGCGGCAAGGTCGCGATCGTCACCGGCGGCACGCAAGGCCTGGGCGAGGCCATCGCGCGGCTCTTTGCCGAGCGCGGCACGGCGGGGCTCGTGATCTGCGGCCGGAACGCTAAGGCAGGCGAGCGGGTCGCGAGCGACATTACGCCCGCCGGCTGTCCGACTGTCTTTGTCCAGGCGGATCTTGCGAAGGTCGCCGATTGCCGCAAGGTTGTCGCGAAGGCGGACGAGCGCTTCGGCCGCGTCGATGCGCTGGTCAACGCCGCCGCGCTGACCGATCGCGGCAATATCTTCGACACCACCGAGGAGCGCTACAACGAGATCTTCGATGTGAACGTGCGGGCGCCATTCTTCCTTGTCCAGGAAACGGTCCGCATCATGCGCCGGGAGAAGATCGCGGGCTCAATCGTCAACATCCAGTCGATGTCGGCACATGGCGGTCAGCCTTTCATCACGGCCTATTGCGCATCGAAGGGCGCGCTCGCCACCCTGACCCGCAACGTCGCCCATTCGCTGCTCAAATTCCGGATCCGCGTTAACGGACTCAATATCGGCTGGATGTCGACGCCGGGCGAGGACAACATCCAGAAGGCCTATCATGGCGCGCAGGATGGTTGGCTCGAGGAGGCTGTCAAAACTAGGCCTTTCGGACGTTTGATCGATCCCAAGGAAGTGGCGCGCGCCTGCGCCTACCTCTGCTCCGACGAGTCGGGGCTTATGACCGGGTCGAACATCGACTTCGACCAGAATGTCGTTGGAACCGGCGATCCGCCGATCGAGCCGTGAGCCTGGACTCGCCCGTGGCACCTCATCCCCGCCTGGACGTCATCACCATCGGCCGCTCGTCGGTCGACCTCTATGGCGCGCAGGTCGGCGGGCGTCTCGAGGACATGGCGAGCTTCTCCAAGGCTGTCGGCGGTTGCCCGACGAACATCGCCATCGGCACCGCACGGCTCGGTCTGAAAAGTGGCCTCATCACCCGCGTCGGCGACGAGCACATGGGCCGGTTCATCCGCGAGCAATGCGCACGCGAGGGCGTCGACGTCGCCGGCATCCGCACCGATCCGGTCCGGCTCACCTCGCTCGTGCTGCTTGGCATTCGCGACGAAAAAACCTTCCCGCTCATCTTCTATCGCGAGAATTGCGCCGACAGCGCGCTCGACGAAGGCGACGTCGATCCTCAATACATAGAGAGCGCCAAGGCGGTGCTCGTGAGCGGCACCCATTTCGCGCGAGCCAACACGGCCGCCGCGCAGCGAAAGGCGATGCGGATCGCGCGCGCCGCCGGACGCAAAGTCGTGTTCGACATCGATTACCGACCGAATCTATGGGGGCTCGCCGGCCATGGCGCGGGCGAAGAGCGCTACATCAAGTCGGGCGAGGTCACGAAAAGCCTGAGCGACATCCTGCCGCAATGCGATCTCATCGTCGGCACCGAAGAGGAGATGATGATCGCAGGGGGAGCCGACGATCCTCTCGCCGCGCTGAGAGCGGTGCGCGCCGCAAGCCAGGCGAGGCTGGTGCTCAAGCGCGGCCCGATGGGTTGCGTTGTCTTCCCCGGCGCCATCCCCGATTCGCTCGAAGACGGAATCAAGGGGCCGGGCTTTCCCGTCGAAGTCTATAACGTGCTTGGCGCCGGCGACGCTTTCATGTCGGGCTTTCTGCGTGGCTGGCTGCGCGACGAGCCGCTCGAGACCTGCTGCGCCTACGCCAACGCCAACGGCGCGTTCGCCGTCTCGCGTCTCTTGTGCTCGGCGGAATATCCAACTTGGGAAGAGCTCAGCCGCTTCCTCAAACATGGCTCGCCTCATCGGGCGCTGCGCCGCGACGAGACGCTCAATCACATCCACTGGGCGACGACGCGCCGAAGCGAGCCGCCCACGATCATGGCGCTGGCGATCGACCATCGCGCCCAGCTTGAGAAGATTGCCGACGCCGCGGGCGCGCCGCGCGAGCGCATCAGCGCCTTCAAACTGCTCGCGGTCGAGGCGGCAGCAAAGGTTGCCGGGGGCCGGCCCGGTTATGGCATGCTCCTCGACGGCAAATATGGGCGGGAGGCTTTGTTCCGCGCCATCGATCACGGCTTCTGGATTGGCCGGCCGGTCGAGGAGCCTGGTTCGCGCCCACTCGAGTTCGAATCCGGCGGCTCGCTGGGGGCCAAACTTATCGAATGGCCGGTCGCGCATACGATCAAGTGCCTGTGCTTCTATCACCCTGACGATCCACCGGAGATGAAGGCGCGGCAGGAGCGCGAGCTTCTGCGCTTGCACGACGCCGCGCGCACGCTCGAGCGCGAATTGTTGATCGAGATTATCGCCAGCAAGAACGGGCCGATCGACGACCGCACGGTCGCGCGCGTCATCGAGCGGCTTTATGAGATTGGAATTGAGCCGGACTGGTGGAAGCTGGAAGGCCAGGCCAGCACAACGGCGTGGAACAACATCGCCCTGGCGATTGAGACTGGCGATCCTTTATGCCGCGGCGTGTTGCTGCTTGGACTCGAGGCGCCGGAAAAGGATCTGGCGCAGGCCTTCGCGCTGGCGCACAATTGTGGCGTGGTCAAAGGCTTCGCGGTAGGACGCACGATCTTCGCCGAGCCGGCGCTCGAGTGGTTCGCTGGCCGTATCGACGATCGCGAGGCGATCGACCGCATGGCCGGGGTGTTTGCGCGATTGGGCGATCTCTGGCGCAAGGGTGGGCGGACGACGCGCGAGGCGGAGATTGAGACGCCGCGAAGCGCCAAGCATTGATCGAAACGGGGAAGCGCCATGACAACGATTCGCTTGACCGCCGCCCAGGCCATGGTTCGCTTCTTGGGCGCCCAGCGGGTCGAGATCGACGGGCGCAAGCAGCGCCTGTTCGAGGGCGTGTTCGCGATCTTCGGCCATGGCAATGTGGCCGGTATCGGCGAGGCGCTCTACGCCGCGCGCGATGCGCTCCCCACCTATCGCGCGCATAATGAGCAGGCGATGGCGCACGCCGCGATCGCCTTCGCCAAAGCCTCGCGTCGCCGGCGGATGATGGCCTGCACCACTTCGATCGGTCCAGGCGCCACCAACATGGTCACCGCCGCCGCAGTCGCGCATGTCAATCGGCTGCCGGTGCTGCTGATACCCGGCGATGTTTTCGCCAACCGAAGGCCCGACCCCGTTTTGCAACAGGTCGAGGATTTCGGTGACGGAACGGTGAGCGCCAATGACTGCTTCCGTCCGGTGTCGCGCTATTTCGATCGCATCACGCGTCCCGAGCAGATCGTGCCGGCACTGGCACGGGCGATTGCTGTCCTGACCGATCCAGCCGCGTGCGGGCCGGTGACGCTTGCCTTCTGCCAGGATGTGCAGACCGAGGCCTATGATTATCCGGCGAGCTTCTTCGACGAGCGGGTGCATCGTATGCGACGCGTCGCGCCCGATCCGCGCGAGATCGAGGAAGCGGCGGAGATCCTGAGACATGCGAAGAAGCCCTTCGTGATCTGCGGCGGCGGCGTCCTTTACTCTGACGCCGAGCGGGAGTTGATCGACTTCTGCGCCAAGCGTGGAATTCCGGTCGGCGAGTCGCAGGCTGGCAAGTCCGCAACGCCAGTCGATCACCCCTTGGCCATGGGCGCGGTGGGCGTCACTGGAACCGGCGCGGCCAACGCGCTCGCCTCGCAAGCCGACGTGATCGTCGGCGTCGGCACGCGGTTCGCAGACTTCACCACCGGCTCCTGGGCTTTGTTCAAGAACCCTGATCGGCAATTGATCAGCGTCAACGTCCAGTTCTTCGATGCAACCAAACATCAGGCGCTGTCTGTCGTCGGCGACGCGCGGACGGCGCTTGCCGCGCTCGACTCCAAGCTCGACGGCTGGAAGGTGCCGCGCGCCTGGAGCGACGAAGCCGCTAAGGCCAAGGCCGAGTGGGAAGCGACCGCCGCCCGCTACACCGCGCCGACCAACGCGCCGGCGCCGACCGACGCCGAAGTGCTCGGCGCGCTCATGCGCGCGGGCGAGAAGTCAGACGTGGTCGTCTGCGCCTCTGGCGGACTACCGGGCGAATTGCACAAGTTGTGGCGGGCAGGCGCTCCGCTCGGCTACCATCTCGAATACGGCTATTCATGCATGGGCTACGAGATCGCCGGCGGGATCGGGGTCAAAATGGCGTTGCCCGACCGCGAAGTTTTGGTGGTGCTCGGCGATGGCTCGTATCTCATGATGAATTCAGAGATCGCCACTTCCGTGATGCTGGGAAAGAAGCTCATCATTGTCGTGAATGACAACCGCGGCTTTGGCTGCATCAACCGGCTGCAACAGGCGACCGGGGGCGCGCCGTTCAACAATCTTTTGCGCGATACGCGGCATGAGGCGCTGCCGGACGTCGACTTCGTCGCCCACGCGCGCGCTCTCGGGGCGGAATCGGTGAAGGTCAAGTCGATCGCGGATCTTGAGACGGCGTTCAAGACGGCGCGCGCCGCAAAGTCGACCCAGGTGATCGTCATCGACACCGATCCTATGGGATCGACCGACGCGGGCGGGTTCTGGTGGGACGTCGCCGTGCCGGCCGTCTCCGACCGGAAGGAAGTCGACGCCGCCCGTCGAGGCTACGACGAGGCGAAGAAGCTGCAGCGGGTTGGAGACTGAGATGAGCATTCGCGTCGGCGCCAACCCGATCAGCTGGAGCAACGACGACTTGCAGGAGATCGGCGGCGACACGCCGCTCGAAACATGTCTCGCTCAGGCGAAAGAGGCGGGCGTCGTCGGCATGGAGAAGGGCCACAAGCTGCCCAGAGATGGAGCGGCGCTGAAGGACAAGCTCGCCGAGTTTGGCCTGACCTTTGTTGGCGGCTGGTACTCGACCGAGTTGCTCAAGCGTTCGGCGCGCGAGGAGTTCAAGGCGGCGAAATCGCATATCGCAATGACCAAAGGCGGTGGGACCGACATCGTCATCGTGGCCGAGACGTCGAACGCCATTCACGGCGACCGGTCGAAGCCGTTGTCCGAGCGCCCGCGCCTGCATAAAAGTGACTGGGCCGGATACGGCGCTAAGATGACCGAGTTCGCCGAGCGACTGGCCGACGAGGGCCTCAAGCTTTGCTACCATCATCACATGGGCACGATCATCCAGGCGGAACGCGACATCGACGCGCTCATGGTCCACACCAAGCCCGCCGTGCATTTGCTGCTCGACACCGGCCATGCGCGTTGGGGCGGCGCTGATCCGGCAGCGCTGGCGCGAGCTTATCGTTCGCGCATCGGCCACGTGCATTGCAAGGACGTGCGCGAAGCGAAAATGCGCGAATCCAACGCCGGCGATTGGAGCTTCCTCGATTCGATTTTGGGGCAAGGTAAGGAGCTCGGCGTCTATACCGTGCCGGGCGACGGCGCGATTGATTATGTCTCGGTGTTCGACGAGCTTAAGGGCTATTCAGGCTGGGTCGTCCTCGAAGCCGAGCAGGACCCAAAAAAGGCCCCTGCCCTACCCTACGCGAAAAAAGGCGTGGCCCACATTCGCGCCGCGCTGAAGGAAGCGGGATTGGCGTAATCTTCCCTCTCCTTTCGGGAGAGGGGTCGGGGGTGAGGGACGGCGCCGTAAGCTGCATCGGATGGCGGCGTACCCCACCCCTCATCCGTCACCTTCGGCGCCTCCTTCTCCCCTTGGGAGAAGGAGGCGGCTAGTAATTGGAGGTTCGCATCGTGGCGCAATCGAAACTGCTCGTTCATCCGCAAAACGGCGCCAACGGCGTCGGCCATCGCATCACCCCGGCCAGCGCCGGATGGCGCTATGTCGGCTTCGAAACGCGGACGCTGAAACAAGGCGCGAAGTCCAAGCTCGACACGGGCGGCGACGAGATCTGTGTCGTCATTCTCTCAGGCAAGGCGCGCGTCAGCGCGGGCGGCTTCGATTCCGGAACGATCGGCGAGCGAGCGAGCGTGTTCGACGGGCTGCCATGGTCGGTCTACCTGCCCCCGCATACCGCGGCGACCATCGAGGCGGCGTCGGATTGCCAAGTGGCCTTGTGCTCGGCGCCGGCAAGCGGCAAGTTCAAGGCTCGCGTCATTAAACCAGGCGATGTCGGCACGCTCACCCGCGGAACCGGCTCGAACGCGCGCCGTGTCCGCAACGTCCTGCCTGAGGACGCCGAGGCCGAGAGCGTGCTGGTGGTCGAGGTCATCACGCCCGGCGGTAACTGGTCGAGCTACCCGCCGCACAAGCACGACCGCGATGCGCTGCCCGATGAATCCTATCTCGAGGAGACCTATTATCACCGCCTGAAGCCAGCCCAAGGCTTCGCTCTCCAGCGCATCTATACCGACGATCGTTCGCTCGACGAGACGCTGGCGGTGGCCGACGGAGACGTCGTGCTGGTGCCGAAAGGCTATCATCCCGTCGGCGCGCCGCACGGCTATGATCTCTACTATCTTAACGTCATGGCGGGACCGAAGCGCGTCTGGCGCTTTCATAACGATCCGGCGCATGAGTGGCTGATGGCGCAGCCCGCCGCTCTGTAGACGCGACCGTTGGTCGCGTCGGCCGCTACAAGCCCCGGCGCCGATGGAGACGTCAAATTGACCGAAGCTCACAATCCGAACGTCACGAAGCCCCAGCGCGTCCTCGTCGTCGGCCTCGGCACCATGGGCATGAGCCACGCGCGCGCCTATCAGGTGATCGACGGCTTCGAGCTTGTCGGCTTGTGCACCCGCAACGCCGCGGCGCGATCCGATCTCGACAAGGCGTTCCCCGGCGTTCCGCGCTTTGACGGCCTGACCGAAGCGCTTCAAACGCTCAAACCGGACGCGGTCTCGATCAACACCTACACCGAACACCATGCGCCGATGACGCTCGAAGCGCTCGCCGCGGGCGCACATGTGTTCTGCGAAAAGCCGCTCGCGGAATCGCTCGAAGCCGCCGAGCGGGTTGTCGCTGCGGCGCGCAGAGCGAACAAAGCGCTGCTGGTCGGCTACATCCTGCGTGTCCATCCCTCATGGACGCGCTTCGTCGAGATCGGCCGCACGCTCGGCAAGCCGCTCGTCATGAGGATGAACCTCAATCAGCAATCGTCGGGCTCGTTCTGGCAGGTGCACAAGAACCTTATGCGCTCGACCTCGCCGATCGTCGACTGCGGTGTGCATTATGTCGACATCATGTGCCAGGTGACGCGGGCGAAGCCGGTCGCCGTTCACGCGGTCGGCGCGCGGCTCACCGACGAGATCGCGCCGACGATGGTCAACTACGGCCATTTGCACCTTACCTTCGATGACGGCTCGGTCGGCTGGTACGAGTGCGGCTGGGGTCCGATGATCAGCGAGACCGCCTTCTTCGTGAAGGACATGATCGGGCCCAAGGGCTGCGTCTCGATCGTCGCCAAGGAGCAGGCAGACTCCTCCGTCAAGTCAACTGACCACGACAGCCACACTCGCACCAACACATTGCGTCTTCACCATGCGGGGCTCAAAGCCGACGGCTCCTTCGCGCATCCCGACCAGGTCGAATCGACCAGGGACGAACCAGGCCATCAGGAGCTGTGTGAACGCGAGCAGCGCCTGTTCCTCAAGGCGATCCGCGGCGAGGTCGATCTCAGCGAGCACATCGAGGATGCGATCAACTCGCTGCGCATCGTCTTCGCCGCGGACGAGAGCATGCGGACGGGCGAGGTGGTTAGACTCTAAAGCGGATTGCGATCGGCTTGACGCTCGTTTCCCTTCTCCCCGCGGGAGAAGGTGGCGGGCATACGGCGTCCGGAAGGAAGCCCGTCCTTCCGGACGGGCTGCTGCCGCCGGATGAGGGAGCCACCCACGCAGGCCACCGGCGCGGCGCGCGGCAACCCTCACCCCGACCCCTCTCCCGTAGGAGAGGGAAGTCCCGCGTAAACTCAAGAGCAAGCGGCTCTACGCGGCATCCCTGCCCTTACGGCCTTCGACCTCGGCGATGAAGGCGGCGACGGATCGTCCGATCGTCTCGGGATGATCCTCCTGAAGGAAGTGAATGCCGTCGCCGAGCTTGACGAGACGGCAATCCTTGAGCTTGTGGGCAAATTCCTCTGCGAGGGCTGGCGGGACAAGCGCGCCAGGCTCGGCGGCGAACAGAAGCTTCGGATAAGTCGAGACCGCCAGCGCCGCGTGCGCGCGCTCCATCATCGCGTAGACATCCGGCGGCTCCCCGGCGATCGGGATCTCGTTCGGGAAGCGCCAAGTCGGCGTTCGCGATTGCGGCGTTGGGAACGGGGCGCGATAGACCGCCATCTCTTCGTCGGTCAGCTTGTGTCGCATACCGCCCGGCAGCACCCGCTCGACGAAGAAATTGTCTTCCAGAATCAGTTTCTCTCCTTCACTCGGCGTCCGAAACTTGCGGAAGATCTCGCGCCCTTGCGAGCCCCTTGCAAACGCCTCCCAGGTCGGAAACGGCCGGACGAACTCCATGAACGCCAGGCCACGCATGAAATCCGGACAGCGCTCGGCCAGGTGAAAAGCAAGCGCCGTTCCCCAATCCTGGACGACGAGGTATGCAGATTCGATCCCCGCCTTGGCGATGAAGGCGTCGAGATAGCGCGCATGATCCTCGATGCGATAGGCGATGTCGGGCTTGCCCGATTGGCCAAAGCCGATGAGGTCCGGCGCGATGCAATAGGCGACTGGCGCTACAAGCGGCATGATGTTTCGCCAGATAAAGGATGACGTCGGGTTGCCGTGGAGGAAGAGCGCCACCGGCGCGTCCGTTGAGCCGGCTTCCCGGTAGGCCATCTTGGAATCGAGGACGGAAAGCGTGGGCAGGCTGACGTCATTCATGGGCAGGGCTCCTTGAACATTGTGGCGAAAGCGATGCGTTTGAAGCGCTCGAGCGGCTCGGCGCTGCGCTCGACTTTCATCCGCAGGATGGCTCCCTCCCAGGAGGAGAGCAGGAACTCCGCCAAGTCCTCAGGCGCAAAGGTCGTGGCGATCTCACCGGCCCCCTGCCCTTCGGCGATGCATGCGGCGAAAGGCGAGCACCATTCGGCGAAAATTTCCGCGAGCCGCGTCCGCAGCATCTCGCTTTGCGGCGCGGCCTCGAGGCTGAAGTCGCCAATTAGGCAGCCGCGACCGAACTCGGCGCCCGCGAGCCGGCCCGTAATGATGTCGAGGTAGCGTCTGAGGCGGTCGCGTGGGCCAAGGCTGCCATCGTTCAACGCCTCAACGACCGCTCGCTTCGTGTGATCGAAATAAAGGTCGAGAACCTCGCGCGCGAATTCCTCTTTCGAGCGGAAATGGTTGGTGAACGAGCCTTGAGGGGCTGACGCTTCGGCCACGATGTCGCGCACCCCTGCCCCGACATACCCCTTGCGGAACATGACCTTGAGGCCAGCTTCGAGGATACGGTCGCGGTTTGAAGGCTTGGGCATGTCCATATAATACGTACGTACGTATTATCGTCAAGCGCGAATTTGAGCCGGTTTTTTCGTCCTCCATGCCCAACCGGGTTGCGGCGTGGTCTGTGTGCTTTCGGCGTCAAGGATATGGGCAGGATGGGCGCCGAAGGCTCAGGCGGACTTCTCATCGGTGAGGAGTTCTCCCACCGCAGTTAAAGCGATCTTGAGGGCTAGCGGGGGAACCCAACTTGAACCTTTTCCTCGACTTAGCCAGAGGACGCGCCTCCGGCAATTCCGAATATTCCTTGACAATGTTCCTACTATGTTCTAGTTTTATCCGATGCATATCCCTTCCGCCCTGCGCCGCAAACGGGATGAGATCGCGGCCTCGATCGCGGTTTATGAAGCACGGATCGATGCTGCGAGAATGGACCTGGCGGCGCTCAATCAGGTCGCACGGCTTTTCGATCCGGAAGCCGGGCGCGACGAGACCTATCGGGAATTCGAGAGGGTCGGAGAGCTGGAAGATACCCCCCAGCGGAATGCGAAGTCTGGGAGTCGGAGCGGCCGCTCGCCATGGGCCAATCGGCGCTTCCCGCAACCCACGCCGCGAGGGAGCAAATTCCGGAGGACTTTCTATATTTGGACTGGCCGTAACGTATTGAAAAGTCTCGATTCTAAAAAATAAACGCTAGTAAACGCTAGCAAATTAACTAGCACTTAGTAGTATTTACTATCGTTTAAGCGCGTTTATTTGCGCCTCGGGACGGAGCGGCCGGGCAACGGATCGCTTGCCGCGTGCGCCGTTTGGCGTCATATCGCGCCGGCAAACTCGAGGGAGGAGCACGTGGATCTCGGCGCCACCGATAAAGTCCGTCCGCTTATCGCCGCCGTCCGGGCGATGGTGCGCGACGAGATCATGCCGCTCGAGGAGGAATACCATTCCGAGGTCGGGCGCGAGGGCGACCGGTTCAAGCCCACCAAGCGCTTTATCGAGATCCGAGAATCCCTGAAAGCCAAAGCGCGCGCCAAGGGCCTGTGGAACTTCTGGCTCACAGGGTCCGACAAGGGTTACGGCCTCACCACGGTCGAATACGCCTATCTCGCCGAGGAAATGGGCTGGTCCCCGCTCGCCTCCGAGGTTTTCAATTGCTCCGCCCCCGACACCGGCAACATGGAAGTGATCGAGCGCTTCGGCACGCCCGAGCAGAAGGCGCGCTGGCTCCCCGATCTGCTCGAGGGGCGCGCGCGTTCCGCCTATCTTATGACCGAGCCAGGGGTCGCCTCATCCGACGCAACCAACATCGCCATGGACGCGCGGCTCGAAGGCGACGAATGGGTGCTCAACGGCGAGAAATGGTGGTCGTCCGGCGCCGGCGATCCGCGCTGCTCGCTCTATATCACCATGACACTAACCGATCCGGGCGCCACGCCGCACGCGCGTCATTCGATGCTGTTCGTGCCCGCCGCGACAAAGGGCATCGAGGTCTTGAGAGCGATGAAGGTGTATGGCGACGACGACGCGCCGCACGGCCACATGCACATCCGCTTTCGCGACGTCCGGCTGCCCAAGGACGCCATGATCCTTGGCCGCGGGCGCGGCTTTGAGATCGCGCAGGGTCGGCTCGGACCGGGGCGCATCCATCATTGCATGCGCGCGATCGGCCAGGCCGAGCGGGCGCTCGAAGCGATGTGTCGCCGCTCGGCGTCCCGTACCGCGTTCGGGCAAAAGCTGTCGCGCCTTGGCGCCAATCCCGACATCATCGCCGAAGCGCGAATGAGCATCGAAATGGCCCGCCTGCTCTGCCTGAAAGCCGCCTGGACCATGGACACGCAAGGCGCGCGCGCCGCGGCGCCGCTTATCTCGCAGATCAAGGTGATCGCGCCGCGGATCGCGCTCGAAGTGATTGATCAGGCGGTGCAGATGCATGGCGGGGGCGGCGTCAGTCAGGATTTCCCGCTCGCCCGCATGTGGACCCATGTGCGCACGTTGCGCCTTGCCGACGGGCCGGACGCCGTGCATCGCCGCGTGATCGCCAAAGCGGAGATGAAGCGCTACACCAATGAGGCCGGCGCACAGTGAGCGGCGCTTTCCCTGAGAACACGAGTGCGCTCGACGCGTGGGCAGGCGCCCATGTCGAGGGCTGGCTCGGCCCGAGCGTGGCGAAGAAATTCCCGACCGGACAGTCGAACCCGACCTATCTGATCGAGGCCGCGAGCGGCCGGTATGTGCTGCGCCGCAAGCCGCCGGGCAAGCTCTTGAAGATGGCCCACATGATCGAGCGCGAGTTCCGCGTGCTTAGGGCTTTGGAAGGAGCGGGATATCCAGCTCCGCGCGTGCTTGCGCTTTGCGAGGACGAGGGCGTGATCGGCACCGCCTTCTATCTCATGACCTTCGTCGACGGCCGTGTCCTGTGGGACCCGGCGCTGCCCGACCTTCAGCGCGAAGACCGGCGCCCGATCTATGATTCCATGAACGAGGGCCTCGCCCGGCTGCATTCGATCGACGTCGCCGCCGCGCGCCTGTCGGATTATGGCAAGCCCGGCAGCTATTTCGCCCGTCAATACCAGCGCTGGACTGATCAGTACCGGGCCAGCGAAACGGCGCGAGTCGAGGACATGGAGCGCCTCATCGCCTGGCTTGCGGACAAGGTTCCCACCGACGACGGCCGCGTCGCGCTGGTGCATGGCGACTGGCGCATCGACAACATGATCTTCGACTCGAACTCGCCGCGCCTGCTTGCGGTGCTTGACTGGGAACTGTCGACCCTCGGCCATCCCCTCGCCGATCTTGCCTACCAATGCATGCAATGGCGGCTGCCGAATGCCCGGTACCGCGGCTTGGGCGGCGTTGACCGCGCCGCGAATGGCATACCGACCGAAGCCGAATATGTCGCCGCCTATTGTAAGCGCATGGGGTTCGAAGCCATCCCCGATTGGACCTTCCTCGTCGCCTTCAGCTTCTTTCGTAGCATCGCGATTCACCAGGGCGTCTATAAGCGTTCGCTCGACGGGAACGCCTCGAATCCAGAGTTAGCCCGGCAAGTTGGCGAGTCCGTGCCGTTTGTCGCGCATATCGCCTGGGAAGGAGTCGAAGCCGCTGCTTAAGCCTCAATCTGCGTCTCATCGCGTTCCCGCGAAACGCGAGCCTTCTTGCCGTCGATGGCCGCTCATGGTAAGCGGCCCGCCGACCCTACGGCGCGTGTTGGAAGCGTCGCCGCCGGCCCCGGAGAGGTGGCAGAGTGGTCGATCGCGCCGCACTCGAAATGCGGAGTACGCGCAAGTGTACCGGGGGTTCGAATCCCTCCCTCTCCGCCACCGCCTAAGCTATTGATATGATTTAGCAATCATATTCGCTGCAGCACAGGTCGGAGATCGGTGGCTTCCCGCCGCGGGATAGGGACGGGAACAGCTCGCATCAACGCCTTCGTATAGTCTTGGGTCGGGTTCTCGAACACCTGCCGCCGGGTTCCGTATTCCACGAACTCGCCGTCGCGCATCACCGCGACGTCATGGCTCATGCGTTCGATCACCGCCATATCATGCGAGATGAAGAGATAGGCAAGGCCCATCTCCTCCTGCAGTTCGAGAAGCAGATCCAGCACCTGGCCCCTCACCGATACGTCGAGCGCGGAGACGCTTTCGTCCGCTACGATGATGCGCGGTTCGAGCGCCAGCGCTCGCGCGATGCAGATGCGCTGGCGCTGTCCGCCGGAGAATTCGTGCGGATAGCGGCTTGCGTGATCGGGCGAGAGGTGGACGCGTTTCAAGAGCATCGCGACGCGCTCGCGCCGTTCGGCGGCTGTTCCCACGCCGTGGATCGTCAAGGGCTCGCCGATCGCGGCGCCGACAGACATGCGCGGATCGAGCGATGCATATGGATCCTGAAAGATCATCTGCGCTTTGCGGCGCACGGGTCTCATTTCCGCGGAAGACAGGCCCGAGATCGACACGCCATCAATGACGACTTCGCCCGCGAAGGGAATGAGGCCGAGCACGGCCTTTCCGGTTGTCGACTTGCCCGAGCCACTCTCGCCGACGAGACCGAGCGTGCGCCCCGAATGCAGTTCAAAGCTTACGCCTTTGACCGTCGGGGCGGACGCCTCGCCTCGGCCGAACCAGCGGGCTGCGCGCCAGTAGGTCACGCTGAGATCATGAACGAAAAGCACTGGGTCGCGAGACGATGTGATCGGCGGCGCAGACGTCACGCGCGGCGGGCTGTCAGTCCCGGCGAAGACGCCGAGGCGGGGCACGGCATCAAGCAATTGGCGCGTGTACGCCTCACGCGGACGTTCGAATATGTCGAGAGTCGCGCCGTGTTCCACCACGCGGCCTGACTTCATGACCGCCACGCGGTCGGCCATTTCTGCGACGACACCCATATCGTGCGTAATCAGCAGGATAGCCGCGCCGAAGTCGGCGCGGAGCTCCCGCATGAGTTTGAGAATCTGAGCCTGGACGGTGACATCGAGCGCCGTGGTCGGCTCGTCGGCGATCAGCACCTTTGGCCGGCACGACAACGCCATCGCGATCATAACGCGCTGCCTCATGCCGCCCGACAGCTCATGTGGGTACTGGCCCATGCGCCGCCTAGGCTCGGTCATGTGCACGGCCTCAAGCATGGCGAGAGCGCCGGCTTCCGCCCCCCTCGAGCCGGCTTCGTCGTGTGTGCGAATGGCTTCCGTAAGCTGAGCGCCAACCGTCATGACAGGATTGAGCGACGTCATCGGCTCCTGGAAGATCATCGCGATCTCCCCGCCGCGCACACGCCGCATGGCCCGTTCGCCCAGAGTCGTCAGCTCGCGTTCGGCGAGACGAATCGAGCCGGACCGCGGCTTCAGCGACAGTGACAGCAAGCGCATGATGGAAAGCGCCGTCAGCGACTTGCCCGAACCCGATTCCCCTGCAAGGCATAAGGTCTCGCCGGGATGAAGCGTGAAGCTCACGCCTTCGAGCACCGGGCGCAAACCTTCAGGTGTCCGCGCATCGACAGAGAGATCCCGAACTGCGAGAATCGGTTCCGTCATCTAGGTGAAGACGATCCGCGGAAAGTAGAAGGAAACGATCCAGTTCGGCTGATCCACGACCTCGCTGATCCGCAAATCTCCACAGACAGAGAGAAGCAGATAGGCGTCGATAGGATTAAGACCATGCTCTGCTGCGAGCAGATCAATCATGCGAGCGACCGCCTCCCGCGTAGCCGTCATCAGATCCGGCCCGAGACCAGTCGTCGCCTCGTAACCCGCGCCGTCGAGATGACGCGTAACGGGGCCAGGAGTCGAGAAGCGCGGACTCTTCAGATTGGCGCTCTTGACCAGATCCAGCGTCAGTTCAACGTCCATCTGGCTTTCGATGGCGGTGCCGCAAACCTCTCCGTCGCCCTGCGCCGCATGCGTGTCCCCGATCGAGAACAGTCCGCCTTCGACCTCCACCGGGAGATAGAGGGTCGTTCCCTCTGCGAGATCGCGGATGTCCAGGTTGCCGCCGACTGCGCGCGGCGGGACCACGGAATGCTGGCCAGGCTCCGCCGGCGCCAAGCCGACTTCGCCGGCGAACGCCTTCAGGGGCACCTTTCCCTTCGGACCATAAAGCGCCGGCGCCATCGTTGAAGGGTCGTAAGTCCAAAGGTGGAGCGCGGGATCGGGAAATTGATCGGCCAAGAGGCCGAATCCGGGAATGTTGGCGGTCCACCCGAAACCTGATGGGATAAACTTTCGGAAGGTGATCTTAAGCGCGTCGCCCGGTTGGGCGCCCTCCACATAGACTGGGCCGGTTACGGGATTGACGCGGCTGAAGTCGAGCGTCGCCACATCGGCGGACGTGGAGCCGCGCTTGAAATGCCCATCGCCAGCATCGAGGCATTCGAAGTGGATTGTCTCGCCGGGCTTGCACCTCAGCGCTGGGGCGAAGTCGCGGCTCCAGGCGAAATTATGGTTCTTGCGGTGGATCGTGTGATTGCAGGCGACGCACATGGGATGTCCTTCAAGTCGTGTCGCAGGGAGCCGCCCGCGGCCGTCGCTAGAGAGAAGCGGCGAGGCGTTGTATCAATTGGAGTCCAACAAGAGGCAGCACGTGGCCGGATCCCCGATCGCGGGCTCACTGCCGCTTGAGGGCGGGATGCCCCCGCCCTGGCATGGGATCTCCCGCGCCAAGGACGAGGCCGCCCGGATCATTTCTTGATGTAGATGGCCTCGTAATCGATGACGCGGGTGGGGTCGATGTAGACCGCGTCCGATCCGCCCATACGCTTCGACTTGGCGACGACACGCCGCTCATTGAAAACCGGCGCCCACGGGGCCTGTTGTGACTGAATATCGGCGAAGATCTGCGACCAGACTTTGTATCGCTCATCCTTCTGCTCAGGCTTCGACATGGCGTCGGCCTTGGTTGCGCGATCCTCGAAGCTCTTGTCGCAGAACCATGACCAGTTCCATCCTCCGGGAACCGCGCCGCCGCAGCCGAGAATCGGCCCGTAGAAGTCGGATGGGTCAGGGAAGTCGTCGATCCAACCCATGCCGCCGGACCACGTGAGGGCGGCCTGATCCTTGTTGCCGCCCGCGGCGATGACCTCCGGTTGCGCGAGCGCCTTGATCTCCGCCTTGATGCCGATGGCGGCGAGATCCTGCTGAATCGCCTGCGCGATGCGCGGATTTGGGTCGGTATTCATGGCGTAGAGCGTCGTCGTAAAGCCATCCTTGAGGCCGGCCTCCTCCATGAGCTTCTTTGCGCCTTCGACGTCATAAGGATAGCCCTTATAGGCCTTGTCGTAGCCCGGCATCAGGGGCGGCAGCACCTGGTTCGCGGGCGTCGCGCGACCATTGATGATGCGCACGATACGGTCCTTGTTGATCGCCATGTTGATGGCCTTGCGGACGCGAACGTCGTCCACCGGCTTCTTGGTCGTGTTGATCGTGATGTAGCTCGTCTCGAACTGCTCGCGGTCGACGATCAAGTCCTTGGCGTCCGGAGAGTTCTTGATCTCGAGATACTTGGCCGGCGGGATGCCGTCGCCGGCGACGTCGACCTCGCCCTTCTGGAGTCTCAGGATCGCGATGAGCGGCTCCTGGCCGATTTCGACCTTGAAGCCGTCGAGATACGGACGCTGGCGGAAATAGTCGACGTTGCGCGAGAAGACGAGGCGCTGCCCGGGCACCCATTCGTCGAGCTTGAATCCACCTGAGCCTACCGGCTTCTTGCCAAAGTCGGCGCCCTCCGCCTCGACGACTTCCTTCGGCACCACGGACGCGAAATTAAGCGCGAGCACATTGAGGAAGGTCGCGTCGGGCTGGGTCAGCGTAAACTTGATCGTGGAATCGTCGGGCGTCTCGATGCCGGAGATGGTTGTCGCCGAGCCGTCCGCCATCTTGTCCTGGCCGACGATGGAATGAAAGAAGCCTCCGCCGGGGCCTTGCGTCTTCGGGTTCACGGCGCGCTCGATCGAATATTTGATGTCCGCCGCGGTGACTTTTCGGCCGTTGGTGAACTTGGCCTTGGGGTTGAGCTTGAAGGTGTAGACCAGCCCGTCAGGCGATATGGTCCAGCTATCGGCGAGCGAGGGAATGATCTCTGGCGTGCCGAACTTGTAGTCGACGAGGCGCGAGAACAGGGTATTGATCATCGCCCAATTCTGCCAGTCGTAACCGATGGCCGGGTCGAGGGTCGCCATGTCGTCCTGGAAGGTGACGACGATCGTGCCACCCTGAGCGGGGGTGTCATCGGCGCGGGCGAAGGTCATAAGGCCCGCGCTAAGGACGAGCGCCATCGCGGCGCTCTTCAGCAGTTTTGTGTTCATCAAGTCTCCCTCCTGTTTGAACTCAACGGACGCGGATTCTCGGATCAAGCAGCGGCGCTACCAGATCAGCGAGCAGATTGCCGAGCACGATCGCAAGCGAGGAGACGAGCGTCACGCCCATTATGATCGGCACGTCCACCTCCTGGATCGCCTGCCAGGCGAGTTGTCCAATCCCTGGCCAGCCATAGACGGCCTCGACCACGACAACGCCGCCCATGAACTGGCCGATGTCGATCCCGATCATCGCGACGATGGGCAGAAGCGCATTCGGCAAGGCGTGCCTAAGAACGACGCGCGCCCGGCTCAGGCCCTTTGCGCGAGCCGTGCGGACGTAGTCTTGATTGAGGACGTCAATCATCGCCGAACGCACCATCCGCGCGTACCATCCTGCGCCTAGCAAGCCGAGGGTCAACGCCGGCAGAACGACGTGGGCCGGGGTGCCGAAGCCGCTCATCGGAAACCAGCCAAAGTGAGCGGCGAAGACATAGAGCAGCAGCAGCGCAACCACGAACTGAGGCGACGAGACGCCGACGAAAGCGAACATCATCACCGTGCGATCGACGACGCCGTTCCGCCGCACAGCTGCGATGACGCCCAGCGTAAGCCCCAGCGCGACCTCCACGAGAATGCCGCAGGCCATCAATATCAGGGTCGCAGGAATGCGCGCCATCACAAGCGTCGTAACTTCGCTGCGCTGTATGTACGAGCGCCCAAGGTCGCCTCGCACGAGGCCTGTCAGATAGCGCCAGAACTGCAAAGGCAGAGGCAAATCAAGCCCAAGCTGGTGGCGAACGTTGGCGATCATTTGCGCGTTGGCGCTGCGGCCGGCGACGAGGGCCGCCGGATCGGCGGGCAGATAGTGCAAAAGCAGGAAAGTGATGACGGCGACGCCAAGCAGAACGGCGACCGCCTGCATGACCCGTCGAGCCAGCAGCGCCGCCATCAGCCGCGTCCCCGTTGGGTCGGGTCAAGCAGGTCACGCAGCGCATCGCCGACCAGATTGAAGGAGAGCGCCGTCGCGAGAATGATCGCGCCGGGGATGAAAACGAGCCACGGGGCGGCCTGGAAGTAGCTCTGGCTCTCGTAGATGATGTTGCCCCAGGAGGGCTGCGGCGGCTGCACGCCGACGCCGAGGAAGGAGAGCGTCGCTTCTAGTAGCACCGTCGTTGCAACGCCGAGCGTTCCCCATACGATTGCGCTCGGCAGGAGATGCGGCGCGATGTGGCGAAAAAGGATGCGCATATGCCCGGCGCCAAGCGAGCGTTCGGCCAGAATGAAGTCCCGCTCCACGAGCCCGCGTGTCTCGGTGTAGATGATCCGCGCCACCTGCACCCAATTGACGAGCGCGATCACGAGCGCGACGATCCACAGGCTGGGTCTCAACAGCGCCGCTAGAACAATCGCGAGCAGAAGCGCTGGGAAAGCCATCATCAGATCGGTGAAGCGCATCAGCGCATTCCCGACAAACCCGCTCACATAGCCCGCCACGACCCCGACGATCATTCCGATCATCACCGCGACGCCGTTTGCGACCAGTCCAATGACAAGCGAGGTACGCGCGCCGTAGAGGAGGCGCGAAAGGAGATCGCGGCCGAGCGTGTCCGTGCCAAGCCAATATTTGGATCCCGGCGGCAATGGCGCGCCCTCCAGCGACAGGCCGTCGAACGGTTGGGCGTCGGGTGAGAAAGGCGCGAGCCACGGGGCCGCAATGGCCGCGAACACGACGGCTGCGATCAGGAGCACCGCCACACAGGTCGCAGGCTGGCGGGCGATCTCTGCGAGCGCTCGCTTCATCCCGCTTGTTTCCGCGGGCTTGCAAGAATGGACGCCGCGGCCTGCTCGAGGGTCAGCCGAGTCTGCATGGCCTCGCGGCGCAGACGGCCATAGGCCTCGTTCTCGTCGCAACCATCCGCGACCATTAAGGTCCGCACGGCGGCGTGCACAAGCGGCCGCAGGCGCACGCGCTCTTCGAGCCTCGCGATGCGTTCGTTGAATTGTCGGGCCTCCGCATGCCGGCGAGTCGCCATCACCAACGCCGGATAGACAGCGGAAGCGCTGACGGGTTTGGCGATAAGCGCATCAGCGCCTTGATCAAGCGCCCAAGCAATGCGCCCAGGCGCCTCGGAGGCAAGCAACGCGACGAGCGGCGCCGGTTTTTCGGCAGGCGTCCACGGCAGAAGCCCGTCCCATCCCTCGTCGGCGTCAACAAGAACGATGTCGACGTCCTCAACCGCGCGCAACGGGCGCCAGCGCGCTTCGACTCGGAGTCCGAGCAGCGCGCACTGACGAACGAGACGATCGGTCGTCTCGCTGGGGCGATGTAGGATCATGGCTCTCTGGCCAAGGAAGCTGAGGGTCCCTTTCATGAGACGACCCTAAGCTGCGGCTGCGCGCTGCGCGGCTGGGCGATAGTTCGCTTGCGGGTTAGGTACGGGTCCGCCACCGCGGCGGGTCGAGACTGAAGGATTACGAAGTCGGCTCCCGATATCCGGCCGAGCAGAAATGGCAGATTGGCGTGATTGGTGGCTGGATCAACAAGCAGCGGTCCGAGGGGGCTCGGCGCCTCCAGGCCGGCGAGAGCTGCGCGGACTTTAACAGGATCGTCCATTCCGCAACGAGTCACGGCCTCCACGCAGAGGCGGACCGTGGCGTAGCCGGTTGCGAAATAGCTCGACACCCGGCGCGCGGAGCCGAATCCCGCCGCCACCTGCGCTTTGAGGGCGCGGTTCGCTGGCGTGTCCAGGCTGTCGAAATAGGATGCGGCAGCCAATTGCCCGTCCGCAACGCCGAACCCAATCTCGGGCAATTCGCACTCGGTAAGATCGCAGCTCACGACCGGACAACGCTCCGGACGGAACGCCGGATCGCGCCGCCCGAGTTCACGCATAGCTCGCAGGAAGGCGTGATTCGAGGGACCAAGCATGTTGCTCAGGATAAAATTCGGCCGGCGTGTAGCGACCTCCGCGACGATACGGTCGACGTCGGGATCGCCGATAGGAAGGCACCGCTCGCCTACAATCTCGCCGCCCGCCTCCGTCACGATCTCGCGGGCAAGGCGGTTCATCTCCCAGCCCCAGATATAGTTCGCTCCGGTCAGATAGACCCGGCGCCCATAGGCCGGCATCATGTGCTCGAAGAGCGGGAGCAGGTGCTGGTTCGGACAGGCTCCCGTATAGATCACATTCGGGTTGGCCTCGAAGCCTTCATAGGGGCAAACGTACCAAAGTAGCGCGTCGTGCTTCTCGATGACGGGAATGACGTCCTTGCGCGCTTGCGAGGTCACTGTGCCGATCACGTGCCGGCAGTCGTCCTCTTGGAGCATTTTCCGAGCTAGCTCGATGTAACGCCCGCTCGAACCGCCAGGGTCTTCGAAGACCGGCTCGATCGCGATTGAACACGCGCCTCGCAACTCCTCGATCGCGATCATCGCACCGTCGCGGCAGTCTCGTCCGAGCACTCCGTAATCGCCGGAGGTCGAGAAGAGGATGCCGAGACGCAAAGACGTCATATCGCCTCAACGAAAACGCCCCGCGGTCCAGTCCCCTTAGGAACTGCGCCGCAGGGCGCTGGTGCCCAAAGCCCTCTCGGGCGAAATTCCCGCCGATCCGGTCGTACTGATCGACAGACGGCAGCATCACAGCTTCAACAGGAGAGTCAAGGCGCGCGGCGCCTAATCAGCGGGCTTCTGGCGCAACTCTTCGCAGCATACTGGCGCAAGCGACAGCGATCCTGGAGATCGCGTAGCTCGTGTTGACCCGTGCTTCAATCCGTCACATGGGTCTCGACTTCATCACGGAGTCGTGGCGAAAGCGGCGGGAGTTCCGCCGGGCATGAGGAGGGATGAATGCAAAAGAGCGCCCTTTGCAGCGTGGCGGCCATGTTGGCCATGACACTGGGACTGGGTGCTGCTCAGGTTGACGGGCTGCCCGGAATGCGAGGGCATGACCATACCGGAATCACCGTGCCCGACATGAACGCAGCGCTCACCTTCTTCGTCGACGTGCTCGGCTGCAAGAAGGCAATGTCTTTCGGACCTATCGCTGATCCCGAACCGAACGGCACTTTCATGAAAGACGCGCTCGGCGTCGATCCGAAGACAGTGATCAAGCAGATCACGCTGGTCCGCTGCGGCATGGGCTCGAACATCGAGCTCTTCAGTTATCAATCGCCGGATCAGAAGGTGGTGCAGCCCAAGAATAGCGATATCGGGGGCTATCACATCGCGTTCTACGTGGACGACATCAAGGCGGCGGCGGACTATCTCCACGCCAAGGGCGTCAAGACAATGATGGGGCCGATTCCGATCACCGAAGGGCCGGCCGCGGGGCAAGCGATCGTCTATTTCAATGCGCCATGGGGCCTTCAGTTGGAGGCGATCTCGTACCCCAAGGGCATGGCCTACGAGAAGGACGCGTCGACGATCCTTTGGACGCCGAAGGATCCGGCTAAGTAAAGCCTCACGCAGCCGATTTAACGTCTTTGGCAAGCTGAATTGGGAGAAGGCAGGTTGGCTTCTCCTCGACAGCGGGGCGCGACATCGGTCCGGTCGATCCGTTTGGGCTTTCTTGGCTCGTGGCCGTTTCACCGCGAAACCCCAGCTTATGAGGGTTGGATTCTCTTGGATTTCCTTGGATTCTCTCGTCAGAATCGAGACTTATCAATGGGTTACTCGGCTTGAAGCGAGGAAACTTTTTTCTCAGCCCTTTTCCCTGGCGTTGAGAGGCGCCGGAACGGGGGCGGGGACCCCGCGGTCTTGGCAT
>Ga0210406_10001564_pt1 | contig 27618 bp, 24 predicted proteins | sample IncBWC30MmetaG_FD_155454 | JGI IMG/M metagenome (GOLD analysis project Ga0210406, IMG submission 155454) | Forest soil microbial communities from Barre Woods Harvard Forest LTER site, Petersham, Massachusetts, United States - Inc-BW-C-30-M | ecosystem: Environmental > Terrestrial > Soil >... | reverse complement strand
GGCCGCGAACCACTGTCAGGGGAGTGCGCAGCTCGTGCGAAACGTCGGTGGAAAACTGGCGGATCTGCTCGAAGGAGCAATCCAAGCGCGTCATCATGTGATTGAAGGCGTCGATCAGCCGATCCAACTCGTCGCCAGCATGACGCACGGGAATTTGCATGTCGAGATTGGAGTGCGTGATTCGCTGTGCTGTTTCGGCCACGGAATTCACCGGATCGAGCGCCTTCCCGGCCAGGAACCATCCCAGCAGGCCGCTCAACAAGATGACGATCGGCACCAGGATCAGGTAGTTCAAAGTGAAATCCCGGATCACCTTGTTGTTTTGGTCGATGGCTCGGCCGATGGCGAGGTAATACTTGTTGCCGCGCTCATCGATCATGAGGCCCGAATGGATCATGTAGGGGATGCCCATGCTGTCTTTCCGGATGCGCGTGGCGGATTTGCCGGAGCGGAGAATGGCCTGAATTTCGGCGGGCGAATCGAGGCCGATCGAGTCGTAAATCAAAGAGTGTTGCAACGCATGTCCTTGCGTATCGGCCAGCAAATAGACCCGGCGTATTCGCTCCACGGTGAACGTTTCGTCCGGATCCTGCGAGTCGTAAAACCAATTTGGGCCCTCAGCGCCCGTACGAAGGTAACCCTTGGCAGCGCCCCATTCCTCTTGCAGGATACTTGCCATCTGTGATTGAAACGTCGTGCTCAAAGTCTGATGGAAAACGATGCCCAGCAATACCAGCAGGATAGTGAAAAAGAATACGTAGCTGACGGCCAGGCGAAAGCGTAGCCCGCGCGTGAATCGCAAAGCCTTGCCGAAAGCGCTCATGACGATTGCTCGACCTGCCTCTCGACAGGTTTTTCGGCCTTTTCAGGCGCATCCAACATGTACCCGATGCCGCGAACGGTATGGATCATCTTGACCGGAAACTTGTCGTCGATCTTGCTGCGCAAGTGACGGATGTACACGTCGACGATATTGGTGAGACCGTCGTAGTCCATGTCCCAAACATGCTCGACAATCATGGTGCGGCTCAACGGACGCCCGCGATTCCGCATCAGGTATTCCAGGATGCTGAATTCTTTAGGCGCCAGCTCGATATTCTCGTTGCCCCGGATTACTTTGCGGCGGATGCAATCCAGAACCAGATCACTTACCTGCAAGCGCTCGGGCGTGGGCTGACCTCGCCGTAAAAGAGCGCGAACACGCGCGAGCAGCTCGACAAAGGCGAACGGCTTGGTGAGATAGTCGTCGGCGCCCAGTTCCAGGCCTTTCACGCGATCATCCACCGCATCGCGCGCGCTTAAAATAAGAACCGGAGGGCTAGATTTTCGATTGCGGACCTTCTCCAAGACGCTGAGTCCGTCGGTGTCAGGCAGCATCAGGTCCAAAATGATGAGGTCATACTCGGTGGCGTGAACTAACTCCAGGGCCGTATTGCCGTCGCCGGCGACGTCCACCGCGTATCCAGCGCTCTCCAGACCGCGCGAGAGGAAATCCTGAATACGCTTCTCGTCCTCAACGATGAGTATTCTCATAGACTTAAACCTGGAGCCAGTGTAGCACCCGCTTATACTCCCACCACTATAATTAAAGCACTGCGAAGGGCGGCGGGCCATTTGCCCTGCATCCTTATGACCAGCGAGACCGCCGTTACTCAGGCGTCGAGCGCCGGTGCTGATGGAGTCCGTCAAATTTGCGCAGCCGTGAAGGCATCCAGCTTCTTAAGTAACTCTTCCACGGGGGGCGCCACTGGGAATATCGTCCAATTGGCTGAGATCGGCAGCATGACCGTGCGGGCGCCCACTTCGACGGTCTTCTCCAACTTGGCGTCTGCAAAGGGTCGAATCTCGGCGCAAACTTTGTCGAGGCGTCCCTCTCGTTCCAGCACTGCAATCACCGCAGGCCCCTGCCAGCGGAACACCCGATCGCTCGCCAACAAATGCTCTTTGAAATGCTGTGCGAACGTCGCCAGGACCTGGTCCCCAATGACATTTCCGAAGCGCGCGTTTACAGCCTGCAGCCGGCCGACCACGGCTATCGCCAGAAATTTATTGTGTGGCGACGCCATGGCGGTTTGTATTGCCTGCATCGCTTGCTTCTTACCGGGCAGTCCGGTGGCCGCATCCAAATTTGCCCCGGCGGCAACGGATCTCACTCGATCGCGGGAAGTCTCCAGCTCCTTTTTGAGGGTGTCAAGCGTGCTTTGACCATCGGTTTTTTGGCGGACCGCTTCCTCCCGCACCGCTTCCAGGCATTCTCCCAGGCGCAGCTTCAGCAGCTGCATGTCGTCCACCGCGCGCGCGTGTTCGATGGATTTTTCGATGTCCTGCAACTTGTTCACCGAGGATTCGCCGCTGGATCCAATGCTAATGACGGTTTGAGTCAGCATCGAGACCATGTTCTGCAGCTCGTGATTCTGCCGCTGGATCACCTTGCCGGTTCGGCGGTTAAATTCCTCCATGACCCGTAAGGCTCCTCCGACCACTACCAACACTTGGGACATCGGGGTATCAGGGGTTATCTGCTTGGCAAGTTCGTCGATGTCCGTTCGAAAGGGCCCATAATCGCTTTCGTTTCCCTCGACGGCATGCAAAGCGATCCCCTGCAGGAACAGACCGATAATTCGCCGGTACTCTACATCGGCATTCTTGCTCTTGTCGCCGAAGAGGTAGGGTTTGAGAGAAATCATCGTTCTGCGACCGGTCGCAGGCCTATCCGCGTCTTTGCAAACTGGCTGCGAATTGGTCCTGAGTTGTCTTATCGGATGGACTGAGGATTTCTTGGGCGGCCTTGCTAGGGCCTAGCGAGCTCGTCCTGGCGCGCTCGCATTTGGGCCCTTGCCTCGCGGTGAATCTCTCCCATTTTTGCGCCGGTGGCAACTAAAGCCACGAATCCCACGATTAGCAGCGGCAATGTCACCATGCCCCACAGGATCAGCGTGAAGCGGCGGGCCATGGCCTGCTGGACACCAAACAGAGTGAGTCCCAAGGTAGACAGGACCTGGAAGAGGCCCACATTGCCGGGAGCCTGCGGCGCTACCGAACCCAGTCGTAACAGAATCATCAAAGTGGCAGCGCCCTTCCAGGAAGCCTCATCCAATCCATACGCCTGCATTACGGCGTAGATTGGCACCGCCTGCATCAGCAAATGGGGGATGCTGACCAGGGCGGACCAATAAAGATAGCGCGAGTGGCCGATCCGATGGAGATCCTCGATAAATACATGCGCCCAGCCGAACATGCGCGAATCAAGGATCACTTCGAGCGCCTGTTCGCGCCAGTACATCGCGACCGCGAGCACCGCGCCACAGACCAGAATAAATATTCCGAGAAAAATAGCGCCATCGGTCAGCAGACTGAGCGCGCGAGCCTGGCCATGATTTAAGGGAAAGTGCTGTAGATACCGGAACGAGAAGAACAGCCCGGCGATCAGTAACAGGCCATCGAAGATGCGCTCAATCACCGCCGAAGCCAGGGTCACCGAAATCGGAATTTCGCTCCAACGTGTGATCAGGAAGCAGCGAATCAGCTCGCCGCCGCGCAGCGGCAGCACTTCATTGGCGAACAATCCGACAAAGATCGCCCGCGTTGCGCTCCACACCGACACCGGCCCGAGGGGACGCAGCAACAGGCTCCAGCGCCAAGCCTGAATCACATAAGCTAACAGGTCAGCCAGTGCGCCAACGGCAATCCAGCGCCAGTCCAGCTCGCGAATCTCTTCACCTAACTCGCTCCAACTTACACCGTGCAGCGCCCATCCCAGGCCCGCCAGCGAAACCAGAATTGTGACTAGCGCGAAGACACGCGTGCGAAGGCGAGTTTCTGGGGAGGCAGCGACCATATCACCCAAGACCTATGATAGCTGGTTAGTTTCTGGCTGCCAGTTTGGCTTCCACCACGGACCGCAGGGGGATCAGCGCGAGCATTTCCGAAAGGCGAGAACTGCGTTCAATCCACCGAAAGCGAATGAGTTCGAAAGGGCGCACTCCACTTCAAGCCGGCGAGCTTGATTGGGGATCACATCCAGATCGCAGGCCGGATCAGGCTCGGAAAAGTTCGCGGTGGGCGGCAGGACGCCGTTGCACAGAGAAAGCAATGTGGCCACCGCTTCGATCGCCCCGGCCGCGCCCAGCGTGTGCCCGTGCATCGATTTGGTGGAACTGACGGCCAGGCGATCGGCATGCTTGCCAAATACCCTGCGGATGGCGGCCGTTTCGGTGGCATCATTGGCTTGGGTCGCAGTACCGTGTGCGTTGATATACCCGATGTCTTCCGGCTGAAGCGCGGCATCTCGGATGGCGGCTCGCATGGCCCGGGCGGCGCCGTCGGGCGAAGGTTGAGTGATGTGATAAGCGTCCGAGGACATACCGAAGCCTGCGACCTCGCCATAGATCTTCGCGCCCCGTGCCCGCGCAGCTTCAAGCGGCTCCAGCAATAGCATGGCGCCACCCTCGCCCAGGATCAACCCATGCCGGTTTTTAGAAAATGGCCGGCAGGTATCGGGAGAGACCACGCGCATCGCCTCCCAGGCTTTCAAGAAACCGAAACTGAACACCGCCTCGCTTCCACCGGCGATCGCCAGGCGTGCCATACCGCTGCGCACCATCCAGAATGCCTGCCCGATGGCGTGATTGGCCGATGAGCAAGCGGTCGAGACCGTGTAGGTGGGGCCAACCACGCCTGTTTCGAGTGAAATCCGGCTGGCGGCCGCGTTCTCCATGGTGCGCGGAATGGTCAAGGGATTAACGCGTGGGAGACTATGGCGATAAAGATTTACGAAACCTTCGTCTTCGGTGCTTTGGCCGCCAACGCAACTGCCAGTGACAATCGCCGTGCCTTCGCGCAGCTCGTCATTCCATTCGATGCCCGCCTGGGCAATGGCCTCCCGGGCAGCCACTACTCCGAATTGCGCAAAGCGATCCAGCAGCCCGATTTCTTTCTCTTCGAAATGCCGCGCTGGATCGAAACCCTGAACTTCTGCGCCATTTTGGAAACGTAGCTGACCGCGATCGACTGCCTGAAGGGGACGGATGCCCGGCTGGCCTGCCGCCAGCGCCTGCCAGAATTCGCCAGAGTTATGCCCCAGCGCGGAGACGACGCCGGCGCCCGTCACCACCACGCGATGCTGCATGTCAGGCCCTTAGGGCTGCTGGTCCTCCCTGGCCGCTTTCAATCAACTTGGAAATCCCATCCACGACGTCGCGCACCGATCGGATATTCTGCGCGTCGTCGTCGGGAATATTTATGTTGAACTCGTTTTCAACCGCGAAAAGAATGTTGATCCCATCCAACGAATCAATGCCTAGCTCTTCGAAGGTACTGTCGGCCGTGACTCTCTCTTGGGGGAGATGCTGGGCCGTGGCAATGATTCCTCTGACGCGCTCGGTCAGTTCCGCGTGGGACATAGGATGTCGGTCACCTTTTCGAAATGAAAACCTTGCTCCATCAATTTTGGCAGAACTGCGCGCAAAGCTCCCAGGGTGGCTCGGATATCAGGTCTGGATTCAAGCTGGCGGCCATCGTGTAGGCAAAAAATTGCGCCATTCCTGCGCCGTTCAGAAGGCGTGGAATTACCCGTTGCTCGGGCCATTTCCAGTCGAGTGCGAGCGTGGTCCACATCACCCCTAAGAGACCGAGCCGCTGCTGGGCCGGGCGCAATCCGAACCAACGCGCGCCGTAGGGCGCCCGGAACAGCCGCGGCCGGACTCCGGTGGTTTGCTCGATGGTCTCTTGCGCGCGGGCCAGTTCACCGTAGATGAACGGCGCCGATTGAAAATACAGTTTAGAATGCGTATCGGTGTGGTTGCCGATTTCGTGGCCCCGAGCTGCCACTTCGCGTGAAACCTGCGGGAGACGCCGGACGTTCACCCCGCACTGAAAGAAAGTGGCCGGCACGCCGTGGCGGGCGAGGATCTCCAGCAACTCGGGAGTAGATTCGCTTGGTCCGTCGTCGAAAGTGAGAGCGATTGCAGGCCGCGTGTCTGTGCCCTCATACACTGAGGGCGCCAACATGGAAGACGACGGAGCTCGGACTGCATACGCCAAGGCGCCCGCTGATGCACAAACCGCCGCCGCGCCGCCGGCGAGCAATCCGGGCCCATTCATCAGGAGGCCTGGCGATTGGCGCCGCGCGAGCGCATCGAGCCAGGAGGCTTTGAATCGGTGTAGATAACAGACCAAGGCCCGGGGATCCAGGGATAACGCTCGATAATGCCCTCATCCACTTCAACGCCCAGCCCTGGACCCTTGGGCAGGATCAGATCGCCGTGGTCGAGTTGGAGCGGTTCCTTTAACACTTCCGCCGCCAGTGGATAGGGATACATGCTGGCCCGCGATGGTGTGGAATAGCAGGGATACTCGAGCCATTCGACAACCTGATCGGGCCAGCAGACTCCCAGGTGCGCGGCGGCGATCACCTCCAGAGCCGTTCCCCAGTTGTGGAATGCAAACTTCAATCCCGCTCGCGACACTTCCCCCAGCATGCGGCGCGCCGTGGCATATCCGCCCTGCGAAACCAGATCTAACTGCAAATAGTCGACGCCGGCGAAGATGAGATCCAAAAAACTCGGTTCGTCGGGCTCATGTACGCCACTCGCCAGCGCGACTAAGTCCAGTTCCTTGAGGCGGCGATATCCGTCGTGGTGATCGGCGGGAAGGGGCTCCTCCAGCCAAGCGATGTTGTACTCGCCCAGCTGCTCAGCCAATTTGTCGATGGTGGCTTCGAGGTAATTCAAATCGCCGGCCTGCCACCAAGTGTGGGCGTCAACGATGAGATCGAAATCTGGTCCGACCGCCTCGCGCATCAAGCGGATAGCCTCGATGTCGTTGTCCGGCCCGATGCCGGAATGCATTTTATAGGCGCGAAATCCAAGCTGCGAAACACCGTGGGCCTCTTCGGCATGTTTTTCCGGCGTGGTTTGCATACCGGCGCTGGCGTAGAGTCGAATGCGATCGCGCACCCGGCCGCCTAGCAATTCCGAGATGGGCAGACCGTGTTCTTTCCCCACCAGGTCGTAGAGAGCTATCTCGACTGCGCAGTATAGTTTTTGGAGTGCTGGGTCGCGGCCAGTTTCTTCGACGAAGTGCACCCGCAGCGCATCGGGATCCGCCAAGGTTCGGCCTGCCAGAAACGGCGCGATCACTCGATCAATAGCTGCCTTCGCTGGCTCGTTTCCAGGCGCCGGACCATAACCGATCAATCCGTTGTCAGCTTCGACGCGGATGAGCATTGTGTCGCGTTTGACAATCGTCCGTTCGCCGCCATGATAGGTGACCTTCAAAGGGTCGGGCAAGGGATAGGAGAGTAAGTGCGCCTGAACGGAACGGATTCGCATTCTGCTACGCTTTTTAGGGTAACAGGAGGTGGGGTGTGGGATGTGGGCGGTAAAACCAAGGCGCCACTCCTGCTTTCTTGAATGAAGCTTGAAAATCTGGCGTGCCAATAGCGACAGCCTTTCACGCAATGCATTAATCTCAGCGGGATCGGCGATTTTAAGTTCGGCGGCGATCTGAGCAAATCGCGCCATCCCGGCCATTGTTCTCCGGCCTCTACCTTCAGCCAGATTGCAGGGTATCGACACTGCCGCCCGACGGATCTGCCCTGTGAGCCCGAAGAGTTCGGACTTCGGCCAGTTGTGCCCTCGGTCGGAGCAGCGGTCAACTTAGATGATGACAGTGACGTTTTCATGGCCATGGCTATACGCCGTCCAGACAGGCGAAAGGAGCTTGACCGACGCACACGCGGCAAAGCTCATGAATACCTGCTGCGGGCTGGGTTTTCATTTGCGACGGTTTTCGGGGGCGTCTTCGAGCAGGTTATCAGAGCAGCAAATGGATCTCAGCAAGATGCCGGCATCTCAACACCTGAATCTCGGTTGATCTCACCATTCAGCAGTCGCAGTGTGCGTCGGATCTGAACACTTTACATTGACGGGTGAGAAGTCATAACATACGCCAAGGGCGCGAAAATCGAAATCGCAGTGCCAGTATGTCGGCCGCCAGTGCCAAGGGAATTGTTTGCGGAGCTGAGACTCCGTGAAGTGCTGCAAGAACATTTTTCGGGAGGTTCTCCAACGTGTCACATATTCGGTTCATCATTTTGACGGCCTCTGCTGCTGTCTTTCTTGCTGCGGGATCTTCGATGCTGTTTGCGCAAGGGCTCATCACCCAAAAGGCGCTCTCGCTCGAGATGGCCCAGGCTATCGCTCAGGGGGCCGTTGATAGATGCCGCTCTGATGGATTTCACGCGAGTGTTACTGTGATCGACGGAAGTGGCTTATTGAAAGTATTCATGCGAGATGAAGGAACCGGGCCGCACACGATTGATTTGAGCCGGCGCAAAGCTTATACAGCACTCACGTTCGCGTCGCGATGGAAGACGTCCGGGGAAGCGGCGAAGGCTTGGGGATCAACCTTGGGATCCCCAATGCCCAATATCGAGGGCACGGCTGGGGTGGCCGGCGGAGTGCCGATCAAAGTAGGTAGCGAGACTATTGGGGCTATCGGTGTTAGCGGCGCGGTCGGAGGCGATAAGGACGAGGCCTGCGCAATGGCTGGCATCGCTAAAGTTCTCGACAAGTTGAAGTGAGCGATGTAATAGGCGAATTGAGGTCGGCTAAGAAATCCGCCGGTGAACGGGTGAACCGCTACCTTTAATTAGTCCGGCGTCGCCAGGAGCGACAGCAAGGGAAACAGTCATGAGGCAGCGGGAAGTTGTGATCGAGCTCCCTGTGCGTGAACAGAAGGACTGATTCTACTTGGGCTGGCATCGCCACGAGCGGCAGAAGTTTCGAAATCTGCAAGATCTGCTGATCGACGCTGACCTACTGCCGCAACGGATGTAGAAGCGCCGGGGGGATTTGCCGGGCATATTAAGGACGGAACCAACCGCGCCAACTGGGTGAATGCCTTTAACCCGAATCGACTTTCGTCTCATCGCGCTCGTTTCCCTCGATCAGAGGCGAGCCCTATTCAGATTGGTCGTGTTGTCTACGCTCATCGTAGTCAACGACTAAGATGAAGCGATGGATGCCACTCCGGTGGAACGGTCGCGCCACACCACGATCGAAGGCCGATATGTCACGCTACAGCCTGTGAATGCGGACGCGCACGCGGACACCCTCTTCAATTCCGTTCAAGGTCACGATTCGCTGTGGGATTACGTGTCGGACGGACCGTTCCCCGACCGCGAAGCATTTCGCGCCAGCATCGAAAAGAAAACGGTGTCTACCGATCCTCTGTATTTTGCAATTGTCGACAATCAGTCCTCCGATGCCGTGGGGTACGCGTCTTACCTGCGGATCGAGCCTTCGCACCGCGTGATCGAGGTGGGCAACATTCTCTACACGCCGCGTCTCCAAAGGACGCGCGGGGCCACAGAGGCAATGTCGCTCATGGCTCGCCACGCGTTTGAGGACCTGCGCTATCGCCGGTACGAATGGAAGTGCAACGCTCTGAACGAGCCCTCACGGCGTGCAGCATTGCGGCTGGGATTCCGCTTCGAAGGCATCTTCCGGCAGCACATGATCGTCAAAGGGCACAATCGGGACACCGCCTGGTATGCCATGCTCGATGGCGAGTGGCCGGATCGGAAGGCGGCTTTCGAGCGATGGCTGTCGGCGGAAAATTTCGACGTGGAAGGGAGACAGATCAGGAAGTTAGTAGGACCGGGTTAGCCGGTGAGGGAGCGCGAACCTCCTGCGGCCTTTTCGCAACACACAACGTCTTCTTGTCGGTCCGCGCCCACCCGCGCCGCGGTGACACCGGTTTGCAGGCTGCGGACGGGGACCGAGTGTTTTGTCGGGTCGTTACGAATAACCTCAGAGTCGATTGTGTTTTGTACTCATGGTTTCTCCTTGCCGCGTTTTGGGGCCGTCACATTGACCACTTTGGTTGGCGTGTTAACTGGCCCATGGAAATGATGGGTGGCCTGCTCAAGAATTATCGCTGACAAGCGGCATCGACCTGGTTGAGGGAGAGGCAGCAAAATACCGGGTATCCTGAGGTTTCATGAAAACTGCGATTGTTACCGGGGCCGCCAGGGGGATTGGCAAGGCCATCGCCGGACGCTTGGCGCATGATGGATTCACCGTGGTTGTAGCGGACGCCGACGAGCCGGCGGCGATCACTGTAGCCGCGGAGTTGTCTGGACTGGGCATCGGCGTGGATGTGAGTAATAGCGCCGACGTACAGCGCATGGCGGCCACCGTGCTCAAACGCTACGGGTCGATCGAGGTGCTAGTGAACAATGCGGGTGTCACTGGGAAAGCGGCTCCCGTGCACGAGTACCCGGACGACGAGTGGCGTCGCGTGATGGCGATCGATCTGGACGGCGTGTTCTATTGCGCGAAGGCCGTGCTTCCTTCCATGCTGGCTAAGGGGTCTGGACGCATCATCAACATCGCGTCAATTTCCGGGAAAGAGGGCAACCCTAACATGCCTGCGTATTCGACGGCCAAGGCGGGCGTAATTGGTTTCACGAAAGCGTTGGGGAAAGAAGTGGCGACGAAAGGCGTGTACGTCAATTGCATCACACCCGCGGTGATCGAGACCGAAATTCTGAAGCAGCTGAATACGGAGACGGTTAACTACATGATCTCGAAGATCCCGATGGGGCGCGTTGGCCAGCCGCGGGAAGTGGCGGCGCTTGTATCGTGGCTGGCGTCGGAGGAATGCAGCTTTAGCACCGGAGCCGTTTTCGATCTCAGCGGCGGCCGGGCGACTTACTAACGCGAGATAGAAACCTTTAGTCTCGAAAAGCTCTTTCGTTTGGGAAACCATCAAGGGAAATCTGCGGGCGATCGGCCTATGAGGCGAAAATCGGTTGCCTACGGCTTGCAGGATGGCGCCCAGACCGGTGAATTCGCCAGAAGTAACATCTCGACCGAGAAGGCAGTGTCCATGCGCAACACCTTTTGGACCTGCTTCAAATGGACGTTCGGCCCCCTGTACTCCGGGCAACGGGCCAATAGGGGTGTCGGAATTTGGCTTCAACAGACCCTGAAGCAGGTCGCTAAGAAACGAGCCGGGGTGACGCTTACTTCTCGGGCAGCCGCGTGGTTTGACGCGCTACGATCTGCCAGCCGTGCGGCCCGGGGCCCTTCAGCAAGACCCACAGGATGTTGAGGTGGTTGTCGTGCATTGCGCCCGGCGTGCCGTTTCGAAGCTCGTTAACGCCTCGAACCAGCGCGACATTTCCGTAAACTCTAATGGTCGAGTCATGGAACGTCATAGATTCGGTGACTGCTGGACCGGCGGCAGCTTTCAACACCTCAGCCTTGGATTGAAGCATTGCCGAAGAGTGGCTGTAGGTGAGGTCGGGATGATAAATCTTGTCGAGCGTCGCGACATCTTTCTTGATGGTCGCTTGCGCCATATCTTCTAGAGTGGCCATGACGGCCTTCTCGTCGCGAGCGTCGTTGTTGGTCGCTGGAAGAGCGACTGCCGAAGCAAGCATTCCACAGAGAACCGCTACTATCCAGTTTTTCATGACCTATATCTTATAGGAAGCCCGGAGGAGTGTCTACCGTCCCAGTGACGCAACTTCGCTAACTTCTCAAGCTCACTTTCAGCGTTTCTACCAGGTACTTCTTGTGGGAGTCCATGTCCTGTTCCACCGTGCCCTCGCCGGGCCGCGGGGCGTCGAAGTCGAGCGTTACCCACCCAGCGTATTCGCGCTCGCGCAGAACGTGGAAAAAGGCGGGAAAATCGACGCCGCCGGTTCCGAGACGCTTGTAGAGATTCACGCGATTATGTTCCTCTTCGCTAGGGGCCGGTCCTTTCCATCCATTGCCGGCGCTATATTTGGGCTCGCAGTCCTTGAGGTGAACGGCTGCAACGCGGGAATAGTAATCGCGGAGGCATTTCACGGGATCTATGCCTCCTAAGCTCGCATGGCCGGTATCGAGGACGAGATAGACATACCTGGGGTCCGTGAGATCCATCATTTTTTTCAACTCGGGCTCGCGCTCCACCAGTGTCCAGCAGTGCGGATGGAAGCCCAGCTTGATCCCTGCGTCCATGGTGCGTTTGCCCGCCTCATTCAGGGTTCGAGCGAGAGCCTTGGCGTTTTCGTCGGTGAGATTCTCGGCCCCGTTACCCGCACGGCGGCTGAGATTGATCTTGAGGTGCTTGCAGCCGAAATAAGAAATATAGCGAGCTCTAGCGGCGTTGTTCTCGATGGTCGCTGAAATCTTGGCGGGATCCAGATATTGGCCACCGCTGCCCACCGTCGCAAGCGCAAGACCGGACGCATCCAGCACCTGTTTGAGCTCTTCCGGGGGTTTGTCGAGGTACTTGGCGATGTCCTCCTGAAAAGGCTCAAGCCCCTGATACCCGTATCGAGCCGTCATCTTGATTCCCGCTTCCGGATGCGGGGGTGTGTGCCTGAATTCGTGTCCGCTCATGGCAAACCGCATCTTGTCACCCTGGGCAGCTTGAGCGGCGACCGCGGCGCCGGCGCTCGTGAGTAAGAATTCGCGGCGATTCAGCATGCTGAGACCCTCCTCTGGGCTACCAGCATATCAGTCTCGCAAATACCACGGAATATTGATCACAATGACCCGCTGATCGCCTTTGAATAGCAGCAGCGCCTTCAGAACCGCCGAACGGTTGTTGTGCAACAGGGTGTAATACCAGCGGTTCTCGACCAACTCGGGGATCAATACAGCGATCTGCCGATCGGGGTTAGCCCGCTCCAGGTCAAGTACGTAATCCAATACCGGCCGCACCACAAAGCGAAAGGGTGATTTGAGCGTCACAAGTTCTGGGACAGGCAGTCCCGCTTCCCAAGCCGGTTTTTCGACTTGCTCTCGCCAGCGATGACGTATTCCCTCGCCATCCTCTCCGCAATCCACGTGCAGCAACCTAATCTCCGGCGAGAGACCCCAGCCAAACCGCAGCGCCTTTTCCGCAATGACACTCCACCGCTCGATCGGTATCACCACCAACGGAGGAGCCAGATTCTTCACATATACGGGAGTATCGCTCCGAGTCTCTTCTTCAACACGCTTATAGTGCCGTTTGATCCCTCGCATCGTTAACATCATCCCGGGGATGAGAAGAACCGTGATCCACGCGCCGTCGGTGAACTTCGCTACCATGACAACGACTACGGTGATGCCCGTCGCGACGGCACCCAGGCCGTTCACCAGCATGCTTCTGCCAGCGCCTGCTCCGCCCACACGTTTCCAATGCACCACCATCCCCGCCTGCGACAAAGTAAACGCCAGAAACGCGCCCACGGCGTACAACGGAATCAACCGGTCCGTCACTCCGCCGAACAAGATGAGAAGCGCACCGGCCAACCCCGCCAACATGTAGACGCCTTCGGCGAACACCAGACGTCGGCCGCGCAAGGTCATCCCGTGCGGTAAGAATCCATTCTGCGCGATGGCTCTTGACAATCGCGGAAAATCCGCGAACGCGGTATTCGCGGAGAGCGCGAGGACCAGCAGAATCGATCCGATACTCACCCAGTAGAAGAGGCCCTTACCAGCGACTGCTCCAATCAATTGCGAGAGAACACTCTCGTAACCTTGCTGTCCGGGTGGAGTGGCTGCGATCCCATAAGCTCTGACCAGAAACGCGATGCCGCCCAGCATCACGATCAGGATGGCGATAACGATAGTAAGCGTTAGGCGCGCATACCTGTCACTCGGCTGGCGAAAGGCCATGACGCCGTTGCTGACAGCCTCCACTCCCGTCATGGCGGTACAGCCGCTTGCAAAGGCGCGTAGCAGAAGCCAGGCACCCACAACTTCCGTGGCACTCGCAAGCCTGGGTGGTAGGATCACGGGCGCTGGATGGCCGCCGGCCAGGAATGTCTTCGTGACGCCGAGAGCAATCACGCCCAGCAGGCAGACAATGAATAAATACGTCGGAACCGCGAAAATCCCGCCCGTCTCTCGCACTCCTCGAAGATTGATCACTGTCACCAGGATCAGAATGCCGAGGCAAAGCAGCAGGGTGTACCGTTCTAGCGACGGAATCGCCGAGATGAGCGCGCCAACGCCAGCCGAGATCCCGACTGCCGCAGTCAGAACGTAATCGACCATCAGCGAGGCGGCGGCCAGCAGACCAGGCCAAACTCCGAGATTGTCGCTTGCGACGGTATACGAACCTCCGCCCTGGGGATATGCGGTGATCGTCTGCCGGTATGAAAAATAAACCACACAGAGCAGGATGATTATGCTGACGCTGATGGGAACGATGTAGGGGACGCCCATCATGCCAAGGGGTATCAGCAGAGTGATAGCGGCCTCGGGACCGTAGGCAGCCGAGCTCAATGCATCCAGTCCGAAGATCGGAATCCCTTTGGCTGGGCCGATTCTTTCAGCATTTTCCTCTTCTGTGGCCAACGGTCTGCCGAGCAGCAGATCAGTGAGCTTCATGCGACCATTCTCCTATTAAGCGGGGGGAAGCTTCGATCGCTCGTGTTCCTGCGAGCGCTGAAAAAAAGCTGTAGTGTGAAGGTGGGGCCATGTCCAATAGATTCTTCATATCCATCAGCTTTGTGCTTCTAATGAGCGGGCTGCCCGCTTTGGCGCATCATGCCTTTTCGGGCGAGTTCGATACGTCCAAGCCCATTACTCTCGAAGGCGTGGTCACACGCGTCGACTGGGAGAACCCACACGTGCATTATTACGTGGATGTCACAGGGCCGGATGGCACAGTGGTGAATTGGTCCTGCGAGACCGGTGGTCCAACCCGCCTGGCCCGGCGAGGCTGGATGCGCGATACGCTAAAGCCCGGAGACAAAGTGATCGTCCACGGTTTTCTAGCCAAAGACGCCTCTCACGCTGTCGACGGGAGGAAAGTCACGTTTGCGAACGGCCAGAAGATCGAATCGGAAACGCAACCTTGAGCTTAACCCGCAGAGCATGAACTTGAACCGCAGACAGGTTCTCCGCACGGCTTCGGGCGGCTTGGCGGCAGCCGCCATTCCGCGGACCGCTCGCGCCCAGACTCGCGGAGTGAAGGCGCTGGTCTTCGATACTTTTGGGACCGTGGTCGACTGGCGTGGCTCGATCATCGCGGAAGGCGCTCTTTGGGGCCAAGCCAAGGGCCTCTCGATCGACTGGGGCCATTTTGCCGACCGCTGGCGAAATGGGTACGCACCGGCGATGGAGAAAGTCCGAAAGGGCGAGCTGCCTTGGACCAAGCTGGATACCTTGCATAGAATGTTGCTTGACGATCTCCTTCAGGAATTCGGGATCAAGGGCCTCACCGAGGAAGAGAAGGAACATTGGAACCGCGTCTGGCATCGGCTGAAACCGTGGCCTGATTCGGTTCCCGGCTTAGTGCAGCTCAAGAAGCGGTTCACCATCGCTCCGCTTTCCAACGGGAACGTGTCGCTGCTGGCTGACATGGCCAAGAGCGCCGGCCTGCCCTGGGATTTGATCCTTTCGGCAGAATTAGCGCGGCACTATAAGCCCGATCGGGAAGCCTATTTGACGGCGGTCGAGTTGCTGAGCCTCAAGCCTGAGGAGGTGATGATGACGGCTGCGCATCGAGGTGACCTGGACGCTGCCCGCAGCTTTGGTCTACGGACTGGCTTTATTCATAGGCCAACGGAATACGGGCCTACTCGCCGCGGCGATACCGCCAAACAGGGCGATTTTGACGTAGTGGCTAGCGGCATGCTAGACTTAGTCTCGAAAATGATGGCTTAAGGTCGAAGCCGCCCTTTTGCAATCAATAAGTTAAGCGGTATGGCGGTTCGGGGCAGCTTGCAACCGAATCGACATGAATCGCATCCAATTGGATAGGGAACTCCGTCTCGAGGAGCCACCCGAAATACCCCGGAGCTTAGATGCAAAGATTTGACGAACTTATTCTCGCGGATTCTGCGGACTCGAGCCGATTCGCCGTTGCGGATCTCGAAACCGAATCATTGGAGGGCGACGATTCAGCGCACGTGGAATCCACCGAGGAACCTGCGGTTTATACGGACGACCCGGTACGCGTTTACCTAAGGGAAATGGGCTCGGTGTCCTTGCTGAACCGTCAGGCCGAGGTAATGCTTGCCCGGCGCATGGAACGTGGCAGCCTGCGGATGCAGAAGGCCCTTTCGCGGTCGCCGCTCGTGCGGAAGATGACGCTGGCAATATATGACGATATCCGCCAGGGGAAAGCCGACCCCGAGGATGTCTTAAACCTTAGCAGCCCGGACGACGCCGCGAAACGGCGGGCTCGCAACAAGGCCATGCGCAGGTTCCAGGAATTGGTTGAATTGGAGCAGAGCCTTCGAACGCTTCAGCAAAAGCTCGATTCGACGCCCAGGCGCGAAGCACAATCGAAGCTGGCAAGCAAGCTACTCCGCGCGACCGTGGAATGTTCAAAGAAAATGCGGAGTATCCCGTTCAACGTGAATCAGTGGAGGGCCTTCCGCGATGCTTTACAGTGTGCCGCCGAACAAGGCGCTGTGCTTGAGACGCAGTTAGTCAGAGTCGAGGCTTCGCGAAGCCGCAACAAGGCGGCCGAACTCCGCGACGTGAGGCGGGCAATTCGAGAGCAGAAGGCCGCGGCAGGTTCCAGCGTTGCCGAGTTGCGCCGCTGGCTGAAAGCAGTGCAAGAGGGCGAGATGGAAGCTGAGGCGGCCAAGAAGGCGCTGGTAGAAGCTAACTTGCGCCTGGTGGTCTCCGTTGCCAAGAAATATGTGAACCGCGGATTGCATCTCCTGGACCTGATCCAGGAAGGCAATATTGGCCTGATGAGGGCCGCCGACAAGTTCAATTATCATCTGGGATACAAATTTTCAACTTACGCTACCTGGTGGATCCGCCAGGCTATGACCCGGGCTATATCGGACAAATCGCGGACGATCCGCATCCCGGTGCACATGAACGAACGGCTGAACAAATTCACGCGGGCCTCTCGCGATCTGGAAAAGGAGCTCAACCGAATTCCCACTAACGAGGAGATCGGCAAGCGCTTGAACACCACCGCAAATCAGATTCAGGAGCTGAGAAGCATTTCGCGCGACCCAGTGTCGCTGGATCTGCCCGTCGGCCGGGATGGGGAATCCGTTTTGGGCGACCTCTTACAGGACCAGTGGGTCGGCTCTCCCACTGACGCAGTCTTCGAAGGCGATGTTCGCGAGGGAACCGCGGACGTGCTCAAGACGCTCTCGCCCAACGAAGAGCGGCTGGTCCGCATGCGCTTCGGCATTGGCTTTGAGCGCCAGCACACGCTGGAGGAAATAGCGCAAGTTTTCGGATTGACGCGTGAACGGATACGTCAGATCGAAACCAAGGCTCTTCAACGGCTGCGGGGTCCAGAGAATGTGCGGCGGCTGCGGCCGCTGATGAGCATCCAATAACCGCATACTGGTTTGTATGAAAAGAACCTTTGACCTCAATGAGAAACTCATCAAAGAGGCGAAGGTGGCCTGTGGAGCAGCGACAAATACCGAGACTGTCTGCCTGGGCCTTGAGGCGTTAGTGCGCCATGCTGCTTATGAGCGCCTGCGGGCGCTTCGCGGCACTGAATCACATGCCAAGGACATGCCTAGGCGTCGTGAACGCCAGTCGGCGAAACGCCTGGGGGTCTGATTTTCTGCGAAACACATCGCCGTAGATTAAGTTAATCGACTGGGGCCGCAGTAAACTGCTGAAGGTCTACGAACGCATTTATCAAGCGGACCTCGTTCCTCACCAGGAGGTCGTCGCGTTCGTTCGTGAACGGGACTTATATGGTCGTGGGGTTGGTTGGATCGATGTTCACCTTTTGGCATCCGCCAATGTGGGGCGGTTGCGATTGTGGACGGCCGATCCCCGCTTCGCCAGTCTCGCTAGTGAACTAGGCCTCGCTTATGAAGTCTCGGATTTGTAGATTTTCACTGCACGGGCCTATTTCTTGGTCGTCTCGGAATCCGCTTTGCGCGCCCCGCCCAGGATGTCGGGCATAGCGTAATTGCCTTCGTGGCAGGCGTATTCGAAAACTGGGCCCGCAGCTGCCCGGAACGGGTATTCCATAGTCCATTGCTTGGTGAACGTTGACGGGTCGTCGATGGTGACCCGATACAGTATCGTATCGGCATCGACGCGCCTGAAGCGCTCGATCACGTGCAGATTCTCGGACGCTGCGCGAAATCTCGTCTTGTCGGTGAAGTTGGTCGTGTCGACTACCAGCGTGTCGCCTGCCCAACGGCCGATCGAATCGCCCAGCCACTGCCGGACATTGGCGGGCGCGTGCGTGCCATTTATGCGGATGATGCGGACGTCATGCACCATCTCGATCAGGATCATCACGGTGTCCGGTGTCTGGACGATCTGGTAGTTGTTGTTGTACAAGACCGGGAGCATAGGCGGCCCGGAGGTCGAACCAAAGCCCAGCAGGCAGCGCTCGGCCAGCGGCCGGTCTGCCACGCTGTCGTAGCGATCAAACCCTCGTCCGCGCGGCTGACGCGCCTGCTCGGTAAGGGGCGGAACTTTTCCATCCGGCGGATCGATGATCAGCGAGGTTCGTTTAACGCCATCCACACGCGCCAGTTCCGAACCGCGATCGATGAACAAATTGTTATAGCCGCCCGTCTCAGCCGACCCGGCACGCGCCAACAGCGGTGCGTCCGGTTTATCGATATCGTTGGTGTCGAGGTCCTTCTTCTCGTACGCGCGAGCTTCCTGGTCCGTGACCGTCGCCTTCCCGGCGAATTCAGCCGGGCGCTCCATCGGTGTCAACGTGGCGTTGGTCCAGGTTCCCTGAAGATCCGGACGACCATCGGCGGTGTGTGGGATCGCCTTCTTGACTTTGGCCGGCGTCTGGCCCGGAAGCGGAGCAGCCAAGACTATTGCCAGTACACCCAAGCACGCGGGAAATCGATAACTCATTTCGCCTCCCTTGAATAACTCATCGTAACTCGTTGGCCGCCGAGCACGCTGAGACTAATAAATATGCGAGACTGAACGACTATGGACCGATCCAGACGTTATTTCCTCGCAGCACCTCTGATCCTGGCCTTCTTTGCGATATCGCTCCAGGCCGCGCCAGCGTATTTCCCGCCGGCCGGTAAATGGCAGAAAAAGACGCCCGCTGAACTGGGGATGGACCCTGCCAAACTTCAGCAGGCCATCGATTACGCCCAGGCCAACGGGAGCACCTGGGACTTCGCCAAGGATCAGGTCCGGACGTTTGGCGCGGTTTTGGGGCCCTTGCCGAAGCAGCGCGCGGCGACCAACGGCATCATCCTGCGTCACGGCTACATTGTCGCGGAGTTCGGAGATACGAAGACCAACGATCCGGTGTATAGTGTCGCCAAGAGCTTCATTTCAACGGTTTGTAGCATTGCTGTCGCACGCGGCTTGATCAAGGACGTCAACGATCCAGTGGCGAAATACATCCACGACGGAGGGTACGACTCGCCGCACAACGCCAAGATCACATGGAAAAACCACCTGCAGCAAACCAGTGAATGGGAAGGAGCGCTGTGGGGCAAGAGCGCGGATTTTGTTGGAGTCGAGCAGTTCGGCAACGGCAAGCGCGAGCCGCGCGCGATTCAGGAACCAGGCTCACTTTACGAATACAACGACGTCCGCATCAACCGCTTCTCGTTATCACTGCTGCGCCTGTTCGGCGAAGGACTGCCGGAGGTTCTCAAGAAAAACATCATGGATCCGATCGGCGCGTCATCGGAGTGGGGCTGGCACGGCTACGGCGACAAATCTACGGTCGAGATCAATGGACGGCCCATTGAGTCCGTCAGCGGCGGCACGCGCTGGGGCGGCGGGCTGTGGATCAACTCGGAGGATCTGGCGCGTTTCGGCTTGCTGATCCTGAACCATGGAAAGTGGGGCAGCCAGCAGATCGTTTCCGCGAAATGGCTGGATGAGGCCGTTACTCCCAGCGAGCATGGGCCCGACTACGGCTACCTGTGGTGGCTAAATACGAAACAGAAGCAGTGGCCGAGCGGTCCGCCAACGAGCTTCGCTGCCATCGGTAATGGCGGGAATATCGTCTGGATCGACCCCGCGCACGATATCGTGCTGGTCTGGCATTGGCATAAGGGCGGCGGCGCCATGGACGGGATGGTGCAGCGGGTAACGGCGTCTGTGGTCGGCGATTAAGGTGATGCGGGTTCCGTTCGCTGCGGGATTTTTGCTGGGCTTCTTCGCGGCATTGCCCGCCGCCTCTCAAGACCGGACGATTGAGCTCTTGCAAAAGTTAGCGGACGCGCCCGGCCCTCCGGGTTTTGAAGAGCCGATCCGGCGGGTCATGCTCGAGTTCATCAAGCCTCATGCCGACTCGATCCAGTTCGACGGCCTCGGCTCGATCATCGCCAAGCAGGGATCACAAGGACCGCGCGTCATGGTGGACGCTCACATGGATGAGCTGGGTGGAATGATCCGCCGCATCAGTCCGAAGGGTCTGCTCACCATGCAGATGCTGGGTGGATGGCTCGACCAGGCGCTGGTGGATCAACGCTGGATCATTGTCGGATCGAAGGGGCCGGTCCGCGCCGTGACCGGGATTCGCGACATACACGTTGTGCCGCCGGAAGAACGCACGCACGTTTATCCACGCGACAGTCTCTTCCTGGATGTCGGCGCGAAAGACGAAGCGGAGGTTCTGGCGATGGGCGTTTCGCCAGGCGATCCAGTGGTGCCGGACTCTCCTTTTACGGTGCTGAACGGGAGCGACAATTACTTAGCGAAAGCGTGGGACGACCGGGTAGGATGCGGCGTGGTGGTGGAGGCGATGCGCCGTCTAGCGTCGCTGCCGCATCCAAACCAGATTTTCTGGGCTATTACAACGCAGGAGGAAATAGGTCTGCGCGGTTCTCACACGGCCGTCGAGGTCATCAAGCCAGAGGTCGGGATCGCGCTGGAGGGCGGGATCACCGGCGATGTCTTTCCAGGCCGCGCTGAAGAGACGCAGGTAAAACTGGGAGCGGGACCTGGGATTTTTCTATATGACTCGTCGGCGTTGCCCAACCGCAGCTTCGTGCAGTTCGTGAAACAGACCGCGGCTTCAAAGAACCTGCCGCTTCAGTTCGACCTGGTGCAAGGCTATGGCGACGATTCGGCCGAGATTCAGAAGAGCTTGGGTGGCGTTCCGACCGTTAACTTAGTGGTGCCAGTGCGGTATACGCATTCGCACAATGGCGTTATGAACCGGCGCGACTTCGATCAGCTGGTCGAATTACTAGTCGCGATGCTGCAAAAGCTGGATGCGACGAGCGTCGCGAAGATCCGAGACTTCGCGCATTAGGCGACCAGGTCAATCGGCCGCGTCCATACCGCGAACCGCTTGTTCCAGTGCCCGCGCGGCTCGTTTGGGATTGAAAATGCCGCACGAACAAAAGCGCGTGAGATAGCTGGCGGCCTGCTCGGGAGTTCGCCTGCCTTCCTTCACCCAGTCGATCATTTTCTTGGCGAGCGAATGGCTCACCATGCCGTGGCCGCACATGGTGGACAACATCATCACGTTGGAATCCGGAAGCTTCTCGACCTTGCCTTCGAAGCCCAGCGAATAGCCGACGCTGTGCCGGGGAATGCCGGCGGCGAAGCAGCACTGCTCGGCGCCATCGACCGAGGTAGAGATGTTGACGCTTACGCCGAGGTCGGCTTCCTTGACAGTCTTGACGAAATCCTCAGCCGCCACGCGATTGTCGAAAACCGCGGCGACGGTGCAGGGTGTATCGAGACCGTTGATGACAGCTTGAAAGTCGGGCGTCGTGTCACGATTCCAGTGCGACGTCGGATCCATTTGACGGGAGGGACGAAGCGCTCCGCCGTGAATCGCATCGCCCAGATTGACGGGCTTGAATGGAACCGCCATTTCCAGGAACTTTCGCAGCTTGGGCAAAGCGCCTTCGTCGTTTTTTCCTTTACTGGCGATGGCGAAAACGATGTAGTCGTCCTGAAAACTCTCGGCCGGTCCGAATCGATGCAACGTGTTTGTCATGGCGCTCCTTTACTTCCCCACTCCGACGGTCTCCTGGGCAGCCTGAGACGCGGGCTGGTTGGTGATCCTGCCCAAGCCGATGTTAGTCTTGGCCCGCTCCAGGTTGTAGCCGAGCTTTTCCAAGATAGGGGCGATTACGTTATCGTCGCCGTGCTCGTCGCAACGTGTGCCAACGCCCAAGGCGACTACGGTATCGACCTGCTTTTCCACTTCCCATACCAGGCGGATGATCTCTTCGGTGCGCTCCGCCTTGGTCTTGATCTCCACGATGGCCGAAAGAACTTTTTCGTCGAGTATGTCTTCACGGATAGTGCCGGTGGAGACGTCGCTCATCAACGAAGTGATGGGATTTTTCTTTTCGAAGGAAACACCAGCCTTGGCGAGCGCCCAGCACATTTTCTGGATATCTCTGAAGCGAGCGCCGACCCCAGGCCGTCCGAACTCGATCGTGAAACCCACTTCCCCCACTAGCACGCGCCCGCTGATGTCGTTGGTCTTTACTTCTTCGGTGCCGCGGCCATGCACGCCGGTGGATTCGTGGGGGACTCGCGGATCGGAGAAAGCGCGCCGCACCACTCGCGGCCATTCCAGCTCATCCGGTTCGAACGCAGCCGTGGGGCAGACGTCCGGTTCGGGGTCGAAACGCAAACGCATTTTTTGGAAGACTTTGCGGACAGTTCGCACGAAAGTCGGATTCAAGTGCTCCTGGCTCAGCCCGTTGTAGCAGGAGTAACACTCCACGCACTCATCGCGGTTGATGGTGGCGCGGTGAATCTGGGGGTCGATATAAATCGCTCCCATCGGGCAAACATAAGTGCAGTTGCCGCACGCCACGCATTTATCAGGATTAATCTTCATGCTCTTACCTCACGCCGGGAAAATACGCTTGCTTGCGTCGATCTTGCCATAGATCGCCGCCCCCACCAGACACAGCGCTGAGCCGGTCATAAAGGGTACATTCCAACCATACCGCATTGCCAGGTAGGCCACCAAAGTGGGGGTAATCGCGCCCCCGATATTGCCGACCATGTTCATCAGCGCCGCCGCGGAACCAGCGAAGTCACCCGCTATATCGAGAGGGATCGCCCACGAGACTCCGACGGTCAATTCCAAACCGCCGAACGCCAGGCAACTGAGCGCCACGCACAGCTTGGGATTGGCCGTGAGCGTAGCGGGAATGATCGCGGCCGCGGCAATCACGAAACCTGCGATTCCTACCAAACGTCGCGATCTGCGGATGTCGCCGGTGCGGCGGAGGAGCAGATCGGTGAGCCAACCGCCGGCGAGGTCGCCCACTACGCCGGCAAACAAAGGAAGGCTGGAGTATACGCCCATCTGGCCTAGCGTGAGGCCCCGGGACTCCTTCAAATAAGTCGGGAACCAGTCGAGATACACCACTAGCCCGTACTGATAACACGCGTACATCAGGCACAGAGCCCACAGGGTAGGGCTGGACAGGATCTTCCTCCACGGCACAGACGCGCCCACTTTCGAGCGCGGACCGCCAGTTGCGGAGTGAATCAACTCGCGCTCCTGAGCGTTAACGCCGCGATGTTCCTCGGGAGAATCGCGATAGTAGGAGAACCACAATGCGGCCCATAGCAAGCCCAGGCCGCCGAAAGCGAAGAATGGTGAGCGCCAGCCGTAGGCCGCGATTAGAAAGACCGCAAGCGGGCGGGTGAACGCGGCGCCGAGACGGGAACCGGCATGCGTGACGCCCTGTGCATGGCCCCGCTCGCTAGGCAGCATCCAGCGGGAAAGCGAGCGAGTCGCGATAGGAAAAGCCCCGGCTTCGCCCATGCCAAAGAACAACTGCGTGACGATCATCGCGGTGGCGCTCCATGCCAGGCCTGTGAGGACAGTGAACGCACTCCACCAACTGACGATCAGAGTAAGCGCGCGGCGCGGGCCAATCCGGTCGCCCAGCCACCCGCCGGGAATCTGAAATAGCGCGTAAGCCCAGCGGAAGCTCGACAGGATCCAGCCGGCGGTGATCAGCGAAAATCCCAATTCCTGCCGCATCACAGGCAGCGCCGTAGAGATGATCACGCGGTCCATGTAGGTGATCATGTAAACGGCTACGGTTATACCCAGCACGACGTGGCGGACGCGTGTGGGCTGCACGGAAGTAGCTGGTGCGGGCTTCATTCGAAACGAACAGTGATCATAGCATCGAGCATCATAGCGCGTGGATCATACCAGCGGACCGTGAACTCGCGCCATGATTGGCCAGATGGCTTCCACGTTCTCACCGCGACAGGCGTGAATGCGGTCATAAAGATTCACAGTTGGATCGCAATGAGGTGGAATAAACTCGATTCGATCGCCGAGCTTGGGTTTCCCGGCGCCGCCATCTACGTCGACATAGCCGAACTCGTCGCCGCCCCATCGATATCCGGTGCCGAGAAGATTGGCGGCCTCCGGGCCATAGCCGCGATCGGTGGAAAATGCTTTCAGGCCCGCGTCGACGGTGACAAACTTGTCATGGTTCGCGCTTATCACCGTGGCGAGCACAATCAGCGAGTGGCGGAAGTCCGCCCCGACGCGCCGGTAGTCGAGATCCATAAAAACGTAGGAGCCGGCCTGCAGCTCAGTGACCTCGGGGAGTGCGAGATCAATGTCCCAGGTGCCGGTGCTTCCTCCGGAAAGGATTTCCATTGGCAGGCCGTCGCGTTTTATTGCCGATTGAGTCTCGATGGCCCCGGCAAATGCCTTCTCCGATACGTTCTTCCGTTCGTCGCCGGCATGGGAGGCGCGGCCCGAGTAGCCCTGCAATCCTTTGAGCCGCAGATGACCGGATCGGTCGACAGTCCGCGCGATCTCGAGTGCCTGTTCGGTAGAACGCGCGCCGGTCCTATGATCGCCGACGTCGAGGTCGATCAGGACATCGATAGCCTTTCCAGCTTTGGCTGCGGCCTCTTCGTACCACTCGGCCTGCTGAGCGTGATCCACCACAACCATCGCACCGGTCTGGACGATGCGGGCGATCTTGAGCGGATCGGCAACCGGGGAAGTCAGCAGAAGGCCGGGGATTCGGGCTTTCGACATCAGCTCGGCTTCGGCGAGCGTCGCCACCGAGATCCCGGACGCCCCAGCGGCGATCTGAAGTTTGGCGATCTCGACGCACTTGTGCGCCTTGGCGTGCGGACGAAGCTTCTTGCCGCACTTCTTCACATGCTCAGCCATGCGCGTCAGGTTAGCCTCCAATGCATCGAGATCCACCAGAAGCGCGGGCGTCGGGAGTTGGTTTTTGGTAAGCACCGATCCATTATTGCAAGTTGTTCCTGGTTCTCCACTTTGATATTCTCGGGTGGTGCTCGCCTCCGCGCGATGGCACAGTCCAAAGCATGGAGTCCACGCATTGAGTCTCGTGCAGTTGGGAACGCCCGTTCCTCAAGCGAACGCGAAGCTCGTGGACATTGATTCGTTGCAGGGCGAACTCAAGCGCCAGATCGAGGGCGAAGTTCGCTTCGACCAGATCTCTCGGGCGCTCTACTCTTCGGACGCAAGCGTTTATCAGATTCAGCCGCTGGGCGTCGTAATTCCCAAGAATCGTCAGGACATCATTCGTGTGGTCGAGATCTGCGGCCGATTCCGCTGCCCGATTACGATGCGCGGAGGCGGGACGTCGCAAGCCGGCCAAGCGATTGGCGAGGGCATTCAAGTCGATACGTCGAAATACTACAACCATGTCCTCGAAGTGAATGCGGAAGAGCGCTGGGCTCGTGTAGAGCCGGGGATCGTGCTGGACGAGCTGAATGTGCAACTCGCGCCGCTGGGCCTGCGCTTTGCTCCCGACATCTCCACCGCCAGCCGGGCCACTATCGGCGGCATGATGGCCAACAACTCATGCGGCGCGCGCAGCGTGCTTTTCGGGAAAACAATCGATCACGTATTGGAGCAGACGGTCCTGCTTTCCGACGCGAGCATCGTTCATTTCCGCGAGATCGACCGCGGAGAGATCCCAGCAGGCAGTACGTTGGAAGCGGACTGTTACGGCACGGTGCTGCGCCTGGCAAGCGAGCACGCGGCGGAAATCGATCGCCGGTATCCGAAAATCCTGCGACGCGTTGGCGGCTACAATCTGGATGAGTTTCGCGATTCGTCGAAACCCATAAACCTCGCCAAGATCATGGTTGGCTCGGAAGGGACGCTCGGCGTGGTGCTGGAAGCCAAGCTTCGGTTGGTGGCGCTGCCCAAATACAAGGCCGTGATGGTGATTTCGTTCGCGGATCTACTGGAAGCGCTATCCGCCACGCCGGTGATTTTGCGCCACGGGCCGTCGGCCGTAGAAGTGATGGACAAATCCATCCTCGATAACACGCGGCAGAACGCCGTGCTCGACAATATCAGGACTACTTTCATCGCCGGCGATCCCGAGGCGACGCTGTGTGTGGAACTTTATGGCGATCGAAAGGAAGACCTGCCTCCGCGTTTGAGCGCGCTGGAACAGGATCTGCGTTCTCAAAATCTCGGCTATCAATACCGCAGCGAGACGGAACTGCCTGGCCAAGCTCGCATCTGGAGCCTTCGCGAAGCTGCGCTGGGACTGTCCATGGCCATGAAGGAGCAGGCCAAGTCGATTCCGTTTGTCGAAGACACTGCCGTCGCGCCGGAGAAGCTAAGCGGATTCATCGGGCGCTTCCTCACGATTTTGCGCAGTCATGACACCAGCGCTGGGATTTATGCGCACGCTTCGGTGGGCTGCCTGCACGTACGGCCCGTCATCAACATGAAGACGGAACTGGGTATTCGCACGTTTGAGCAAATCGCCCAGGACGTGGCGGACCTGGTGCTCGAATTCGGAGGCGCACTTTCCGGCGAGCATGGGGATGGCCTGGTACGCAGCCCATTCATGCGACAGATGTTCGGTGACGAGCTCTACGAGGCATTCCGAGAGATCAAGCGCACGTTCGATCCGCTCGGCATTTTCAATCCAGGCAAGATTGTCGACGCGCCGCCGCTCACCACCAACCTGCGTTTCGGCACCAGTTACAAATCCGCGAATCCGGACACGTGGTTCGATTACTCCGAATATGGTGGCTTCGCCGGCGCCATCGAAATGTGCAGCGGCGTGGGCGCTTGCCGCAAGAAACTGTCGGGCACGATGTGTCCGTCGTACATGGCGACGCGCGAAGAATCGGCGTCCACCCGCGGCCGCGCTAACGTTCTGCGAATGGCCATCTCCGGGCGTCTCGATGAATCGGGTCTCGGCGACGATGGTGTTTATCAAGTGCTGGATCTTTGCCTGGAATGCCGGGCCTGCAAGTCGGAATGCCCGGTGGGCGTCGACATGGCGAGATTCAAGAGCGAGTTTCTGGCGGACTTCTGGTCGCGGCATGGAACGCCGTGGCGGGCGAAGGCGCTCGGCAATGTGCATCGGCTATCGGTTTGGGGAAGCCGGTTCGCTCCGATCTCGAATTGGATCGCCGGCAGCCTGCCGAGCCGCTGGCTGAATGACAAACTGCTGGGCTTGGATTATCGGAGAGCGCTTCCGCCCTGGCAGCGGCAGACGTTTGAGAAATGGTTGGCTCGAAATCCGCGGAAGCAGCGCACCGTCGCTGGGACCGCCGTAACGCTGTTCAACGATACGTTCACCAATCACTACGAGCCGGAGATTGGCGTTGCCGCGCTCGAAATCCTGGAGCGTGGCGGGTGCCGCGTGGATGTAGTGCGGCCCGGATGCTGCGGCCGTCCGCTCATCTCGCAAGGATTGCT